>ENA-ORCV01000304-ORCV01000304.1-marine-metagenome-genome-assembly--contig:-NODE-304-length-47101-cov-4.813308_pt1 | contig 47101 bp, 38 predicted proteins | sample MGYA00237779_ERZ508509 | MGnify/ENA primary metagenome ERZ508509 (study PRJEB26180, sample SAMN06268772) | marine metagenome | isolation source: Bioluminescent Bay, La Paraguera, Puerto Rico | place... | reverse complement strand
AAGCATCACCGTCACCACGTGACCAAAGATGGCTTCTACCGCGGTCGCAAAGTGGTCAATGTCGGCGGCGACTCTTCCGAAGAAGAGTAAGCCTTGTCCAGCCAATTACGATTGGCCGTGGATGCGATGGGCGGGGACTTAGGTCCCCGCTCTGTCGTTCCGGCCTGTATAAGATTTCTCTCCCGCTATCCCGCGGCTGAGCTCAAGCTCTTCGGTCCGCGCTCCCAGCTTCACCCCCTCCTGACCAATCAGTCTGACTCCATGCGTGCGCGCCTCGAGATCGTCGACTGCGAACAGGTCATCACCCAGGCCTGTAATCCCGTTCAGGCGCTGCGCCACAAGCGCGAATCGTCCATGGCCCGAGCCCTGCAGGCGGTGGCCGATGGCGACTGCAGTGCCATGGTGACTTCCGGTAATACCGGGGCATTGCTGGCGCTTGGGCGCAGTATTCTCGGTACCGTCGAAGGTGTGCGCCGGCCCGCGCTCGGCAAGTCGCTGCCGACCGCGGATGGCAGCTGTTTTCTGTTGGACCTGGGGGCAAACATCGACTGCAGTGCGGAGGACCTGGTGCTGTTCGCCCGTATGGGGGTTGAGGCGCAGAAAGTCTTCGCGGAGAAGCGTGATGTCTCGGTTGCACTGCTGAATATCGGTGCGGAAGAACATAAGGGAACGGAAGAAATTCGCCGCGCGGGGAAGCTGCTGAGTGCAGACCCGTCGCTGAATTATGTGGGATTTGTCGAGGGGCACGATATCTTTGCGGGCGTTGTGGATGTTGTCGTGTGCAACGGCCTGATGGGCAATGTGGCGATGAAGTCCGCAGAGGGTGTCATACGACTTATCGGTCAAAAGACGTTTACGATCGACAAAAAGGCGCCGATCAAGCGTTTTTTTGGCCAATTAGCCATAAATCTATTGCGAAAATGGCGCTCACAGCTAGAACCCGGTCGCTATAATGGCGCCAACTTTTTGGGGCTGGCAGGCAATGTCATCAAGAGTCATGGGGGCGCCAGTAGTGAGGCGTTTTACCGGGCTCTGATTACCGCAAAGGAATGTGCAGAAGCCGATCTGGCCGAGCGAGTGGGCCGGTCGATGGCGCTGCAGTCGCAACAACAGACAGGATGTGACTGACGGAGTCTGACGAAGCGGTCCCGGTTCAGTTCAATTGGTTGAAGGATGTTCCATGACCAACTCAACTTTGGCTTTCGTATTTCCCGGTCAGGGATCCCAGCAGATTGGCATGCTGGCTGAGGCTGCGGCCGAGTTTCCCGAAATCGCCACCACCTTCGAACAGTCTTCCTCCGTTCTCGGCTACGATCTGTGGGATCTTTGCCAGAACGGCCAACAGGAAGATATCAATCTTACCGAGCGCACCCAGCCGTTACTTCTTACTTCCAGCGTTGCGCTGTACCGCGCCTGGCAGGCGAAGGGCGGCGCAACGCCCGCGCGCATGGCGGGCCACAGCCTGGGCGAGTGGTCGGCGCTGGTTTGTGCCGGGGTTATCGCCTTTGAAGATGCGGTGCGCCTGGTGCGCGAGCGCGGCCGCCTGATGCAGGAGGCTGTACCTGCGGGGCAGGGCGCCATGGCTGCGGTGATCGGGCTGGATGATGCCGCGGTAGAAGCGGCCTGTAGCGAAGCCGCCCAGGGCGAGGTGGTTGCCGCGGTGAACTACAATTCGCCGGGGCAGGTAGTGATTGCCGGTAGCAGTGGTGCGGTTGAGCGTGCAATCGAGGCCTGCAAGGCCGCGGGAGCCAAACGCGCCATGCCGCTGCCGGTCAGCGCACCGTTCCACACCGAGCTTATGCGCCCCGCGGCAGACAAGCTTGCACCGCAGATAGATGCGACCCAGTTCCACGCGCCGGAAACGCCGGTAATCCACAATGTGCACGCAAAATCCGAGTCCGATCCGGCGGCCATCAAGGCGTTGATGGTTGAGCAGATATACAGTCCGGTGCGCTGGACTGCCTGTGTGCAGGCGATGGCCGCGGCCGGAACGACGACCTTGGTCGAGTGCGGTCCGGGCAAGGTGCTGGCGGCGCTGGCCAAGCGTATTGATCGCAGCCTGACTGCCCACAATATCGAGACACCGGCGCAGCTTTCCGAGGCTGTGCTGGCTACCGCGCAATAACAATTCACAACACTGAAAGACGGTCGCCTGTGGCAGCTGCGACAGGTGTCTGATTGGGAGTAACTATGACACTGAAGACATCACTGGAAGGCAAGGTAGCGCTGGTTACCGGCGCTAGCCGCGGTATCGGCGCGGCAATCGCCGATCTGCTCGGGGCGCAGGGCGCCACCGTTGTCGGTACCGCCACCAGTGCATCCGGCGCCGAGAAGATCTCTGCGCGGTTTGCCGAGAAAGGCGTCCAGGGCGTCGGTCGGGAGCTGGATGTAACCAGTGCGGATAGCATCTCCGCACTGCTGGATTCCATCAAGTCCGAGTTCGGTGCGCCGGTGATCCTGGTGAACAACGCCGGCATCACCAAGGACAATCTGCTGATGCGGATGAAAGACGACGAGTGGGAGGCGGTGATCGATACCAACCTGACCGCTGTTTACCGCATGACCAAGAGCTGCCTGCGTGACATGACCAAGGCGCGCTGGGGCCGCATCATCAATATCAGTTCCGTTGTCGGCAGTATGGGCAATCCCGGCCAGAGCAACTACGCTGCAACCAAGGCCGGTGTCGGCGGCTTTGCCCGGGCGCTGGCGGCAGAGGTGGGCTCCCGTGGCATTACCGTCAATACGGTAGCGCCGGGCTTTATCGATACAGACATGACCAAGGTCCTGCCGGAAGCGCAGCGCGAGGCGCTACTGAGCAAGATTCCGCTCGCCCGCCTGGGGGCACCGGAGGAGATTGCCAGTGTTGTCGCATTTTTGGCCAGTGACGCCGGCGGTTATGTGACCGGTGAGACCATTCACGTAAACGGCGGCATGTATATGGGCTGATTTTCCTTCGGGAAAATCCTCATAAGTTGTTGATTATTAGGAAAATTTTCATCATTCAGACGTTGGTGAAGTGCGGTGCATTACATCCCGAAAAAATCAGGGTACAATGCCGCCTCGCATTAACCATAAGCTGTGTTAAGCGGTCATTGCTCCGGAGCTTAAAGCGAATGTTTTTTAGGCAGTGACCAAAACAGATTTTTATCCACTAGGAGTTAAATTGAATCATGAGCAGCATTGAAGAGCGCGTAAAAAAGATCGTTGCTGAACAACTGGGCGTGAAGGAAGAAGATGTAAAACCTGAAGCCTCCTTTGTTGAAGATCTCGGCGCTGACTCCCTCGACACAGTTGAGCTGGTAATGGCTTTGGAAGAGGAATTCGAAACCGAAATCCCTGACGAAGAAGCAGAGAAAATTACAACTGTTCAGCTCGCCATCGACTACATCAACCAGAACCTTGGTTGATAGCCGCTGGGCAGTTTAAGTAAGGGGTAATCACTTTTACCCGTTACACACGTATTGCGAGAGCCGTTCTATGTTGCATAGCGCGGCTCTCCGTGTTTTTGTATTGATGAAAAATGACCGGTGACGCATTAATTGTCATCGGTATCCTGAATTTCGGGGGAGGCGCTAGTGTCGCGGAGAAGAGTAGTTATTACCGGTATGGGCACAGTGAGCCCGCTGGGCAATACCCTTGACGATACCTGGTCCGCTTTGCTTGCTGGCAAGAGTGGTGCCGTAGATATCGACACTTTTGATGTTTCAGCTTTTTCAACGCGCTTTGCCGCAACCGTTAAGAATTTCGATCCTGAGCCCCATCTCGCGCAAAAAGAAGCGCGCAAGATGGATGTGTTCCTGCAGTACGGCCTGAGCGCCGGTATCCAGGCAATGGAAGACAGCGGGCTTGAGGTCAATGACAGCAATGCCGCGCGTGTGGGTGCCTGTATCGGCTCCGGCATGGGGGGCATCGCGGCCATCGAAAACAATGCAATGTTGATTGCGGAAAAGGGTCCGCGTCGCGTCTCTCCGTTCTTTGTACCCGGCGCCATTATCAATATGGTGTCCGGTAACCTATCGATCAAATACGGCATGAAAGGTCCGAACCTTTCAACCACCACTGCCTGCACCACCGGTACCCACGCCGTTGGCCTCGGCTTGCGTACCATTCAATACGGTGACGCGGACGTAATGGTCTGCGGCGGTGCGGAAATGGTGACCACACCTGTGGGTCTGGGTGGCTTCTGCGCGGCGCGCGCGCTTTCCACCCGCAATGACGACCCTCAGGCCGCCAGCCGTCCCTGGGATCGCGATCGCGATGGCTTTGTCCTCGGAGAGGGTGCCGGCGTACTGGTCCTCGAGGAATATGAACACGCGAAAGCGCGTGGCGCCAAGATCTATGCGGAGCTGATTGGTTTCGGTATGAGCGGCGACGCGCATCACATGACTTCTCCGCCGGAAGATGGCGCTGGCGCGGCGCTGTCCATGCGCAATGCGCTGAATGATGCGCAACTGGCAGCGGAAGGCATCCAGTACATCAACGCCCATGGCACTTCCACCCCGCTGGGAGACAAGGCCGAAATGGCCGCGGTGCGCTCGGTATTCGACGGCGCGCTGGACAAGCTTGCGGTCAGCTCCACCAAGTCCATGACCGGACACCTGCTGGGTGCGGCGGGCGCTATCGAGGCCATCTTTTCCGTGATGTCCCTGCGCGATCAAGTGGTACCGCCCACGATCAACCTGGATAACGTCGATGAAAGCTGTGCTGGTATCAACCTGGTGCCGCATACCGCGCAGGAACTCGCTATCGACGCGGTGCTCTCCAATTCCTTCGGGTTTGGTGGCACCAACGGGTCGCTGATTTTCAAGCGCGTCTGACCCGCTCCCCGCAAACCGCAATGGTAGCGCACGCTATCATTGCGGTTCTCAACTCTTTCTCACCATGAAGCAAGCGCAAGCCATCTATTTTGCCAACCGCGAGCGGGTCGATCAGCTACCGGCAGATGCGGATTTTGGCCCAGGTGCACTGGAAACCATGCGCCTCGAAGCGAATGGCATTCCTCTCTGGTCCCTGCACCGGGCGCGACTGCTCCGCTGCAGCGCGATTGCACCGGAGACGCTTGTGGCAATCGAAACTGTAATTCAGTCCCTATCGAATACCTGCAGTGGCTGGCACACTGCCGGCAGGGTGCGACTGCGATTGGGGCGTCGCGCTGGACAGCCCGGGTGGGATCTGTCTGTTGTTCCATTTGACCCGGGCACCCTGTGGCAAGATGGTGTGTCTCTGGTGCCGTGCACAACCGCGTTCCCCCGAGGGCAAGATAATCATCGCGGCTGTAAAACCCTGGATCGGGCGTTCTACCAACGCGCTGCGGCGGAGCTCACTGGCTCCGCAAGCGGTGAAAGCGACAGCCGTGAGGGGTTGCTGCTGGATGCGGATGGCAATGTCATCGAGACGCTGCGGTGTAATCTGCTGTTGTGGCGTGCTGGCCGCTGGGTGACCCCGAAACTGGAGCGGCACGGCGTGCGCGGGGTGATGCGCGACTGGCTGCTGCAGCGGCTGCCGATTGCTGAAGCCACAGTCAGCCTGGAAATGCTGTGCCGCGCCGAAGAAGTGGCATTATGTAACAGCCTGCGCGGCGTAATTCCGGTAGTCTCCCTGGAGGGTTCGCAGACGTGGTCCCGCAGGCGCGAGACCGCATCTCTCCAGAAACGGATAGCAGATGTATTGTGGAAGTAACGTGTAGTAAGGAACTTGTGGTAAGTAATTGTGGCAAGCAATAAATCCAACAAGAAAAAACAGCGGAAAAAACCCGCGCGCCGCGGCGCTTTTTGGGGAATATTCCTTATTTGCGTTGTCGCGTTCCTCGCGGCCATCGGCGGCGGTCTCTGGATCGCCGAGCGATCCCTGGTGCAACCCCTCGCCGTGGCGCCCGATGGTCTGCGCATGGATGTGGAGCCCGGCAGTAACCTGTCCCGGGTACTCAACCGCCTGGAGTCCCAGGAGGTGTTGCGTTCGCCGCGGATTATTCGGCTCTATGCCCGCATCAAGGAGCAGAGCAGCATTCACCCCGGGGAGTACATCATTCCCGCCGGGAGTAACGCCATGGACCTGGTGGCGCGATTGCACCGGGGAGATGTCACCAGTTATCGGGTGACCATTGTCGAAGGCTGGACTTTCCGTCAGGCGCTGGAGCAGGTGCGTGCCGCGGAGCGGATCACATCAACGGAAGCCGGTGACAGCGTAAGCGCCGCCGCCAGTGCACTGGGAATCAGTGGCAATCCGGAAGGCTGGATCTTCCCCGATACCTATGTATACCGCTCTGGCACTGCCGAAATCGAGCTGTTGCGCCAGGCGTACGAGCGCATGCAAAACATCTTGCAGGCGGAGTGGGAAGGGCGCGAGCAGGGCTTGCCTTACCAGACACCTTACGATGCGCTGATCATGGCTTCCATGGTGGAAAAGGAAACCGGCGCGCCCTGGGAGCGGGACGAAATTGCCGGGGTGTTTGTGCGCCGCCTGGATAAAGGCATGCGTCTGCAAACCGACCCCACGGTGATTTACGGAATGGGCGAGGCATACAACGGTAATCTTCGCCGGGCGGACCTGCGCAAGGCGACACCGTACAATACCTATATGGTCGGTGGCATGCCGCCCACGCCGATTGCCTTGCCAGGGCGCGAGGCGATTCACGCGGCCCTGCACCCGAAAGAGGGCGATGCGCTGTATTTTGTGGCCAAGGGCGACGGCTCACACCATTTCTCCGCTACCCTGGCCGAGCACAACCGCGCGGTGCGGGAATACCAGCTGAAACGCCGTACCGATTACCGCTCAAGTCCCGTACAGCCGGACGAAGCAGAACAACATTAAGAGACGATCATGCAATCGCCCAGAGGTAAATTCATCACCCTCGAAGGAGGGGAAGGGGTGGGCAAATCCACCAATCTGCAGTTTGTTATCCAGTGGCTCGATTCCCACGGGGTGGAATTTGTCCAGACCCGGGAGCCCGGTGGTACGCCGCTGGCGGAGCAGCTGCGCGAATTGCTGCTGCAGAAGCGCGCGGAAAATGTCGATCCCACCGCCGAATTGCTGATGGTGTTTGCTGCGCGGGCACAACATTTGCGTGAGGTGATAGTGCCTGCGCTGGAAAGCGGCAAATGGGTGATCTGTGACCGCTTCACCGATGCCACATACGCCTACCAGGGTGGCGGCCGCGGCCTCGACCGGGCATTGATCAGCCAGCTCGAGCAGACGGTGCAGAAAGATCTGCGTCCGGACAAGGTGTTGTTGCTCGACCTGGATCCGGAAATCGGCTTGCAGCGGGCCGCCGCCACCGGTGAAGCGGACCGCTTTGAAAGTGAACAGCTGTCGTTTTTCCGCAAGGTGCGGGAAGCCTACCGAGAGCGCGCGCTGGCGGCACCGGAGCGCTATGCCATCATCGATGCTGCACAGCCGCTGGTGGATGTGCAGCAGCAACTGGCGAAGGAATTGACGGGATTGTTGCATGGCTGAGGTGGCGAATACCCGCGAAGCAGGAGACATCGGCGTCCGGATTCCATCGCCCATGCCCTGGCAACTGAACCAGTGGCAGCGACTTGGCGCACAATGGGCGGCGGGACGCTGCCCCCATGCACTACTGTTGAACGGGCAGGCGGGACTTGGCAAGCGCCGTTTTGCGGAGGCCTTCAGTGCCTTGCTGCTGTGCGATCAGCCGCGCGACGGACTGGCCTGTGGTGAGTGTCGCGGCTGCCAGCTGCGGATTGCCGGTTCGCACCCGGACTTTATCCGGGTGGTGCCGGAGAAGGAACAGGGCCCGCTCAAGGTGGAGCAGATTCGCCAGCTGGGTGAATTTGTTGGCCGCACCAGCGGGCGCGAGGGCGCACGGGTGGTGTGGTTGTCGCCGGCGGAATCCATGAACGTGAATGCGGCGAATGCGCTGCTTAAGAACCTCGAGGAGCCATCGGGCTCGGTGGTATTCCTGCTTGTTACCGATAGCCCCTCGGGGCTGCTGCCCACTATCCGCAGCCGCTGCCAGAGCGTCGCCTTTCCGGTGCCGCCGCAGCAGGCGGCCCTGCGCTGGCTGGGCGAGAGCGGGGTAGAGGGGCCGGCGGCCAGCAGTGCGCTGGCTTTGGCTGGCGGCGCGCCGCTGCTGGCTGCGGCGCTGATGGAACCGGAAGTGCAGGAAGTGCGCGACCAGTTCTTCGGCGATCTGGCTGCGCTGGCGGCGTCATCGGCCAATGCGGTGGCGCTGGCAGGGCAGTGGGATAGCCCGGGGGACGCGGTGGACCTGAATCTGCTACTGCAGTTCTGGCAGAACCTTGTAGGCCAGATGCTCAAGTCGCGCAGCACCGACACGCTGAATGAGCAGCGGGTCGCTGGATTGCTGCAGCGCTTGCCCGGTACCGGGCCCGAAAGCCTGCGGCCGCTGTTCGGGTTTTATGACCAGCTGACCAGGGCCCGTCAGTTGCTGACGGGTAACAGCAATCCGAACCGGCGGCTGCTGATGGAAGAGCTGATGATTCGCTGGAGCAACCTGTTCCGGTGAATGTGCAGTAGACATGCCAATGGCGTCAGAGGTAACTTAGCGCCATAACGAGAATTTTGTTGGGGTCGAATATGAAAGGTATGGGTGGCGGCGCACGCAACGGTATTCTGTCGCTGAAAATCCAGGACAAGTCGGTACTTTACGCGGCCTATATGCCGTTTGTGAAAAACGGCGGTCTGTTCATCAATACCGACAAAAGCTACAACCTCGGCGACGAGGTGTTCCTGTTGCTCAGCCTGATGGAGGAGCCGGAAAAGCTGCCGGTGGCGGGCAAAGTAGTGTGGATTACCCCCAACGGCGCCCAGGGCAACCGCACGCCCGGTATCGGCATCCAGTTCAGTGACAAGGACAATCAGGCTCAGGCCAAGATCGAGACCCTGCTCGCCGGCTCCCTAGAATCCAGCCGACCCACCCACACCCTCTGACAGCGGTCCGCCGCCGCGATAATTGTCTCTGCAGTCTCGCAATCACACCGCCCGCTGGCGGTGTGCAATCTGTATAATCCCCCGCACATTCAACACAACGCACAAGGCTGGATTTGATGCTGGTTGATTCTCACTGCCATCTGGATCGTTTGAAACTTGATCAGTTTGACGGTGACCTGAACAAGGTTCTGGGCCTGGCCCGCGAGCGCGGTGTCGGTAAATTCCTGTGTGTCGGTATCAGCCTCGACAATGCCGATGCAGTCGTGGCGCTGGCAGGTGAGCACGACGATGTGGTGTGTTCCGTCGGGGTCCATCCGCTGGATGTGGATTCCGGGCTGGCGGATGTCGACAAGCTCGTCGCACTCTCGCAGCAGCCCAACGTGGTCGCTCTGGGGGAGACCGGACTCGACTACTACTACAGCACCGAGACCAAGGCGATACAACAGCAGAGCTTTATCGCCCACCTGCAGGCCGCGCAGCAGGCCGAACTGCCGGTGATCGTGCATACCCGGGACGCGCGGCAGGACACCATCGACCTGATTCGCGAGCACGGCAGCCGCGAGCATGCGGGGGTACTGCACTGTTTCACCGAAAGCTGGGACATGGCCAGGGCAGCACTGGACCTGAACTATTACATCTCCCTGTCGGGCATCGTGACCTTCAAGAATGCCGGGGAGCTGCGGGACGTTGCCCGCCAGGTACCGCTGGATCGCCTGCTGGTGGAAACCGATTCTCCCTACCTGGCGCCGGTGCCTTACCGCGGCAAACCGAATATCCCGGCCTATGTGCGCGAAGTGGCGGAATTCGTCGCCGAACTCCGCGGTATCTCGTACGAAGAGCTTGCCGAACGCACGACCGAAAACTTTTATCGACTTTTCCCCCGCGCCGCCTGAAGGCAGGCCCGGCAACCAAGCAGGAACCCAACGCGATGCAACAGCAATTGCACACCATGCTGACACTGCAGGACCAGATCAACACTGTCGTCAATAGCGACTGGCGCGGCCAGAATTTTCCCTGGTACCGGGCAATCTGGGTCGAGAGCGCCGAGCTGCTGGATCACTTCGGCTGGAAGTGGTGGAAGAAGCAGGACCCAGAGCTGGACCAGGTAAAGCTGGAACTGGTGGATATCTGGCACTTTGGCCTGAGCCTGGAGCTGCAGCAGGGCAGCCCGGCGGCGGTGGCCGAAAAAATGCAGCAGGTGCTGGCTGAAAACCATACAGCTGCGGGGGATTTTCGCGAAGACCTCGAAGCCTTTACCCTGAATACCCTGTCCACCAAGCAATTCGACCTCGCGGGGTTTGCACAATTGTTAAACGATGTGGACATGTCCTTTGACGATCTTTACCGCCGCTACGTGGGTAAAAACGTGCTGAACCGCTTTCGCCAGGACCACGGTTACAAGGACGGCAGCTACCGCAAGACCTGGGCGGGACGGGAAGACAACGAACATCTGGCGGAACTTGCCGAGGTGCTGGACGCGGCTGCAGCGGGGTATAGCGAGCAGCTCTACCGCGCGCTGGAATCCCGCTATCGCGCCACCGAGGAAGCTTTGGCCTGACGGCTTGCGACCAAAGGATAATGAAATTTATTTGTCAGGCCCTATAATGCGGGCGCCTGAAAACAACGGAGATAAATCGTGAAAGCACCTGTTCGTGTTGCAGTTACCGGCGCCGCCGGTCAGATCAGCTACTCGCTGCTGTTTCGCATCGCTTCCGGCGAAATGCTCGGCAAGGATCAACCGGTCATTCTTCAGCTGCTGGAAATCACTCCCGCACTGGAAGCGCTGAAAGGCGTTGCCATGGAGCTCGAAGACTGTGCATTCCCGCTGCTCGCAGGAATTGTCCAGACCGACGACGCGACCGTTGCCTTCAAGGACATCGAGTACGCACTGCTGGTCGGTGCGCGTCCGCGCGGCCCCGGCATGGAGCGCAAGGACCTGTTGGAAGCCAACGCGGCCATTTTCTCTGCTCAGGGTAAGGCCCTGAACGACGTTGCCGCGCGCAATGTGAAAGTACTGGTAGTCGGCAACCCGGCCAACACCAATGCCCTGATCGCCCAGCGCAACGCGCCGGACCTGGATCCGCGTAGCTTCACCGCGATGACCCGCCTGGACCACAACCGTGCGCTGTCACAGCTGGCGAACAAGACCGACTCCACCGTCAATGATATTACCCACATGACCATCTGGGGTAACCACTCCTCCACCCAGTACCCGGACCTGCACAAGGCCAAGGTAAATGGTGAAGATGCCATGGGTAAAATCGACCAGGACTGGTACGAAAACGACTTTATCCCGACGGTACAGCAGCGTGGCGCGGCCATCATCAAGGCCCGCGGTGCTTCTTCCGCAGCCTCCGCTGCCAATGCCGCCATCGACCATATGCGCGACTGGGCGCTGGGCACCGCTGAAGGTGACTGGACCAGCATGGGTGTATACAGCGATGGTTCCTACGGCATCCAGGAAGGCCTGATCTACTCCTTCCCCTGCACCTGCAAAAACGGTGACTGGGAAATCGTACAGGGCGTAGACATCAACGATTTCTCCCGCGCTAAAATGACTGCCACCGAGCAGGAACTGGCGGAAGAGCGTGACGCTGTAGCGCACCTGCTGCCGTAAGCCCGCTACGCACTGCGTAACGGCAATAAAAAAACCCGCACCTCGGTGCGGGTTTTTTTGTGTGCGGGCCCTGTATCTGACAGGGCCGGGCGGGCAGGTTCTAATCAGAACTTCTCATCAGAACTTCGCATTGCGCGGGGTGCGCGGGAAGGGGATTACGTCGCGAATGTTGCCCATGCCGGTGACGTAGGAAACGATGCGATCGAAGCCCAGGCCAAAGCCGCCGTGGGGTACGGTGCCGTAACGGCGCAAGTCCCGGTACCAGTCCAGGTGTTCTTTCGGCACATCCATTTCTTCCATGCGCGCGTCCAGCTTGTCGAGGCGCTCCTCGCGCTGGGAACCGCCGATGATCTCGCCGATACCCGGTGCCAGCACGTCCATTGCCGCCACGGTCTTGCCGTCGTCGTTCATGCGCATATAGAAGGCTTTGATGTCCTTCGGATAGTTCAGCACGATAACCGGGCGCTTGAAGTGCTTTTCCGCCAGGTAACGCTCGTGCTCGGAGGCGAGATCGATGCCCCAGGACACCGGGAACTCGAATTTCTCCTTGCAGTTTTCCAGGATCTCGATGGCTTCGCAGTAATTGATGCGCGCGAAGTCATTGTCGATGATGTTTTCCAGCCGGGAGATGGCTTCCTTGTCGATGCGCTGGGCAAAGAAGGCCATATCGTCCGGGCGCTCTTCGAGCACCGCACGGAACACGTATTTCAGCATTTCCTCTGCCAGGTTGGCGCAGTCTGCCAGGTCGGCAAAGGCGATCTCCGGCTCCACCATCCAGAACTCGGCCAGGTGGCGGGTGGTATTGGAGTTCTCGGCGCGGAATGTCGGGCCAAAGGTATATACCTTGGACAGCGCCAGGCAGTAGCTTTCGACGTTCAGCTGGCCGGATACGGTGAGGAAGGTCTCTTCGCCGAAGAAGTCCTCGCTGTAGTCCACTTCACCCTTGTCTGTCAGTGGCAGGTTGGTCTGGTCCAGGGTGCTGACACGGAACATCTCGCCGGCGCCCTCGCAGTCGGAAGCGGTGATGATCGGGGTGTGGACGTAGTTGAAGCCGCGTTCGTGGAAGAAGCGGTGGATGGCCTGGGCGATGCAGTTGCGCACGCGGGCCACGGCGCCGCTGACATTGGTGCGCGGGCGCAGGTGCGCGTGCTCGCGCAGGTGTTCCATGGTGTGGCGCTTTGGCGACATCGGGTAGGTGTCCGGGTCTTCCACCCAGCCGATCACGGTGACCGAGGTTGCCAGCAGCTCGATCGCCTGGCCCTTGCCCTCGGAGGCCTTGATGGTGCCCTCGATATCCACCGCGCAGCCGGTAGTCAGGCGCAGCACTTCGGACTGGTAATTGTTGATACTGGATTCCACCACCACCTGGATGGGGTCAAAGCAGCTGCCGTCGTGCACCGCCAGGAAAGACAGGCCCGCTTTGGAGTCGCGGCGGGTACGGATCCAGCCCTGCACCCGGGCGGTTTCACCTTCCCGCTGGCTGGATTTCAATAGCGTATCAATGGATTCAACTTGCATAGGTTGGCTCTTGTTGTATGGAGCAGTGTTCATTGTATGGAGCGGGGCCCGCATCGGGGCGCAGGGGCCGCGGCTTGTGGCCGCGGGCTCCAGTATTGTGCGACGCCGGGCATCTTGCCGCCTCGACGGGGGAAAATCCAGTCCCGGAGCCACGTGCCTGCGGCCAGTATAGGACCTGCTGCGAGACGTGACTCTTGGTTCCAAAAAGTGCTGTCCTACACTGGAGGGGTCACAGTGATGGAAGTAGTCATCATGGTCAAAGAAGTAGGCGGCCTGCGCGGGCGCCGGGCCTGTTTCCTCCTCGCGCCCAACCAGTCACTTTCCTTTGCCGGCAATCTGTGGGTGTTCATTTCCCTGGTCGCCGTGTCCCTTGGTATCAGCGTCGCGTTTGCACTTGCCGGAGCCTGGATGGTGATTCCGTTCGCAGCGCTGGAAGCGCTGTTGCTCGCCGTTCTGTTCGGGTACGTGTATGTGGAAGGTACCCGTCGCGAAGTGATCCGAATCAGTGACGACCGCGTAATTCTTGACTGCAGCCGTGGCAACCTGAAAAAGCCGGTCTATCACACAGAGTTCAACCGCGACAGCCTGTCGGTGCGAGTGAGGGTGGGCAGCACTCCGGCGGAACCCGCGTGTCTGACTTTCACCGGGCCGGAGGGTTGTCTGGAAATCGGTGACTTTCTCAGCGATGGGGAAAAGGCTGCCCTGGTGGAAAAACTGGGCGGCTGTGGCATCTGCGCGCGCAAAGACCAGTGCTTCCAGTTGAAGGATTTCTGAACTTTCGTCGGTGCTGCGCCTGCGAGCCCAGTGGGCTTTGGTTATAATCGCGCCAGCTTTGCGGTGGGTCCGGAATGTTTCACCTGGCCCAATCGCATTTGGATAAACCAAATTTTGCTCAGGGGAGGGCACCATGGCATTTCCAAAAGTCGGAAATCTCGCGCCGGCATTCACGTTAAACAACCAGTCCGGAGAAAAGGTCGCCCTGAAAGACTTCCGCGGACACAAAAACGTCGTGCTCTATTTTTATCCCAAGGCCCTGACCCCGGGGTGTACCACCCAGGCCTGCGGGATACGCGACAGCGCTGCAGAGTTTGCCGGGCGCGACACCGTGGTGCTGGGGCTGAGTCCGGACCCAGAAGCGAAACTGCAGAAATTTATCGACAAGCACGAACTCAACTTCGACCTGCTGGCAGATGAAGATCACAAGGTTGCGGACAAGTACGGCTGTTGGGGTCTGAAAAAATTTATGGGGCGTGAGTATATGGGACTGCTGCGCACCACCTTCATTATTGATAAGAGCGGTCGCCTGCAGCACATCATCGACAAGGTGAAGACGAAAACCCATCACGACGATGTCCTCACCTGGATTGACGAAAACCTGGCGTAATTGCTGTCAGGTCAGACAGGTCCGCTCGCGCCGCTGCGAGCCCGGTCCTGTGTTTTTGATCGCAAAATGACCGTTTTGCTGGCGGGCGATGGCACCTTTGTGAATTGATCGAAAAAAAATTGCTGTCGTCCCTTGCATTCTCCCAGTATGGTCTATACTGGCTTGTGTAAAGGAGCGCCGCCCAACCGTAAGGCCCAGAGCGATTGTGTGTGGTGCGAGGGAGTAGTACAAAAATCAATCTATCTGGGTAGGCTTCGATGCCTGTTTTCAGGTGCGCCCCCGCACCCAAGTAGTAGTCAGCAGTGCTGGCAGTGGTAAATAGGGACTCGCAGGAAGCGGGCGTAGAACAATAACCGCGGCTCACGGAACCCATTAAGGAGCAGCTCAATGAACCATATTCAGCCAGATCAAGCTTCGCTCTCAGAAGACAAACCTTTGCAGCAGGCCAGACTGTCGGGTGATCCCAATATTCTGGACCAGTTGTTGGCTCCCCCGGAAGCCACCAGCTTTGGTATTGCTGCGCGGGTGATCGATGTACTGGAACAAAGGATTGGAAAGGCATCCCTGGCAATTCGCCCGGTGGCTTCAGATCTCAGCATGTCTACCAGGACCTTGCAAAGACGCCTGCAGGAACACAACCTGAGTTTCGCATCCCTGCGCGATCACGTGCGCTTCCGCCACGCAGTGCATTTCCTCAAGGATACCGCGCTCAGTGTTGACGGAATCTCACGAATTCTGGACTTTTCTGACCGGACCAGCTTTACCAGCGCCTTCAAGCGTTGGACCGGTATGTCCCCCACCGGCTATCGTCGTCAGGTCCGCCAGCGATTCTGACCTGACAGCAGCCAAGCAACCTCGCATCACGTAATCCGGAGCGGCTACCATAGTAGGTAGTTGGCTGCTCTGGATTGCCTATGTTTAATAAAGTCGTTAGAGTTGGCGGCTAATTTTTGCCAATTCGACCGAGGTTTGGACCATGGATTTCTTTATTCCCGCAGCAATGGCGCAAGAGGCTGCACCGGCACCGCAGGGCAACCCGCTGGTAACCCTGTTGATGTTCGCTGGCCTGTTTGTGTTCATGTGGCTGTTTATTATTCGTCCGCAGCGCAAGCGTCAAAAAGAGCATCAGGAGCTGGTCACTGCGCTGAAAAAAGGCGACGAAGTGGTAATGACCAGTGGTATGCTGGGCCGCGTTGAGAAGGTCGATGACGATTACCTGATTCTGGAAGTTGCCGACAACATGAAACTGAAGTTCCAGAAGGTTGCCGTGCATGCGGTACTGCCGAAAGGCACCATCAAGAACATCTGAAGGTAGTCGTGTCGATGGAAGTGATTACCGTCGCGTGAATACCCTGGAAAACCCGGCACATGCCGGGTTTTTTATTGTGCATTTTTTAGCAAGTTTCCCCGCAAATCAGCAGATATGGATTACCCATGAATATCGAATACCCGGAGCGAGTATCCCTGGCTCAGCTGCCAACACCGCTGCAACCGCTGGATCGCATCACCGAGCGTTATTCAAAACCCTATGGCGGGCCCCGTTTGTGGGTCAAGCGGGACGATCTGACAGAAAGTGCCATGTCGGGCAACAAGTTACGCAAACTGGAATTCATCATCGCTGAAGCGCGGGCGACCGGTTGCGACACCCTGATTACCTGTGGCGGCGAGCAGTCGAATCACGCGCGGGCCACGGCACTGGCGGCGGCGAAAGCCGGGCTGCACGCGCACCTGGTCCTGCGAGGCGCAGCCACTGCCAGTAACAATGCGGAAGTGGATGGCAATTTGCTGGTGGATCATCTCGCCGGTGCCAGTGTGTCTATTTACCCGCTCAAGCAATATATCAATGAACTGCCGGAGCTGTTTGCATCCTGGTCCGCGTATTACGAGGAGCGGGGGCACAAGGCGCTCGCGGTGCCCACTGGCGGCAGTGACGGCCTGGGGATCTGGGGTTATATCCGCGCAGCGGAAGAGTTGATGCAGGATTGCGCGGCTGCGCAGATAGCGCCGGAGCATGTGATTTGTGCTACCGGAAGTGGTGGCACTCAGGCCGGCCTTACATTGGGGGCGCATCTACTCGGCGCAAACACGCAGATTACCGGTTATGCGGTGTGTGATGATCGGGCTTATTTTGTCGATAAAGTGAGCAAGGACGTGGCGGACTGGAAGGAGCGCTACGGAAAGAATATTGCACCGGAATTGTTGCGCATTGCGGTGAACGACCAGTATATCGGCCCCGGCTATGGCGTTGCCGATAAGGCGGTTTACGAGACGATTGCGCTGGCGGCGCAGTTGGAAGGGATATTGCTGGATCCGGTGTATACGGGCAAGGCGTTTCACGGCCTGCTGGAGGAGATCAAGTTGGGTGCCTATGGTGGTTGCCGCGATATTGTGTTTGTGCACACCGGTGGTCAGTTTGGCCTGTTTCCCCATCGCGCGCACTTTGGCAGTGTGCGAGCGATGGATGAGTGAAAATTATTTTTGCGACAAATGTCCGGATGTCGCCAGTGTTATCGGCAATATTTTCAATTGTTGGCAGAAATAGTGCCTATCCTGCTGATATTTAGGGGATTACTGTTCTAGCCGAACTTTAACTGATAATCTGCCCGTCATCTGGCGCACGAGCCAATTGCTGAGCAAAAATCAAACAAAATAAATTGCAGTGGGGGTTAGTTTGGAATCATTCAATCAACTGTTGTTATCCCTGGACGGGTTGCTCGGGTCTGCACCCTGGTTTCCGTGGGTGCTTTTGGGGGTCGGTTTTTTCTTCACGATCTACCTGGGTTTTCCGCAGGTTCGCTATTTCGGGCACGCGATCAAGATCGTGCAGGGCAAATACGACAAGCCAGGCGACCCCGGTGATACGTCACACTTTCAGGCACTTTCCACTGCACTCTCAGGCACCGTTGGTACCGGTAATATTGGCGGTGTGGGCCTGGCGATTTTTCTCGGTGGCCCGGCGGCGCTGTTCTGGATGTGGGTAACCGCATTTCTCGGGATGACAACAAAGTTTGTCGAGGTAACCCTCTCGCACAAGTACCGTATCAAGGCCGCAGATGGTTACTTTGCCGGTGGACCCATGTTCTACATGGAGCGCCGACTGAACATGAAGTGGCTGGCGGTTATCTTCGCTATCGCCACCGTGATCAGTTCATTCGGCACCGGTAGCCTGCCGCAGGTCAACAATATTGCGCAGGCGATGTACGACACCTTCGGTATCAACAAGATGCTCACCGGCGGTGTGCTCGCGATTCTTCTGGGGATGGTCATCATCGGCGGCATTACCCGGATTGCCAAAGTGACCTCCACCATCGTACCGGTGATGGCATTGCTCTATGTGATCGGTGCCCTCGGTGTAATCCTGTACAACTACGAAAATATCCTGCCGTCTTTCGCCGCGGTATTCTCCGATGCCTTTAACGGCAGTGCGGCAGCGGGTGGCTTCCTCGGTGCGACATTTGCGTACGCGTTCAACCGCGGCGTAAACCGCGGACTCTTCTCCAACGAAGCGGGCCAGGGCTCGGCTCCGATTGCGCACGCCGCGGCGCGCGCCGACGAGCCGGTATCCGAGGGCATGGTGTCCCTGCTGGAGCCGTTCATCGACACCCTGATCATCTGTACCCTGACCGGTCTGGTGATTCTCTCTTCCGGGGTGTGGACCGAGAAACACATGAACCGCTTCGAGCGCGCGGATATGGTTGTCGTTGCCGGCGCTTTCTCCGACAAGGAAGCGGCGGATGTGGATCAGCTGTTCGGTTACCTCAGTGGCCACGAATCCGAGGTGAAGTCGTTTACCGGTACTGTAGTGGTAGCCGATGGCCGCCCGCTGAACCAGGACGAATTCACCATCATCAATGCCCGCTCGGTGGCGGAAGATGTGGAATTCCGGGTAGGGGATGACAGCTACAGCGGCGTGCTCAATGTGAATGAAGGTCGCTTCGTCAATGAGCAGGTCGATGTCTGGGGCAACTCGCTGGTGCACTCGGTCGCACTGACCAACAAGGCGTTCCAGCGCGGTTTCTTCGGTGAGTACGGCAGTTATATCGTGACACTGGGGATTCTGTTGTTCGCCTTCTCCACTGCCATCGCCTGGTCCTACTACGGCGACCGCTCGATGATCTACCTGTTCGGTCCGAAAGCGGTGATGCCGTATCGCCTGGTGTATGTGGTGGCGTTCTTCTGGGCGGCAATCGAGGATACCACCATTATCTGGAACCTTTCGGCGGTGGCCATTGTGTTGATGACGCTGCCCAACCTGTTCGGTATTTCCATTCTGGCAAGGGAAATGAAAGATACCGTGAAGGAATACTGGAAGGATCCCAGCCACAAATGATCCGACGGTTGTGCCCGGCAAATGCCGGGCAGGCATAAAAAAACCCGGCAAGTGCCGGGTTTTTTTATGGGGCAAATTGCCGATCAGTTCATACGTTCAGCAGCAGGTACTCCCGTTCCCAGGAACTGATTACGCGGTTGAATTCCTCGTATTCATCCCGTTTGATCGCCGCCCACGCGCGTACGAATTTTTCCCCGAACATGTCTGCGGCTTCCGGGCACTCCGCCAGCAGGCTGAGCGCGTGCTCCTGGGTGCGGGGCAGGGTAATGGGCTCCTGAGAGCAGTCACCGTGGTAGGGCTTGCTCGGTTTGACCTTGTTCATGATGCCCAGGTAACCGCACGCGAGTGAAGTGGCGATGGCCAGGTAGGGGTTGCAGTCGGCACCGGGGAAGCGGTTTTCCAGGCGCTTTCCCTGCGGTGAACTGTCCGGTACCCGCAGGCCGGTGGTGCGGTTGTCGTAGCCCCAGTGCAGGCTGGTCGGTGCAGCAATCTCCGGAGTAAAGCGCCGGAAAGAATTCACGTTCGGGGCGAAGAAGGTAATAAAACCGGGGGTATATTTCTGCATGCCACCGATAAAGTGCATGAAGGTTTCATTTTCCTCGCCGTTTTCGTCGACGAAAATATTCTTGCCGGTTTTCGCATCGACAATGCTCTGGTGGATATGTAGTGCGCTGCCGGGTTCATCCTCCATGGGCTTGGCCATAAAGGTGGCGTAGATGCCGTGGCGCAGTGCGGTTTCGCGCACCGTGCGCTTGAAGGTGAATACCTGATCCGCCAGCTTCAGTGGGTCGCCGTGCAGGAAGTTGATTTCCATCTGCGCGGTGCCGGACTCGTGAATCAGGGTGTCCACATCCAGCCCCTGAGCCTCAGAGAAGTCGTACATGTCTTCAATGATGGCTTCGTATTCATTGGCCGCATCAATGCTGTAGGACTGACGGGTTTTTTCCGTGCGGCCAGAGCGACCTACCGGGGCAGAGAGCTTCTCGTCCGGATCCAGGTTGCGCTTTACCAGGTAGAATTCCACCTCTGGTGCCACTACCGGTTTCCAGCCCTGTTCCTCGTATTTCTGCAGAACGAATTTGAGGATATTGCGGGTACTGATGGGGTGGGGCTTGCCATCCCGGGTGTAGCAGTCGTGAATGATCTGCGCGGTGGGCTCATTTGCCCAGGGGTTGAGGCGGATGGAGTCGGCGTCGGGTTCCAGCAGCATGTCAGTGTCTGCCGGATCCACCAGTTCGTTGTGCTCGTCGACGTAATCGCCGGTGACCGTCTGCACCAGAATGCTTTCCGGCAGGCGGCTGTCCTGGGCGAGGAATTTGCTCGTCGGGGTGAATTTGCCCCGCGCATTTCCGGACATGTCCGGTACCAGGCACTCGACTTCAGAGATGGAATGTTCCGCGAGCCACTGGGTAATCTTGTCCATGTTACACCTTGATTGTGTATGGTCGTCCCCGGAATGGGGTTTATTAGTATATGCCCCCGCCGGGCCGCGACCAGAAGGCGGCCCCTGAATGGCGTCAGGCCTGCAAAAACGGTACTTCCACAGCTACCGGTTATTGCAGGCTTTGATTATGGCAAAAAACCGAATTATCATTCAATAAATATTTGAATGATAATTCGGTTTTTCGATCTTATCTGGAGCTAATGTATGTCCGCCAGTGGAACCGTCACCAAACTGTTAGGCCACACCGATTCCTACTATGCCGCGAGTGCGAACGCGGCGCACCAATATCCGGCGCTCGACCAGCAGGTGGAAGCCGATGTGTGCATTATTGGTGCAGGCTATACCGGTCTTTCTTCGGCGCTGCATCTTGCCGAGCAGGGTTACAAGGTGGTGGTGCTGGAGGCGGAGCGGATCGCCTGGGGAGCTTCGGGGCGCAACGGCGGCCACGTGGGAGTAGGGCAGCGCAAGGGCCAGGAAGATCTCGAGAAGATGCTCGGGCTGGATACCGCTCGGGCGCTCTGGGATCTGGGGCTTGAGGCGGTCGAGCTGGTGGAAGACCTGATCCAGCGCCACAACATCCAGTGTGACCTGAAACGGGGCATTATGCACCTGGCCGCCAAGCCCAGTCACAATGCCTGGCTGCAAGAGGAGACCGAGCTGCTGCAGGAGCGTTACGGCTACCAGCACATGCGCTACGCGGACAGGGATGAGATTCGCAGCCTGGTGGGCTCGGACCGCTACCACGGAGGCCAGATCGATAGCGGCTCGCTGCACCTGCATCCCCTCAACTATGCCCTGGGGCTGGCGGATGCCGCGGCCAAGGCTGGCGTGCAGTTCTATGAGTACAGCCGGGTGACCAGCTATACCGGCGGCAACCCGTGCGTCGTCAATACCGCAAAAGGGCGGGTGCGGGCGAAGAATGTGATTCTCGCCTGCAACGGCTACCTGGGTGGTCTGGAACCGCGCCTGGCCGGCAAAATCATGCCGATCAACAATTTCGTCCTCGCCACCGAGCCCCTTCCGGAAAGCTTGGCACAGGAATTGATAGCGAATGACTACGCGCTCCAAGACACGCTATTTGTGATCAATTATTGGAAGCTCTCCGGGGATAACCGCCTGGTATTTGGCGGTGGCGAGAACTACACATCGCGGTTCCCCCAGGATATCCGGGCCTTCGTGCGCAAGTACATGCTGGAGGTCTATCCGCAGCTGGCGGATACCAGGGTGGACTACGGCTGGGGGGGAACCCTCGCCATCACCCTGAACCGGATGCCCTGTGTCGGTCGCCTGGAACCCAATGTCTATTACAGCCAGGGGTATTCAGGTCACGGTGTGCCGACAGCGACCTTTGCCGGCAAATTGCTGGCAGAAGTTGTTGCAGGTACCGAAGAGAGATTTGATATATTGGCGCGCATACCAACGCCGAGCTTCCCGGGAGGGACGCTGTTGCGTTGGCCCGGGTTGGTAGCGGGAATGCTCTATTACAGCTTGAAGGACAAGCTGGGCCGGTGAAGTAGAAATTGAATAATCGTTCGGTTTGTGGGATAACAAGCTGAACGACTCAATCTCCGGGTCACGTCCTGAGTGGTAGTTAATGGGCCGAATCCCGATAAAAATAACCTACGGGGAGTTACGATGAACCTGACAGACCAGCCATTCGCAGCCAGAAAACACCTGCTGGCCTCCGCCATCGGCGCAGTTGTATTTACCGTCAGTGGCGGTGTTTCCGCAGCGCCGGAAATCGAAGAGGTGACCGTCACCGCGCAGATGCGTGCCGAATCTCTGAAAGATGTACCGATGGCGGTCAGTGCCTTCACCGGTGATACCGTCAAGAACAGCAATCTGAGCGATTTCAAAGATCTGTTTGCGCTGACCCCGGGGGTTTCCGGCGAAACCAACGATTCATACTTTGACTCCGTGTCCGTACGCGGCGTCAACAACAACAGCTTTGGCAGCGGCAGCGACCCGGCCCTGGGCATCTTCCTCGACGGCGTTTACCAGAGCCGCACCGGCGCCACCCCGAGCATGTACGACCTGGAGAGGGTGGAAGTGGTCAAGGGGCCGCAGGGCACCCTGTTCGGCCGCAATACCGCATCCGGCGCCATTTCCATGGTTTCCAAGAAGCCGGGCGAAGTCTTTGGTGGTGATATTTCCGTAGGTGCCGGCCAGTACGGTCGCAGCGAGATCGAAGGCGGTATGGACGTGCCCGTCAGCGAGGATTTTGCCGTGCGCATTGCCGGCAAGCACTTCTCTGAAGATGGCCACGTCGAGAACCTGGCCGGCGGCCGCGATCTGGGTGCCAGCGAGCTGAACGCGATGCGCATGACCGCGGTGTACGACGGTTTCGACGCAACCACCGTGACCCTGATGGCCCAGTATGAGGACCGTGAGAGCGACGGTACCATCTACCGCGCCTTCGACAGCGGTGCCGGCTATACCTATGCGATCCCGGAAGGGGACTACGACCAGGTTTATAACGACGTCGAGGGTATCGATCAGTCCGAGATCGCCGACGTCGTGTTGACCGTCGAGCACGAGCTGGCAGGCGGTAATACCTTTACTTCCATTACCGGCTACAAGACCCACAATTACACCTACCGGGAAGACTTCGACGGCACCCCGGAGGCGATCGACACCTACGTGCGCGATCAGTCCGGCGACTTCTTCAGCCAGGAATTCCGCCTCGCCTCAAACAGCAGTGGCCCGTTCAACTATGTGCTCGGCGCTTCCTACTATCAGGAGGAGGTGGATGCCTTCTTCGCCGGTATCGACCAGGAAGACTTCATCTGTGATGGCATCTACGCCGACGAGTGGGAAGAGGGGCTGGACAGCTTCGTAACCTGCGACATGCTGCCCCAGGATGTGCTCGATGAAGCCTTTGGTTTTGAAGGGGAGCCCTGGGAGTACGCGCCGGGCAGGCAGTCCATCGAAGCTGCGGATACCCTGGGTGAATACTCCGGCTGGGGTGTTTTCGCCAACACCACTTACGACCTGACCGACGCCACCACCCTCGGCTTTGGTGTGCGCTACACCGAAGACCAGAAGACTTACGACGTGGTTTCGCCGTGGCCGGACACCTGGACTGGTGGCTGGAACTACCAGGCGATGTACACCGATGAAGACGGCATCAGCGGCGACCACACCTGGGACAACGTTTCCGGACGCGTGACCCTGACCCATGTGATCAGCGATGCACTGACCACCTATGCCAGCGTTGCCACCGGCTACAAGTCCGGCGGCTTCGACTACCTGTCCTACCACATCACCGATCCGGCATACGGCACCGATGAAGATAGCCAGTACGAGTGGCTGGACGAGCAGGGTTACGAGGTCAACGCCAGCAATGCCGAGCCGAGCCGTTTCGACGAGGAAACCGTACTGTCTTACGAACTGGGTGTGAAAGCGCGTTTGCTGGACAACCGCCTGGCCCTGAATGCGGCCGCATTCCAGTATTCCTACGAAGACATGCAGCAGGCGTTCTGGGTGGGTGCCGCGGCAATTACCCGCAACGTGGGTGAGTCTGAAGGCCGCGGTCTGGAAGTGGACGCGCGCTGGCTGATCACCGACAACCTGGACCTGTACTTCGGCGCCGCGCTGCTGGATACCAAGTTCAGCGGTGCGCCGGAAGAGCTGTGCGATGCCTGTAATGGCAATGAAATGGCGTTCTCACCGAAGTTCTCCTCCGCTACGGTCCTGACTTATACCCAGAGCACCAGCTTTGGCGAGCTGGCTTACTCCGGTGAGTACACCTACACCGGTGAGCAGTGGTCCGACCTGGAAAACACCGAGGCGGTGAAGCTGGATGCGCGCAATGTGATGAACCTGCGTGTCGCGCTGACTTCTGCGGACGACACCTGGACTGCGGGTATCTATGCGGAAAACCTGACCGGCGAAGAGTACTACCACTGGGGTTACGCCGAAGCGCTGTACAACCTGCCGGCCACCAAGACCGACCCGTCCCGCGGTCGCGTAGTGGGCGTCAACATGGACTACCGCTTCTAACGCTTCTGATCCGTCAATCTCACAGGATGGACAAAAAAACCGGCGCATCGCGCCGGTTTTTTTGTTAAAAAGGGGCTTGAACAGAAAGGAACCGGAAGTGTCGACTGCAGAGCAAAACCGACGTAGAAACCAGCTCGCGCCGCGCCGGGCCCCGGTGCAGGCCAGGGCGCGGGAGCGCGCGCGCCAGATACTGGATGTCACCGGCCGCCTGCTGGAGCAGGTGGGACTGAATGATCTCACCACTATCCTGATCGCCAAGGAGCTGGGCGTTTCGGTGGGCTCGGTCTACCACTACTTTCCCAACAAGCACGCCATCCTCTACGCCATGGGCGAACAGTGGCTGGCAAGCCTGACCGAGCGCCTGGATGATCTGGCCACCAGCGACCTGGAGCAACTGGCGCTCGAAAATTTTCTGGATGATCTGCTCGAGCGCTGGCTCTCCGTATACCGCGAACAGCGCGGCCTGTTGCCACTGGTACAGGCGATGTGGGGCATCCCCGAACTGCACGAGCTGGACCAGCGCCACGATGAACTGGTAATCAACCACCTGGTGGAGATGTTCAGCCGTATGGGCTTTAGCTGTCCGCCCAACGAGAGCAATCGTCTTGCGCGGGCCACCCTGGAAACCTGCCACGCGATGATGCTGGTGATCGTGAACCAGGAGGGGGTTCGCTCCCAGCGCACCCGGGCGGATCTGCGCAACATGCTGATGGTGTTGCTGGAACCCCATCGCAACGATACCCGGCCATCCGGGCTGGACGATGTGGAGGCACCGTGAGCAGCTCCGCGGATACAGGCAAACTCATCATCGCGATTTCCTCGCGGGCGCTGTTCGACCTGCGCGAGAGCCACAAGGTCTATGAAGAGCAGGGGGTCGAGGCGTTTGCCGCATATCAGATCGAGCGCGAGAACGATGTGCTGCCCAGGGGCGATGCCTTCGCGCTGGTGGAAAAGTTCCTGCAGATCAACGAGCGCCTGGAAGGCGCGCCGCGGGTAGAGGTTGTCCTGTTGTCCCGCAACAGCGCCGACACCGGCCTGCGGGTGTTCAATTCCATCGAGCATTACGGGCTCAACATCAGTCGCGCGGCCTTCTGTAATGGCGAGAGCCCCTACCGCTATATCGCCCCGTTCGGTTGCCACCTGTTCCTATCGAGCGACGGCAGTGATGTGCGGCGCGCGCTGGAGCAGGGAATTGCCGCGGCAACGCTGATTCCCGGCGGCGCCAGGGAGCGGGGTGACGACATCCTGCGTTTTGCGTTTGACGGCGACGCGGTTATTTTTTCCGACGAGGCCGAGCAGATTTTCAAGCGCGACGGTCTCGCCGCATTTACCACCGCAGAGCGGGCTTCTGCGAAAAAACCCCTCGGCGGTGGTCCCTTCAAGGGCTTTCTCGAAGCCCTGCAAAAGCTGCAGGCGGAATTCCAGCCCGAGCAGTGTCCCATTCGTACCGCACTGGTTACAGCGCGTTCGGCGCCGGCGCACGAGCGGGTTATCCGCACGTTGCGGGCGTGGAATATCCGCATTGACGAGTCCGTATTCCTCGGCGGCTTGCCGAAAGGGGAGTTCCTGCGCGCTTTTGGCGCCGACGTGTTTTTTGATGACCAGCCTGCCCATTGCGCCTCGGCTGCAGAGCATGTCGCCACCGGCCACGTACCCCACGGTATCGCCAACGCGGAAAATTGATTGGCGCGCTAATCTCCGGGGTGCTTCTGTCGGGGTTGCAAACCGAGCACCAATGCACATCTTCGCTGTTGGCTCGCAATAACAATCGCTGCTATGCTTTTCGCGAATAAAGTCATAGACTTTTTATAACCAGTACGCGGCGCATTTTTGAGCGATTTGCGGGTACAGTTTGCTGGCAGGGGTAGCCCGCAGCGCGATTGACAGGGAGAAACTATGAAGCTGCAGCAGTTGCGTTATATCTGGGAAGTGGCACACCACGACCTCAACGTTTCTGCCACGGCGCAGAGCCTGTTTACATCCCAGCCCGGTATCAGTAAACAGATCCGGCTGCTGGAAGATGAGCTCGGGGTGGAGATTTTTGCCCGCAGCGGCAAGCATCTTACCCGGGTGACACCTGCGGGTGAGGCGATCCTGAAAACCGCCGGCGAAATCATGCGCAAGGTGGAAAACATCAAGCAGGTGGCGCAGGAGTTCAGCAATGACAAGCGCGGCAGCCTGGCCATCGCAACCACCCACACCCAGGCCCGCTACGCCTTGCCACCGGTGATCAAGAGTTTTATCGCCCGCTACCCGGAAGTATCCCTGCATATGCACCAGGGTACACCGATGCAGATCTCGGAAATGGCCGCAGACGGCACCGCGGATTTTGCCATTGCCACCGAGGCGCTGGAACTTTTCAGTGACCTGGTGATGATGCCGGTATACCGCTGGAACCGCTGCATTCTGGTGCCGAGAGATCACGAGTTGTGCCAGGTATCCAAACTCACCCTGGAAGATGTGGCGCGGTTCCCGATCGTCACCTACGTATTCGGATTTACCGGGCGCTCGAAACTGGATGAGGCGTTTTTGGAGAAAGGACTGTCGCCCAAGGTGGTGTTTACCGCGGCGGATGCGGATGTCATCAAGACCTATGTGCGGCTGGGGCTGGGCATTGGCATCGTGGCAGATATGGCGGCCGTGGAAGATGAAGACAGCGACCTTGTGGCGCTGGACGCCAGCGAGCTGTTTGAATCCAGCGTGACCAAAATCGGTTTCCGCAAGGGGATTTTCCTGCGTGGATTCATGTACGAATTTATCCAGCAGTTTGCGCCGCACCTGACCCGGGAGCTGGTGGACAAGGCCGCACAGGCCTCGTCCCGGGCCGAGGTGGATGAACTGTTTTCCCACCTGGAGCTGCCGGTATACTGAGGTGAGCCGGCGTTACCGGAAAAAATGACTGGTGGCGGGCGCTGGCCTAGCGCCTGCCGTCGATGATCTCTTTGACAAACTTGAAGTAGACGGTATACACCAGCGGTTCCTTGCCGTCTTCTTCGACCACAAAAAAGGGCGCACGCTCGACTTGCAGTGACTGCGCCAGCTGCATGCCCGCACTTTGCGGATCTCTCTCATCGGCAATCAGTACCTGGTCCAGGTATTTTTCCTGATCGTTTTCCTTCAGTTTCTGTTCGACATCATTGCATTTCGCACACAGTGAGCCGTCGGCGAGCACTTTCTTTACCAGGGTAATATGCATCTTTGGGTGTTACTGCCTTGTAATTTGCGCTGTCAGGCCTCGGTAGCCTGACTGTTACCAGTGGGTGCCGGGCAGGCACGCCGCCCAGCCTGGCGCAAAATCTAGCAAAGCGAAAAGTTTGAGGGAAATACCAAAGGGCGATAGCGCTATAACCGTCGCTGTTCGTTCAGCCTCGGGTGTTAGTGTTCGCGTGTGTGCGGAAAGTGGCCTCCAGGGTATGTAGCAGTAATCGCACTTTGTCGAGACACTCCTGGTGCTCCGCCGCGGGGTCTGAATCCGCAACGATGCCGCCACCGGCGGCACATTGCAGTTTCCCCCGGCTTGCTGTCAGGGTGCGGATGGCGATATTGCTATCGGCCCGTCCGCAGCTGCTGAGATAGCCGATGGAGCCGCAATAAATGCCCCGCGGACTCAGCTCCAGCTCGCGAATGATTTCCATTGCACGCCGTTTGGGGGCGCCGGTAATGGAGCCGCCGGGGAAGCATGCGTCCAGTACCTGTGCAAACTCGACGTCCCCCGGCAGCTGGCCGGTGATGGTACTGACCAGGTGGTGCACATTGGCGAAGCTCTGCACCGCGAACAGCTCCGGAACCCGTACGCTGCCCTGTTTGCAGACCTTGCCAAAATCGTTGCGCAGCAGGTCCACGATCATCAGGTTTTCCGCGCGGTCCTTGCTGCTGCTGGCGAGGCGGGTCGCCGCCTCTGCATCCTGTTGCGGGTCGGCATGGCGCCGCGCGGTGCCCTTGATGGGCTCGGTTTGCAGCTGGTCCCCGTCGCCGTGGATGAAGCGCTCCGGGGACAGGCTGAGAATCTGCCCCTGGGGTAGTGAGAGATAGGCCGAGAAGGGGCCCGCGGCGGCTTCCCGCAGCGCCAGGTAGGCGGCCAGTGGATCGCCCTCGCAGTCGGCGAAAAAGCGCTGGGTAAAATTGGCCTGGTAGATGTCGCCGGCGCGGATATATTGCAGGACCCGTGCGACCTGGGCCTCGTACTGGGGCCTGGTGAACTCGTGGCGGAAAGCGGAAGTCAGCTTGAAAGTTTCGGTGCGGGGTGTCGCGCTCCAGTCCAGCGCCTGAAAACGCGCGGTCAGGTCCCGCTGTTGATGCCCGGCGCAGGCCGGGTGAAACACCAGGTGTGTCGCCTGCAACTGGTGATCGACAATCAGCGCCCAGGTATAGAGCCCGAAAAAGCCCGCCGGCAGTGGCGTCTCACGGGTGTCCGGGGGCAGAAAGTTACCGCGATTACCCAGCTCGTAACCCGCGTAACCGATGGCGCCGCCGCAGAACGGCATCTGCGTGTCCATATCCTGTGGCGCCAGTTCGCACATCAGGTCGTCCAGCTGTACAAACGGGTCCGGGCAGTCCGCAGTCAGGGATAGTTGGGCCACCGGGTCCGCGCTGATGATGTCAAAGCGACCACTGCGGGCGCGGGGCCTTCCCGAGTCCAGCCACACGGGTAGTGGGAGGTCGGAAATGGCGGTCAATGCCTGCGGGGTATTCGCAGAATAGGGCAGGGAAACGATTCGCAAAACGGTACCTGGGCGGATGGCCAACTTCTCTATCGCTGCAATAGCGCTGCGATCACGGTAATAGGGGCCTTTTGGGCGGCGCTACTTTACCTGAATTCCCGGTCAATTTCTCACTTGCAGCCAGCGGTGTGGCTGTAGCGCCGAATGCGGGGCGCCACGCCCGGGATCGCAGTGTCACTCTTTAAATCTAGCCAATCCTGCGCTCGATACCGGCCTGGGACATCAACCGGGTGGCGAGTTCTTCCACGGAGAGCTCGGTTGCATCCAGATACGGCACCTGCGCCCGTCGCAGCATCTGCTCCACCTGGCGCACTTCAAACTCGCACTGTTCCGGGGACGCGTAGCGGCTGTTGGCGCGGCGCTCCTGGCGAATGCTCATCAGGCGCCGGGGATCAATGGTGAGGCCGAACAGCTTGTTGCGATAGGGGCGCAAAATCTTTGGCAGCGCAGTGGTGTCCATATCCTCTTCGGTAATCGGATAATTGGCGGCACGCAGGCCGAACTGCAGGGCGAGATAGAGGCAGGTAGGCGTTTTGCCGGAGCGGGATACGCCCACCAGGATCACGTCGGCGGTTTCAAACTCGCGGGTACGGCGGCCGTCGTCGTTGTCCATCGCATAATGTACTGCGTCGATGCGCTCACTGTAGCGGCGGTCGTCGGCGATTCCGTGGGATACGCCCACGGTTCGTGCAGGGTCGGTGCCGAACAGGTTGGCGAGTGGTGCGAGGTAACTTTCAAACACGTCCAGCATCAGCGCCGAGCTCTGGTGCAACTGTTTGCGGATCTGGTCGGACACGATACTGGTGATAATGATGGGTTGCAGCCCGGTTTCGGTGGCGGCGCGTTCGATACGCTGTAAAACCTGATTTACCTTTTCCGCGGAGTCCACGTAAGGGAGCGTGACCTGCTCCACGTGCTGGTCGCGAAACTGTGCCAGTAGACTGTGCCCGATACCTTCTACGGTCAGGCCGGTGCCATCGGAAATGAAGAAAGCGGTGCGTTTACGCTGTTGTTGTTCTGCATGCATTGGCCGAGTGTCTCCAAAAGGGTTCAATGCGGCGCTCCATGGTATCCCAGTGGTGCCCGCGGAGGGAAACGCGGGACTGTTCCTTTGGTGTTTTGTAGAAAAATTACAACAGAAATCGGCCTGTTTTGCGGACATTTACGGGGTATTATTTACAAAACCCATCCTTATAATCTCCGCCACCACAGCAGTTGCAGAGGGCACTCCATTGACCACATACACTCTCGAGTTCGCCAAGCTCGGCATGGCGGATGTCGACAAGGTCGGCGGCAAAAACGCATCTCTTGGCGAGATGATTTCTTCGCTTGCCGGAGCCGGTGTTAGCGTACCGGGCGGTTTTGCCACAACCGCAGAAGCCTTCCGTGAGTTCCTCTCCAGCGCGCAGCTGGATAGCCGGATTGCCAAGCGCCTGTCAGACCTGGACGTCGAAGACGTCACCGCACTGGCCACCGCCGGCGAGGAAATCCGCCAGTGGCTGCTGGATACGCCTTTCCCGGCACAGCTGGAGGCGGAGATCCGCGCCGGTTATGACGCGCTCGGTGGTGGTGAGACTGCGGTGGCAGTGCGCTCTTCCGCAACCGCGGAAGACCTGCCGGACGCCTCCTTCGCCGGGCAGCAGGAAACCTTCCTGAATATCCGCGGTATTGATGCAGTGCTGCAGGCGGTGAAAGAGGTTTTTGCCTCCCTCTACAACGATCGCGCTATTGCCTACCGGGTGCACACCGGTTACGCGGATGTGGGCGTGGCGCTGTCGGCGGGCATCCAGCACATGGTGCGCAGTGAAACCGGCGCCTCCGGGGTCATGTTCACCCTGGATACCGAGAGCGGCTTCCGCGATGTGATCTTCATTACCGCAGCCTACGGTCTCGGAGAAACCGTGGTCCAGGGTGCGGTTAACCCGGATGAATTTTACCTGTACAAGCCCGCGCTCGAAGCCGGTCGACCTGCTATTTTGCGCCGCAACCGCGGCAGCAAGGCGATCAAGATGGTCTACGACGAGAGCGGTGAATGTGGTCGTTCGGTCAAAACGGTGCAGGTGGCGGAGGCCGATCGCCTGCGCTTTGCACTGAGCGAAGCAGAGCTGACCGATCTGGCGCAACAGGCGCGCAAGATCGAGGAGCACTACCAGCGCCCGATGGACATCGAGTGGGCCAAAGATGGCGACAGCGGCAAGTTGTACATCGTACAGGCGCGCCCGGAAACTGTCCGCTCCCGCGACAGTGGTACCAGCATCGAACGCTACAAACTGCACGAGCGCGGCGACATCCTGTGCGAGGGGCGCGCCATTGGTCAGCGCATTGGTGCCGGCCGGGTGCGCGTACTGGAGTCCGTGGAAGACATGGCGATGATGCAGGATGGCGAAGTCCTGGTGACCGACATGACCGACCCGGATTGGGAACCGGTACTGAAGAAAGCCAGCGCCATTGTGACCAACCGCGGTGGCCGCACCTGTCACGCGGCGATCATTGCCCGCGAGCTCGGCATCCCGGCGGTGGTGGGCTGCGGCGACGCCACCGAAAAACTGTCCAGTGGCACGCCGGTAACGGTCAGCTGTGCCGAGGGGGACACCGGATTTGTGATGGCGGGCGAGCTCGACTTCGAGCGCTCGTTGACGGAAGTGGCCGACATGCCGGAGCTGCCGTTCAAAATCATGCTCAATGTGGGCAACCCGGATCGCGCCTTCGCCTTCAGCAATCTGCCCAACCAGGGTGTCGGCCTCGCGCGACTCGAGTTTATCCTCAATCGCATGATCGGTATTCACCCCAAGGCATTGCTGGAGCTGGATAACCTGCCGCAGGACCTGCAGAAGACGATCCGCAACCGTATCGGCGGTTACGCCTCGCCGGAAGAGTTTATCGTCGAAAAGCTGGTGGAAGGTATTTCCACCCTGGCGGCGGCATTTGCGCCCAACCGCACCATCGTGCGCCTGTCCGACTTCAAGTCGAACGAGTATGCACACCTGGTGGGCGGCCAGATGTATGAGCCCAGCGAGGAAAACCCGATGCTCGGTTTCCGCGGTGCGGCCCGTTACCGCTCCAAGGATTTCCGCCAGTGCTTTGCGCTGGAATGCCGCGCGCTGAAAAAAGTCCGCGACGAAATGGGACTCACCAATGTGGAAATCATGGTGCCCTTCGTGCGCACGCCGGACGAAGCGCGCCAGGTGGTGGAACTGCTGGAAGAGAATGGTCTCAAGCGCGGAGAAAACGGTCTCAAGGTCATCATGATGTGCGAGCTGCCATCCAATGCATTGCTGGCAGACGAGTTCCTGCAGTACTTTGACGGTTTCTCCATCGGTTCCAATGACCTGACCCAGCTGACCCTCGGCCTCGACCGGGATTCCGGACTGGTTGCAGAGCTGTTTGACGAGCGCGACCCGGCGGTGAAAATGCTGCTGTCCCGCGCGATCCAGGCCTGTAAAAAAGCGGGAAAGTATGTGGGTATCTGTGGACAGGGGCCGTCAGACCACAAGGATTTCGCCCAGTGGCTGATGGAGGAGGGCATCGACAGTGTCTCCCTGAATCCGGACACCGCGGTGGATACCTGGCTCTACCTGGCAAACCAGCAGCCGGATTGAGGGCTCTTGTTTGCCGGTTCCCCGAGGGGAAAACCCAAGCGGCCTTCGGGCCGCTTTTCATTTTTCTACAAATTTTCTCGTTGCGTATCTCGCCGAACATTTCGTTGGGTGTGCATATTTCGTGCACAAAGTGATTTATCAAGCAGCGGTGGAATTTATCCGAAAAACTTTGTTCTCCCCGGATAGCGCAATCGGCGGCCAGCGTTTCAATTCCCCGTTGGATTCCGCCTTGGGAACCGGCTATTCCCACGCTAAGTAGATTGCCCATCACCATAAAAATCGCCCCCTTCAATAGACATTCAGTCTAAGCGTTCGCCGCCATCTCAATAGAATCGAATTAGCCCCAGTTTTATCCGCAACCCTGTCGGCCCGGGCAACTGTTTACCCGGCCTTTCAAGCAAAATGCGGGACCTTGCGCGGGCCACCATTACGAGTAGTGAAAAGAGGTGCGATCATGCGAAGCAGAGAGCAAATTGTTCGGCATTGGATTGAGTTGAATACGCAAGTGGCAAGCGGACAGCAAAAGTCTGCAGGGTGCGCAGTTGCGGCCGGGCAGTTGGCCGGTAGCCCGATTTCACCTGCGGTGTGGCTGACGTTTATCAAGGGGCTGCTGGTTGCGCTCTGTATTGCTGCCGCACTTCCCGCCGCTGCCAATACCGGAGTAAACTGGTTTGATGAGGCTGCGGCCGCAAGTTCTTCCGCACCGCCTTCCATCAGGATCAACCTCTCAGAGCAGAAGGCCTACTTTTACAAGGGGAGTCGTCTGGTAGGTGTGTCCTTTGTCTCCTCCGGTAAATCCGGGTTCCGAACCAGTCCGGGTCATTTCCGGGTGCTGGCGAAACGACCCAACCACCGTTCCAGTATCTACGGCAGTTTCGTAGACCGGAATACCGGCCGCGTGGTGAAAGCGGATGTGGACACCCGCAAGCATCGCCGCCCCCCGGGCACCTATTATCGCGGTGCCAAAATGAACTACTACATCCGTTTTAATGGCGGTATTGGTCTGCACGCATCCGGCCATGTACCCCGCTATCCTGCCTCCCATGGTTGCGTGCGCATGCCCCCGCACATGGCCCGTAAATTCTTCCAGTATTCCCGTGTCGGTATGCCGGTACGCGTGAGCTACTGATGCGGCAGGTAAGGTCGTAACCGAAACTGTTTGGCGAGGACGGATGCCGGGTATTATCCATCAGGGTGATACCCGGCATTTGTCGTTGAGCGCTGCATCAACGGGTCTTCAACGCTAGTATCGGAGCTGGATTTTGCTCATTGAATGATTGAAAGGAGGCATCATGCCCGGTTCACCTGCCAATACCCATTCCAGTCAGTTCGCCACCCCGGACCTGTGCGACGAATTCGCCGATGAGGTGCAGGTGGTTGAACCGATGTTCGTCAGCTACGGTGGCCGCGAACGGTTTGGCGGGGAGATTGTTACCATCAAGTGTTTTGAAGACAACTCCCTGGTGCGCGAACTGGTGGCGGAAGATGGCTCGGGAAAAGTGCTGGTGGTGGATGCCGGCGGCTCCATGCGCCGCGCCTGCCTGGGGGACATGCTGGCGGAAAGGGCGGTCAGCAATGGCTGGGAAGGCATTGTGATGTACGGCTGCATTCGCGATGTCGACGCTATCGGTGTTCTCGATCTGGGTGTGCATGCGCTGGGGGCGCATCCAATGAAAACGGAAAAGAAAGGCATCGGCGAGCGGAATCTCGCGGTGACATTTGGCGGGGTAACCTTCACGCCAGGGGACTACCTGTACGCCGACAACAACGGCATTATCGTCGCACCGCGGGCCCTGGCCTGAGCTGACGCAGGTTGCAACACGGTTGCCCCTATTGCTAACTTGGTTATTGCCTATAGTTGCAACGATAGAGTTAATTGCAACGATGGCATGCGTTGCATGAACGGAATGTGTTCGGCAAATACACATATCCCATGCACATATCCCTCATCCATGGGTCGGGAATCTCCAGGGCCGTGGCCGAAGCCAATCAAAGGATAAGCAATGAGCAACCTGCGCCAGAAATGGATTACCGCGCCGCTCCTGAACTGGATCAAAAAAGTATTGCCGCCGATTTCCGACACTGAACGGGAAGCGATGGAAGCGGGGGAGGTATGGTGGGACGCCCAGTTACTGTCGGGTAAGCCGGACTGGAATCAGTTGCTCGATATGGGACCGCCGGAACTGACGGACGCGGAACAGGCGTTTCTCGACGGCCCGGTGGAAGAGCTCTGCCGTATGGTGGACGACTGGAAAATCACCCATGAAGATTACGATATCTCCCCGGAACTCTGGGAATTCCTGAAGAAAAACCGGTTTTTCGGCATCATTATTCCGGAAGAGTTCGGTGGGCTCGGGTTTTCCCCCACCGCGCACGCGCAGATCGTTACCAAGATCTCAACCCGCAGCACCACCGTGGGCGTCACGGTTATGGTGCCGAACTCCCTCGGACCCGGCGAACTGCTGATGGCACACGGTACCGAGGAACAGAAGAATCATTTCCTTCCGCGCCTTGCCGACGGGCGTGAAATTCCCTGCTTTGGCCTCACCAGTCCGGAGGCCGGCTCCGATGCTGCCGCCATGGTGGATCGCGGCGTGGTCTGCTACCAGGAATACAACGGTGAGCGGACCCTGGGGATGCGGGTCAACTGGCACAAGCGCTATATCACTCTGGGACCGGTCGCCACCATTCTCGGTCTCGCCTTCAAGTTGTACGACCCCGAGCATATTCTCGGGGAAGAAGAGGAGCTGGGAATCACCGTGGCACTGGTGCCGACGGATACCGAGGGGGTGACCATCGGCCAGCGCCACCTGCCGGCGATGCAGGCATTCCAGAACGGTCCCAATTGGGGTAAGGATGTGTTTATCCCCATGGACTGGGTCATCGGCGGGCAAGACAACATCGGTCACGGCTGGCACATGCTGATGAGCGCCCTGGCTGCAGGGCGCGGTATCTCGTTGCCGTCGTTGTCGACGGGCGGCGCCAAAATGGCCGCGCGCACGACCGGCGCCTATGCGTCAATCCGCGAGCAATTCGGTATTCCCATCGGCAAATTCGAAGGCGTGCAGCGGCGTCTCGCGGAGATCGCGTCGATCGCCTATGTGCTGGACTCGGCGCATAAAACCACTACCAGGGCGCTGGACCAGGGCCGAAAGCCGGCGGTCGTGTCGGCGATCATGAAGGCTCACGCCACCAACGGGTTGCGCCAGGCGGTCAACGACGCCATGGATATTCACGCCGGCAAGGCAATCATGGACGGACCGCTGAATTACCTGGGCAATGTCTACCGCGCGGTACCGGTGGCAATTACCGTGGAAGGCGCCAATATCCTTACCCGCAGCCTGATGATCTTTGGCCAGGGCGCTATCCGCTGCCATCCGTATCTGTTGCAGGAAATGGAGGCCGCTACCAACGACAACCGGGAGGAGGGGATCAAGGCGCTGGATGCACTGCTGCCGAAACATATGCTGTTCCAGCTCAAGACCTTCTGTCGTGCGGTGTTCCACGGCTGGACCGGTGGCCTGTTTGCGAGCAGTCCAAAGGGCGTGGGCGATGCCGCCAAGTACTACCGGCAGATGAACCGTTATTCCGCGGTACTCACCCTGGTAACCGAGATCTCGCTGATGTCGCTGGGAGGGGCGCTGAAGCGCAAGGAGCTGATTTCCGCCCGGCTCGGCGATGTACTCAGCGAGCTGTATCTGCTCAGCGCCATGCTCAAGCGGTTCAAGGATGATGGCAGCCCGCAGGGTGATCGCCCGCTACTGGAATTTGCCATGCGCGCGGGGATGCACAATATCGAGGTAAGCCTGCTGGAAGTGTTCCACAACTTCCCGATGCGCTTTGTCGGACAGGTGATGCAGTTCTTGACCATGCCCTGGGGGCACAGTATCCGCATGGCCTCGGACCGCCAGGCGCGCGCCTGCGCTGAACTGATCATGGAGCCGGGAGAATCCCGCGATCGTCTCACCCAGGGCGTTTTTCTCGGCAATGAGGGCGACGGTGTCGACCTGGTGGAAAAGGCCTTCCTGCACAGCCACGAAACGGCGGATATCCGCGCAAAAATGAAAAAAGGCGGTGTGCGGGCCCTGGATGACGAGTCAATCGACGCTGCGGTTTCACAGAAACTGATCAGTGAGGAAGAGGCGAAAAAGATCCGTATCACGTCGGAAGCGGTACACAAAGCGATACAGGTGGACCACTTTGAAAAACTCACCTGAATCCCGGTCTTTCAGTGTGATTTCGGCAAGGCGAAAGCAAAAGGCTGAATAAACAGATGGCTGGCAGCAAAGGGACACCGACGAGACTTCATGCCGCAGACGACTGTGTCGATGCGCTACTGGAGCGGGTGGGTAAGAAGATCGTACTCGGGCTGCCACTGGGGCTTGGCAAGGCCAACCATTTTGCCAATGCACTGTTTGCGCGGGCACAGCAGGACGCGGAAATTAGTCTCACCATCTACACCGCACTGACCCTGGAGCGACCCCGCGCCAGTAGCGAACTGCAGCGCCGCTTCGTGCAGCCACTCCTCGACAGGTTGTATACGGATTACCAGGAGCTCACCTATACCCAGGCCCGGCGCAAAAATCTGCTGCCGGACAATATTGAAGTGTGCGAGTTCTTTATCCAGCCCGGAAGCTTCCTCCACAACCCCACCGCCCAGCAACAGTATGTCAGCGCCAATTACACCCATGTGCCCAGGGACCTGCTGGATCGCGGCGTGAATGTGGTTGCGCAGATGGTTTCGCCGGCGCCGGACCGCAGCGACAGTTTCAGCCTCAGTAGCAATCCGGATCTCACCCTGCCATTACTGGCGTTGGCCAAAGAGCGGGGTTACGGTCCAATTGTACTGGTGGGCGAGGTCAACCCCGAGTTGCCATATATCGGTCGCGATGCGGAACTGCCAGCTGGGGACTTCGACTTCCTGCTGGAAGGTGAGGGGATGCAGCAATCACTGTTCCCGGCGCCGAATCCGCCAGTGGGGCTGACCGAATACGCGCTCGCGTTGCATATCGCCGGCCTGATCCGCGACGGCGGTACCCTGCAGGTGGGTATCGGTGCGCTCAGTGATGCGATCACTCATATCCTGCGCCTGCGCCACTGCAATAACAACGAGTACCGGGAACTGCTGCAAACCCTGTGGGAAGATAAAGACGGCCAGCTGTGTCGGTTGCCGTTGGAACTGGATGAATTCAGGCTGGGGCTGTATGGCGCCAGCGAAATGGTGCCGGAGGGATTTCTTCACCTGCGCAAGGCGGGGATCCTCAAGCGGGCAGTGTACCCGGACCCGGTGATCCAGTCGCTGATCAACAGCGGCAGTATCTCGGGAGAGGTGGACGAGGAATTGCTGCTCAAGCTGCACGATGCCGGGCGCATTCAGTGTCCACTGACGGAAGAAGATACCAATTATTTACAGCGACTGGGCGTTATCGACCCGAGCTACAGCTGGCGGGGCCACCGCTTTCTCGACAAACACGGCGAGCTGGAAGAGTGCGATCTGCACAGCAGCACCGGGCGCAGAAAGCTGCTGGGGGAATGTGCCGGGCGCAAACTGCCGGGAGCGACCTGGCTGCACGGTGGCTTTTACCTCGGATCCAATGCGATGTACCGCGCGCTGCGGGAAATGCCAGAAGATGAGCGTGCCGGCTTCAATATGACCGCCATCGATTTTATCAACGATCTGCAGCAAGACCGCGCACTCAAGGTCGCCCAGCGACAGGATGCCCGCTTCGTCAATTCCGCAATGATGGTAACCCTCACCGGATCGGTGGTGTCCGACGGGCTGGAAGATGGGCAGGTGGTGAGTGGCGTGGGCGGGCAGTACAACTTTGTTGCCCAGGCCCACGAGTTGACCGGGGCGCGTTCGATAATCGCCGTACCCAGTACCCGTATCGCCGGCGGGAAAACCCGCAGCAACATTGTCTGGCAGTATCCCCACTGCACCATACCCCGGCACCTGCGGGATATGGTGGTCACGGAGTACGGCGCTGCGGATTTGCGTGGGAAAACCGATCGCGATGTGATCGCGGCAATGCTGTGTATTGCAGACTCCCGTTTTCAGGACGCGCTGTTAAAACAGGCTAAAAAAGCGGGCAAGATCGAGGCAGGCTACGAGATTCCCGCGGCCTTCCACAACAATACCCCGCAACGGTTGCAAAAAGTGTTTGAGCAGGGCCATCGCCTGCGCAACCTGCCGTACTTTCCTCTGGGTACGGATCTCACCGAAGAGGAGGCCCGCCTGGCCATTGCACTCAAGGCGCTGAAAAGCCACAGTCGGAAAATCTGGCAGATGTGGCCGGTCCTGCGTGACGGCAGGCGCAGCTGGAAGAGTGACAGGCCAGAGCACGAATCCGTTGGGCGCTGTCTCGAGCGCATGGCCTTCACCTACACCGACAGTTACGAACACCGCCTGGAAGCGTATCTGGTGGCGGGCGCACTGGTGCACTTCGTGGATTCCCGCAGGCCGCTGGGAGAGACCGCTGAAGCCGCAGGGGAAACCGGCCAGCAGCACCAGCCCGCCGGGGAATGACGGCGTCGGCTTTCAGTTCTGGCTGGCCTGGATAGCGGTCAGGGCGATGGTGTAAACAATATCGTCAACCAGGGCGCCGCGGGACAGGTCGTTCACCGGCTTGCGCATACCCTGCAACATGGGGCCGATACTGATCAGGTCGGCACTGCGCTGTACTGCCTTGTAGGTGGTGTTGCCGGTATTCAGATCCGGGAAAATAAATACCGTGGCTCGCCCTGCCACCGGGCTGTCGGGCGCCTTCTTCTTTGCCACATTTTCCATGATCGCGGCGTCGTACTGCAGCGGCCCGTCGATGATCAGGTCCGGGCGCTTGTGTTTTGCCAGCTCGGTCGCTTCACGCACCTTGTCCACGTCGGAACCGGTACCGGACGTGCCGGTGGAATAGCTGATCATCGCCACCCGCGGCTCGATGCCGAAGGCGGTTGCGGAGTCCGCGGACTGAATGGCGATGTCTGCCAGTTCCGTGGCATTTGGGTCCGGATTGATTGCGCAATCCCCGTACACCAGCACCTGGTCCGGCAACAGCATAAAAAACACCGAAGAGACCAGTGCGGCACCGGGCGCGGTCTTGATCAGTTGCAGGGCGGGGCGGATGGTATTGGCGGTGGTGTGCACGGCGCCGGATACCAGTCCGTCCACCTCACCCTGGGCCAGCATCATGGTGCCGAGCACAACGTTGTCCTGCAGTTGCTCCTTGGCCACGATTTCCGTCAGTCCCTTGCCCTTGCGCAATTGGACCATGGGCTCGACGTATTTGTTGCGCGCCGTTGCCGGGTCGATGATTTCCACCTTGTCACCCAGTGCAAGTCCCTGCTGTTCGGCCACGCGGTGGATTTCCTTGGGGTCGCCGAGTAGCACCGGTCGTGCAATACCGCGCTCGGCACAGATGAGGGCCGCCTTCACCGTGCGCGGTTCGTCTCCCTCCGGCAGCACGATGCGCTTGTTGGCCTTGCGTGCAAGTTCTGTAAGCTGGAAGCGGAAGGCCGGGGGAGACAGCCGTTTGGGCCTGTCGGATTCACTGCTCAGGGATTCGATCCAGTGGTTGTCGAGGTGGCCGGCAATAAAGTCCTGTACCTTTTCAATACGCTCCAGATCATCGGTGGGGGTTTCCGTATTGAAATGCTGCAGTTGCAGTGCGGTCTGCCAGGTATTGGTGTTGACCTGAATCACCGGCAGCCCGGTGTCCAGCGCGGGCGCACACAGTTTGCGCACCATGGGCTCGATGTAATATCCCCCGGTCAACAGCAGACAGCCGATTTTCACCCCGTTCATGGCCGCAAGGCACGCCGCCACAATCACATCCGGGCGGTCACCGGAAGTGACCAGCATGGCGCCGGGCTCAAAACGGTAGATCATATTGCCCAGGGAGCGGGAGCAGAATGTGATGCTGTGTAGCCTGCGGGTATCCAGTTCACCGTAATTGAGCACTTCCGCACCGAAGTGATCCGCCAGGTCTTTTGCCCGGGGCGCTACCAGGTCTGCATTCCACGGGATACAGCCGATAATCGGCAGCGGACTTTTGCCGAACAGGGCGAGTATTTCCAGGTTGCCGCGGCGCGCCTTGGGCGCTTCGAATACGCCGGTAATATCTGCGCCCGGGGCATCCGGTACTTGTGTCGGTGCGCCCACCTTATTGACGATACAGCCCACCACGCGACCGGACTCGACACCGCCGAAAGCTGCCATCGCCAGCTCCAGGCGGTCTTTCAGTTGCTGGGTGGAATCCAGGTTCGGGCAGACCACCAGAACGATTTCCGCATCCAGGGCCTTGGCGATCTGCAGGTTCAGCTGTGAGGCGAACTGGTTTTCCGCATTGGGAACCAGCCCCTCCACGATGGAAACATCGGCTTTGCTGGCGCCCTCGCGAAAGCGGGCGAGAATATCCTCCAGCAGCGCGGAGAGGTCGCCGCGGCTGATCAGGGATTCCGCGTGGTACATTGAGCAGGAGTCCGGCACTTTAAGGTCCGACGCCCGGCGCAGAATTTCGTTGGAGCGATCGTGATGTTTCTCGTTCTTGACCGTTTCCGCGACCGGTTTGTAGAAGCTGACGCTGACGCCATTGCGTTCCAGCGCCCGCAGCGTACCCAGGCTGACCGATGTAATTCCGACGCCCGCACTGATGGGGACCAGCATGATGGTACGTGACATCCCGACTACTCCCGGCTCACCGAATCGCCGTTGGGCTGCTCGGGTGGCACCAGGGCGGCGGCATCGCGGGCGATTACCCACTCTTCATTGGTGGGAATGACCAGTACCGCCGGGGAATTGTCCCGGTGAATGCCGCCTTCCTCCCCGAATCTGGCCAGAAGGTTTTTTTCCGGATCGAGGTGGTATCCGAGACACTGCAAGTGCGCGAGTACCTTTTCCCGGATCAGGCTGGAGTTTTCACCGATACCTCCGGTGAACACCAGGGCATCGACATCCGTGAGTGGCACATAATAGGCGGCGATATATTTCGCCAGCCGGTAGCAAAAAATTTCCAGGGCGAGCACCGCACCGCTATGTCCGTGTGCCGCCGCCTGTTCCAGCTCGCGGCAGTCGTTGCTCAGTTCGGAAATACCGAGCAGACCACTTTCCTTGTTCAGCAGATCGTTGATCTGTTTCACCGAGTAATCCAGACGGCAACCGAGGTGCATCAGCAGGCCGGGGTCGACGTCGCCACTGCGGGTGCCCATGACCAGCCCCTCCAGTGGCGTCAGCCCCATACTGGTATCCACACTTTTACCGTTGCGAATTGCCGTGATGGATGCGCCGTTTCCCAGGTGGGCAGAAATGATGTTCACCTCATTGAAGGCCAGGTTGAGCAGCTCCGCTGCGCGGGCCGCCACATAGCGGTGGCTGGTACCGTGCATGCCGTAGCGGCGAATACCGTGATCGCGATAGAGACTGTAGGGCAGGGCGTAGATATACGCATGCCGGGGCATGCTCTGGTGAAACGCGGTATCGAACACCGCGACTTGCGGCAGCTCGGGAAAGGCACTGCCCGCGGCCTCGACACCCGCGAGGGCGGCGGGATTGTGCAGCGGGGCCAGGGCACTGCATTCGCGAATGGCGTCGGTAACTGCCTGGTTGATCAGCACGGAATGGGAGAACTTCTCACCGCCGTGTACCACCCGGTGGCCGATGGCAACCAGATGCGATTTCAGGGACGGTTCCCGCGCAATTATCTCGTCCACCAGTAGCTGGATCACTGCACCGTGTTTTGCCTGCGCCGGCAGGTTTTTCGCGATGCTCTCACCGTTGCGCTTCCATTTGACCCGTGAGTCTGCCTGTCCCAGTGCTTCGCCAATACCACTGACCAGCGCCCGCCCACTGCGGGGGTCGACGATGGCAAATTTGAGGGAAGAACTGCCGCAGTTCAGTACGAGTACATGGCTGGAGTTCTGCATATCTCACGCCGGCTGGATTTCGCGCATGTGTTAAGACTAGTTCAGGTTTGCGCCAATCAGACTGGAGAGGGAAATAGAAACCAAAAAAAGGGCCGCTAGTGCGGCCCGTCACAATGGGTGAAGCGATTCTCAGGGATAAGGAAGAATCTGCTTCCGGCAAATCGGCTCAGCCGAACTGGTTCATGGTGTTGTCTTTACCGGCCGCTTTCAGCGCAGCTTCACCGGCGAAGTATTCCTTGTGGTCGTCACCCATGTCGGAACCGGCCATGTTCTGGTGCTTGACGCAGGCGATACCTTGGCGGATTTCCTTGCGCTGCACACCTTCCACGTAACCCAGCATACCTTTCTCGCCGAAGTACTCTTTCGCCAGGTTGTCGGTGGACAGCGCAGCGGTGTGGTAGGTCGGCAGGGTGATAAGGTGGTGGAAGATACCCGCCTCACGGGACGCATCCGCCTGGAAGGTACGGATCTTCTCATCTGCCGCCTTGGACAGTTCGCTACCGTCGTACTCGGCACTCATCAGGCTGTCGCGGTCGTAAGAAGAAACGTCTTTGCCTTCTTCTTTCCACGCGTCGAATACCTGCTGGCGGAAGTTCAGGGTCCAGTTGAAGGACGGACTGTTGTTGTAAACCAGCTTGGCATTCGGAACCTGCTTGCGGATTTCGTCCATCATGCCGCCGATCTGGCGCACGTGGGGCTTCTCGGTTTCGATCCAGATCAGGTCGGCGCCGTTCTGCAGGGAGGTCACGCTGTCCAGCACGCAGCGGGCTTCACCGGTGCCCTTGCGGAACTGGAACAGATTGGAAGCCAGGCGCTTCGGACGCAGCAGCTTGCCTTCACGGTTGATAATCACATCGCCGTTCTGGAGGTCACCGGGAGCCACTTCTTCGCAATCCAGGAAAGCGTTGTACTGGTCACCCAGGTCGCCGGGTTCGTTGGTTACGGCAATCTGCTTGGTGAGGCCGGCACCCAGGGAGTCGGTGCGGGCAACGATTACGCCATTTTCTACACCCAGCTCGAGGAATGCGTAACGCACGGCGCGGATCTTGGCCAGGAAGTCCTCGTGGGGCACGGTTACCTTGCCGTCCTGATGGCCGCACTGCTTCTCGTCGGATACCTGGTTTTCGATCTGGATACAGCAGGCTCCGGCCTCGATCATTCTTTTCGCCAGCAGGTAAGTGGCTTCCGCGTTACCGAAACCGGCATCGATATCGGCGATGATCGGTACGATATGGGTAACGTGGTTGTCGATCTTGTCGATGGTCGCTTGCTCGGCCGCTTTGTCGCCGGCGTCACGGGCGGCGTCCAGTGCGCGGAACAGGCCGCCCAGCTCGCGGGCATCGGCCTGGCGCAGGAAGGTGTATAACTCTTCGATCAGGCCGGAAACCGCAGTTTTCTCGTGCATGGACTGGTCCGGCAGCGGGCCGAATTCGCTGCGCAGGGCCGCAACCATCCAGCCGGACAGGTACAGGTAGCGGCGGTCGGTCTTGCCCTCGAAATGTTTCTTGATGGAAATCATTTTCTGCTGGCCGATAAAACCGTGCCAGCAACCCAGGGACTGGGTGTACTTGGTGCAGTCCTTGTCGTAGGCCTCCATGTCTTTGCGCATGATATCCGCGGTGTAGCGGGCGATATCCAGGCCGTTCTTGAACTTGTTCTGCAGGCGCATACGGGCGACGGATTCCGGGCTGATAGCGTCCCAGGAGCTGCCATTGGCGTCGCACAGTTTGGCTGCCTTTTCGATTTCTTGAGAGTAGGTAGACATGGCTGATTCCTCGAAAGGTGACTGCAAGTAGGTGTTGCGTATCCTAGGAGTGATGGCATAATTTGGCTAATTTATTGTTGTTATTTCCGCTATACAAGCGGTGAATACATGGCAAAACCCAAGTAATTCTGCGATCCGTCACCCCGGCTGGAGTGGCGCCGCAGTCAAGTTTCCGTGAGTACTGCCGATGAATCTGGAACGAGCCGATCTGAACCTCCTGGTATACCTCGATGTGCTGCTGCGCGAGCGCAATGTGACCCGCGCGGCCAACCAATTGGGGCTGTCCCAGCCGGCCATGAGCAACGGTCTCAAGCGCCTGCGGGAACTGTTTGCAGATCCGCTGCTGGTGCGCACCCGCGAGGGCATGATGCCCACCGAGCGCGCCATGGAGCTGCAGCCCATGGTGCGCGAGGCACTGGCCGCGATCGACCAGGTGATTCAGCCGAATCGCGAGTTCGAGCCCGCGGAAGCCCGCCGCACTTTTCGCATCATGGCCAGTGACTATGCGGAATCCACACTGATTCCGCCGCTGCTGAAGCAGTTGCGCGTATCCGCTCCTGGTATCAGTTTAGACATCATGACGCCCAGTGACGTGAGCTTTGTAGATGTGGAACAGGGCAAGGTGGACATGGTGATCAACCGCTTTGACAGCATGCCGCAGAGCTTTCATCAGGCGACCATCTGGAGTGACAGTTTCTCCTGTGTGATGCGCGCGGATAACCCGATCCTCGACGACTACAGTCTGGAAAGTTATCTCGAGGCCCAGCACATCTGGGTGAGCAAAACCGGTATGGGGGTCGGAGTAGGGGTGAACCCGGAAGACGTGCAGCGCCTGGGATGGGTTGACGAGGCCATTGGGCGGGCGGGCAAAAAGCGGGATATCTCCGTATTCACCCGTCACTACCAGGTCGCCATGCTGCTGGCGGAACAGAGTGACCTGATTGTTACCGTCCCTACACGTATGGCGCAGCTTGCGGAGCGTAATCCCCGCGTGGTGCTCCGGGATCCACCCCTCAGCATCCCGCCGCTGGAACTCAAGATGGCGTGGAGCCCGCTACTGCAGCAGAGCGCCCCGCACCGCTGGATGCGACGCCTGATTCTCGATGTAGGGCGCCAGCTCTGATATTTGGTATTTATTCCCTGAATACCGAAGATTCCACCTATAAATTAGCGGCATGAAGGAACAAGTGTTTAGAATGCTGCGAAACTCAACAGTCTCAAGAGGCCAGACATGACGGAACGCGTCCGTATCGGCAACCTGCAGGTCGCCGCAGATCTTCACCAGCTCGTTAACGAAGAAGTGATTCCGGGTACGGACGTGAGCGCCGACGTGTTCTGGGCGGAGTTCGAGAAGATCATCGATGATCTGGCCCCGATCAATCGTCAATTGCTGGAGAAGCGCGACGCGATCCAGGCACAGATCGACCAGTGGTACCAGGACAACCCGGAAGGCTTCCGAGACCTTGAAAAGTACAAGGCCTTCCTGAAGGAAATCGGTTATCTGGTAGAGGCCCCGGCAGATTTTACGGCCACCACCGCGAACGTGGACCGTGAAATCGCCACCATGGCGGGTCCCCAGCTGGTAGTGCCGGTAATGAACGCACGCTACGCGCTTAATGCCGCCAACGCGCGCTGGGGCAGTTTGTACGATGCGCTGTACGGAACCGATGTGATTTCGGAAGCCGGTGGTGCGGAAAAGGGCACGGCGTATAACCCCGTCCGCGGAGACAAGGTCATTGCCTATGGTCGTAGCTTTCTCGACCAGGCGGCACCGCTTTCCGGCGCAAGTCACGGTGACGTAACCGCGTATCGAATCAACGGCTCACTGCTGGAAGCGGAACTCGCCAACGGCAAGGTGGCGGCACTGCAGAACAGCCGTCAGTTTTGCGGCTACACCGGTACCCAGGATGCACCGCAGTCGATCCTGCTGGAGAACAACGGCCTGCATTTTGAAATCCAGATCGATGCCAACAGCCCCATCGGCAAGACCGATCGTGCGGGCGTAAAAGACATACTGATGGAAGCGGCACTGACCACCATCATGGACTGCGAAGATTCCGTCGCGGCGGTGGATGCCGAAGATAAAGTGGTGGTCTACCGCAACTGGCTCGGCCTGATGAAGGGCGACCTGCAGGAAAAAGTACGCAAAGGGGATCGCGAAATCCTGCGCACCCTGAACGCCGACCGCGAATATTCCGCACCCGACGGCAGCGCACTTACGCTGCATGGCCGAAGCCTTTTGTTCGTGCGCAATGTCGGGCACCTGATGACCAATGACGCGGTGCTGGATAAAGACGGGAATGAAGTTCCGGAAGGAATTCTCGATGGCATGATTACCAGCCTGATTGGTATCCACGATCTGAAAGGCAGCGGACCGCACAAAAATTCCCGCTCCGGCAGCATTTACATCGTCAAACCCAAAATGCACGGCCCCGAAGAAGTTGCCTTCGCCAACACGCTGTTCAATTGCATTGAAGATGCGCTTGGTCTAGCCCGCAATACCCTGAAGATGGGGATCATGGACGAGGAGCGGCGTACCACGGTCAACCTCAAGGCGTGTATCGCCGAGGCAAAAGAGCGTGTGGCGTTCATCAATACCGGTTTCCTGGATCGCACCGGTGACGAGATCCATACCTCCATGTTGGCCGGTGCGATGATTCGCAAGGGCGACATGAAGCAATCCAGCTGGATCACCGCCTACGAAGACTGGAACGTGGACACCGGCCTGGCAACGGGCCTCAAGGGCCGCGCGCAGATCGGAAAAGGTATGTGGGCCATGCCGGATATGATGGCGGCGATGATGGAAGCAAAGATCGGCCACCCGCTGGCCGGAGCCAATACCGCCTGGGTACCGTCGCCAACGGCGGCCGCGCTGCCCGCATTGCACTATCACAAG
>ENA-ORCV01000301-ORCV01000301.1-marine-metagenome-genome-assembly--contig:-NODE-301-length-47882-cov-4.498504_pt1 | contig 47882 bp, 48 predicted proteins | sample MGYA00237779_ERZ508509 | MGnify/ENA primary metagenome ERZ508509 (study PRJEB26180, sample SAMN06268772) | marine metagenome | isolation source: Bioluminescent Bay, La Paraguera, Puerto Rico | place... | reverse complement strand
TGGTAGAGCAGTTCGGCGCCCCGCCCTTTTCGGTGCTCGATACTAGGCGCGACTACTGGAAGCAGCGGCGCGACCAGTGGTTAACGCTTACCGGCAACCTAACCGAAACAAAGGAAGGGGTCTTGGCGGGTGGCGATGCGAACATCATGGCGGGCATTAACGAGGGCAGCAGCAACTTTGACCCCGTGCTGGCTGAATTGATGATGCGCTGGTTTGCCCCCAAGGGCGGCAAAATACTAGACCCGTTCGGCGGCGAACAGACTAAGGGCGTGGTAGCTGGCGAACTCGGCTTTGAGTACCACGCCTGCGAGTTTAGGCAGGAGCAGGTAGACGTTAACCGCAAAGCCTGCGCCAGCTACCCGCAGGTGCACTATAGCTGCGGCGACAGCAGGTTTATTGATGAGCGCATAAGTGAACGCGGCTTTGACCTCTGCTTTACTAGCCCGCCCTATTACGATTTAGAGGTTTACAGTAAGGAAGATATGTCAGCACTCGGCACCTATGCCGAATTCATGGACTTTTATCGCACCATTTTTGAAAAGTGCGTGGCCATGCTTGCTGATAATGCCTTTTTAATTGTGAAGATTTGCGAGATACGGGACAAAAAAACCGGCATTTATCGCAACTTTGTTGGCGATAACATCTCCCTATTCACCGACCTCGGGCTGCACTACTACAACGAAATCACCTTAATTAACGCATTCGGCACCGCACCGCAGCGAGCGGGGCGCTATTTTGCCACGCGCAAAATGGTAAAAGTTCATCAAAATGTTTTGGTCTTTGTGAAAGGCAGCGTGCAAGAGCTGGCCAAGAACCTAGAGCGGTGGAACGATGAAGCTATTGCGTTTCCCGAATAAAAGGCTGCGCGCAAAGGTGCTGGCTCAACACTACTTCAAGTGCGGCAACTTTGCTGGCGTGGTTTGTTTTAGCTGCGGCAACGCTAGCAAAGCCCTTAAAGATGAGGGCTTGCCCGTTGTAGACATAAGCCCAAGCGGCGACCTAGAGGCGCGCAAGTGGTTTGGCGCTGCGGATATACAGAGAGCTTTCCCGAACTTCTTAGACGCCACTAGCGGGCACCTGCCACCCCACTTGCTTAAGTTGGTGGCGGCAGAGTTCCGGGCGCATTTGGGCGAGCTGGACGGCGAACATTACGCAGTGCCCACGGGCAGCGGTGAAACGCTGCTGGCGCTTTGCATGGCTTACCCTCAAAAGTGGTTTAGCCCCGTATATGACGACAGCAACCCTGCCACCACCTACGAACCAGAGGCGCCACTTAATGCGCTAGTGCTGCGCGCCTCGGGTGCGCCAGCTAAGTAGAGGTGAACGATTATGAGTAAGAGAACAGGCCCGCCCCCCAAGCCTACTGCCCTTAAGGTGGTGCAGGGCAACCCCGGCAAGCGGGCACTAAATACAAAAGAACCCAAGCCTAAGAGCGATAACGTAAAAATGCCCGCAGGGCTGAGCGCTCGCGGGAAGAAAGTGTGGCGCAAAGTGGCGCCCATGCTTCAAGAGGCAGGGCTTTTAACCGATTTGGATGTGTTAGCTCTTAAAGGACTCTGCGATGCCTATGCAGATTACGAAGAACACCGCGAACAGGTACAGCGCACATCCCCTATTATCAAAACCGCCAGCGGCTACCCCATCCAAAACCCCTACATCGCACTAGAGCGCAAAGCCTGGGACAAGTTTACTCGGCTGATGGCTGAGTTTGGCATGACCCCCAGCAGCCGAACCCGCTTACAAGTAGAGAGCGGCGAGGCTGAGGGCGATGAATTTGACCAGCTAATAAGAAGGCGCAGAGGCGATGGAGCTTGAGCAGGCGGACGCCTACGGGCGTGCGGTGCTCTCTGGGGAAGTAAGTGCGTGCAAGTGGGTTAGGCTGGCAGTGCAGCGCCACTATAACGATCTAGTGGCAGTGGAGGCAGGCGAGCGGGACGATATTTATTTTGACGCTGAAGAAGCGGCTTTCGTTATTGATTTCGTAAGCCTGCTGCGCCACTCGAAAGGGCAGTGGGCGGGACAGCGCTTTGAGCTTGCCCCGTGGCAGCAGTTTATTACTGCTGTGATGTTCGGCTGGAAGAAAAGCGCTACAGGTTTGCGGCGCTTTAAGACTGCCTACATCGAGGTTCCCCGTAAAAACGGGAAAAGCACGTGGCTAAGTGCGATAGCCCTATTCCTGCTGGTAGCTGATGGCGAGGCGGGCGCAGAGGTTTACACCGCTGCAACCAAAAAAGATCAGGCGCGGCTAGTGTGGGCAGAGGCTAAGCGCATGGTAGAGAGCAGCCCGCCACTTAAAAAGCGGGTAACTGTGCTGCGGAATAACCTCAGCATAGAGGCTACCGCTAGCAAGTGCGAACCGCTCTCTGCTGATGCTAACAGCTTGGACGGCCTTAACGTGCACGGGGGCATCATTGACGAGGTGCACGCCCACAAAACCCCGGAAGTCTGGGACGTACTAGAGTCGGCAACGGGTGCGCGCTCGCAGTCTCTGATGTGCGCCATCACCACTGCGGGCTTCAATAAGAATGGCATCTGCTATGACCTGCGCAGCTACGTTACCAAGCTGCTTGATGGTGTATTTGATGACGATACTTTTTTCGGAATTATTTACACCATAGACGAAGGGGACGACTGGACTACGCAAGAGGCTTGGCAAAAGGCAAACCCTAACTACGGGGTAAGCGTGCTGCCTGATGATATTGGCAACCAAGCCCGCAAGGCTCAACGCCTAAAGAGCGCAGCTAATAACTTCTTGACCAAGCGCCTTAACGTGTGGGTAAGTGCGGAAACCGCTTGGGCGAATATGGAACGCTGGAAGCTTGGCGATACAGCTTTTGATATTGCTGAGCTTGAGGGGCAAACCTGCTATGGCGGGCTAGACCTTGCGAGCGTTGAAGATATTGCGGCCTTTGTAATGACCTTCCCGCAGCAGGACGGCACCACCATAGTAATCGGGCGCTATTACGTGCCAGAGGAAAAGGTTAACGATGTGCTAGCCAGCGGGCGCAGCGTGCCCTACGCAGAGTGGGTGGACGCTGGGCACCTTGTAGCTACCCCCGGCTATACCATCGACTACGACTTTATAGAGCACGATATTAAAGAGGCGGCGCAGCGCTACAACCTTGTAGAACTTGCCTATGACCGATGGAACTCCACGGCAATAGTTAACCACCTGCTAGACGATGGGCTAGAGATGGTGCAGTTCGGGCAGGGGTTCGCCTCGATGAGTGCGCCGATGAAAGAGCTTGAACGCTTAATTAGCGAGGGGTTAATTCGCCACAATGGCTGCCCCGTGCTTACTTGGGCTGCCTCTAATGTGGTTGCGAAAGAGGACGAGGCGGGCAACGTAAAGCCCGCTAAAAACAAGAGCGCGGAGAAAATTGACCCCATTGTTGCGCTAATCATGGCGCTAGGGCGGCAAACCGCTAACGAGGGCGCGGAAATGTCTTATTTTGGAGTATAGAGCGTGAAATTACCTAGCTGGCTTACAGGCAGCAAACAAGAGGCGAGCGCCCCCACAAGCGGCAGCAGTGTTGGCGCTGTGCAGGATTGGTTCTTGCAAGTGTTCGGCGGCAAGCCAACGGGCGCGGGCATGAACATCGGGCACGATAACGCCCTGCGCATTATTGCGGTCTATGCCTGCGTGCGCGTGCTCTCTCAGGGCGTGGCCTCGCTACCGCTTATCCTCTACAAGCGCACCAAAGACGGCAAAGAGCGCGCAACGCGCCACCCGCTTTATGGGCTTATGCACGATAGCCCTAATGACCGGCAAACCGCGTTCGAGTTCGTAGAGCACGGGCAGTCCTGCCTAGCAATGCGCGGCAATGCCTACAGCTACATAGAGCGCGATTTTCGCGGGCAGGTGGTGGGCGTGTGGCCACTTAACCCAGAGCAGGTGCAGCTAGCAGAAGCTAGTAATGGCGACCTCTTTTATGAGAGCACAGAGCTTAACCGCACCCTGCCCGCTCGGGAGGTGCTACACCTGCGCGGAATGTCCCTTGATGGGAAGCTGGGGCTTAGCCCTATTGCGCTAGCTCGGGAGGGCTTAGGGCTGGCAATGGCGGCAGAGCTACACGGCGCCACGCTCTTTGGCAACGGTGCTACACCTACTGGCGCAGTAAAAATGCCCAAGCCTCTTACAGAGGAACAGGCTAACGATTTCCGCAAGAGCTGGCGCAAGGTGCACGGGGGCGCTGATAACGCCAACAAAATTGCAATCCTTCATAGCGGCATGGAATACCAGCAGGTAGGGCTTAGCCCTGAGGACGCGCAGTTTTTAGAGACTCGGAAATTCCAAATTGCGGAAATTGCGCGGCTCTTTGGTGTACCTGCCCACATGATTAACGACCTAGAGCGTGCCACCTTCTCAAACGTGGAGCACATGAGCCTAGCCTTCGTGGTGCACACGCTGCGCCCCTGGCTTGTGCGCTGGGAGCAGCGACTTAACCAAAGCCTGCTAACCCCTAGCGAGCGCAAAAAATACTTTTTTGAATTTAAGGTTGATGGGCTGCTGCGTGGAGACACGAACAGCCGCTACAGCGCTTATCACACTGGTAGGCAAGGTGGCTGGCTGAGCGTCAACGATATTCGCGCAATGGAAAACCTTAACCCAGTAGAGGGCGGCGACGAGTACCTAAGCCCGTTAAATATGAAAGACGCAAAAGAGGCGGCTGATGATAAACCCACTGATGACAGCACTGATGAACCAGCCGCTGATGATGGCGGAAGCTGAGTTAGAGCGCTTGGTTACTGAGGCAGCGGCAGAGGTTGAAATTAACCTTGCTGCCATTGATGTAGAGGCATTTTTTCCTAGCGTGGAAATAACCTCTGCGGGCGTGGGCATCTTGCCCGTGCAAGGCCCGCTATTCCACGCAGCTAGCCCGCTGATGCGCTTTATGGGTGCCACCACCTATGGCGACCTTAGCGCTGGCCTGCGTGCACTTGTGGCTGACCCTATGGTTAAGCACATCGTTCTGAACGTAAACAGCGGGGGCGGCTCTGTTAACGGGGCATTCGATTTTGCTGATGCGGTTTACGCTGCGCGGGAGGTTAAGCCCGTTACTGCGATTGTGGATGAGCACGCTTATAGCGCTGCTTATGCCATTGCTAGCGCTGCTGATAGGGTGGTGCTGCCTCGCACTGGCGGGGCTGGCTCTATCGGCGTTATAGCTCGGCACGTAGACCAGAGCGCAGCGCTTGAGAAAGAGGGCATCAAAGTTACCGCTATTTATGCGGGCGAGCGGAAAAATGACTTTGACCCATCGCAGCCGCTGAGTGCAGAGGCGCGGGCAAACATTCAAGCCCAAGTTGATGACACCTATAAGTTATTTGTAGACACCGTGGCGCGCAACCGGGGGATTGACCCAGAGGCGGTGCGTAACACTGAGGCGGGCACCTTCCAAGGCGCCCAAGCTGTAGATAAAGGCTTGGCTGATGCGGTAATGACTCCCGCAGAGGCTCTAGCTGAAATCTACGCATCGCTTAGCGATGAAAGGCCCAAACGCTCTAACCAAGCACGGGCGCGGTCGGTGGCAATGCGCACCCGATAAAGAATTGCCCAGCAAGGGCAGTAATCAATAAGGCACCCCATCGGGTGCCTTTTTTTATACCTGCAAGAACCTAAGAGGCCTTTAATGACTCTCGCAGAAATCATGGCGGCAATGTCTGCCGCAAACGACAAAGTTCAAGCCCTTGCCGCAGTAGAGGCAGCGGGCACCGAACTTACCGCAGAGCAGCAGGCAGAGCTGGACGGCCTGTATGCTGAGTTCGAGAAACTGGAAAAGCAGAAGGCGCGTGTAGAGCAAGCAGAGCGCATGGCTGCCGCTACCGCTAAGCCTGTAGCTCAGCCCACTTACCACGCTGAACCGCGACGGGTAGAGAAGCTGGACAAGCAGGAAGCGTGCGCCCTGATGATTCGCTCTGTAATTGAGGGCGGCAAGAACCCGCAGCGCATGGCAGAGTTCGCAGACGCCCACGGTGCACCGGAGCTGGCGGCAGTGCTCAACACTGGCACCACCACCAAGGGCGGTTTCATTATTCCACCGGGCTACTCTGCTGACTTTATTGAGCTGCTGCGCCCGAACACCGTTGTCCGCAAGCACACCACTTCCCTTCCGATGCCGTCCGGCTCTATTACCCTGCCCAAGCAGGCTGGCAAAAGCTCTGCCTCTTACATTGCAGAGGGCGATGATATTGGCGTAACCGAACCGGCATTCGGTCAGGTAACTCTGGCGGCTAAGAAAATGGCTGCCATTGTGCCGGTATCCAATGACCTGATTCGGTTCTCTAGCCCGCAGGTAAACGCCATTATTCGCGACGACCTGCTGCGCTCAGTGGCTGAGCGTGAAGACCTGGCCTTCCTGCGTGACGATGGCACCGGCAACGTGCCTAAGGGCTTGCTCAGCATTGCCACTGGCGGCAATAAGCCTGCGGCTGCTGCTGGCGTAGCGCCTAACGCCCAAGTCACCGACACCGAACTGGGTAAGCTTGAGCTGGCACTGATGAGCCAGAACGTAAGCCTGCTGGGTGCCTACTGGGTAATGTCCCCGCGAACTTTCCAGTACCTTGAAAACCTGCGCGACGGCAATGGTAATAAGGTTTACCCGGAAATCGCCGCTATGCGCCTGCGCGGCAAGGCTATCGAGCTGACCACCCAAATCCCTGAAAACTTGGGTGCCGGTACTAATGAATCCGAGATTTATCTGTACCAGCCCAAGCACGGCATTATCGGTGACGCTGTGGGCGTTACTCTGGACGTTTCCAGCGAAGCTACCTACAACGATGGCGGCTTGGTTTCTGCGTACTCCCGCGATGAAACTGTGGTGCGTGTAATTTGCGAACATGACTTCGCAATGCGCCACGATGCGGCAGTTGCAGTGCTTACCGCTGTGCAGTGGGGCGCTTAATAGTTACCCCCTACCTTGGGACAGCTTGGGGCGCCTTCGGGCGCCCCTTTTTTATGGCTTTTGGAGTTTTCGATGAAACTGATTCCAGTTGAATTTATTAAGCGTTATGCCCCCTACCAGCCCAAAGAGGTTGCAGGCTTCCCCAAAGAGGTTGCCGAAAAACTGATTAAGGAAGGCATCGCTAAAGAGTACAAGGCAAAAGGCATCAAGTAATGTTTTTCACTGAGCTTACAGCGCCAGCCGCTGAGCTTGTAACAGTTGCGGAGCTTAAGCAGCAGCTAGGCATAGCGCACAGCGATGATGATGCGGTGCTTACGGGGCTGTTAGTTGCTGCGCGCCAGTGGTGCGAGCAGGAAACGGGCGCGGTCTTTGCGCAGCGTACTTTCCGGCTGTCGCTCGATGGTTTCCCTGAGGAAATCCGGCTACCTGTAGGCCCAGTTACAAGCATTGCGGACGTTCGCTACCTAGACCAAAGCGGGGCGCAGCAGACCCTATCTAGCGCCAACTACCTTACCGAAATGACCCCACGGCGCAGCAGGCTAGTTCCAGCATTTGGCACCGTTTGGCCACTTACACAAGAGCGCATCAACTCGGTGGAAGTGGACTTTACAGCAGGCTACACCACGGGCGCAGAGGCGGCAGAACAGGCAATTATTCTGCTAGCTAAAGGCGCCTACGATGGTAGCGCAGGCATGGGCGTAGCCTGGGACGAGCCAACACTGATGGCGGCGCGTGCACTGCTGTCAGGCTTTTACCTTAAGGGGTACGCATGAAGGTAGGAACGCTTAACCAAGCTGTAGAACTACAGCAGCAGACGGTAACGCGCACCCCAGCAGGTGCGGTGGAAAAAAGCTGGCAAACGGTAGCCACATTGCGCGCAGAGATTAAACCAGCCGCGAAAGAAATTGATGGGGCTAAAACTACCTACCAGCAGAGCACGCACGTAGTAACTGCGCGCTACCACCCTGCGGCACTACAGCCAGAGGCGCGGCTACTTTATGGCGGGCGCGTCTTTGACGTTCTAACTGCTTTGGATATTGGCGAGCGGAAGCGCTACGTCGAGCTGACTTGTAGTGAGGTTAAATAATCGGGGGCAGCGTGGCAGTTATTAAAATTGAGGGGCTAAAGGAGCTGGACAGGGCGCTCGCCAAAATGGGTGATGTGGCCACTGCTGAAAAGCACCTTGTAGCTGCCCTGCGTTATGCAGGCAAACCAATTAGGGAGGCTGCCGCAGCTAAGGCGCCTGTAGGTGATGGCCCTAAAGGCGGATTGCTGCGCGCCAGCGTCAAGTCCATTAAGAAGCCCTACCGCACAGGCAGAAAAGCAAGCGCTGAAATTCATATAGGCGCAAGGCCCACCAAAAAATTCCCGGTCTTTTACGCATGGTTCGTAGAGTTCGGGACTAAGAAGCACACGGTAACGCTTAGCAACGATAAGCGAAGAAAGGGCTTAGGCTCTTTGGTGGATTGGGCAACGGGTGCACGCTACGGGCAATCCGTAGAGGTGAAGCAGCGAGCCAAACCATTCCTAGAACCTGCCTTTGATGCGCACGCTGACAAAGCGCCTAAGCGCTTCTATGACAACCTATACAAGCGGCTAGCCAAAGTCTTTGACGCTACTGTACTTAAACCCAAGGGCGGCCAATGATCGAAGAAGGTTTATTGCAACGCATCGAAGATGCGGTGCCCGCCCTTGCGGGCAATGTGTACCCGCTGCACAGGCAGGGCGATAAGAACTTACCCGCACTGATATACCAGCGGCTAGGCACTGAACGTGATCTAGTTGCTGGCAGCTCTCAGCGTGGCAGGCTGGTTAAGACACGCTTCCAGCTAAACATATACGCCACCACATATAGCCAACTTGTGACACTGCGGCTAGAGGTTGCCCACGCCCTTTTCGGCTTTTATGGCGACCTTGGCAACGGTGCGCAGGCTTACGGCGCTGATGTGGAGGGCGATGATGAAGAATTTAACAGCGAGCTAAACCTTTACGGGGGCAGCCTCGAATTAACTCTGTGGCATTTGGAGGAATAACCTATGTCCAATGGCATTGTAGGCATCGGCGTTAAGCTGCTTAGCGATGCGGTGCTGCCCGATACTTTTGTAGAGGTGCCGGAAGTAATTACCCTGCCGGAATTTGGGCAAGAGGCGGATGAAGTTGACTTCACCCACCTTAACAGCCCCAACGGTGTAAAAGAGTACAAGAGCGGCCTAAAAGACGGCGCCAGCTCTACCATCGAACTTAACTGGGTTCCGGGCGATGCTGAGCACGAAGCCCTTCGTGCTGCTGCTGATGCTGGCGATGTAATTAAGTTCCAAATCCAGTGGCCCGACAGCGGGCAAACTCAGGTTGAAGTCCCGCTGCTGGTTAAGAGCTTCAAAGTAGCCACCCCGCTTGGCGATAAAGTTACCGCGTCCGTGGACGTTAAGGTCGCTGGCTCTGCCAGCTGGGGCACTTGGACTTAATACAGTCAACCCATAAACGCCCCGCCCAGTGCGGGGCTTTTTTTTGCTTATAAAAAACTAACACAGGAAAAAATCATGCTGCTTAGCAAATCAGCAATCCTTACCGCTAAAGACCTTGCGCACAAAGACGTAGACGTTCCCGAGTGGGGCGGCACCGTGCGCATCCGCTGTATGACCGGCAACGAGCGCAACGCCTACGAAGTCGAGGTGCTGAGCGCGCATAACGCAAACGACCACGGGCGCCTAGCTGCGCTGCGTCACAAGCTGCTGGCTTATACCGTTATTGATGAGCGGGGCGAGCGCATTTTCTCTGACGAAGATTTAGAGGCTTTGGGCGGCAAGTCAAAAGACGTTATTGAACGGCTCTTTGAGGTGGCGCAAGAGGTTAGCGGCCTTAACGGTGATGCCGTAGAGGACGCAGAGGGAAACTAATTGAAAACCCTTGGCGGCGCTTCCTGTTTAGGCTGGCGCTCGCCTTGGGTATGCCCGTTTCCGAACTGCTTGAGCGTGTGGACAGTGCGGAGCTTACCGAGTGGCTAGCCTTTTACCGCTTAGAGCCTTGGGGCTGCGAGCGGGAGGACTGGCGGGCTGCGCTGGTTAGCGCAACCGCTGCCAACTACTCGGGCAACGCTAAGAAACCGCTCAACCCCTCCGACCTTATGCCACCTCAGCGCCTGAGCAAAAAGCAGCGCATCCAGCAATCAATCGCAAAAGTTCGCGCCTTTTTGGGAGGCTAAAAACATGGCATCTATAGCGGGAATGGTGGTTAGCCTTAGGGCTGAGACTGCGCAATTCCACAAGGGGCTTACCAAGGCCCAAAAGAAAACAAAGAGCTTCGGCAGGCAGCTTGGCGAGAGCACCCGCAATGCCGCTAAGGCGTTTGCCTTTATGGCAGCGGGCGCAGGGGCTGCGCTCACTGCTCTAACAATTAAGAGCCTTAACAGTGGCGACCAGCTAGCTAAAACCGCTGACAAGCTGGGGCTAACCACTCAGGCGCTAGCGGGGCTGCGCCACGCTGCGGAGCTTACCGGCGTTGAACAGAATAAGCTCGATATGGGCTTGCAGCGCATGGTAAGGCGAGTGGCAGAGGCTGCACAGGGCACAGGCGAGGCGCGGAACGCGCTTGCAGAGCTTGGCCTTAGTGCTAAGGAGCTGTCGCGGCTAAGCCCTGACAAGCAATTCCAAGCCATAGCGGAGCGCATGAACCAAGTCGGCAGCCAAGGCGATAAGGTGCGGCTTGCCTTTAAGCTCTTTGACGCTGAGGGCGTAGACCTTGTGCGTACCCTAAACATGGGCGCCGATGGGCTGCGAGATATGCAACGGGAGGCGGAAACGCTCGGGCTTGCCGTTAACCGTGTGGACGCTGCCAAAATGGAAGCGGCTAATGATGCAATGACCAGAGCGCAGGGGGTATTCAAAGGGCTATTTAACCGCATTGCCGCAAAGGTGGCGCCCATTATTGAGGGCATAGCCAAGTCTTTTACCAACGCTGCACTAAAGAGCAACGGCTTTGCCAGCACGGTAGATAAGGGCTTTAACTTTGTGGTCAAGGCTGCGGGCTTTGTTGCCGATACCTTGCGCGGGATTTCTACCGTTTGGGCGCTGCTAAAAGCTGGCGCCATCGGCTTTGCTACCGTGGGGCTTAAGGCTTTTGAAGGGCTGCGCCTTATGGGCGTTGACCTGCTGAATATAGTGCTTAAGCCTATTAGCTGGGTTTACCAAAAGATCACAGAAGTGATCGGCGGCGTGGTGGTAGTTGCTGGGAAGCTTGGGCTTGTCTCTGATGATGCCGTGGCCAAAGCGGTAAGCATGGCGGAAAGCGTAAAGGCTTCCATTGCCGCTGCCAGCACTATTGATAGGGGAGCTGGTAGCGTTCAAACGTGGATTGATACGCTTGAGGCTGCGGGCACTGAGGCTGCGGCTAAGGCCCATGAAAAGCTGATGGCTCCGATGCCCTCTGAGGTAATAGAGGGGTTCGTCGCGCAGTGGCAAGAGGCAGGCCAAAGAGCGGGCGAGGCTGTAGCGGCTGCGGCTAAGGGCAACCCAGAGGAAGTGGCGCCTCCCTCTTTTGATTTTGCGCTGGCAAATAAGCAGGCGCAGTATGAAGCAGAGGTGGCGCAGAATAGCGAGCTGTTCGCCTCCCTCTGGTTGCCCAACCTGCAAAGCCAGCAGCAAATCGAAGCCAACCTAAAGCGCATACACCTATCCAACGTCACGGCGCAGGAGAAGCAATATCTGCAAATGCAGGTAAAACAGGCGCAGGAAGCGGAGCAGCGCAAGCAGGCCACTATTAAAGATGGCTGGAACAAGTTGGTAGCGCTGCAAGGCTCAGGCTCCAAAAAAATGTTCAAGATCGGCAAGGCTGCTGGCATCGCTGACGCCCTGATTAGTACCTATAAGGGTGTAGCTAAGGCTATGGAACTGCCGTGGCCTATGAATATGGCTGTGGCGGCTAGTAACCTGGCATTCGGTATGATGCAGGTGCAGAAAATACGCTCCCAGCAGTTCGGGGGCAGTGGTGGTGGCGGTGGTGGCAGCTCTGCGCCCGCTGCCAGCTCAGTTGCTGCCAGCGTGCCCAGCCAGTTAAGCGCAGTGCCTGCGGCCAATGATGCGGTAACAGACGGCGCCAAGGCGCCAGAAACTCGCGTGCAGGTTGTAATTAACGGCAATGTCTCTGGAAATGATGCTCGCAAACTCGTTGACGAGATGGTAGAAATTATAAATCAGGACGATGTAGTCCTGATTAGCCCTACCAGCAGGAACGGGCAGGAACTAGCAGCAGCAGCAGGAGCTTAAAGCCATGAAACCAACACACGCAGCACTAATCGCAGCCCTGTTACTACAGGGCTGCGCCCTCCCCCTAACGCAGAGCGGAAGCTTTGCTGAGGACTGGCGCGAAAGCGTTAGGCTTGTGCGGGGGGTAATAGCTGCTGACGATAGGCACGTGGAGTGCGTATTCACTACAACTGATGGGCATATATGCGCGCAAGTGCCTAGCCCACCATATTAACTAATCGCTTCCTGTGACTAAGCCCGCCCCGTGCGGGCTTTTTTGTGGCTGCCGCAATGGCAGCCTTTTTTTTGGGGTCAGCTTATGCCTTTATTACGTTATATCGCCACCCGCGAACTATACGATGCTGCGGGGCGCACTGAGGGCGAACAAGTCACGCACGCCTTCAACGTGACGCGCCTAGATTGGTCATTTAAGCAAGTTGGCGCCCGTGCCACCTCCCTTAGCGGAGTGGTGGAATCTATCGGGCATAGGGATGAACACATTTGGATGGTAGAGACTCAGCCCTATGACGCTGTAGAAATGAATAAGTGGCGGGAGCTTGCCGCTAGCTGTGCTGCGGGCGAAGTTTTGTTGTGTGACTTTTCTGATGTGGAGGGCGGCAGAGAGCGGCAATTCTACGCAAGGCTTAGGGAGGGCAGCTTTAAAGAGGTGCGGCACGCGCATTACTGGTTCAAGGCATCATTTGAACTTGTGGAGGTTTAAGCGTGCGCAGTACAGATAGCACATTCGCAAAAAAACTAAGCAGGAGCACTAAGAACCTGCGCCTAGCTATCCACATTGATATAGATGCTGGGATATGGCTAACGTCGCATGACGATATAGACCTGGGGGCAGTTGGTGGCACTGTAGTTGATAACTGCATCGAGGGCGTAAGCTCAACATCGCAAAAGCTCAACGCCTCAGCGGGGCGCGCTGAAATTGGCTCTATTACTTTTGAAGTGACCGATATAGGCGCGGGCTTTTCTATAGCTCTGCGCGATGCGCTCGTTAATGGCTACGGGCTAAACGGGAAGACTGTAAAGCTATACCGGGGCTTCGAGGGGCTGACCTTTGCGGACTACCGCTTAGAGCAGACGCAGCAGGTGCACAAAACCGTCAGCTATAAGGATGGCGGCTATAAAGTGCAATGCGCCGATATTCAGCGGCAGATGCGGAAAGAGGTATTTGACCCAGCTAAGACCATATTAACCGCAGATGCCGCCAAGGACGCCACCACTATAGAGGTAGCGACTACGGCAGGCTTTGAGCCTTGCACGCACTTACCCTGCTTCAAAGAGGCTGACGGCTCGGGCGCTTTTTACTATTTCAAAATCAAATATAAAAACGGATTTGAAATAATCCGGGCAACCGGCAAGACAGATGCAAGCTTTACGGGCTGCACTCGCGCAAGGTTTGGCACCAAGGCGCAGGCGCATACCGTGCCCGCAGATACCGGAGCAGACCAAGGGGTGCAGGTAGAGGAATATATCTATCTTGAAATGCCCGCACCTATGCTGGCCTATGCGGTGCTCACTGGCGACTATTATGATGCCGGTGGCACTAAGCACACGCTGCCCGCTTCTTGGCACCTCGGTATAGATACTGCGCACGTTAACTATTCAGAGTTCTCAGATATTGGGCGCGACTGGTACGAACCGGAGAACCCCGATAATGGCGTGGTGCTGCGCTTTGATGGCATGGGCAAGCAGGACGGCAAGGCATTTATCGAACGCCAGATTTGTCTATTACTCGGGGCGTTTATGCCCATCCGCTCAGATGGGCGCGTGGGCTTTGACCGCTTGGCGCCAGTGTTGCGCACTAGCACCGCAGTAGCGGAGCTAAACGGCAACAATATAGTCAGCTATAGCGAGCTGCGCCAAGACCTAGACGGGATGCATAACCTGCTAGATATTACGTGGGCGCGCATCCATGTACCGGGCGAGGACAAGCCACGCTACCTGCGTCGGAATATATTTAAAGACCAAATTTCCACAGCAGTTAACGGCGAGGGGCAGCCCTTAAAGCTGGTATTTGATGGGCTGCACAATGCGCGGCACACAAAGTCCACGCTCTTTGGGCGCTTTGATGCGCTGCGCGACCGCTACACCCACCCGCCATTCAGCCTAGACCTAAAGCTCTTGCCCTCTGCCGCTAATTTGGAGGTGGGGGACGTTGTTCGCGTAAAGCTAAACATTTTGCGCGATTACACAACGGGCACAGGGCTAGACCGCGCCTTTGAGGTGCAGCAGGTAACGGTAGACCAAGTTAGCGGGCTGGTAAGCGTGAAGCTGTTCGGCGCTAGCTTCCGCTCAGAGCCTATCGCAGACAACCCTACAGAGGGGGCAGCGGGCGCCCCCGTGCTGCTGGATAGCTGGTATTCCAGCGAGGGCGCGAACTTAGATAGCGTGCTGAGTGTTGCGGGCGGCATTTTGCAGGCTGACGGCTCACTACCTGCGGGCGTCTACTTCTATAGCAATGACTTCACCATACCCGCAGGGCGCACGCTCACCATCAGCGGCACCGTAGAGCTGCGCATTATGGGGCACCTACAGGTAGACGGCGAGATAGAGGGGCGCGGGCGCGGCAAAGCCAGCGGCATCCCTGGCTATTTCGGGAACACAGTCGGGGGCGCTGGCTTATCGGGAGGCACCTACCGTGACACGCTGGAAGACGAGCGGGTAATTTATCTAAAGCACACCTTTCCGGGCGGTGTAACCAAGGGCAAGCACTCAACGCTTCCCGCGTTCTCGCTGGACAACCCCGATGGGAATTTATTTGGCCTGCCCTCTGGCCTTGAGGGCAGCGGCGGCGCTGCCGGTGGCACTGTAGTTCCGGAAGATAACTTGGACTTCAACGCGGCTGGCGGTGCTGGCGGTGCTGGCGGTGCTGGCCTTGTTATTGTCTCTCGCGGTATGGCGTTTGGCCTTTCTGGAAAAATAGACGTATCGGGCGCAGATGGTGCGCTGGGTGAATCTAAAGGGGTAGAAACGCTATGGACGAACCCTTGGACTGGGGTGCCGGGATATAACGGGACAATCGAGGAAGGCGGCGGTGGTGCAGGTGGTGCCCCCGGTGGTTTATTTGTCGTCATTGATGGCAACTCTAGCACCGTGCCCATCTTTAACGGCAAAGTCGAAAACGTAAACGGGGCATCGCCAGAGTCCCCAGAGCTAGAGAAGCAGGCAGGCAGCAGCTTAGCCAATGTTGACGACGCTGGTTATAGGTGGGTCTACGCCCCGCAGCCTCGCGTACCCTTCCAAGAACCTGAGGGCGAAGGCTCTATAAGTTGGGCGGATATTGTTAACGATGGCAACAAGCCAGAGGACAACGCCAATTTCGTAGACAACACCAACCAGTTAACGGACGGCGCAGGGCTTGGCAAATATGCGGAGCTGCTTGAAAACCTGATGCCCCCCGGCACTTTCACTGGCGCCCTCTCTGTCACTGTTACTGATATTTATGACCCCTACCGTGCAGGTCAGGGCGGCCCCTATGGCTGCCCAGCTATAGCCAACCAAGACCAGCAACCGGGCGGCGGCTATTTCTCAAAGGGGCAATAAATGACGGCAATAAAAGACGCTAACGGGAACCGCTCTTTTGAGAGTATAGGCATTGCCGTAGGTGACACCTTTTCGTTCTCGCTCGATGTGCGTGTTACGGGTGGCGGAATACCGCAATGGATTTTCGCCAACGTGGCAGTCTTTGCTAGCGATGGCGCCCCCCTCGGTTCATTTGAAGGCGAGCTTGTAGGGGGGCAGACGCTGGTAGCCTACGAATGGAAGCGGGTAAAGATTGAGGGCGTAGTTAGACAGGCGGCGTTCACTTTTTTCAATGTGGGCTTTGACACGCTTAACGCACCTAACGGGGCGATCTTTGAGTGCAGGCGCCCCATGCTAAACGCTGGCGACGAGGCTTTAGCTTTTACCCCAGTTAGCAACATTGGCAACACTGCGAGCGGCACCGCAGGCGATGGCGACTTTGTAATTAAGTCCAACCCTAGTGGCACCTCAGCCGCATATATCCGTTATGACGAAAATAGTGGCAGCTTCACCTTTAACTCTAATAGCGACCTAGATAACAGCAGCGGCAATGCCGTTATAGCTGTTGGCGAGTTTATAGAGGATGGCGAGTCACTAGCGGACAAATATGCGGCGGCCTCGCACGCACACGCTATAGGCGAAATTACAGATTTGCAGGACGCACTAGACGGCAAGGCCGATACCGTGCACGCGCACGCTGACTTAAATTTAAATGGTGGTTATTTTTAAATGGCAAACACAATCCAGATAAAACGCTCACAAGTTACCGCAGCCCCGGCAAGCTTGGCAGAGGGCGAGCTTGCATACTCTGAGGTATCGGAAAACCTCTTTATCGGCACAAGCGGCAGCACTCAGCAAGTAATCGGCGGCAAAGCGTTCACCGACAAACTTAATGGCATCGCACCTGGGGCAAATAACTATTCGCACCCCACCCAAGCGGCCATCAATGTTGATACCAGCGGCGCCACGATTATTGACTCTATTAACGTCAATACAGCGGGGCACGTTACGGCAGTTGCAACGCGCACGCTGACCCCTGCCAACATTGGCGCGGCGCCAGATGATTATTCGCTCCCGCTTGAGGACTTAACCAACGTAACTATTTCGTCACCTGCTGGCGGTGACATTCTTGTTTACAGCAGCACGAACAGCCGATGGGAAGATAAAAGACCAGAGGATGCGGGGCTTGTGCAGAGCTTTGTAACCCTCGGCACCGTAAACATCGACACCGACCCCGGCGCACTAGCCCCCGGCTATCACTTCCAGCCGGTAGCAGCTGATGCGACTTTGGCGCGTGGCTACCCTGTGCAGGCAGCGGGCGTGCTTAGCACCGTGGCTGGCCTTGCTGGCTCTGATGGCGTGCAGGTTTATCACTCCGACAATGGGCAGATACACGTTCGCTATAACGATGGCGGCACTTGGGGTGGGTGGGCTGAGCTTTGGACGGGTAATGATTTCCAGCCCACAGACTTTGCGGTTAGCGGGCACAATCACGATGCCACCTACCTTAACCAGTCCAGCAACCTAAGTGACCTACCCAACAAGGCTACCGCACGCAGTAACCTTGGGGTCTACAGCACCACGGAAACCAATACGCAAATCACCAACGCTGTGAACGCTGTAATTGATGCGGCCCCCGGTGCGCTGGACACCCTTAACGAGCTGGCCGCAGCGCTTGGCGATGACGCAAACTTCGCGACAAATGTAAACGCAAGCATCGCAACCAAGCTGACGAAAACCAGCAACCTTTCCGATCTGCCGAACAAGGCGACGGCGCGCTCTAATTTGGGGCTAGGCTCGCTGGCTACGCTGAGCGCCCTTGATGGCGGGACTTTTTAAATATGACCACGATACAACACAAGCGCAGCGCTACCCCCGGCAAGGTGCCCACCTCTGGGCAGCTCTCAGCGGGGGAGCTTGCCGTTAACTCGGCAGATGGAAAGCTTTTTACAAAACAGGACAGCGGCACAGTTGTAGAGATTGGCGGAAGCCACAGCCATAGCGCGACGGACATTACAAGCGGCACCCTTGGCACTGCGCGAATCCCAAACCTTGCAGCCTCAAAAATAACGAGCGGCACGTTCGCTGCTGCGCGCATCCCTGATCTATCGGCAAGCTATGTTCCGCAGGGGCGCATCACCGTTAGCACCTCAGCCCCTAGCGGTGGCGTAGATGGCGATATTTGGTATCAGGTTTAAATATGGCTGACCATAAAGTTAGGCATCAAGGTAGCTGGCAGCCCCCATCCGAGATACACGCAAGGGTCGGGGGCGGCTGGCAGTTGGTGCAAAAAGTGTTCGCAAAGTCCGGGGGAGTGTGGCGGGAGGTCTACACCCGCATAGAGGCGCGGGAAGACTTTCTCGTTAGTAAGGGGAATTGGCAGCCGGGGGTTAGCGGCTATGCGTGGTTCGGTGGTGGTAGCATCAACCCCGGCGGCCGCAAAGGCTTCCCAATTCTTGCAGCCTATGGCGATTACTATGCGGGCACGTTCACTATCGGCGTGGGCGGCTGGGCTGTCGGGGCTGCGTTCTTTACCAGCGTGGAAATTTCAAACCTGGGGACGTTTGGGTATTTTGAGCCAACCTACGACAGCCAAAATGATGTTAGCTATTGGGAATTTCCCTACTTTGGCGAGTGGGACAATATATACCCGTCCGAGACTATCACCTTTGTCGGTAACTAAGGGGGCTGTATGGCTTATATAAAAAGCGTGGCGGTAGCTATAGACCAGTTAGGGAACGCCATTTGCGGTGGCAACCCTGATGCCACCATAAGCGGGCGCGCTGGCTACTTCGCTGCGCGCTCCACAGGTTCGCAGGGCGTTTTCTGGCGCTCACTTGAGGCTGCTATTGATTGGGCGTTCCTGCCGATTGATGGCGATGGGCATTGCGTAGCCGCTGCCGTTAACGAGCGCCAGCAACTGCACCAAGCGGGCAGCGACTTAGCGCGGGCAGCGCTGGCGGTAATTACTCTGCCAGTGTGCGCAGCTATCGGCGTGCTCTTGCGCATAGGCACCATCACCCTATCTGCTCGCGTGTAGCCCCGCACCCATCCCCCGCCCTTTTGCCTGCTAGCCTATTACTTAGGGGGGGGTAAAAGGAACTTATAGCTATGGAACAGCAACTGGACGCGACTAAGCGTTATAGGTGCCTAAAGGCTCAGGAGGTGCCACTTTGGCGGGAAGCTGTGCCTGCTTGGGCGCAGCGCCTAGAGGCTGAGGGGCACATAGACGCGGGGCACGCAGAAGCCTTAATAGGCGCGGCCTCTTTGGTGCGGGTGGGGTACTGCCCGCTGTCCGGGCTGCTTGGCCCCCCTTACACCACTAGAGAGCAGGCAGCCAACGCCAAACGCATAGGCTCGCTAATCAGGGCGGGTGCAGAGAGTAACGAGCAATTCACGCCAGCCGAAAAGCTCTTACTAGAGGTGCTTTTATACAACTACATAGCGTGGGCAGAGGCTTTTATAGGTGCAGCCCTCGCAGAGAGCTAAGGGGGTACGGCAGGGGGTACGGGTGGGGGTGGCTGCTCTGTAGCCCGCATGGCTACTGGCCTTGGGGCTTACTCCTCACCTGCTCCCAAAGCAGGCGCGCTACCAGACTGCGCTATGCCCCGTCTTTCCTTCGCGGGGGCAGCCCCCGTCGAGAGCGCGCATATTACTTGCGGCCCCCGGGGGTGTCAACGGCGCTAAGCCATTCTTTTTTAAAGTAGTTTAGCCTTTCGCCAACAATCGAACTCTCACGGTGACTGAATAGGGAAAATGTTCGCCGCTTGTGCGAAAATGCCGCGCCTAAATTAAGCTTCTAGCTCCAACTATCACGAGCCTCGGCCCAATTCCGCCCCGCGCTCCCTGTTCAGGTTGAGAAATCCCTATGTCTGCACTGGTTCTGGATGGCAAGGCACTTGCCCAGAAAACCGAAGAAGAACTTTCCGCGCGCGTCGCCGCACTCAAGGAAAAGAGTGGTGGCCAGACTCCGATTCTCGCCACCATCCTGGTGGGCGATGACCCGGCCTCCGCCACTTACGTAAAGATGAAGGGCAATGCCTGCCAGCGTGTCGGTATGGACTCCCTGAAGGTGGAACTGCCCTCCTCCACCACCACCGAGCAGTTGCTGGCAAAGATCGAAGAGCTGAATGCCAACCCGAACGTACACGGTATCCTGCTGCAGCACCCGGTACCGGCACAGATTGACGAGCGCGCCTGCTTCGACGCCATCGCCCTGGACAAAGACGTGGACGGCGTTACCTGCCTGGGCTTCGGCCGCATGGCGATGGGCGAAGAGGCCTACGGCTGCGCCACCCCGAAAGGCATCATGCGCCTGCTGGAAGCTTACGAAGTGGAAATGGAAGGCAAGCACGCCGTGGTCGTCGGCCGCAGCCCGATCCTGGGTAAGCCCATGGCCGCCATGCTGCTAAACGCCAACGCCACCGTCACCATCTGCCACTCCCGCACCAAGGACCTGGCAGAGCATATCCGCCGCGCGGATATCGTAGTGGGCGCCGTGGGCCGCCCGGAGTTCATCAAGGCGGACTGGATCAAGGATGGCGCCGTGGTGGTGGATGCCGGTTACCACCCCGGTGGCGTGGGCGATATCGAACTGGGCCCGCTGACCGGGCGCGTTGCCGCCTACACCCCGGTACCCGGCGGCGTCGGCCCGATGACCATCAACACCCTGATTTATCAATCCGTAGATTCCGGCGAGCGTAAGATTGGCTAATCCCAAAAGCCTGCGCCTGGACAAGGCGGTCAGCCAGGTCACCGACCTGTCCCGAGCAGAAGTAAAACGTGCGGCCCGTCAGGGCCGCATTACCGTCAATGGCGAGGTTGTCAGCGATCCGTCGCAGAAGATCCTGGAAACCGACGCCCTGCAGCTGGACGACGACATCCTGCAGGAGCCGGGCCCGCGCTACTTTATGCTGAACAAGCCCCTGGGCTATGTCTGTGCAACCAAGGACAGCGAACACCCCACGGTGATGGACCTGATCGACGAGCCCAACAAGCAGAAGCTGCACATTGCCGGGCGCCTGGATATCGACACCACCGGCCTTGTGCTGATCACCGATGACGGCCAGTGGTCGCACCGGGTGACATCGCCGCGCCACCACTGTGAGAAGACCTACTACGCCCACCTGGAGCGCGGCATCGACGACAGCGCCATCGACAAGTTCGCCAAGGGCGTGTGGCTGAACAACGAAAAAAAACGCACCAAGCCGGCAAAGCTGGAAATCCTGTTTCGCAACGAAGTGCGCATCACCATCAGCGAAGGCCGCTACCACCAGGTGAAACGCATGTTCGCGGCACTGGAAAACCACGTGCTGGAACTGCACCGCGAACGCGTGGGGGACATCCTGCTGGACGAGGACCTGACGGAAGGCGAATACCGCCCGCTGACGCCGGAAGAAATCGCCTCCATGGGCACCGAAGAATCCTGACGGCCGGATCTTATGCTCGCGCTGCTTTCAAAACTGCTGCTGGAATCCCCACAGAAAACGCTCTGGATTGCCGATGAAAACAGCAAGCCGCTATTAACTGGCGGCTTCAACTTTCCCGGCACCCTGCTGAGTAACCGCTGGGACATCGCCGGCCAGGCCATGCGCTGCGGTATCGAAAGCCATTTCAATGACTTCGATATTGCCGCTATCGGCAAAACTTTCGAGCGCATCATTTACCCGGTCTCCAAGGAAAAGGCCGCGGTACACCACCTGATCAACAGTGCCGCAGAGCTGCTGCCCGCCGGTAGCGAACTGCTGTTGCTGGGGGAAAAAAACAGCGGCATCAAGACCTATGCGAAAAAGGCCGCGCAGCGGTTTGGCTGTGGTAAAGATCTGCAGAAGCACGGCAGCGATTATCTGAGTATCTCGGTCCGGAGTGTGGCGCCCGCGGGCGCCCCCCTGGATGACAGCCATTACCAGGCACTGCAGCAACCCGACGCGCTCGCAGGGCTTTTCTCCAAACCGGGACAGTTCGGCTGGAACAAGATCGATACCGGTAGCGCCCTGTTGGCACAGCACTTCGCGGCACACCTGCCGGAAGCCGGCGCCACCTCGGTGGACCTGGGGTGCGGCTACGGCTACCTGAGCGCCCGACTTGCGGCGCTGGGCCGTTTCAGAATTATTGCGACGGACAACAACGCCGCGGCACTGCACGCCTGCGAGAAAAATTTTGCGGAGCTGGGTATTGAGGGCGAGGTAGTCGCGGGAGACGCGGGATCGCAAATTGAAACTGGCAGCGCGGACTTCCTGATCTGCAACCCGCCGTTCCACCAGGGGTTCCAGGTCGAGGGCGACCTTACCGACCGCTTTTTACAGCAGGCCGCGCGGATCCTGCACCCGGGCGGCAACGCCCTGTTTGTGGTCAATGAATTTATCCCCGTTGCCAGAAAGGCACAGGGCCTGTTCGCGAAAGTTGAACCGCTGGAAAAAACCCAGGGGTTCTGCATTTACCACTTGCAGAAAACCTGACCCGAGCAAAACCGGCCCGAAGCCGGATCAACAGTCCCGTATCAGTAATCCCGCAGGTTAAACAGGTTCATCGACAGGGTGTGCTCTTCGAGCTGTTCGAGTTCCAGCAGTCGCTCCAGCGCGTGTTTCGCCGACGGGGTATCGGCACCGAACAGCAGGTCGCGGTACTGGTCCGCCAGGTACATTTCTATCTCCATCGCCACCTGGCCGATGGCCTCCACATCGCGGATATCCGTATTGCGCAAGCGCTGCAGGAATTCCGGCTCCCGGCCCTCCGGGGCAAACTGCACCCAGGTGTGGAGCGCACCCTCGCCGACATCATCGTGGAAGTTCTCCAAGGTGTGGATCATCGACTCTTCCCGCCGCTTCAGCTGGTCCAGCAATAGCATGGCGCGCTCATCGGCCGCCAGCTGCTCGAACTCTTCGTACTGAAGGCAAAGCTTGCGATGAAACTCCCTCCCCTCATGAATCACATCTTCCAAGGTTTTGTAGCGCATCAACTGATCCCGGGAAAATAACTGCCTAAAACCAGTATAGTCACAGGGATCAATAACACGCCAACCGGATTTATGCAGTTTTCCGGTTAGCGCAGGGGGCGCAGGCGGGCATGCAGTTTGCGGTGGGGGTTGTCGGGATTCAGGGCCGCTGGTGCCTGGCTGGTCAGCGCCGCCCGCGCCAGCTCGGCGCCCCCGAAAATGCCGATGCAATTCTCAAACTCGGGCAACTCTGCGGTCCAGCCCGCGGACACCCTTTCGCGCAGCGACGGGGATTGCCAGCCGCTATCCAGCAACTCCCGGCGACTGCCGAAGTTGCCGATCACCACGCCGCTATCAGACAACAGCGTGAGCAGACCTTTGCACCAGGGCTCGTCGGCCGTCACCGCGCGCTCCGCCTCCCCGTCCACATGTCCGAACAGGTCATCGACGATGACATCGAATGCGGGACCGGTAGTCGACTGCTGCTCGCGCACAAATGCCCGCGCATCGGCGCACACCAGCTCGGCACCCTGAACGCCGAAAAAGCGCCGCGCCACTTCCAGGTGAGTGGGGTCGATATCCACCCCGACTATCTGCTCGGGATCGAAAAACTGCTGCAACAGGCGAATGACCGCGCCGCCGCCAACCCCCAGCACCAGTACCCGGCGCACCTGGGCCCGGGGCAGAAAATATACCGGTAACAGCAGCAGCTCCCACAGGGAACCTTTCAACGGATCCTTCGGGTTCCACTGGGAATGAAAGACTCCGTTGCTGTACAGCCGCACGCTGGCGCCATGGGTGCGCACCTCATAGCGACTACCGGCGGTATCCCTGTGCCAGATTACAGCCATAACATTCGCCTATCAGGCGCCGGGCAGGTCGCTGGCCCCGAGCAACACCTGCGCAAACGCTTCGATCCCCGCAAGGTCTTCCGCGGTAAAGCGGGCAACCGATGGGCTGTCGATATCCAGCACGCCGATGCACCGGTCGCCGTTATACAACGGCACCACGATTTCCGAGGCGGATACCGCATCGCAGGCAATATGTCCGGGAAACTGGTGCACATCTTCCACCAGTTGCGACTGCCCGGTCTCCACTGCGGTACCACAGACCCCCTTACCCACCTCGATACGGGTACACGCCGGCTTGCCCTGGAAGGGCCCCAGGCGCAGTTCGTCCCCGTACAGGAAATAGAAACCCGCCCAGTTGATGTCAGTCAGCTCCATAAACAGCAGCGCGCTGGCATTTGCGGTATTTGCCAGCCAGTCGCGCTCACCGGTCAGCAAACCTTCGAGCTGCGCGGAAAGGGAGGCATAGAATGGAGTAAGATCGGTGGATGACGTCATGGAGAAATCCCGGTTCGGAGCCAGCAACGCAACCAGGCTGCTGGTCAGGTAAAAACGAAAAAGCCCGCTTGCTTGAGCGGGCTTTGTATATAAAAGCGGAGTGCGAAGTCAATCCGCAGGCGACCTGCGCGGTTACTGATACGGGTCGGCCACCGCGGATTCGCCGCTATTGCCACTTTGCGCCTGGTACACCTCGGCATCCACGGTCGGCTTGGTCCACTCGGAATCCTCTTCATCCCCGTGACTCTTGATAGCGGGGGCCGAAGGGGTCACGTCGCCGGCAACAAATCCACTGCGGGATTCCGGCTTGGCAGCCGCTCTTTCAACCGGCCTTGTCGCAGCAGCCGGCGCGGGCTCATCGTTCAGCACCCGGCTGGCGATGGTGTTCAGGTGTGGCCGGCGGCGCTCCGCCAGCTTGATGGCTTCCAACTCCCCGTTCAGGCGATTGATCTCCGCCTGCATATCCCCGACCTTCGCCTGAAGGTCGGTAATCTGGCCCAATACGCCTTTGACCTTGCGGCTCTCCTGCTCGTACAACACCGCCGCACAGCCAAAAGCCAGCGCAAATACCACCAGAATCGAAAACTGACGCATTCAAGCCTCCCCTGCTCAAGTGCCTATCTAAACTAACAATTTCCGTCACATTCTAACGGAACCCGCCCTATCTTCCGCGAACTGGCGCCGAAAACGCAAGGTTAATTGGTGACCAGCTATCCCTTACTGATCGCCCCTCTCTTCCTTTTATTTGACGTTCTTTCCCGCCCTGTCAGGCCTCCTCTACCATATCCAGGAATTCCAGACTCGCCTGCTGGCGGATGGTGCGGCGGTGGTTGGCCCAGAGTTTGGCAATTTTCTCGCGGTTGCAGACCTTGCGGTCCACATAGACCCGGGTGTTGAGTTCACCGATGGGTTTCGGGCTCGGGCATTTGCTGAACACGAACTGGTTGGAAATCAGGTCCATAAACGGCCCCGACTTGCTGCTGGGCATAATAAACAGCAACTGCAGCCCCAGGGTCTCGGTCAGGTAACGGATCACTTCCTTGGAGCGGGACTCGTCCATTTTGGAGAAGGCCTCATCCACCAGCACCATCTTCAGGTGGCTGTTGCCGTCGTTGAAGCGGAAGGCGGAGGTCACTGCGGCAGAGCGGATGATATAGGCCGGGGTCTCCAGCTGGCCGCCGGAGCCGGTACCGTACTGGCTGAGCGCAATGGGCTCCTTGCCTTCCGGTTCCTTGTAGATCTCGTAGTTGCGGTAGTTGCGGTAGTCACTGATACGTTCCAGCTCGCGGCGGGCCAGTTGCTCGTCTTCGCTCAGCAGCATGTTCAGCAACTTGTCGCGTACCTGGCGGTGTTTCGGAGACAGGTCCGCATCGAACAGGCTCTGCTCCTCCCCCAGGTTCGGCAGTTCAATCACCGCCTTGAAGAAGTTCCAGTATTCCTTGAATTCCGGCACCCAGCGGTAATCGAAGCGGAAGCGCTCGCGGTCGGCACCGAAGCGGTGGTGCTCCAGCTCCTGGTTCAAATCGTCCAGCACCCGCTTGCCATCATTGATGGACTGGTAGATGGCGTGACACAGGTGGGTAACAAAGGTGGTGTTGAAGGATTTCTTCAGTCCCAGCAGCTGCTCGTGGCGATCCACCAGCAGGTTGTTCTTGAGCCGGTTGCGCAGTGCGGTGACCTGCTCGGTGAGCTGGCACACCAGTTTGAACTGGCCCTCGTTGTGGCCGCCGGCAAAGTCCGGGTCGAACGACAGGGTGTCGCCGGTGCTGCAGCTGCTGTTGTAGTCCATCACCGCCTTCAGTAACTGGTGGCTGTATTTCTGCAGCAGCCCCTGCCACTCGGCAATATCCTGGGAAAAGTCGAAGGCATCGCCCGCCTGCGCAGCCTGGTCGTCCGCCTGCTGCAGCGCGCTTTCCGCGTCGAAGTCGGGGCTGATCTGCGCGATGCGCTGCACCGCTGCTTCACTGTCCGTCAGCGCCTCGTCCAGTTGATCGAGCTGTGCCGCCAGGGCTTTCAGCTGTTTTTCGATATTTTCCAGGTCCCGTTCCAGCTTGCCCTCCTGCTTTTGCAGGCTGGCGCCCTGCTGGCGTTCACTTTCCAGCTTCTCGTGCAGTTCATTGGCCTGTTGCTCCAGCTCGACGCCGTCCTCCAGGTCGAGATTCGCCAGCGCCTGCTCCGCATTGCGCCACTGGCGCTGGGCATTCAGCGCGCTATCCACGGACTCCAGCAACTTCAGCGGCACTATACCGCGCACTGCCTGTGCCAGCTTGCGCAGTTGTTGCTGCTGTTCGTTCACCTGCCCGGCTTCTACCAGCAGTTCATCCAGCACCTTTTGCTGTGCGGCCAGTGCACGGGCGCGAGCGCCCTGGCCGAATACCAGGTCGCTGTCGTCGATGTCGCAGCGCCACATGCTGTAATTGCCGCTCGCCAGCCCTTCCGGCGTCAGGCCCCGGCGGGTGCCGCGCAGCTCCTCGGCATCGCGCACCTGCAGCACCGATCCGTAGGACGCGCGCAAATAATATTCCGCGGTCTTGTGGCTGAAGGACATCAACTCGACGATGGAGTTATTCGGCGTGTCCAGGCGCTCCGCATCCCGGCGCGCCTTGTCGCCCTGAATGACCCGTGCGCGATTGCTTCTACCCGGCATGTTGCGCACGACACTGATCGCTTCGGCCTCAAAATCCGGATCGACAATGATCGAGAAACGGGCGCCGCCGAGATAGCCTTCCACCGCCATCTGCCAGCGCTCGTCCAGCACCTCGACAAAATCGCACAGCACCTGGGGCTCCGCCTGCGGACACTGCTCGCGAATCGCGGCCAGCGCCTGATCCACATACTGCGGATAGCGCACCCGGTTGGACTGCAGATGGTGAATGCGGGATTCCTGGCCGTGCAGCTGTTTCTGCAATTGCTGAACCTTGAGCTCGCCCCGGGATACCAGCTCATTCACCTGGTCCCGCAGCGCAACACTGCCACTTTCGGTTTCACCCAGCTGTTGCGCGAGACGATTCTGCACCGCCTCTGCCGCGGCCACCTGCTCGCGCAGGGACTCCTGTGCGGAAAGGTCGATCCAGTCCTTGCCCAACAGACCCTGCAATTGCGGCAGGTCATCGCCGCGGCCCACCGCCTTGATCGACTTCAGCAACACACTGTCGCCCAGGGCCGGTACCTCCAGGGCAACCGAGCTGGTGTTCAGCAACGACAGCAGCTCACCTGCCGCGGCCTGGTTGGCCGAGAACAGCTGCTGTTGCGCGGCCAGCGGGCCCGCCAGTGAAGACAGGGTGCGGTTGGCTTCGGCAATCTTGCGGTCCAGCTCGTCCTTGCTGCGCAGTGACGCAATGCCCTGGCGCTGGGCCTGGATGGCCACCAGTTGCTCGCTCAGGTGTCGGGTACGGCTCTCGGACTGCAGTATTTCCTGCGCGGTGCGCTCCAGTTCAGCGCGGGTATCTTTCTGCCGGTTTTTGCCCTCGAGATAGGTCTTCTGCACCCGCAACTGCTGGTGCTTGGCCTGCAGGTATTCCTGCACCCGCAACCGCAGCCACTGTTCGGTGTAGAGGTCGGCGGACTCGCCTATCCGCTGCAGCGCGTCGACGCGATCGACAATCTCCCGCGCTTCCTGCTCCATGCCATGAATGGTTTTCATCAGCTCGGAAACCGAGCGGATGGCTTCCCCCAGGTCGCGCTTTTCCAGCACTTCCTGGGCGACGAAATCGTTGATGCTCTTTACCGGCTTGTAGGCCATAAAGTTGGCGAAGGTACGCGCGGCATGGGTCGCCTCGCGATCCGGTACCGCATCCTTGCGCCCGCGCAAGGCGCCATACAGACGGCGCAGGTAGGCCTTTTTCTTGTCGTACTGCTCGACCTTGTCAAACTGCTTGCTGACGACGCTGTAAAACTTGTCCAGTGGCAGCAGGTGTTTGCCGTCTTTGTATTCCTTGATGAAATCATTCATCGTCAGCTGCTCGCCGGGGATCACAAAAAACTTCAGGGTATCCTGGCGGGCCTGGGCGGGTTTGCTGCTGGTATCCAGGTGGGCGCGAATACCCATGATCGCGGTAAACGGCTCGCCGTCTTCGCCCTCGGTGGGATAGAAGTTGCCCACGATATAGCAATCGGTGGGCTGCAGGCGGGCGTAGCTGCCGTCGTCACAACCGAGCACGTAGGACGCCAGCGTCCGCACCTGCTTGCCGCCACGACCGCGCTGGGTGGTTTCATCCTGCCCCGGGTTGAAGGTGAACAGGGTGTCGTGGGCCGCGGTCATCAGGGTCTGAATCGCATCCGCGGCAGTGGTTTTGCCGGATCCATTGCCGCCGGAGAACAGGTTGATGGGACCGAACTCGTATTCGAGCTGTGGGATATTGCCCCAATTGATCAGGATGAGTTTTTTCAGAAACATAAATGCAGAAAATCCGCTCTACCGCGCTAATGGCTGATTATCGGTTTAATTATTTTCCGGCTCGGGCTGAGCAAACAGGCTGTGGTCTTCACTGCTCGGGGTGATCCGTTCTTCCGGCTGGGGTTCGATGGACTGCACACTTTCAACCGGTTCACTTTCCAGCAACTGCTGCAGCGCGGACTCGCTGACAAACTGTGCAATGGTGGGCCTTACCCGCAGCAGGGTTTCCGCCACAGCGTCGCTGTCTTCACCGGCAAACTGGATCAGGCGCAGCTGGCGCAACTTCTTCAGCAGCTGTTTGCGCTCCGCCAGCTTGTCCGGCAGCGACATTTTCAGCAGGTTGCGCAGCCCCAGTTCCAGCGCCTCCAGCGACAGCGCCACACAGCCCTGGTCGTCCACCTGCCCTTCGCGCAGGGATTTGTCGTACTCCACCCGCAGCACCAGGATCGCCGCCACTTCCTGCTGGGTCAGGCGCGCGCGGAAACCACCGTGGTGAGGCTCCTCCTGATCTGGCATACCGGGCACCTCGGCGCCCGGCGGATAGACGCGGATAAACTGGAAGCGGCTGTCGTGCTGCAGGCGCAGCCCCAGCGGCGCGAGCCACTCGCGAAGCAACTGCTCGCAGCGCTGGAAGCGGTCGTACAGCAGGGTTTCCACATTGCTTTCATCGCGGCAGATCACGCCGTAATCCAGCAGCCGCACCAGCAGTTCGGAAAACTCGCTGCGGGTGAGCCGGCACTGGGCCAGTGCTTCGTCCAGGGCCTGTTCAATCACGTTGTTTCAACTCGAGGGTGTATTCGTCAAATTGCGCGAAGTAGTCGTTGCTCGCCACTTCGCCGGTAAAGGTAATCTGCATCAGCGGGCTTTCGCCGCTCTGGGAAACCGCCGCTGCCTCCAGCGCGTGGCTCATGGCCAGCAGGTCCGGGGCACTGGCCAGCGGCAGGTCGCGACTGCTGACCCGCTGCCCGCTGCCGAGTGCGCGGGCCAGGTAATTGCGCAGGTCGCCGCTATTGAAGTTGAAGGCCTGGTCCAGCAGCTGTTGCAGCAGGATTCCCCTTTGGTCGTCCTCCGCCAGCGGCGTCTCGTCTTCCACCCGGGTATTTACCGGCTGTTTACGATTGCGCTGCCACAGCTGGGTCTGTTTGGGGTCGAACAGGCGCAGCTGGAAACCGGCCAGCTGATCACCCAGCGCCGCCAGCAGGTTATCCCGCTGTTTGGAACTACCCAGGCTCTGGCACAGATCGGTAAGCGCACCTTCGTTGTTGCTCTGCAGATAGCTGAGCTGGCGGATGATAATTTCCGCGCGCTTGGTAAAGCCCTGCAGGGCGTAGCGCAGTGCCGGCAGCTTGACCTCACAGGCGCGGCGCATGCGGTCCTCGATGGTGTCGAGCATCAGCCACAGAATGGACTGCCCCTCTACCATCAGTTCCGGCAACTGCTGGCGCAGACGGCGCTCCCACTCGGCCTTTTTGTCGTTGTCCTTGCGGCGGATCTGGCCGATAACCCGGCTGATGGCATCCCGGTGTTTTTCCACGCTGTCTGCAGACAGGCGGATGGCCAGGTCCGGCTGGAAGCGGCTTTCCATAAAGGAGAAGAATTCTTCGGTGGCCTGCTGCACCAGGATCTGCGCCTCCACCTCGCGCACCAGCTCCCGTTTGCGCTCTTCCAGCTCGGCGATCATATCGGTGAAGTCCGCGACGATGCGCTCGGAGTATTCCCAGGCATCGATCAGGTCGTACACCTCGCCGCGGCTGGCAAAGGCTTCCAGCGCGTTGAGCGTATTGCGGGTATTGCGGTGACGGGTGCGCACCCGGGTGCTGTTCAGCTCAACCAGAGGCTGGGTGAACAGCCGCCCGCGGCGACTGAAGGGGAAGGTGACGGTAAGGGTGGCGCTGTCTACCAGCTTTTCCAGCCAGCCGTACTCCACCAGACTGTTCAATACCCACACCGACTGTTCGCGCAGGTTGCGGAAGCGGCCTTCGTGGTCGCTGCCGTCTTCACTGTCCAGCTGCGGGGCGCGAGTCAGCGCCTCCGCGAAAATTTCCAGAATCTGTTCCCGCGACAGCGACTCACCGTAATCCGCCTTGGCGGTATACAGGCGCTCATACAACAGGCGCAGGCATTCCACCACCTGCTCGCGGTATTTACCGGTGAGTGGGCGAAAAAAGTGCTGACAGGAATCTGCAAAAAACAACGGGCAGGTTTCCGTGCAGGTACTAACTTACTGGTCTTCGGGCTTCTGCTTCAGTACGCAGAACTTGGTGTAGTCACCGGCGTCGTTGAAGCTCCACTCACCTTTCGGGGTTTCGTCCATCTTTTTACACCAGGCTTCGGAGCCGCGCTTGGGCTCACAGGCGGTGAGGGTCAGGACGGCGATTGCGGCGGTAGCGATGGTCAGGATCTTTTTCATGATTTTTGCTTTCTCTATTTTATTGATCACTTTCACCGCATGAGCCTGCCTGCAGGCCCATGCGAGGTGGATTCCGGGTAACTTACTCCCGGCGCCACTTGGTCCCTTCTCGGCTGTCTTCCAGTACGACGCCCTTGGCCTTGAGTTCCTCACGGATTTCATCCGCGCGAGCGAAATTTTTGTCTTTTTTGCTCTGCTGGCGCTCGGCGATCAGGGCCTCGATCTGGTCCTCGGAAATCTCGTCGCCGCCGCGGGACTGCTTGAACCAGGCTTCCGGGTCCTGCTGCAGGATGCCCAGCATGGCAGCGGCGGCCAGCAACTGGCCTTTCAGTTCGGCCTTGTCCGAATCGGAGGCCTTGTTGAGTTCCTTGGCGATCTGGTGCAGCTCGCTGATGGCGATGGGCGTATTCAGGTCGTCGTACAGGGCCGCCATAAATGGCGATTCTTTCAGGTCCACCGACGCTGCCTCTACGTTCTGCACATCCCGCAGTGCAGCGTAGAAGCCGTCCAGCGTGCGCCAGGCCTGATCCAGCAGGTCGGCACTGAAATTCAGTTCCGAGCGGTAGTGGGCAGACAGCAGTGCGAAGCGCAGCACTTCCCCCGGATACTGGGTCAGCAGGTCGTTGACCATGCGGAAGTTGCCCAGGGATTTGGACATCTTCTCGCCGTCGATATTGACGTAGCCGTTGTGCATCCAGTAGCGCACGAAGTCGACACCGTTGGCACAGCAGCTCTGGGCGCGCTCGTTTTCATGGTGCGGGAAGGTCAGGTCGCGACCGCCACCGTGGATATCGATGGTGTCACCCAGGTGCTTTTTGATCATCGCCGAACACTCCAGGTGCCAGCCAGGGCGACCGCGGCCCCAGGGACTGTCCCAGCCGGGCTCGTCGTCCGCGGACGGCTTCCACAGCACGAAGTCACCGGCGTATTTTTTGTACGGTGCCACTTCTACCCGCGCGCCGGCAAGCATGTCATCCAGCGAACGCTTGGAGAGTTTGCCGTAGTCGTCCATGGATTCCACCGCAAACAGCACGTGTCCTTCCGCCTCGTAGGCGTGGCCCTTTTCCAGCAGGCTTTCGATCATCGCGATCATTTCCGGCAGGTGCTGGGTGGCGTAGGGAATGACATCCGGCTCGAGGTTGTTGAGCGCCGCCATATCCTCGAAATAGGCCTGGGCGTAACGGGCACTCAGTGCGGAGATTTCCTCGCCATTGTCGCGCGCGGCCTTCATGATCTTGTCGTCGATATCGGTGATGTTGCGCGCGTAGATCACATCACTGAACTGGGTTTTCAGCACCCGGTAGAGGGTGTCGAAAACTACCACCGGGCGCGCATTGCCGATATGCACCCGGTTGTACACTGTCGGGCCGCACACGTACATGCGTACACGGTTTTCCTGTAGCGGCTTAAAAACTTCTTTCTTACCCGAAAGGGTATTGTGGAGTTTGAGGGACATTGGTTCTCGCAAATTCTGTTCGAACGGGTTTGTGTGAGTCGCGGCCTACCCTTTTAACTCACCTCTCAACCTGGATACCGGACTGCGCCGGTATCCAGCTTCCTCGCGTTTACTTGGTCTGCTCTTTGGCCCAGGAATCCCGCAGGCCGATGGTGCGGTTGAACACCGGTTTTTCCGCAGTGCCGTATTTGTTGTCGCGACAGAAATACCCGTTGCGTTCGAACTGGTAACCCTGCTCCGGCTTAGCCTCCGCGAGGCCGATTTCCGCCTTGCAGCCCTGCAGCACCTGCAGGTTGTCCGGGTTGACGGATTCCAGGAAGTTCTTGTCGCCCACGTCCGGGGATTCGTCGTTGAACAGGCGGTCGTAGAGACGCACTTCGCAGTCCACGTGCTTGTCCGCGGAAACCCAGTGGATCACACCCTTGGGCTTGACGCCGTCCGCCGGGTCTTTGCCCAGGGTGTCCAGGTCGACGGAGCACAGCACTTCCACAATCTCGCCGGCATCGTTCTTCACCACCTCTTCCGCCTGGATCACGTAGGCGTTGCGCAGGCGGACTTTCTTGCCGAGCACCAGGCGCTTGTACTTCTTGTTGGCCTCCTCGCGGAAGTCCTCTTTCTCGATGTATACGGTGCGGGAGAACGGCAGCTCGCGGGACGGCAGGTCTTCTCGCACCGGGTGTCCCGGGGCACTCAGGGTTTCCAGTTGCCCTTCCGGGTAATTGGTCAGCGTGACCTTGAGCGGATCCATCACGCACATGGCGCGCGGAGCGTTCTTGTCCAGGTCGTCGCGGATCGCGTATTCCAGCATGCCCACATCCACGGTGGAGTCGGAACGGGTAACCCCGATCATTTCGCAGAACTGGCGAATCGCCGCCGGGGTCACGCCGCGGCGGCGCAGCCCGGAGATGGTGGGCATGCGCGGGTCGTCCCAACCGTCGACAAAGCCCTCGTCCACCAGTTGCTTGAGCTTGCGCTTGGACACTACGGTGTAATTCAGGTGCAGGCGCGCGAACTCGTACTGGCGCGGGCGGGCCGGCACCGGCAGGTTTTCGATAAACCAGTCGTACAGCGGCTTGTGATCCTCGAACTCCAGGGTACAGATGGAGTGGCTGATCCCCTCCAGCGCATCGGACTGGCCGTGGGCGAAGTCATAGCTCGGGTAGACACACCATTTGTCACCGGTCTGGTGGTGCGCCATTTTCTTGATGCGGTAGATGATCGGGTCGCGCAGGTTGATGTTCGGCGCCGCCATATCGATCTTGGCACGCAGGCTACAGCTGCCTTCGTCGAACTCGCCGGCGGTCATGCGCGCGAACAGGTCGAGGTTTTCCTCCACGGAGCGGTCGCGGTAGGGGCTGTTCTTGCCCGGCTCCTTTAGGGTACCGCGGTATGCGCGGGCGTCTTCCGGCGACAGGTTGCAGACGTAGGCCTTGCCTTCCTTGATCAGGTAGATGGCCCACTGGTGCAGCTGGTCGAAATAATCCGAGGTGTACTTCGCGTCGCCGGCCCACTGGAAGCCCAGCCAGGAAACGTCGCGCTTGATCGCGTCCACGTATTCCTCTTCTTCCTTGGCGGGATTGGTGTCATCGAAGCGCAGGTTGCACTCGCCACCAAACTCCCTGGCCAGTCCAAAATTGAGGCAGATGGATTTGGCGTGACCGATATGCAGGTAACCATTGGGCTCCGGCGGGAAACGGGTGGTCAACTGGTTGACCCGGCCCTCGGCCAGATCTTCGCGGATGATGTTCTGTAAGAAGTGAGCGGGCTTGCTCTCGGATGTCATAGCTTTCTCTATATACAGCTTTACCTACTTAAGCGCGGGATTATAACGCAGATGGCAGTCGTCGCATGGGTTTTCATGGGGTCGGCGCTCTCTTGCGGGAGACGGCGCGGTGGCGGTTTTCGCGAGACCGTGATCAGAGTATCATGCCGCCCCAAACCGACCCGGATAGGATATTTTATGATCACCCTGCATACGACCTTCGGCGATATCGCCATCGAGCTGGACTTTGACAAGGCGCCGAAGACCGCCGCCAACTTCCTGCAGTACTGCCGCGATGACTTCTACACCGGCACCATCTTTCACCGGGTAATCAACAACTTCATGATCCAGGGCGGCGGCATGACCCCGAACATGGATCAGAAACCTACCCGCGACGCGGTCGAAAACGAAGCCGACAACGGCCTCAAGAACAACACCGGCACCCTGGCCATGGCCCGGACCATGGATCCGCACTCCGCCACTGCACAGTTTTTCATCAATGTCAGCGACAACGACTTCCTGAATTTCCGCGCCAAGGATGCCCAGGGCTGGGGTTACTGCGTATTCGGCAAAGTGGTCGACGGTATGGACGTGGTCAACAAGATCAAGGAAGTCCCCACCGGCAGCAGTGGCTTCCACCAGGACGTCCCCAGCGAGACCATCGAAATTACTGGCGTAACCATCTCTGACGCATACAGCGACAAATAAGCCAGCAATTGATTCGATCACTCAGCATCTGACGGGCGGACCATCCAGTGACCAGCTTTATCATCTCCGATCTGCACCTGGACGAATCCCGCCCGGCAATCACCCGGGCGTTCTATGCGTTCCTGCAGGGCCCCGCAGCCGGCGCCGAGGCACTGTATATCCTGGGTGACTTTTTCGAAGTGTGGATCGGGGATGACGACGATGCCCCGCTGGTCGCGGAGGTCGCGCGCCAGCTGAAGGAATACAGCGACCGCGGCACCGCCCTGTACCTGATGCACGGCAACCGCGACTTCCTGATCGGCGAAGACTTCGCCCGCCGCTGTGGCGCCACCCTGCTGCCGGACCCGAGTCTGGTGGAGTTCAACGGCGAAAAAGTCCTGCTGATGCACGGCGACAGCCTGTGCACCCGCGACCAGGAGTACATGGCCTTCCGCCAACAGGCCCGCAACCCGCAGTGGCAGCAGGCGCTGCTGGCCAAGCCACTCGACGAGCGCCGCCAGATCGCCGCACAGATCCGCGCCGCCTCGAAGTCCATGAACAGCCGCAAGGCGGAAGACATCATGGATGTCACCCCGGAGGAAGTGGTCGAGATCATGCGCCAGCACCACGTGCGCACCCTGATTCACGGCCACACCCACCGCCCCGCCCGCCACCCGCTGGAGATCGACGGCGAGCCCGCCGAGCGCATCGTTCTCGGCGACTGGGGCGACCAGGGCTGGTGTGTGCGCGTTGGCAACAACGGCGAAAGCGGCAAAAATGGACTTGAACTGATCCACTGGCCCACGGCATCCTAAGGCAATACAGGCGCCTCTTCCGAGGTGCACCATTGCCCGGCCCTGCTTCGGGCGCGATCCACGGACCGGGAAGCAACTCCATTGCCGCAACTGCAATCTCTGTACAAGCGCGTCCTGATACTGGGCGGATACGGCACCTTCGGCGCCCGTATTGCCGAATTGCTCGCCACTGAGCCTAACGTCCAGTTGATTCTTGCGGGGCACGACCGCTTCAGGGCCGACCTGCTGGCCAACCGCTTGCAGAAATCATTTCCCGAAAACCATTTTGAAGGGCTGCGCCTGGACCGCGAGGCGGTCAATCTGACGGAGCAACTGGCCGCACTCAATCTCGACCTGCTGATCCACTGCGCGGGCCCTTTCCAGAATCAGGACTACCGCGTCGCCCGGGCCTGCATCGACAGGCGAATCGCCTATATCGATATCGCCGACGCCGGCGCCTTTGTCGGCGACATCACGACCCTGGACAGCGCTGCAGAACACACGAACACCCCGGTCATCAGTGGCGCCAGCAGCCTGCCCGCCCTCAGCTCCGCCGTGTTGCACGCGCTGGCGGAGCCCTTTGCCCGGATCGACAGCATCGAAATCAATATTGCCCCCGCCCACCGCATCAGCCGGGGACTGGCAACCGTGCGCTCGGGGCTTGAAGCGCTGGGCAAGGACTTTTCCGTCACCCGCAACGGCAACCGCGAGCGCACCTATACCGGAGATGAACTGCGCAAGGTGGAGATAGGTCACCCGGTGGGGGAGCGCTGGGTGTGCAACTTCGACGTGCCCGACCTGCGCCTGATCCCCAAGCGGATTCCGGAAATTCAGAACCTGCGCTTTGGCACCGGCGTGCAGCCGCGCCTGTTACAGGCGGGACTGGCCCTGTGCGCACGGCTCGCACGGATCCGCCTGCCCGCTGCCGTTCCGCCACTGCTGCCCCACTTTGCCCGCGCTGGCCACTGGCTGGCGGCGCACTGGCCCGGTGGCAGCCCGCACGGGGGAATGGCGGTGGAAGTCCGGGGAAAGACCGCAGATCTGGGCAACGCCGTGGCGGACTGGCAGATCCTGGGTCTGAATGGCGACGGCCCCTGGATACCCGCAGCACCGGCGGCGGCGATGGCCAGAAAGATTCTGCGCGGTGAATACCGGGAGGCGGGCGCGACGGCCTGCTGGCAACTGCTGTCGCTGGAAGAAATTCTCGCGGAGCTGGCCCCGTTTGCGGTGGTCACCCGCTTTGAACCGCCGCGGGCCGCGCACTAAGCGCAGCCCGCGACCATGGTTGTCAGTACAACAATTCTGCTAACTGAGCTTAACCCGCACCGGCAGGCATTGGTTTGCCACCGGGCGCAGCCGGTACCTGCAACGCCGCTTCCGCCGCGCGCAGCGCTTCGCTGCGGTCCTTGAAGGAACCGCTGGCGGGCAACCTGCCATTCAGTCCCTGCAGCACCTGCTGCACTTCCTCATTCATGCCCGCCAGGAACAACTGCTTGCCGCTATCCCGCGCGTCCTTGGCGATGGTTTCCACCGCCAGCGCCGCGGACAGATCCAGAAACGGCACCGAGGAGAAATCGAGGATCAGCACCCGGGAACCGGACGCGCTCTGCTCGCGCACGTGGTGACCGAGGTCTGCCGCGGCACCAAAGCTCAGCGGGCCGCTGAACTCGAACAGTGCGATGTGTTCGCGGTTGCGCTGCAGGATTGCCTTGTCCTCCTCGCTGTCGAGGTGTTCCGGCAGGTTGCGCAGGTGCTCGATCTGCAGGCGCGCTACCTGCTTCACATAGGCCAGCGCCGCCAGCACCACACCCACACCCACGGCGGTGATCAGGTCGACAAATACGGTCATGCCGAGTACCAGCACCATCAGCAGCAGGTCCCAGCGCGGTCCCTGGTGCGCGCGTTTGATGTAGCTCCAGTCAATGATGTCGAGACCGACCTTCACCAGAATACCGGCGAGTACCGCCTGGGGAATATTGGAAGCCAGCGGCCCCAGCCCCAGGGCGACAGCCAGCAGCACCAGCGCGTGCACCATACCGGAAATGCGGGTCTGGCCGCCGGTGCGGATATTCACCACCGTGCGCATGGTGGCGCCGGCGCCGGCGATACCACCGATCAGGCCCGCCGCGGTGTTGCCGATACCCTGCCCGATCAGTTCCTTGTTGCTGTGGTGGCGAGAACGGGTCATGTTGTCCGCCACCAGTGAGGTCAGCAGGCTGTCCAGCGCGCCCAGCACCGCGAGAATGATCGCGGCCTCTACCACCAGCAGCATCTGGTCACCACCGAAGACCGGCAGGTGCAGTTCCGGCAGGCCGGTAGGAATACTGCCCAGAATGGGTACATCCAGGGCAAAGTACGCCACCAGGGTACCGGCAATCAGCGCGGCCAGCGGACTGGGCACATAGCGGCCCCACTTGGCCGGCCACAGGTACACCATCGCCAGCGTAGCCAGGCCCAGCAAAAGATTGGCGGGATGGATCGCGGAAACCGCTTCGGGAACATTCCCCAGCGCCCCCAGGGTTCCACTGGGGGAAGCGTGCCCCAGCAGCGGGTTCAGCTGCAGGATGATAATGATCACGCCGATACCGGTCATAAAACCGGAAATGACCGGATACGGCACCAGTCGAATGTAGTGCCCGACCCCGAACAGCCCGAACGCGATCTGCAGCAGGCCGGCGAGCACCACAGCGGTAAAAATAAGCGCGGCATCACCGGATAGACTGGCAAACAGGCCCGCCAGCACCACCACCATGGGACCGGTGGGACCGGAAATCTGCGGCCCGGTGCCGCCGAACAGTGCGGCGAAAAAACCCACCGCAATGGCACCGTACATACCCGCCATGGGGCCGAGGCCCGAGGCCACACCCAGGGCCAGCGCCAGCGGCAGCGCGACCACACCGGCGGTGATACCACCGGTGATGTCGCCGCGCAGGTTGGACAAATCGAATTTCATTACAGCCTTACCTCTTTCTACTTCTCAGACTTCCTTGCGGCTTTATTGGTATCTAACCCTGCAATCCCCGTTCCCGATCAGCCGCTACAGGCTTCGCCGGTTACCGCTTCGGGCAGATCGCCAAACTTTGCGCGATAGCTCTCGTCCATGGGCTTGAAGTCACGACTCTGCTCGTCGAAATACAGCACCTCGCCGTTGGCGATGCTGTACATCCAGCCGTGCAACGTGACGCGGCCATTGGCAAGACCGCTGGCGACCGCCGGGTGTGTGCGCAGGTGCTGAAGCTGCTGGATCACATTTTCCCGGGTGACCTCTTCCAGGTGGTCCTTGCACAGCGCGCCGTGTCGATCGCGCACCACCTCGGTAGCGGAGCGGCAGTGGCCGAGCCACTCCTTGACGTGCGGCAGACCGTCCAGTTTCTCGGGCTCGATGGCCCCTTTCATGGCACCGCAGTCGCTGTGGCCGCAGACCACGATATGGGAGATGCCGAGCGCCGCCACCGCAAACTCGATGGACGCGGTCATACCACCGGTCTCGTTGCTATGGGGCGGCACGATGTTGCCGGCATTGCGGCAGATAAACAGTTCACCGGGCTCGGTCTGGGTGACCAGGTTGGGATCGATGCGGGAGTCCGCACAGGTAATAAACAGGACTTCCGGGTTCTGCCCATGGGCCAGCTTGGAGAAGCGCGCCTTCTTGGTCGGAAAAACCTCTTTCTGAAACTTGGCTACGCCGGAAATTACGTGATCCATGAAAACTCCTTCGGGTGAACAGCGTGTGGATACGGGTTGGAATTCATTATTTTTTGATAGTTCAATAAGTTAAAATACCAATCGCTGATAACCCATAATTATCACCACCGATCGGGAGAGCCCGTGCCAACCTATCCGCAGACACCCACATTTCGTCAGATCGAGTACTTTGTGACCATTGCGTCGCGAGGCAGCTATCGGCGTGCCGCGGAAGAACTGGGCGTCAGCCAGCCGGCGCTCACCACCCAGATCCGCACCCTGGAAACGCAGCTCGGATTGTCGCTGTTTGAGCGCTCCCGCTCCGGCACACTGCTGACACCGGAAGGCCGGGAACTCCTCGATCACGCGCGCCAGATGCAACTGGCAATGCGGGAGTTCCAGGAAAACGCAGAGATGATCGCCCAGGGCCTGCAAACCACCTATAAGCTGGGAGTCCCCCCTACCCTCGGTCCCTACCTGCTGCCCAATGTGCTGCCGGCACTGCACGCCAGGCACCACCGCCTGAAACTGTATGTACGGGAAGGGCCACCCCAGCAGCTGGTGCGAGGACTGAGTGAGGGCAGCTACGACATCGCCATCGTTCCCCTGCCCGTCGAGCGCGACGACCTGTCGGTGGAACCGCTGTTTACGGAACCACTGAAATTTGTGGTGCCCGCAGATCACCGGCTGGCGGGAAAAACGAAGGTCAGCCCCGCACAGTTGCGCGGCGAGAAAGTATTGACCCTGGAGGGGCAGCACCACTTCCACCACCAGGTACAGGAGATATGCCAAAGCCTCGGCGCGCAGCTGCAGCGGGATTACGAAGGCACTAGTCTCGACACCCTGCGGCAAATGGTGGTTATGGGACTGGGCGTGGCATTCCTGCCCGGCCTGTATGTGCACTCGGAAATGCACAACCCGGAGGCGCTACATGTGAGCGAACTGAAGTCGAAACCCATCCGCCGGCAACACGGGCTGGTGTGGCGAGCGAGTGCACCGGGACGCCGGCTGTACCGGGAACTGGCAGGACAAATTCGGGAAATCGTGCGGGAGCGACTGGGTGAAGTGGTGAGCGTCTACGAATAGAGGCCCACTCAAAAGCGGTTTAACCCTGCCCCGGCACGCCACTGTGGAAACGGAACTCGCCGTCCCCGCTCTGCACCAGGTCGCGCTCCACTTCGAGCAGCGCCGTTACCCTCGGCGCAATATCCTCGTCGCTGGCATTCTGCGCCAGGGTCAGGTAATCGCGGAAGTGACGCGCCTCGGACTTCAGCAGCGACAGATAGAACTTCTGCAACTCCTCATCCAAACGCGGCGCAATACGCGCAAACCGCTCACACGAACGCGCTTCGATAATCGCCCCGCAAATCAGCGTATCGATCAGCCTGCCCGGCTCCGCACTGCGCACCTCGTTGCGCAGACCCGCGGCGTAGCGGGAAGCGCTGATATGGGGGTAGTCGATACCGCGTTTTTTCATGATCGCGATCACCTGCTCGAAGTGGCGCAGCTCTTCACGGGCCAGGCGCGACATCTTGTTCAGCAGGTCGAAATTATTCAGATAGCGGAACATCAGATTCAGCGCGGTACCCGCAGCCTTCTTTTCGCAGTTGGCATGATCCACTAGCATCAACTCGGGCTCCGCCAGCGCCGCATCGACCCAGGCGTCAGGTGTGGGGCACAGCAGAAATTCGTGGATGGCGGAGAGATCGGGCACTTCGGTAGACATGGGTACGGACTGCAATTGATGGATGGATACGGTCGCGGGCGATTCAGGCGGCGCATTATAGCGCCTCCCCCACGCCTGGCTAACCGCGATGGCTCTGCAGGGGGAAGTTTGTGTGGAATGGCGGCATCCAGAGTTTGATAACGGTTTATTAAGTGGATTATTATTTACACTCCATTCAAGTCCAAGGTCAGAAAGTTGCCTCCGGAAGCCACGTCAAATCTTTCCCCAAGCAAGCTGCCGGCGTTTACCCGGCAACTTCCGGAGGCGCTGGAGCGGCTGCATGTACGCGCAGCGGCGCTGCGCTCCGCGATGGAAGCCGTCCAGGATAGCCCGCGACAGTGGGAGAACTACCTGCTGCAACCGGGCTTCGCCCGCGAGGCGGCGCTATTGCTGAACCGGGACTTTGATGCTCCCTTCAGCCTCGCCGGGGCCCTCTTCACCTTGCTGGACTACAGCGAGGGTTCCGAGCTGGGGGATGCACGGCAAACCCTGCAGATACCCGGGCTGCTCGCGGTACCCAGCAACCTCATTGCCTGTGCCCAGGCACTGAATGAAGCCAAAGCCGCGTTCCAGCAACTCACCGGAAATATCAAAGCCTGCCTGGCGGATCGCCCTGCCCTGGAGCGCAACGAGCAACTGCGGGATGCGCTGGCCGATGCGGGCCACCCCCGCACCCACCTGCGCCAGTGCTACCGGCAGATACTGCTCTGCCCCCACAGGCCCGACGCCATCGCCCTGAGCTGGATCAAGGCGCGCAAGTCGATCCGCAAGGTCACGCCAGACTGGTGTGAAAAGAAACTGGTCCGCCTGGATCCGCAGGGGCAGGATGCGGGTATCCAGTACCAGCGCCAACTGCTCGCCGGGCTACACCCCAGCCAGCATCAACTTTTGCGACAGGTACAGGTACAGAGCCGCCCCAATCTGCAGGTGGCGGAAATCTTTTACGGAGACGGGGAAACGGGCGGAGAAATCTATCGCCAGGTGGGTTACTCAGCGATGCCGGTACTGGTGGAAAGCGATGCGTCCGGGCGCCTGCCGGAGTTCACCCGGGTGGAACACGAGCCGCCGGCCAGCCGAAGGCGCCAGCGAAGGGACCTGAAGATATCCCCGGAGCCCTTGTTGCCGGCACTGCGGGTGCACCTGCACACAGGGAAGTGACACGGTCTATCCTCTCGACTGTACACAGGATAGCGAATTCAGGCGGTTTTCAGCCCCGGCGCCACAAAGCGCAGATAATAGGCCTCCGACAACGCATAGAAATCCTCGTCGATCCGGCGGCGCACCTCGACCAGGGATACGCCCCGCGCCACCGGGGCAAGCATCAATCCGTACTCTGACGGATCCTTGATCTGGCTGGCACCGGCGCGCAGTAACTCGAACACCCAGCAGTAGGGGTTTTCGTCTTCGTTGAAGCGAATCTGCTGGTGGCGCAACTGGGTGAACAACAGGTCTTGATCCGTGATTTCCAGCTGGCTGCGCACCGCGTTGGCAAGATAACCTTCGCGGCGCTCTGCGATAATACGCCGCTGCTCTTCCGAATACGCATTCCAGTCGATGACCTCATGGGCAAAGCGCTTGCAGCCGCGGCAGACGTTATCGCCGATCCCGGTGGAGCAGACTCCGATGCAGGGCGTGCGCACTTTGTTGTAAATCGCCATGAAGCCGGAATACCTCGTGTTCTTTTTGTGGCGGCAGCCTAAGTCTCTGAATGATGAGTCAAACAAAAACCGGTGTGAAATCCTGGCGCAGAGAATAGCATTTTTTCTATGGTTAATTTGACCATTCACAAAATGGATACAACTCGCGACAACTGCGACTGATTCTTGCTTTTCAGTTGCCGAAAATGCGACCAATATTTATTTTATGAATGGCGAAAATTCGCGCAAGTTATTGATTTTTCAACGAACTTAACAGGGATATCTGTTTCATTGTAGAATTCGCCACCCGTTTCCAGCGGCCACCGATGTAAACCCGGATTCCGGTCGAAAAGAAATCTTCGCCCGGACTCCCAGAACGCTGTTGGTTTTACCCCACACACAAGAGGGACATTTCCGTGCTTGAAGCCTATCGCAAACACGTCGCCGAGCGCGCCGAACAAGATATCCCACCCAAGCCGCTGAACGCCGAGCAGGTAGCCGGCCTGGTGGAACTGCTGAAAAACCCGCCCGCGGGTGAAGAGCAGGAACTGCTGGACCTGATCACCAACCGCGTTCCGCCGGGTGTGGATGAAGCGGCTTACGTAAAAGCCGGTTTCCTCACCGCTATCGTCAAGGGCGAAGCGGAGTCCCCGCTGATCGACCGCGAACACGCCACCAAACTGCTGGGCATGATGCTGGGCGGCTACAACATCGCTACCCTGGTAGACCTGCTGGACGACAAGGACCTGGCCGAACTGGCCGGCGAGCAGCTGAAAGGCACCCTGCTGATGTTCGACGCCTTCCACGACGTGGAAGAAAAGGCCAAGGCCGGCAACGAAGTGGCCAAGGACGTGATCAAGTCCTGGGCCGAAGGCGAGTGGTTCACCAAGCGCGACAAAGTGCCCGAGAGCATCAAGGTCGCGGTATTCAAGGTCACCGGCGAAACCAACACCGACGACCTGTCCCCTGCCCCGGATGCCTGGTCCCGCCCGGACATCCCGCTGCACGCGCGCGCCATGTACAAAATGACCCGCGACGGCCTGGAGCCGGAAGAGCACGGCGTTACCGGCCCGATGAAGCAAGTTGCTGAAGTGCAGGAAAAAGGCTACCCCGTTGCCTTCGTTGGCGATGTAGTAGGCACCGGCTCCTCCCGTAAGTCCGCTACCAACTCCGTGCTGTGGTTCTTTGGTGAAGACCTGCCGGGCGTGCCGAACAAGAAAGGCGGCGGCATCTGTATCGGCGGTAAAGTGGCGCCGATCTTCTACAACACCATGGAAGATGCCGGGGCTCTGGTATTTGAAGCGCCGGTTGACGACCTGAACATGGGCGACATCATCGAGATCCGCCCGTACGAAGGCAAAATCCTGTCTGAAGACGGCAAAGTGCTGTCCGAATTCGAACTGAAATCCGACGTACTGCTGGACGAAGTACAGGCCGGCGGCCGTATCAACCTGATCGTTGGCCGCGGTCTGACCACCAAAGCCCGCGAATCCCTGGGCCTTGGCGCTTCCGACCTGTTCCGCCTGCCGGAGCAGCCGAACGACACCGGTAAGGGTTACACCCTGGCCCAGAAAATGGTCGGTAAGGCCTGTGGTATGGAAGGCGTGCGCCCGGGCACCTACTGCGAGCCGAAGATGACCACCGTAGGCTCCCAGGACACCACCGGTCCGATGACCCGTGACGAACTGAAAGACCTGGCGTGCCTCGGCTTCCAGGCCGACCTCACCATGCAGTCTTTCTGTCACACTGCGGCCTACCCCAAGCCCGTGGATATCGACACCCAGCACACCCTGCCGGACTTCATCATGAACCGCGGCGGTGTTTCCCTGCGCCCGGGCGACGGCATCATCCACAGCTGGCTGAACCGCATGCTGCTGCCGGACACCGTAGGTACCGGTGGTGACTCCCACACCCGTTTCCCGATGGGCATCTCCTTCCCGGCCGGTTCCGGTCTGGTGGCGTTTGCCGCTGCCACCGGCGTAATGCCGCTGGATATGCCGGAATCCGTACTGGTGCGCTTCAAGGGCGAAATGCAGCCGGGCATCACCCTGCGTGACCTGGTCCATGCGATCCCCTACTACGCCATTCAGGAAGGTCTGCTGACCGTCGAGAAGAAAGGCAAGAAGAACATCTTCTCCGGCCGTATTCTCGAGATCGAAGGTCTGGATCACCTGACCGTGGAGCAGGCGTTCGAGCTGTCCGACGCCTCCGCCGAGCGCTCAGCTGCCGGCTGTACCATCAAGCTGCCGGAAGAAGCCATCGCCGAGTACCTGCGCTCCAACATCACCCTGCTGCGCTGGATGATCTCCGAAGGTTACGGCTCCAAGCGCACCCTGGAGCGTCGTGCACGCGCCATGGAAGAGTGGCTGGAGAAGCCGGAACTGATGAGTGCGGACGCCGACGCCGAGTACTCTGCGGTTATTGAAATCGACCTGGCGGAAATCAAAGAACCGATCGTGTGCTGCCCGAACGACCCGGACGACGCCAAGCTGCTGTCCGACGTCGCTGGCGACAAGGTAGACGAAGTGTTCATCGGCTCCTGCATGACCAACATCGGTCACTTCCGCGCCGCCGGTAAACTGCTGCAGCAGCACAAAGGTGGCATCTCCACCCGCATGTGGATCTCTCCGCCCACCAAGATGGACGAGCACCAGCTGATGGAAGAAGGCTACTACAACATCTATGGCGCAGCCGGTGCCCGCACCGAGATGCCCGGATGTTCCCTGTGCATGGGTAACCAGGCACGTGTAGCGCCGAACAGCACCGTACTGTCCACCTCCACCCGCAACTTCCCGAACCGCCTGGGCGACGGTGCCAATGTGTACCTGACCTCCGCGGAACTGGCCTCTGTGGGTGCGATCCTGGGCAAGCTGCCGTCTCCGGACGAGTACCAGCAGTACGCGGCCAACCTGAACTCCATGTCCGCGGAAATCTACCGCTACCTGAACTTCGACCAGATTGAGGAATTCCAGAAATCTGCCGAAGAAGGCAAGCGCATCGCCGCGACCGAGATTCAGGATGTTGCTGTTTAAGTAACTGATGGAAGCTCAAAAAAAAGCCCCGCTCGCAAGAGCGGGGCTTTTTTGTTTGTAGCCAGGCAAGAAATGGTCCTGCCCGCTTAAATATCTCGCCTCAACGCCGGGACAGGGTCGATCCCCGGGCATCCAGGCCCGCCAGGATCGCTTTCATCTCGTCGGCCTCTGCTGCCGCACGCTTGGCCTTGGCGGCGGCGATAGCCGCTTTCTCGGCCTCGATGGCCTCCTTGATCTTGCGCTCCTTGGCGGCGCTGCCGGTGCGCCCGGTTGCCAGTTTTTCTTTTACCGGCCTCGCGGTTTTCGGCTTGGCAGCTGTACCCGCCGCCGGCTTCACGCGGGTGGCGCGAGTTTTGGGTTTGGGCGCCAGCGCCGACTTGGTGGTGCCGGGCTTTACGGTTTTGATACCGACCAGACTCTTGGCATTAAACGAGTCCAGGGCCTCTTCGACCATTTCCTGCAGCTCCAGGCGGTCTTCCGCCACCGCGAACAGGCTCGGGGTGAAGGCGCCCGCACCGAATTTCTTGAGTTCATCGTAAAACGGGTGATCGATCCCCAGTGAAAGTGCGGCCTGGATTTGCTCGAAGCGGGCTTCCGGGGACACCCCTTCACGCGCCGTACCAACCCATACCTGGTCCGTATCTTCATTGGTCAGGGTAAAAACGATCATAGAATTTCAGTCAACCTCTTCTTGCTCCGCAGCGTGGATCGACGGCCATGGTGCCGATGCCCGACCCACCGAAAGGGCGCGCATTCTAATGATAAAAAAGTAAATTTGCAGACTTGACTTGAACAGAGCAGGCAATAGATTTGGTGCGACTGACCGGGGAAAACTGACTGCCTGTTCTCACGAGCAGGCGCTGCGGGAAACTGAGCCCGCCGCCAAACAGACTCCGTGGCTTTTGGAATACAAGTGGAGAGGATTCAGGGTATGCCCCAGCAAGATTATCTCGGCACCGCGCATCCCCGGTTGATACTTTATTTACCCCACCGCCCAAACGCACTGGAGCAACTGGTAAAGGCGCCCAGTGCCGAAGCCCTGATCGCCGCCAACTCCAACCACTGGCGCAAGATTGTGAATTTGCTGGCAAAAATATCGAGTCCGGATGAAAGCGACTGGCGACGCTTCCGCGACGAGGCACTGTTCTCGCACATCGCGCTCTGCTTCACCCCAATCTTACGCAATACTACTGGCTGGCACTGGATCGGCGGAAAAGAGAACCTGCAGCGTTTCACCTCGTTACCGCACGAAGCAGCGCCGCTCGAGCACTGTCCCGAGGTTGCAATTGATTGCAACCGGCGCATATTGCTCACCCCGTACCCCGACTACCGGCAGCTCAGCAATAAGGTCGTGGGCCATATACGGACGGTATTGGCGCGCGAGCAGTTTTATACCTGATCGGTCAGCGCTCTCAAAAGGTGTAAGTGATCGCGGCAAAGCCCTGGAGGACATGGTCTTCTTCCACGATGGGGCTATCGGTGATGCGGTCATCCAGGTTTTCCACCCCCAGGTTCAACACCAGGCGCCAGTGCTCGGTAATCTCCCAGAGGCTTCCCAGCCCGATTTCGAAATTGGTGCTGCTACCCACGTCATATGCTGGCCGTCCCGGCCGCGCCGCGGCATCCGCTACGCCGAAGTCATAATTTGCCAGGTCACTGCTCAACCAGTTGACGCTAACGAAAGGTGACAATCGCCAGTTCCCCGCCTGAAACCCCTTGGACAAACTCATCTCCGCAGTGCCACCACCCGTGCGGTCGAGAACGTCGTGCTGGTAACGGAAGTCCAGATCAATGCCCGCGGGCCCTTCGTAGGCAATCCCGACTCCCGCCATCAGGGTCGAATCGCGATCTCCCAGCCCCTCCAGTAACGGGCTGTCATCCTCTTCGTATGCACCCACGCGATAGGTGGCGCTGACGGCGAAGCGTAATGTGTCACTCCCCAGCAAACCATATCTCAACTGGGGACCCACCCACTGCAGGCGCTCTCCGAAATAGGTAATGGCGGGAATGACCTGGATGACGTTGGAATCGGAATCTACATAGGGGCTACTGCGACCGATCACGCCGAGCCCCACGCCCCACTGCCCGGCATCCCCCAGCACCTCGTAAAGTTCAATGTCCAGTGTCGCGGATCTACCCGACTCCAGTTTAAAGCTTGCGCGCTGAAAGCTGGGTGGTCCCTTGGGACGGTAATTGTTCGACAGGCCAATAGGCTCCCGGGGAATACCGATAAAGGTCCTGTCCAACGCCCGGTTGTTGTTCCCGTCGATATAGGCAAGTACCGCAACATTTCCTGGCGGCACTGAAGCTATGCGATAACTTCCGTCAGTCTGAAT
>ENA-ORCV01000300-ORCV01000300.1-marine-metagenome-genome-assembly--contig:-NODE-300-length-48213-cov-4.250956_pt1 | contig 48213 bp, 46 predicted proteins | sample MGYA00237779_ERZ508509 | MGnify/ENA primary metagenome ERZ508509 (study PRJEB26180, sample SAMN06268772) | marine metagenome | isolation source: Bioluminescent Bay, La Paraguera, Puerto Rico | place... | reverse complement strand
CGACGCGGGCGACGCGGTGCTGCGCGAATACGCCCAGCGCCTGCAGGCGCATCTGCGCGCGATGGACCTGGCCTGCCGCTGGGGCGGGGAGGAGTTCCTGATCGTGCTGCCCGAGGCCCCGGTCGGCGCGGCCGCGCACGCCGCCGAGCGGTTCCGCGCCGCGGTGGCCGACAAGCCGTTCCATGTCGCCAACGCCGGGCGCGACGTGCCGGTGACCACCAGTATCGGGGTGTCGGAATTCAACGTCGAAGACACGCCGGAAACGCTGGTCAAGCGCGCCGACGAGGCGCTGTACGCCGCCAAACAGTCCGGCCGCAATCAGGTGAAGATCAAGCTGGGCGTCCAGCGCAAGGTCGCCTGAGGCGCCTTATTGTCCGGCAGGCAGCACGTCCGCGACGTCCGTCACCTCGAACGCCCCTGACTCGCGCGCGAACTGGCGCAGCAGATAGCCGTGACCCTGGCCGTAGATGACCACTACGCGGTCATCCGGGCTGGACGCCAGATTCACCAGATTCCGGAACAGGCGCAGATTGCGGCCATACCAGTGGCCGACCCAGTTGGCGCCCGGCTGCGCATCGTCGCCGCCGATCATGACGAAGTCGAAATAGGCGCGGTGGTTGGTGGCCAGCGCTTCCGGGGTATTTAACGCCCGCAGCCATTCGCCGACGGTGCGGTCGCCCAGCGGCACGAGAGCTGTGTTCGCAGGATCAAGCAGCGCGGCGAACAGCGCGCCCTGGCCGTGCGACCCCGCGTAGGCCGGGAAGTCATAGGCCTCTTCCGGGCCGCTGCCGGCCTCGTTCCAGTCGATGGCGTCCATGTGGTCCAGCCCGGCGGCGGCGGCCAGGCGGAAGCCGATCTGCTCGCCTTCGAACACGCCCAGCTCATGCTCGCCGGCGCGATATTGCGCGTAGAGTTCGTTCAGTCGTTCCTGCGCGGCGGCGGGCCATTCGATAGCGACATGCGTGGGATGGAATGCGGTCAGCGCGGCGACGACCGCCTCGATCTCCGCCTGCCGCTCCGGTGCCATCATGTCCGGAACGGTCTGATTGATCATGTCCCGCCCCGGATTGGCGAAATGCGCCGCCCCGACGACCAGAAGTTGCGGCCGGTCTTCCGGGGCGCGGAAGCGCAGCATTTCGGGCGTATCCGCGGTGTCCTGCGCGTCGGCGGCGCCGACGGCAAGGGTCAGAAACACTACCGCCAGACCCGAGAGAAATTTTTGCATGACGGCCCCTATCCGAATTTCGATAATTTCTTATCGAAAAACGATCATTCGTCAAGCGGCGGTGTGACGCCCTGCAGGAAGGTATGGCGCCAAAAAACAAACGGCCCCGCGAAGCGGGGCCGTTGGCGTTTCCACTCCCAAGCGGAAATCGGGGCTATTTAATTTTGCCCTCTTTGAACTCGACGTGCTTGCGCGCGATCGGGTCGTATTTCTTCAGCACCAGCTTGTCGGTCATGGTGCGGGTGTTCTTCTTGGTGACATAGAAGAAGCCGGTGTCCGCCGTGGAGTTGAGGCGGATTTTGACAGTTGTCGGCTTGGCCATGCTCGTCGCTCCGTCGGCGCCCCCGATGCGGAGTCGCCCGAAAATTGGAAGCGCGGAACATAGCCGGGCCGCAACCGAAGTCAACGCAGTCTTGTGCGCTCTGTTACGGGGCCTATTTCCGGCCCCGGCGGGGACCCTTTTTGCCTTTTGCGCCCTTGGACTTGGCTTTCTTGGCGGAGGGCCGGCCGCGGCCGCCTTTTTTCGGTCCCGAACCGCCGCGGCCGCGCGGGCCATGCCCCGGCCGGCCGCCGCCCTTGCGCGGGGCCGGGCGCTCCCCGGCCTCGGCCGGGGTCAGCATTTCGAAAATCAGCCCGCCGGTGATCGGCGTGGCTTCCCCCAGCTTCACCGACACGCGCTGGCCCAGGCGGTAGCGGCCGCCGGTGCGCTCCCCGATCAAGGCGTGGGAGCGCTCGTCATGGCGGAAATATTCGTCGCCCAGCGTGGAGACGGGGACCAGGCCGTCGGCGCCGGTCTCGTCCAGCCGAACGAAGGCGCCGAAACGGGTGACGCCGGTGATGCGGCCCGTGAACTCCCCGCCCACGCGGTCGGCCAGATAGGCGGCGACATAGCGGTCGACGGCGTCGCGCTCGGCGGCCACGGCGCGGCGCTCGGCGAATGTGATGTCTTCTGCGGTGCGGGCCATGCGGGCGATTTCCTCGTCCGTCAGGCCGTCGCCGGTCTTGCCCACCTTCAGGCCCAGCGCCCGGATCAGCGCCCGGTGCACGACCAGATCCGCATAGCGCCGGATCGGGGAGGTGAAGTGGGCGTAGCGTTCCAGATTCAGGCCGAAATGGCCGATATTGTCGTTGTCGTAGACGGCCTGGGACTGGCTGCGCAGCACGACCTCGTTGACGACCTCGCTTTGCTCCCCGTCCCCCGACTGTTCCAGCAGAGCGTTGAACCGCTTCGGCGTGGCGGGCTGGCCCAGCGACCATTTCAGGCCGATCTGGGGCAGGTATTCGGACAGGCTGGTCAGCTTTTCCCGGCTGGGCTCGTCATGGACGCGATAGATCAGCGGCGTCTTTTTCTGCTCCAGCGTCTCGGCGGCGCAGACATTGGCCATGATCATGAATTCTTCGATCAGCTTGTGCGCCGCGAAGGTCTCGTAGCGATAGATGGAGACCACGTCCCCGGCCTCGTTCACGCGCACCTTGCGCTCGGGGCTGTTGATCTCCAGCGGCGCGCGGCGGTCGCGCGCGGCCTTCAGCGCCTTGTACGCCTTCCACACGGGCATGAGTGTGGAGTCGAGGACGGGTTTTGCCTCCTCGCCCGGCTTGCCCTCGAACGCGTCCTGCGCCTGGCGATAGGTCAGGCGGGCGGCGGACCGCATCAGGCCGCGGACGAATTTCTGGCCGCGCTTTGCGCCGTCCGCCCCGAATCTCATGCGCACCGCCATGCAGGCGCGGTCCTCCAGCGGGCGCAGGCTGCACAGATCGTTGGACAGGCGCTCGGGCAGCATCGGCACGACGCGGTCGGGCAGATAGACCGAATTGCCGCGCTTCAGCGCGCCTTTATCCAGGGGGCTGCCCGGCGGGACGTAGCGGGCGACGTCGGCGATGGCGACCCAGACGATCCAGCCGCCGGGATTGTTCTCGTCCTCGTCCGGCGCGGCGAACACCGCGTCGTCGAAATCGCGCGCATCGTCCGGGTCGATGGTGACGAAGGGGATGTCGCGCAGATCGGTCCCGGCGCCCAGCTCCGGCGCTTTTGCGCTTTCGGCCTGTTCGATCTCCGCGTTCGAGAAGCCCTGCGGCACGCCGTGGCTGGCCAGGGAGATGACGGAGGCCGCGCGCGCCTCGTCGGCGCGGCCGACCCGCTCCACGATGCGGGCGGTCTTCAGGCCGTGCACGCGCTCCTTCGCGATCTCGGCCATCACCAGATCGCCGTCCTTCAGATTGCGGCGGTCGTCCTTGGTCGGGATCAGGTCGTGTCGCGCCTTGCGGTCGACGGGGGACAGGCGCATGCGGCCGCCGTCGTCCTCCACCACGCACAATATGCGGTGGGCGGACTGGCCCAGCCGCTTGATCAGCCGGCCGACCAGCTCGCCGTCTTCCTCCACGATGCGGATCAGGGCGCGGTCGCCGACGCCCAGTGCGATGTCGCCGCGCCCGGCGCGGCCTTCGCCCGGGGCCATGCGCACCGGCGGGCCGTCGCCCTTTTCCGGCTGCGCCAGCAATTCGCCGTCCGGGTCGGTGTCGGTGATCTGGGCGACCACGACGCCCGGGCGGCGTTCGCCATCCCCTTCGGCCTCATCGGCCGCCGGAACCGAATAGGTGCGCCGGCCGGACTGAACGATGTCCCCGTCCTCGGTCATGTCTTTCAGAACGCGCTTCAGGGCGATTCGATCATCGCCTTTCAGCTTCAGCGCCTTGGCGATCTCCCGCTTGCCGTACTGGCCGCCGCCCGCGCGCACCGCTTTCAGAACAGCGTCGCGGTCTGGATCGGCCATTATTCGGAAGCAGCCTTCTTGGCGGGTTTCTTCTTCGCCGCCTTTTTGGCGGGCTTTTTCGCCGGCTTCTTCGCGGCCTTCTTGGCCGGCTTTTTCGCCGCTTTCTTGGCGGCCTTTTTGGCGGGTTTCTTCTTGGCGCGCGCGGCCAGCAGCTCCACCGCCTGCTCCATGGTCACGTCGTCGGCCTCGGTTCCCTTCGGAAGCGAAGCATTTGTCCGGCCATGCTTCACATAGGGGCCATAGCGGCCCTTCATGATGGTCACCGGACCGCCCTCGGGGTGGTCGCCCATCTCGCGCAGGGTCTGTCCCTGCTGCTTGGCCTTCTTTTCCTCGATCAGCGTGACGGCCCGGTTGAGGCCGACATCGAAGAGTTCATTCGCATCCGAAAGACTGGCGTAGATCGAGCCGTGCTTCACGTAAGGTCCGAACCGGCCGAGGCCCGCCACGATGGGTTTCTGGTCCTCGGGATGCAGGCCGACCTCGCGCGGCAGGGCCAGCAGTTTCAGCGCCTGCGCCAGATCCACTTCGGACGGGTCCCAGCCCTTAGGCAGGCCGGAGCGTTTCGGCTTGGGCTCGTTGGCGCGCTCCACATAGGGGCCGAACCGGCCGTGTTTCAGCGTGACGGTCAGGTCCGTCTCCGGATCCTTGCCCAGCTCCTTGTCCGCCTGGCCCGCGCCGTCGCCATCAGCGGCCAGCGGCCGGGTGAATTTGCAGTCCGGATAGTTGGAGCAGCCGATAAAGCCGCCATAGCGGCTGAATTTCAGGGACAGCTGGCCGTCTTCGCAGGCCGGGCATTTGCGCGGGTCGCCGCCGCCCTCGGGCGTCGGGAACAGATGCGGGCCCAGCGTCTCGTTCAGCGCGTCGATGACTTGGCCGATGCGCAGATCGGCGATGTCGGCGACGGAGGCGGAGAACTGCTCCCAGAAGTCGCGCAAGAGGGTCTTCCATTCCAGGTTGCCGGCGGAGACCGCGTCCAGCTTCTCTTCCAGGTCGGCGGTGAAGTCGTACTCCACATAACGCTGGAAGAAATTTTCCAGGAAGGCGGTGACGACCCGTCCCTTGTCCTCCGGGATGAAGCGGTTCTTCTCCATCCGCACATAATTGCGGTCGCGCAGGACCGACAGGGTGGAGGCGTAGGTGGACGGCCGGCCGATGCCCAGCTCCTCCAGCCGCTTGACCAGAGAGGCTTCCGAATAGCGCGGCGGCGGCTGGGTGAAGTGCTGCTCGGTCTGGACGTCCTTCACGTCCGTCCTGGCGCCTTGCTCCACCTTGGGCAGGACGCCTTCGGCCTCGTCGGCCGCGTCGTCCTTGCCTTCGCTGTAGAGCTTCAAAAAGCCGTCGAACAGGATGACCTGACCGGTGGCGCGCAGGGCGGTCTTGCCGTCCGGCGTCTCCATGTCGATCGTCGTGCGCTCCAGCCGCGCGGCCTCCATCTGGCTGGCCACGGCGCGGTTCCAGACCAGCAGATAGAGCTTGGCCTGGTCCGGATCGAGCGACAGCGATTTCGGATCCTTGTGGAAGTCGGTCGGGCGGATCGCCTCGTGCGCTTCCTGGGCGTTCTTGGCCTTGGACGAATACTGGCGCGGGCTTTCGGGCAGATAATCCTTGCCGAAATTCTGGCCGATCATGTCGCGCGCCTGGCCGATGGCCTCGCCCGCCATGGTCACGCCGTCGGTCCGCATATAGGTGATCAGCCCGGCCTCGTAGAGCCGCTGGGCCAGCTGCATCGTGCGGCTGGCGCTGTAGCCCAGCTTGCGGCTGGCCTCCTGCTGCATGGTCGAGGTGGTGAAGGGCGCGGCCGGGTTGCGGCGCGCGGGCTTGGCCTCCACCGAGACGATGCTGAAGGCGCCGGTCTTCACCGCCTGTTCGGCGGCGCGGGCCATGGCCTCGGAGCCGATGGACAGGCGGTCCAGCTTTTCGCCGTCGTGGCGGACCAGGCGGGCGTCGAACGGGTCGGAGCCGCCGGCGGTCACCTGGGCGGCGACCGACCAGTATTCCTGCGGCTTGAACTTCTCAATCTCCAGCTCGCGCTCGCAGACCAGGCGCAGGGCGACCGACTGGACCCGGCCGGCGGAGCGGGCGCCCGGCACCTTGCGCCACAGCACCGGCGACAGGGTGAAGCCGACCAGATAGTCCAGCGCGCGGCGGGCGAGATACGCCTCCACCAGCTCCATATCGATGGCGCGCGGCTTGGCCATCGCGTCCAGCACGGCGGATTTGGTGATGGCGTTGAACACGACGCGCTTCACGTCGACGTCCTTCAGCGCGCCTTTCTTCTGCAGCACTTCCAGGACGTGCCAGGAAATGGCCTCGCCCTCGCGGTCGGGGTCGGTCGCCAGGATCAGGGAATCGGCGCCCTTTGTGGCGTCCGCGATTTCCTTCAGCCGCTTGTTGGCGGCCGAATCCACCTCCCAGTCCATGGCGAAATCTTCGTCCGGGCGGACGGACCCGTCCTTGCTGGGCAGGTCGCGCACATGGCCGAAACTCGCCAGCACGTGATAGTCGCTGCCCAGATATTTGTTGATTGTCTTCGCCTTGGCAGGCGATTCAACGACGACGACGTTCATCACGACCGTGGGTTTATCCGTAAAGGCGCGGGAAGCTGCGGGCGCGGGCGGGGCTTGTCAATCCGCTTGAAATCGAAGGCAATTGGGTTGTATTAATCGCTAATGCAACCTGAACACGCGATGACGCCCCTACGCGATCCGGAACGGGAAGATGTTGCGGCGTATGTCGCGACCATGAGCCGCCAGCTTGCGGAAGTATGTGTGCTGGCCGGAATGGACAAGGCCGCGCAACTGCTGGAGGACGCGGCGCGGGCCACGGGCGGCCCTCAGACACCGGACTCCGAATAGGACGCCACGGCCATTCCGCCGGGCAATAATTCGGCCCGCCCGGCCAGTTCCAGCTCCATCAGGGCGGCGAACGCGGCCGCCGGGCGGACCCCGGCCAGCCGCGCCAGCTCGTCCCGCGAAGTCGGGGCGGGGGACAGCAGCTCCAGAATCCGGTCCCGCGCGGCGTCCGCCTCCGCCTGGCTCGCGCCCTCGTCCGCCGCCGCGCCCCAGTCCTCCCCGTCCTCGAAGGCGCGAATCGGGCGGGCGGCGCTCAGCGCGTCGATCACGTCCTGCGCCGTCTCCACCAGCGCCGCGCCATCGCGCAGCAGGCGGTTGGTGCCCTTTGCGCGCGGGTCGAGCGGGCTGCCCGGCACGGCCATCACCTCGCGCCCCTGTTCGCCGGCCAGGCGCGCGGTGATCAGCGTGCCGGACCGCTGGGCCGCCTCCACGACGACCACGCCCAGCGACAGGCCGCTGACCAGCCGGTTGCGGCGGGGAAAGTCGCGGGCGCCGGCGCGATAACCGGGCGCGTTCTCCGAAACGACCACGCCTTCCGCGGCGATGCGCGAATAAAGATCGTCATGCTCGGGCGGATAGATATGATCCGGCCCGCCGGCCAGCACGGCGGCGGTGCCGCTGGGCAAAGCGGCCTGATGCGCCGCGCCGTCGATCCCGCGCGCCATGCCGGACACCACGCAATAGCCGGCCTCGCCCAGCTCCCGCGCCAGCATGGTCGCCATGCGCAGGCCGGCGGCGCTGGCGTTGCGCGCGCCGACGATCGCCACGCACGGGCGCGCCAGCACGTGCGCGCCGCCGATCAGGGCGATGGTCGGCGGCGGCGGGTCCAGCGCGGCGAGGCCCTCCGGAAAGTCCGGCTCGCAGGCCGCTAGGACGCGCCCGCCCATCGCCTCCACCGCCGCGATCTCCCGCTCCGCGCTCTCGCGCGGCGGGATTTTCGGGGCTGCGCCGCCGCCGCGCCGGGCCATGCCGGGCAGGGCGTCCAGCGCCTCGCCCGCCCCGCCGAACCGCTCGATCAGCGCCGCGAAGGTGACCGGGCCGACCCGCGGGGTCCGCGCCAGACGCAGCCAGTCCGCGCGCTCGGCTCCGGCCAGCGCGCGGCGCTTCATTTTTTCGCTCCGATCCGCGATTCCTCGCCGCGCAGCAGGCGGCGGATGTTCGCGGCGTGGCGGATATAGGACAGCGCCGCCATGGCCAGCAGCGCCGCGGCGGGCGCCATCGCCCCGGCCAGCACCGCCAGCGCCGGGGCCGCGGCCATCATCACCAAAGCGGCCAGCGAGGAATAACCGGACAGCGAAGCGGCCAGCAGCCAGATGCCGCAGATTGCCAGCCCCAGCGGCCAGAGCAGGGCGAACGCGCCGCCGATAAAGGTCGCCACGCCCTTACCGCCCTTGAAGCCGAGCCAGACGGGGAAGCAATGGCCGAGGAAGGCGCAGGCGGCCGCCAGCGCGGGAAGCGCCACTGCGGCCTCGGGCGGGGCCAGCCAGCGGGCGGCCAGCACCGGAACCGCACCCTTGGCCGCGTCCAGCAGCAGCGTCGCGGCCGCCACGTCCTTCCGCCCGGTGCGTAGGACATTGGTCGCGCCGATATTGCCGCTGCCGATGGCGCGCACGTCGCCCAGGCCGGCGGCGCGGGTCAGCAACAGGCCGAACGGGATCGCGCCGAGCAGATAGGCGAGCAGGGCGGTGAGCAGATACGCCATGTGGAACAGTCCCCCCGCGCCTATCCTACCGCCTCACCCCTCATACGCCACGCCGCCGCCGACCAGCGTCATCTGCACCGCGCCGTGCAGGCGGCGCCCGGCATAGGCGGTGTTGCGCGCGCGGCCGTGCAGCGCGTCGGGGCGGCAGACAAAGGGCGCCTCCGCATCGAACAGGACGATGTCCGCCGGCGCGCCCTCGGCCAGGCGTCCCTGGCTGAGGCCCAGGATCGCGGCGGGGCCGGAGGTCACCGGCGCCAGCGCCTGCAGCAGGGTCAGCTGGCCGTCGGCGGCCAGCGCCAGCAAAGCGGGCAGCAGGGTTTCGATACTGGCGCTGCCCGGCGCGGCGTCGCCGAACGGGGCGTCCTTGTCCTGCGGCGCGCGCGGGGCGTGGTCGGAGACGACCGCGTCGATCAGGCCGTCCGCCACCGCCTGCACCAGCGCCCGGCGGCTGGCCTCGCCCGCCAGCGGCGGCGACAGGCGGAAGGCGGGGTCCAGCCCGCCGGCGTCCACCTCGTTGAAGCTGAGATGCGCGATTCCGACGCTGGCGAACACTTCCAGCCCCTTGGCGCGGGCGCGCGCCAGCGGCTCCAGCGCCTCCTGCGTCGCGATCCGGTCCAGCATCAGGCGCGCGCCGGTCAGTTCGGCCAGCGCCAGGTCGCGCTCGGCGGCCACCCGCTCGGCGGCTTCCGGGACGCTCGCCGCGCCCAGACGGGCGGCCAGCTCGCCCTCCCAGAACAGGGCGTCTTCGTAGCCCGGCTCTTCGGGGCGGACGGCGCACAGCATGTCCAGCCCGCCGGCATAGGCCAGCGCCCGGCGGCGCAGGGCGAAGCCGGGGGCCGCGCCGTGCAGGAAGGCCGCGCCGGCGCGCTGCATCAGGCCCATTTCCGCCAGATCGCCGCCGCGCGTCATCGCGCCGGCGACCAGCATCTTCACCGGCGCCTCGCGGCCCTGGGCGATCAGGTCCGCGGCGCGCTCCGGCGTGTCGATCGGGCTGGCGTCCTCGCCTGTGAGCGCGACCGTGCCGATCCCGCCCGCCGAGGCGGCGCGCGCAAGGCTGGCGACGCTTTCGCCGCCAGGCGCGCCGGAGGGGCCGACATGGGCGGCCAGGTCGATCAGGGCAGGGGCCAGGCACAGCCCTTCGCATTCCAGCGCCGCGGCGCCGTCGGCGGGCAGCATGTCGCCCAGCTCCGCGATCCGCCCGTCTTCGATGCGGATGTCCCCGGTCTCGTCCAGGCCGGAGGCGGGGTCCAGCAGGCGCGCCCCGCGCAGAAGCAGCGGCCGGCTCATGCCGCGCCCATCCGGTTTCCGCCCCATTCGGTCATCAGCGACAGGACCGCCATGCGCATCGCCACGCCAGCCGCCGCCTGATCCCCGATCAGGCTGGCCTCGGCCATGTCCGCGACGTCCGCCGCAATCTCCACGCCGCGCCCGACCGGGCCGGCGTGCAGCACGACCGCGCCAGGATTGGCGCGGGACAGCCGCTCCGCCGTCAGGCCGTACAGCGCCGCGTATTCGCGCGGGGAGGGGACGAACGCGCCGCTGATCCGTTCGCGCGGCGCGGGCAGCACGATGACCGCGTCGCAGGCCTCCAGCGCCTCGTCCAGATCGTGGAAGACATCGACGCCCCAGCGGTCGGCGTCGGCCGGCAGCAGGGTCGGCGGGCCGGCCAGCCGGACCTCCACATTCAGCACGTTCAAGAGGCCGACGGCGGACCGCGCCGCGCGGCTGTGCAGCACGTCGCCGCAGATCGCCACGCGCAGCCCGTCCAGCGCGCCGAAGCGGCGGCGTAGCACGAAAGCGTCGGTCAGCGCCTGGACCGGGTCTTCGCGCGCCCCGTCGCCGGCGCCGATCACCAGCGCGCCGCTGCGCTCGGCGGCGAAATCCGCCGCGCCCGGCGCGGAATGGCGGACGACCAGAATGTCCGGCCCCATCGCCTCCGCCGCGACCAGCGCGTCGGCGAAGCCGCCGGACTCGCCGGCGGGAAAATCCGCGACGTCCGCGCCCAGGCGCCGGCCGGCCAGCGCATAGGCCGTCTGCGACGGCCCCGCAGGCTCAGCGAACAGGGTGAGCAGGGTGTGGCCTTGCAGGGCCTCGCTCTGGTCCGGCCAGGCGTCGCTGGAAATCTGGTCGGCGCGTTCGAAGGCGGCTTCCAGTTCCAGCCGGCCGAAATCGCCGATACTGGTCAGCCGCCGGGATCGCGAGGCGCGCGCCATCGTCAACTCCCTGCGCTCTCGGCCGCCAGATGGCGCAAGGCGTCCTCCAGAATCAGCGCGGCGGCCAGCTGGTCCACCGCCGCCTTGCGGCGGGCGGCGCGCACCCCGCCCTCGCGCAGTTTTTCGTGCGCCTCGGCGCTGGACAGACGTTCGTCGTGCAGGGCGATGGGCGTATCCCGCAGCTTCAGCAGGTTGCGGGCGAAGGCGCGGGCCGACTGGGCGCGCGGGCCTTCGGTTCCGTCCATGTTCAGGGGCAGGCCGATGACCATGCCGGCGCAGCCGCGCTGGTCGTATTCGGCGAAGATTTCCGCCGCGTCCTGGGCGAATTTTCCGCGGGTCAGCGTGCGCACCGGGGCGCACAGAATCCGGTCCGGATCGCAGGCGGCAAGCCCGATGCGCCGCCCCCCGGGGTCGAGGCCAAGCAGCGCGCCGATTCGCGGCAATTCGTTCAGCGGGACGAGAGCCATGGCCAACGCTTAGCCGCCATACGCCCGCGCGCAAGCGCATGCGTCTTTCTGCGGCTTCTCAAGCGCGCGAAGTTTGTGTTTATTTTCGTCACAAGGGTGTGCAGCAGGGGGACAACGCCATGTTTGTGCTAGGCGTATTGCTCAAACAGGTGGTCAAGGAAGGTCAACTGACGGTTACCGATCCGTCAGGCCAGACCCATGTCTTCGGACCGGGGGGCGAGCCCAGATCGGCGATCCGAATCCACGATAACCGCACGGTGCATCGTCTTTTGCGCGATCCGGAGCTGTATGTTGGCGAGGCCTATATGGACGGCACGCTGACGATCGAGGAGGGCACGCTGCTGGACTTCCTCGACGTCATCACGCGCGCCGAGACGCCCAATCACTGGATGCTGAAATCCATGGAACGGTTCCGCCTGTTCGTGAAGAACTGGCAGACGCGCAACGGCCTGTCGCTGTCCAAGGAAAACGTCGCCCACCATTACGACCTGTCGGGGCGGCTGTACGACCTCTTCCTCGACGCGGACCGGCAATATAGCTGCGCCTATTTCCGCGACGGGGTGGACGATCTGGAAGTCGCCCAGCGCGACAAGAAAATCCACCTGGCCTCCAAGATGCTGCTGGAGCCGGGACAGCGCATTCTGGACATCGGCTGCGGCTGGGGCGGCATGGCGCTGTTCCTGGCGCGCGAAGGCGGCGGCAAGGTGGACGGCGTCACTCTGTCGGAGGAGCAGCTGGCCATCGCGCGGGAGCGCGCGAAGAAAGGCGGCCTGGCCGATCGCGTGGACTTCCGGCTGGAGGATTACCGCAACACCGAAGGTCCCTATGACCGCATCGTGTCGGTCGGCATGTTCGAACATGTCGGCGTTCCGAATTACGACGCCTATTTCGGCCAGGTCGCGAACTTGCTGAAGGACGACGGCGTGGCGGTGATCCATTCCATCGGCCGGATGGAGAAGCCGGGCGTCACCGGCGCCTGGCTGAAAAAATACATCTTCCCCGGCGGCTATATCCCGGCGCTGAGCGAGGTGTTGCCGGCGATCGAACGCGCGGGCCTGTGGGTCACCGACATCGAAATCCTGCGCCTGCACTATGCGGAGACGTGCCTGGCCTGGCTGGACCGGTTCACCGCGCGGCGGGACGAGGCCAAGGCGCTGTACGACGAGCGGTTCTGCCGGATGTGGGAATTCTATCTGGCCGGCTGCGTCGTGGCGTTCTGGAACAACCGGCACATGATCTTCCAGATTCAGCTGTCCAAGCGCATCGACGCCGTGCCGCTGACCCGCGACTACATGGTCGACGCCGAGCGCGCGATGCTGGAGCGCGCGGGCGAGGCGCGTCAGCCGGGAATCAGCGCGGCCTGATTTGGTGAGCTGAGCCGGGCCTGCGTTGGCTCGGGCAGGCGGGTTACGCTTGCCCGCCGCCCCGGCCTGCCGATAGAAGCGGGCCGTTCCCTGTCCGGAGGGCCGCGTGGCCGACGACGCCAAAATCCCGGTCCTTGCGAGCGTTCGCGCCGCCTGGGCCTTTTTCGCCGGCAACTGGCCGCGCTTCATCCCGTCCGCCGCGCTGGCGGCGCTGGGCGCCTTCGTCTTCTTCCAGGGACTGGCCGCCGGGACGCCGGGGCCGGTGCTCGTGGGCGTGGCGGCGGGCCTGCTGCCGGCCATCGCCTATCGCGCGGCGCTGTTCCGCTTTGCCCTGCGCGGCGAGTTCGGCGGCATGTTCGGCCTGAAGCTGGGGCCGGACGAGGGGCGGCTGGCCGCGGTCACCGCCATGTATTCGCTGTTCCTGTTCCTGATCGGGCTGACCGCCTTTGCCTGCATGTCGGTCGTGGTGGCCGGGCTGGTCGCCGCCGGCGGCGACCCGGCGGCGGTCGAGGCGGCCGTCGGCGATACCGAGGCGGCCTTCGCCTCGCTAGGCGCGGCGGGGCAGACGGGGATGATTGTGGGCATGTTCCTGATCTTCTGCCTGCTGGCCTTTGTCTGGGCGCGGCTGGTGCTGGCCGGCGCGGCCACGGTGGCCGAGGGGCGGATCGTGTTCCTGCAATCCTGGCCCTGGACGAAGGGGCAGGTGATCCCGCTGCTGGCGGCGTCCTTCCTCACCGCGCTTCCGGGCTTTCTCGCGCAATGGGTGCTGGGCGCGCTGGCGGTCGCGGCGTCCGGCGCCGGGCTCGGCCCCGTCGCGGCGTTTCTCAGCCTGACCGGCGCGCTCGCCGGGACGCTGATCGGCGGCATGATGGGCGCGGGCCTGATGGTCTATCTGTATCGCGGCCTTCGCCCGCCCGGGGATGCCCCTCCCCAGGCTTGACCCCTCCGCCCCGCCGGGCTTCGCTTTTTTCCGTGTCCGGCACAGCCGAAAACGGCGGCGGACCGGGGAGGGACGATGACCGATCACACGCCCGGGCCGGGCGGCCCTTCCGGCGGCGGCGTGCGCAAGGATCGCGGCGTGGAGATCTTTCACACGTTCGCGCACGCCCGCCGCACAGGCTGGGGCCCGCTCCTGAAACTGGGCCTCTTTTCGGTGTGCGTGACCGCTGTCCTCTCGACCGTCATGGCGCTGGCGATCGAGCCCATGTTCGACGTTCCCGCGACGGCCGACACGGACCCTGATCCGTCCTCTTACGTCCCGGCCTATGCGCGGGCGCTGTGGGGCACGATGCTGTGGTTTCTCGCCATGTGGGTGATCTACGCAGTCGTCGACGGCGCGCTGCTGCGCTGGATGTTCGGCCGGTCCGCCCGGCTGCGTCTCGGGGTTCTGGAATTGCAGCTGATGCTGATCGCCCTTCTGTTTTCTGTCGCGGGCTGCTTTTCCGTATCCGTCCTTTTGGTGGTCTCGATGGCGCTCGCCGGCCTGGCCATGCAGGCCCAGTCGTTTCCGCTCTTTGTTCTGGCTCTGGCGTTCACCGTCGCCGGTACGCTGGGTCTGGCCTATGCCGCCGCCCGGCTGAGTCCCGCGGCGGCGCTGACGGTTCATGATCGCGGTCTGCGGGTCTTTTCCGGCTGGCGCGCCACGCGCGGCGCCGCCTGGCCGATGCTGGGGGCGTTCGCCGTCGTCTGGCTGATCTATATATCGCTTTCGATATGGATTTACGGTGGCGTGATGGCGGCGATGTATTTCGCCATCGGCGCGTCGGCATTGGCGAACGGCGCGCCGGACTTCGGCGCGAGCCTGGCCGAGATGGTTCTGTATCCTCCCATCGCGGTCGACGTGGCGTTCAGCATCGCAGGCGCCTGTATCGGCTTTGCGATCCAGGCGCAGCTGGCCGGGGTGAATGCACGCCGCATCAAACAGGTCTTCGGCGAACGGGCTTGACCCCTTCGCAACGCCGGGCTTCGCTTTTTTTCGGGGTTCGGCACAGCCGAAAACGGCGGCGGACCGGGGAGGGACGATGACCGATCACACGCCCGGGCCGGGCGGCCCCTCGGACCCTGTCGCGCCAGTTGATGGCGGACCAGACGGCGACGGATCCGGAAAATTCGAATCCGGCGCCGCGGCCTTTCACGTCTTCGCCCATGCGCGGCGGGAGGGGTGGCGGCCGCTGCTATTGCTGGGCGGCTTCTATCTGCTGGCGTATCTGGCGATATTGCTGCTCTCCATCCCGCCGACGATGAAGTTCTTCAGCGCCGCGGTGTCGGTGGAGGCGGAGGGCTCGACACCGGATCTGCCCGTGTTCCCAATTGTCGGCTGGGGCCTCCTCTGGATCCTCGGCGTGGCCGTTCTCCTGTGCTGGTACGCGGTCGTGGACGCGGCGCTGCTGCGCTGGCTGCTGGGCCGCGGGATGCGGATTCGCTTCGCCGGGGCGGAGCTGAAACTGATCGTCCTGATGCTGTTCTTCGTTCCGGTTCTGCCCTTCGTACTTTTTCTGCCGTTCACCGTGTTGGCGGTGACAGGGGCGCAGACGCAATCCCTTCTGCTCAGCCTGGCCGGGGCCTTGGCGTTCGTCGTTGCGCTGCCGCTATGGCCGGGCATTGCGGCGCGATTTGCGCCGGCGGCGGCCTTGTCGGTCCGCGATGGCGGGTTTGGACTGGGCGCGGCATGGCGCCTGACGGCGCAGGATTACTGGCCGCGCTTCGGCGCGTACGTGCTGGTCTGCCTCGTCTATTTCGGCGCCAGCCTCGCCATGAATATCGCCATGCAGCCGATCATGATGCTTCAGGTCATGCCGATGATGGAGGAACTCGCCGCCCAGCCGGACAGTCAGATGGACCCCGCCATTATGTTCGAGATGATGCGCCGGCTCGCGCCGGTCTATCTGGTTTTCGCACTGGCCGGATGCGTGTTCGCATTTGTCGTCCAGGCCATGCTGGCTGGCGCGAACGTCTATTCGGTGAAGCGCGCCTGCGGCGAGCTGCGATAGCGCGGCGGCAGCTTTCCGGTTAGGGATAGGGTGAGCAAACCCCGACCGGCGGCGGCGCGATGACCCCCATCACATACGACCGGCAACGCGGCCTGAGCCTGGTCGAAGTGCTTGATATCCTGAAAGAGGCGCGCGACGGCGGGGAGATTTCCCTTGACGACATCCTGGCCGCGTTCGGGCCGCGCGCCTTCGGCCCGCTTCTGCTGGTTCCCTCCCTGATCGCCATCGTGCCGGTGATCGGGGCGCTGCCGGGCGTGTCCTGGGGTTGTTCGGCGCTGGTCGTGCTGATCTCGCTGCAATTCCTGCTGTCGCACAAGAAGCTGTGGCTGCCCGGCTTTTTGCGCCGGGCGCATATGGACGACGCGAAGTTCGACGCGATGCTGGACCGGGTCCGGCCGTGGTTCCGCCGCATCGGCGTCTTGTTCGAGCCGCGCCTTGAGATATTGCTTCACCCGGTCGTCGTATGGTTCGTGGCGGCTGTCTGTCTGGTTCTGGGCCTTTCCATGTTCGTCTTTTCCCTGATCCCCGGGGGCATCGTCATCCCGGCGGCGGCGGTTCTGCTGCTTTCGCTGGCGCTGACCACGCATGACGGGCTGGTGCTGGCCTTCGGCCTCGTCATCGCGTCGGCCTCCATCGCGATGATCTTTTCCCGCACATTTTCCGTGGCTCTGAATGCCATTTTCTGATTCCGGCGCAGACGCCGACCGTTACGGACCCGGCCCCTACGCCCCGATCCCGGCGGGCGCGCGCCTGACATGGGTGCTGGCGGCGCTGGTCCTGCCGGTCGGCTTCCTGGTGGCCGCCAATATCGCGGCGCTGCCCGCCGCCGCGCCCTTCGCCATCTACGCGGCGCTGGAGGGCATGACCGGCACGCTGCAGTTCTGGATGCTGTCCAGCATCATCCTGTGTTCCTTCGTCGCGTTCGGGGCCAGCGCCTGGCTCTGGGCCCGGCTGTTCGAGCGGCGCGGCGCGGCGACCATCGGCTTCACGCGCGGGCCGTGGCGCTATCTGCGCGGCGCGCTGGCCGGGGGGCTGCTGGCCGCCGCCATGCTGGCGCTGGGCGCGGTGATGGCGCCGCAGGACGTGGCGCCGCTGATGGCCGGGCTGCGCCGGCTGGATTCGGCGGACGGCGCGATCTTCCTGATCGTGTTCCTGATCATCTTCTGCTTCCAGGGCGGGGCGGAGGAGGTCGTGTTCCGCGGCTGGATGCTGTCCTCGGTCGCCGCCCGGCGCGGGCCGATGGTCGCGGTCGGGGTCTCCACCGCCGGCTTCGCCGCGGTGCATGCGCATTATCTGTGGTTCGCGCCGCTGCCGGGGATGCTGGTCGTGCTGGGCGTGGCGCTGATCGCGGTGATCTTCGCCTTCTATGCGCTCGCCGAACGGTCGATCTGGGGCGTGTGCGGGGCGCACGGCCTGTACAATTATGTGCTGATGACCGCGGCCACGGCCCAGGCGCTGGGCGAGGACCCGACCAAGGGGCCGCTGGAGATCGCCTCCGACGCCTTCACCAACATCACGTCGGTCACCGAGTTCGACCCCAGCGTGCCGGGCACGGTGGCGATGCTGGCCGTGCTGGCGCTGATCTCCTGGGCGCTGTGGCGGCGCACGACCGGGCGGACGGCGCTGACGCCCGTCTAGCGCCGTCTAGACCGTCAGGCGCTTTTCTTGCGCTTTTTCGGCGGGGCCTTGCGTTCCGTGTGACGCTCCAGGACCGGCTTCAGGAACCGTCCCGTCCAGCTTTCCTTCACATCGGCCACCTGCTCGGGCGTGCCGGTGGCCACGATGCGGCCGCCGCCGTCGCCGCCTTCCGGCCCCAGATCGATCAGCCAGTCGGCCGTCTTGATGACGTCCAGATTGTGCTCGATCACCACGATGGTGTTGCCGGTGTCGACCAGCTCCTGAAGCACCTCCAGCAGCTTGCGCACGTCGTCGAAATGCAGGCCGGTGGTCGGCTCGTCCAGGATATAGAGCGTGCGGCCGGTGGCGCGCTTGGACAGTTCGCGCGCCAGCTTCACCCGCTGGGCCTCGCCGCCGGACAGGGTCGTGGCCTGCTGGCCGATCTTGATATAGCCGAGGCCGACCCGCTCCAGCGTCTCCATCTTGTCGCGGATGGAGGGCACGGCGCGGAAGAACTCGGCCCCTTCCTCCACCGTCATGTCCAGCACGTCGGCGATGGATTTGTCCTTGAACCGGATCTCCAGCGTCTCGCGGTTATAGCGCTGGCCCTTGCACTGGTCGCAGGTGACATAGACGTCGGGCAGGAAGTGCATCTCGATCTTGATGACGCCGTCGCCCTGGCACGCCTCGCAGCGCCCGCCCTTCACATTGAAGCTGAACCGGCCGGGCTTGTAGCCGCGCGTCTTGGCCTCCGGCAGGCCGGCGAACCAGTCGCGGATCGGCGTGAACGCGCCGGTATAGGTGGCGGGGTTGGAGCGCGGGGTGCGGCCGATCGGGCTCTGGTCGATGTCGATCACCTTGTCGAGGAAATCGAGCCCCTTCAGGTTTTCGTGCGGCATCGGCGCGGTCTGCGCCCCGTTCAGATGGCGCGCCGCGGCCTTGTACAGCGTCTCGATGGTCAGGGTGGACTTGCCGCCGCCCGACACGCCGGTGACGCAGACGAACAGGCCGAGCGGGAATTCCGCCGTCACGTCCTTCAGATTGTTGCCGTGCGCGCCCTCGACGACCAGGGCGCGGCCCTTTTCCGGCGTGCGCCGCTTGGCGGGGACGGGGATCTCCACCTTGCCGGACAGGTATTTGCCGGTGAGGCTCTTGGACGTGGACATGATGCGCGCGGGCGTGCCCTCCGCGACCACATGGCCGCCATGCACGCCGGCCGCCGGGCCCATGTCGATGACATGGTCGGCGGTCAGGATCGCCTCCTCGTCATGCTCCACCACGATCACGGTGTTGCCGAGGTCGCGCAGACCCTTCAGCGATTCCAGAAGCCGCGCGTTGTCGCGCTGGTGCAGGCCGATGCTGGGCTCGTCCAGCACATAGAGGACGCCGGTCAGGCCGCTGCCGATCTGGGAGGCCAAGCGAATACGCTGGCTCTCCCCGCCCGACAGCGTGCCGGAGGCGCGGCCAAGCGACAGATAGTCCAGCCCGACATCGACCAGGAAGCGCAGCCGCTCCCGGATCTCTTTCAGGATGCGCACCGCGATGGCGCGCTGCTGCTCGGTCAGGCCGTCTTCCAGCTCGTCGAACCATTCGCGCGCGGCGCGGATGGATTTGCCGCTGGCCTCCGAAATATCGAGGCCGGCGATCTTCACCGCCAGCGCCTCGGGCTTCAGGCGGCGTCCCTCGCACGTCTCGCACGGGGCGGAGGACTGGAAGCGCGACAGATCCTCGCGCGCCCAGCTGGAGTCCGTCTCGCGCCAGCGCCGCTCCAGGTTAGGGATGACGCCTTCGAACGGCTTGGTCGTCTCGAACCGGCGCACGCCGTCGTCATAGACCATGCGCACCTGCTCGCCGCCGGTGCCGTACAGGATGGCGTCGCGGAATTTCTCCGGCAGGTCGCGCCAGGGCTTGGTCATCGGCGCCTTGAAGTGCTTGGCCAGCGCCTCCAGCGTCTGCTGGTACAGGCCGCCGCTGCCGCGCGACCAGGGGCGGATGGCGCCGTCCTTCAGGCTCAGCGCCGGATCGACCACCAGAGTGGGGTCGAATTGCAATTCCTGCCCCAGCCCGTCGCAGGCCGGGCAGGCGCCGAACGGATTGTTGAAGCTGAACAGGCGCGGCTCGATCTCCGAGATCGTGAAGCCGGAAACGGGGCAGGCGAATTTCTCGCTGAACAGGATGCGCTCATGCGTCTCGTTCAGGCTCTTGTTGGCGGCGCCGCCCTCCGCGGTGTCTTCCTTGGGCAGCGGCTTGTCGGCGAACTCCGCCACGGCCAGGCCGTCGGCCAGCTCCAGCGCCGTTTCCAGCGACTCCGCCAGGCGCTGCTCCAGGCCTTCCCGGACCGCGATGCGGTCCACCACCACGTCGATGTCGTGCTTGTATTTCTTGTCCAGCACCGGCGCGTCTTCGAGGGCGTAGAACTCCCCGTCCACCTTCACCCGCTGGAAGCCGCGCTTCATCAGCTCGGCGAAATCCTTTTTGAACTCGCCCTTTCGGCCGCGGACGATCGGCGCCAGCAGGTACAGCCGCGCGCCGTCTTCCAGCGCCATCAGGCGGTCGGCCATCTGGCTGACCGTCTGGCTCTCGATCGGCAGGCCGGTGGCCGGCGAATAGGGCACGCCCACCCGCGCCCAGAGCAGGCGCATATAGTCGTAAATCTCGGTGACGGTGCCGACGGTGGAGCGGGGGTTCCGGCTGGTCGTCTTCTGCTCGATGGAGATGGCGGGGGACAGGCCCTCGATATGGTCCACGTCCGGCTTGGCCATCAGCTCCAGGAACTGGCGGGCATAGGCCGACAGGCTCTCCACATAGCGGCGCTGGCCCTCGGCATAGATCGTGTCGAAGGCGAGCGAGGATTTGCCGGAGCCGGACAGCCCGGTAATCACCACCAGCTTCTCGCGGGGAATATCGACGGTGACGTCGCGCAGATTGTGCTCGCGCGCGCCCTGGACGCGGATTTTCTGTTCGGCTTTGGCCATGCTTCGCTTGTATCGGAGTTCGCTATCGGCGGCTTGCCGGACGACTCACATCTCCACCGGAACATTAGGGGAACGTCGGGCGCCGCGCCAGCGTAGCGGAGATAGGCGGAATCGCAGGAAGCACAAGCCGCCTTGCGTCATTCAAAGCAGCCCGGCGCTATTGAGCGGCGCAATATTCGACCACGTCCCGCAGCGGCGCCGACCGGCCAGTGTACCAGGGCTCATCCATCTCATTGTCCGCCCAGATGGAAATCCATTCCGCACCCGCGACCGCTGCGGCCAAATCCGGGGAAACGGTCAGACGCCCTTGCTGGCCGGACCCAAGGGGCTCGGTCTCCATGGGCCACGGCGTCTCGTCGAGGATCAGCTCCATCGGGGCGCTGGCCGGTGCGGGAAGCGCCGGGTCGCCTGCATACGCGATCACAAGCGCCCCGGACTCAGCCTCGCAATGCGCGCGGAAGACGACCGACGCATACCGCCAGTCCAGAAACACGGCGACCGGACCCGCCGCGTCCGCCTCGTTCCGCAATATCCACTGATCCTCCCGATCCGATTTTGAATCGGTGGCGCATGCGTTCAGACCCGACGCGACGGCGATAAGAAAAAAGGTTTCGAGTGCGCCCCGCTTCATTCCGGTCGCCGTCCCTGTGTCACCGCGAGAGCTTAGACCCTCTGGATAGGGCTGCCCACGCGTTGGGCGTAGCCGTTCATAGTCTCCGGCAGGAACGCAGCGGAGCCGCAACGCGTTGGCGGGCCATGATCTATCTGGGCTGGTTCGACGCGCCCAAGAGCGCGTCCGATACGGTGGAGGCGGAGTTCGAGGCCAAGCGGCTGGCCGACGGCCTGTTCCTGTTCGACACCGAGGCTGCGCGCTCGAAACTCTATCACGCCCTGAAGCGCGCGCTGCCGGAAGACACACCGCTGTTCGTAGCGCTGCTGACGGACGAGGCGAAGTTCAAGGGGCTGGCGGACGGCTCGCTGAAATGGCTGCGGTCGCGCACGCGCGGCTGAGGCGGCCTACGCGTCCTCGGTGTGATTGGTCACCGAGACGTATTCCTTGTCTTCTTGGCCGCTGCGCTCGAATTTCAGGAACTCGTAATAGCCGCACTTGCTGTCCTCGCCGGGGAAGTCGCGGCAGATCGCCGGGCGGATTTCATAAATGCCGCAGCAGCGCTTCTCCTGATCGAAGAACTGGCAAATCTTGCCGTAATGCTCGTCCGGCACGCGGCGCATGGTGCGCTTGTAGCCCTCGGCCGGGCGCGTGAATTTCTTGTCGGCCTTTTCGAACTCCATGCCGAAGCCCTTGGCCAGGCGCGCCACGTCCTTCTTGGTCAGGATGATGAGCGGGTAGGAGCAGCAATAGCCCGGGCACTTCCGACAATTATATTTCGCCACGGCCCGTTCGCCCCGCCTTCTTCACCAGCGCGCCCCCGCGCGCGATTCCGCATGCGCTTATTCTCAACACGGGCGCCGCGCGGGGTCGAGAGGCCATGCAGCGTTTGTCCCCGATTGCTTTGCGCGCGGCGCGCGGCGGTCTAGCCTCCGGCAAAACGAAAACCCGGAACAAGGGGAGAGACACTCATGCGCATCTCGATCGCACGCGCCGCCATTGCGGCCGCCGTTATGCTGGCCGCGCCGGCCGCGGCGCTGGCCCAGAGTTTGGCCCAGGGCGTGACGCAGGAAACGGTCACCGTTCACGGCGCCAGCCTGGAGGGAAATCTGGAGGGCAATTCGGCGGACCGCGAGGTCTATGTCTATCTGCCGCCCAGCTATTCCGAGGACACGGACCGGCGCTATCCGGTCGTCTACATGCTGCACGGCTATGGCATCGACGCGGCCTATTGGGACAATTTCATGGGCTTCCCCGCGCCGCTGGAGAACGCCTACGCGGCCGGCGCGGCGGAGATGATCGTGGTGACGCCCAGCGCCTTCACCCTGCACGGCGGCAGCATGTACTCCACCTCCGCCACGATCGGGGACTGGGAGAGCTTCATCGCCGGCGATCTGGTCGACTATGTCGACAGCCATTACCGCACCATTCCGGAGCGCGCGTCGCGCGGCCTGGCCGGGCATTCGATGGGCGGCTATGGCGCGCTGCGCATTGGCATGAAGCGGGCCGGGACGTTCGGCGCAGTCTATGCGATGAGCGCCTGCTGCCTGCCGCCGCAGCCCGCGCCGCAGCCGGGCACGCCGGGCTTCGACCAGATGGATGCGCTGGACGAGGGCGAGCCGCACCAGGCCGAGACGCTGGAGTTCGCCGCCGTACAGCGGGCCACCGCCGCCGCCTGGGCGCCGGACCCGCAGAACCCGCCCTTCTATTTCGCCCCGCCGGTCGTGGATGGCGAAGTGCAGGAAGAGGCCGTCGCCGCATGGGCCGCGAACGCGCCCATCACCATGGTCCACCAATATGTGTCGGCGCTGAAAAGCCTGAACGCGCTGGGCATGGAGGTCGGGCTGCAGGACGGCCTGGTCGGCGGCAATGAGCGCCTGCACGATATCCTGACCGCCTATGGCGTCGATCATGACTGGGAGACCTATGAGGGCGACCACACCAACCGCATCCCGGAGCGGTTCGAGACCGACCTGATGCCGTTCTTCACCGAGCATCTGGCCGCCGGCGAATAAAGGCGGCGCTCAGACGGGCGCGGGCCGCCGCCGGGTCCGGGCGGCGGCTTGCGCGCAAGAACAAAATGTGAACAAATCCCTGTGCACAACCCGGCGCGGGGCAGGTGACACGCGCGCCTGCTCCGCTAGGGTCGCGCGATCCGGGGATTCCCGCCAGCGGCGATCACAAGCGCAAGATACAGGGGCGAAGTTCGATGGCAGGCAGCGTCAACAAGGTCATTCTGGTCGGCAATCTGGGGCGCGACCCCGAAATCCGGCGGCTGAACAGCGGCGACCCGGTCGTCAATCTGCGCATCGCCACGTCCGAAACCTGGCGCGACAAGACCTCCGGCGAACGCCGCGAGAAGACCGAGTGGCACAATGTCGTCATCTTCAACGAGAACCTCGTGAAGGTGGCCGAGAATTATCTGAAGAAGGGCTCCAAGGTTTATATCGAGGGCCAGCTTCAGACCCGCAAATGGCAGGACCAGACCGGTCAGGACAAATACACGACCGAGATCGTCCTGCAGCGCTTCCGCGGCGAGCTCCAGATGCTGGACGCCAAGGGCTCCGGCGGCGGCGATTATGGCGGCGGCGGCGGAGACTATGAAAGCTCCGGCGGCGGCAGCGGCGGCCGCTCTTCCTCCAAGGAAGATTTCGAGCTCGACGACGAGATCCCGTTCTAGGGTTCCCGCCTGAGACCCCGGCGCTCCGCGCGCCGGCGCACTCCCGCACATCCCGGTTTTCGGACGGCGGCGGCGCATTTCCCGCCCGCCGGCTGCATTTGCCTGTGAATCCGGCGCCAGGGCGGCTTTCTGTGGCGGGCCGGCGGGGCTATACACTCCGCTTCCGGGACGCCGGCCGAATGGCTGTGCACTGCTCTCGGGTGGCGTCTTTCCACCGCTGCCGAATCGAGCCCAATTGAATTTTTGAATTGGGTCACGAGTTAGGGGGCGTGTGTCCTGAGCGATCGCCACACGAGGAGACAGCAAAATGATTGATCAGATACGCTCGCAGATCGACCTGTTGGCGTTCAATCTGAAGCTGCTCTCTCATCAGAGAGAGCGCGCCCTTCTCGTCAGCGCCGGCAGTCTCGAGGACAAGCAGTTCCTGCTGGAGCCCTGCCGCCAGATGGCGGAGGCGGGCGTCACGCTCTACGCCACGGTCGGCACCAAGCGCTTCTTCGACGAGCACGACGTGCCCTCGCAATACGCGCACAAGATTTCCTCGCACGAGACGCCGAACATCGATCAGCTGCTTACCGACGGCCAGATCGACTTCGTCGTGAACATCCTGACCGGCGACCCCGGCTATGACGAAGCCTCCGACGCGAAACAGATCCGCTCCATGGCGATCAAGCGGGGCATCCCGCTGGTCACCGACCGCGAGGTCGCGCACGAGACGATCCTGGTCATCATCGAGGATTTGAAAAAGGGCACGTTCAACTATGCCCGCCGCTCGGCCGAGCGGCCCTGGGACCTGAAATCGAAATTCTTCCAGCTGGTCGAGGAGCGCGGCGGCTTCGCGAACCATCACGGCCATTTCGACAAGGCCTATCTGATCTCGCCGGAGAATCTGGCGCTCGGCTTCGCCGACATGGAAAAGAAGTGGCAGCTCTACCGGCACCTGAAAGAGAACTATACGCACGAGGACCTGGTGGAGCGGATCAGCCGCGCGCTGGAGGTCGTCTATGCGCAGGGCGCCCGCTATTGCCGCACCATGGTGGACGCCGACAGCATCGTCGGCCTGAAGACCATCCATGCCGCGCTGGAAGTGCGCGAAAAGTTCAAGGACCGCATCATTTTCGAGATCGGCGTCCAGCCGCTCGAGGGCGTCATCGATGAGGACGCGCGGGCGCAATATATCGAGGCCTGCAAGCTGGCCGATTTCTGCGGCGGCCCGCGCCGCCGGTGCCGCCAGGGTCGACTATCCGTCGACGCGGCTGGCCAACGTCAGCGAGCTGAAGGCGGACGAACCGCTCGACGTGGTTTATCCCGATGCCGACGCGCCGGGTGTGCTTCTGAAGCTCGGCAAGCGGGTCGAGGTCCATGTCGACCAGGAAAACAATCCCTATCAGAACGAGACCGAACTGCTGTGCCTGAAGACGATCGAGCACGGCATGCAGGGCGAGGTCTACGGCATCCACTCCATCTCCCTGGCCTGCAAGGACAACAGCGAGCAGGACCGCGTTATCGCGCTGCTGAAACAGGCGGATGTGGGCGTGGTGATCTGCCCGTCGGCGGCGCTCAGCATGAAGCAGCTGCCGATGACCGGCCCGCTGCACAATTCCATCGCCCCCTTCGTGAAGATGAAGGAGGCCGGGGTGCGCACCTATCTGGGCATCGACAATATCAGCGACCTGTTCATGCCGGTCGTCGACGGCGACATGTGGCTGGAGGCGCGCATGCTGATGGAGGCCTGCCGCCACTATAATCTGGAGGAGGTGGCCGACTGGGCCTGCGCCCTGCCGCTGCACCTGGAAAAGGCCGCCGCCGAGCGGGTGGCCGCCGAGGCGGACATGTCCGAGCGGATGTACGCCTGACGCGCTCCGGCGCCGCTTCGACGGACTTCAGACAAGGTGCGTGACATGGATCGTTTGCTGGACGGCTACCGGCGCTTTCGCGCCGACATCTGGCCTGCGGAGCGCCGCCGCTATGAGGCGTTGTCGGTGCACGGCCAGAAGCCGGAATCGCTGGTCATCGCCTGTTCGGACAGCCGCGTGGACCCGGCCACGGTGTTCAACGCCGCGCCGGGCGAGCTTTTCACCGTGCGCAACGTGGCGGGCCTGGTCCCGCCCTATCAGCCGGACGGGTCGCTGCACGGCGCGAGCGCCGCGGTGGAGTTCGCCGTGCGGGTGCTGAAGGTGAAGCGCATCGTGGTTCTGGGCCACGCCCAGTGCGGCGGGGTTCAGGCGATGGTGGAGGGCGCCCCGAAAGAGGCGCAGGATTTCGTCGCCCCCTGGATGGCCATGGCGGCGCCGGCGCTGGCGCAGATCCCGCCGGAGGCCAAGGGGGCGGAGGCGCTGACCTGCGCCGAGGCGGCGGTGGTGCGCGTCACGCAGGACAATCTGATGACCTTTCCCTGGGTGCGCCAGCGCGTGGAGGCCGGCGAGCTGATCCTGGAAGGCTATCGCTTCGACATCCATACCGGCGTGCTGATGCACGTGGAGCCGGACGGGATGACGCCGGTCGAATAGGCCGGGCTTTCGTTTTCTGGAAGAAAGAACCGGCCCCGGAAGAGGGTGTTCGCGGGGGACTCCTCCGGGACCGGCAGTCTCTGCGGCCAGCTTGCGAGGCGGGCGGCCGCAGGATGGGGAGGCATGCTGCGCCTTGGCGTCCGGTCAGATCGTCTGCAGGAACGCCGAGGCCATCACGCCGCACGACACGGCGAGAACGAGCGCGTAGTTCACGCCCATCATCACAAAGCTGAGGCGGCTGTTGGCCATGGGAACTCTCCTTCACTGACCTGCCGGGCGGTTCGTCCGCAGCGGCTGGAGAACCAATCTCTCCATACCGATAATCGATAAATCCTTCTCAGCCCCCGGTCAACGAAAAAATTATCGTTTTTCGATGAAAGCTTGTTCATAAACGATATGGGCGCGCAAAAAGCCCGCCTGAATGAAATCAGGCGTTTAGCGGCCTAAAAGATTGAAATCCCGCAATAAATTACGGCCCGGCGAGGTTTCTGACAGAAACCGGACAGGAAAAGCGCCGGAATCCTACAGCCAGGACAGGTGGAACAGCGGCTTCAGCCGGTGATCCCATTCGTCCAGCCAGTAGCAATCGGCCTGGTGCGTGCCCGGAACCAGGCACAGGGTCGGGCGGCGGCTTTCCCGCGCGCGCTCCCACATCCGGCGGTCCACGCCGTCGGCGCTGACCGCATAGACTCCCTCCCACTCGAACTCGAACGCCAGGGGCGCGCCGTAATCGCTATCGCCCCAGGCGGGCAGGGCGCCGGCCTCGATCTGCCGGGGCTCTTCGGTCTTGCCGCGATAGATGGTCAGGACTTCATCCATGGAGCCCGGTTCGTATAGCGGCTGATCCACGCCGGTCAGGTCCCGGTACTGGCTGACATGGGCCCAGATCACGGTCCCGCCGACATCATAGACGCGCCACAGAACGCCGGCGGTCAGGCAGTCCGGCCCCTCGAACGTCACGCTCAGCCGCTCGCCGCCATATTCGGTCAGGCGGACCGGCGCGCTGAAGCTTTCGCCGCAGGCGCTCTGCGCATCCGGCATCGGTTCCTGGGCGAAGGCGGGCGCGGCGCCGGCGGCGAGGGCCGCCGCGGCTAGCGATTGCCACAATCTCATGCTGACCTCCCGAAACGTCCCCCTCGCGGCCGGAATGATGGCCCGCGCCCGCCACGGAAGGAAGCCATGATGGGAATTCGCATCGCGCTGGTTGTTTTCGTTTCTGCGGCGCTGGCCGGTGGCTGCGCGAACGCGCAGGAGGTTTCGGTCGACGCGGCGCGCGCGGCGGTGGCGGCCTGTCTGGATTCGGCCGGCCCGACGCTGGCCGAGCGGGAGGCCTGCGCGGACGTCTATCTGTCGCCGTGCATGGAGCAGCCGGGCGGCGACACGACCTATGGCATGATCGCCTGCACCGGCGCCGAATACGAGGCGTGGGACGAGATCCTGAACGACCGCTATGGCCAATTGCGCGAGGCCTGGCCGGAGGGGGCGTTCGAGGCCCTGCGCGAGGCCCAGGGCGCCTGGCTGGCCTGGCGCGAGGCCGAATGCGACATCGAGACCGCGATGTTCGAGGGCGGGACGCTGGCCCGCGTCACCCGCGCCATGTGCATGAACACGATGACCGCGGAGCGGGCGGTGAAGCTGGACGACATGCTGTCATGGCTGCCCTGACCGGCCGGTCCTGACGGGGCGTTGGCGCGGGCGGCCCCGATCCGCTACATCGCCGTGATCCGCCCCAGGCACTGAACGGACAGAACCGCACCGCATGGCCCGCATCCTTGTCACCTCCGCGCTCCCCTACATCAACGGCGTCAAGCACCTCGGCAATCTGGCCGGGTCGATGCTGCCGGCCGACGTGTTCAGCCGCGCCATGCGCATGATGGGCCACGACGTGCTGAGCCTGTGCGCGACCGACGAGCACGGCACCCCGGCGGAGCTGGCCGCGGCCGAGGCGGGCGTGGACGTGCGCCGCTATTGCAACGAGCAGCACGAGCGGCAGAAGCGCGCCGGCGACCAGTTCGGCCTGGACTGGGACTGGTTCGGCCGGTCCTCCAGCCCCCAGAACCACGCGCTGACCCAGCATTTCGCCGAAGTGCTGGAGGAGCGCGGCCTGATCGAGGAGCGCAGTTCCACCCAGATCTATTCCAACGCCGACGGCCGCTTCCTGCCGGATCGCTATGTCGTCGGCACCTGCCCCAATTGCGGGCATGAGCGGGCGCGCGGCGACCAGTGCGAGAATTGCGGAAAGCTGCTGGACCCGACCGACCTGATCGACCCGAAAAGCGCGATCTCCGGCTCCACCGATCTGGAGCCGCGCGAGACCAGCCATCTCTATCTGCTGCAGTCGCAGATGCAGGACGCGATCCGCGACTGGGTCGACCGCCAGAGCTGGCCGTCCCTGGCCACCTCCATCGCGAAGAAATGGCTGGACGAGGGGCTGAAGGACCGCGCCATCACGCGCGACCTGGAATGGGGCGTGCCGGTGCTGAAGGACGGCAAGCCGCGCCCGGGGTTCGAGAACAAGGTCTTCTATGTCTGGTTCGACGCGCCGATCGAATATTTCGCCTGCGCCATCGAGGCGGAGCGCGAAGGCGTGCTGGACAGCTGGGAGCGCTGGTGGCGCGTCGACGGCGGGGCGGACGACGTCACCTATGTGGAGTTCATGGGCAAGGACAATGTCGCCTTCCACACGGTCAGCTTCCCGGCCACGGTGCTGGGCAGCGGCGAGGCGTGGAAGACCGTCGACCGGCTGAAGGCGTTCAACTGGGTCACCTGGTATGGCGGCAAGTTCTCCACCAGCGAGAAGCGCGGCATCTTCATGGATCAGGCGCTGGAGCTTCTGCCCGCCGATTACTGGCGCTGGTATCTCACCGCCAACGCGCCGGAATCCAGCGACGCGGCCTTCACGCTGGAGGGCTTCCAGGCCGCGGCGAACGCCGACCTCGCCAATAATCTGGGCAATTTCGTCAATCGCATCACCCGCTTCGCCGCCTCCCGCTTCGACGGCCATGTGCCCGAGGGCGGGGAGGCCGGTCCGCTGGAGGCCCAGCTGGAGAAGGACCTGCAGGCGCGGCTGGACGCCCTGCGCGGCCATTACGACGCGATGGAGTTCCGCAAGGCGGCGGCGGAGACGCGCGCCATCTGGGCGCTCGGCAACAACTATCTTCAGGAAGCCGCGCCCTGGACGGCGTTCAAGACTGACCCGCAGGCCGCCGCGGTCAGCGTGCGCACGGGGCTGAATCTGGCCCGCCTGTTCGGCGCGCTGTCCTGGCCGGTCATCCCCTTCGCCGCCGACGCCATCCTTGAGGCGTTCGGGGAGGGCGGCGAGGCCCCGCGCTGGCCCGCCAGCGCGGCACAGGCGCTGGACACGCTGAAGCCCGGCTCGAAATTCGAAGCGCCGGACGTCCTGTTCGCCAAGATCGAGGACGAGCAGGTCGAGGGCTGGCGCACCAAATTCGGCGGCGCGGACAGCTAGGCGCGGCGCCGGTTTTGGCCGATAGAGTCTCCGCCGCGTCGCCCGTCCGGGCTGCCCGCGCCGGAGGAGACCGTCCATGAAACTGACCGCCCCCAAGACCGCGATTTTCCTGATCGCCGTGATCCTTGCGATCCTGGCCGGGCCGGTGCGCTACACCGCGGTCTATATCCCCGTGGTCAGCGCGCATTCCTTCGACGTGCTGTTCATCGGCTTCGTCCTGCTGGCCGCCGGCGTGCTGCTGCGCGGCCTGTAAAGCGCCCTCCAAAACAGGACGTTGAAACGGGGCGTTGAACCCGCAGGCCGCGCGGCGCGTTGTTCCGGGCAAGAACCGGAGCAAGACCAATGCAACGCAAAAAAGGACAGCTCGTCGTCGTCGCCGCCGGCCTCGCCGTGGCGGCCGGGCTCGGCTCCTTTATTCTGGAGGCCAGCGCGGCCTCGGACGCGGCGTGGGAGGAATTCCGCGCCGACGTATCCGAGAAATGCCTGGAGGCGTCTGAGGACCTTTTTGCGGAGGCCAGCGCGACGGTCGATCCGTTCGGCTCCGACTCCTATGGCATGGCCCTGATCGAGGGACCGGCGAAGGGCGCGGAGGAGACGCGGATTTCCGCGATCTGCGTGTATGATAAGGAATCGATGGAGGTGGAGCTTGGCGGCGAACTGCCCCGCTCCTGACTCCGGCCGGCAAACGCGGCCGGCAAACGCGAAAGGCCACGCCATGCGGATGAGTTGCGCCTGCGGACCCACCAGCGACATCGAGGTCACGCGCGTCGAGGCGCGCGGCGGCTATCGCCTGCACTTCACCTTCTCCGACGGCACGATGGGGGAGAAGGATTTCACCGATCTGGTGGAGTTCGATTCCCCGATGACCCGCGCCCTGAAGGATCAGGAATTGTTCGCGCAGGTGGAGCTGAAGGCCGGTACGCCGATCTGGCCGAACGGGCTGGATCTGGCCCCCTGGACCCTGCACGACAGCATGAAGCGCGCCGGCCTTCTGACCGACGCGCACCAGGCTGAATCGCATCCCACCGAAGAGCGCCGCGCCCACACGCACTAGGCGCTTCATTTTCCCGCCGCGAACGTCCACTCTCCGCGCAAAACACGGGGAGGACATTTCATGCGCGTCGGATTTGTGGGGCTTGGCCGGATGGGCGGGCCGATGGCGGCCAATCTCGCGAAGGCGGGATTCGATCTGGTTCTCTACGATTCCAGCCAGGCGGCGCTGGACGCCGCCGTCGCGGCGACCGGCGCCACCGCCGCCGCGGGCCTCGGCGATATCGGCGCGTGCGACGCGGTGGTCACCATGCTGCCCACCGGCGCCATCGTGCGCGAGACGCTGGTGGAGGCCGAGGGCGGCGCCTTTCTGAAGGCCGCCGCGCCGGACACGCTGGTCATCGACATGTCGAGCTCCGAGCCCGGCGGCACGCGGGAGCTTGCGGCGCTCTTGGCCGAACGCGGGCTGAAGATGGTGGACGCGCCGGTCTCCGGCGGCGTGCCGCGCGCGGTGGACGGCAGCCTCGCCATCATGGCAGGCACCGATGACCCCGATGCGCTGGAGCGCGCCCGCCCGCTGCTGGAGGCGATGGGCGCGCGCATTTTCGAAACCGGCGGGGCCGGCACCGGCCACGCGGTGAAGGCGCTGAACAATGTGGTGGCGGGGTCGACCTTCGCCATCGCGGCCGAGGCGCTGGCCGCGGCGAAAAAATTCGGCCTGGACCCCGAGACGCTGGTGGACGTGATGGACGTGTCCACGGGCCACAGCTTCATGACCCAGCACGTGCTGAAACAGCATGTGATCAGCGGGAAATACGCGACCGGATTCGCCATCGGCCTGCTGGCCAAGGACATGAAGATCGCCGCCGACCTGATGCGCGAACTGGGGCTGGAGGCGCCGATGATCTCGCTGGCCGAGCGGCGCTGGGCGCAGGCCGCCGGCGCGATGGACTATCAGGACGACAATTCGGCGGCGGTGAAGGTCTGGGACAAATAGCCGCCGCGACAGGCGGCGTCAGCCGCGATCAGTCGTCGGCGTAACCCAGCTGGACGTCGCAGTCATAGACCATCTGTCCGGCGCCGAAGAGGTCCAGATCGCCGGTGGCGTAGCTCTGGCGCATGGCGTCGGAGCTGGACAAATGCATGTCGCGGAAGGCCGCCAGCTCTGTATCGTTCATGTCGTCGCGGGCGATCACGCCCTCGATCGTCTGTTCGTAGCTCATCTTCGCCGCGCCGTTCACCGCATCGGCGATCAGCACGCCGGCCCCCGCCGCCGGTCCCATCTCCGCGATCTTGCTGAAGATGAAATAGCCGGCCTCGTAGACGCCCAGGCAGCGCGCCTCGGTCAGATATTGCGGCGCGGCGGCGTTCGCCGCGGCGGGCGCGCCGGCCAAAACAGCCAGCGCCAAGGCAGTCCGGGGCAGGGCGAAACGGGGGAATCGGCGCATGGCGCATCTCCTGTTTCTTTGAAGGTTAGCAGCCGCTCCACCCGCCGTCTCGCGCCGCGTCAGCGGCCGGACTGGCCCCCTCAGGCCAGCGTCGCCCCGCCGTCGGCGATGTATTCGGAGCCGGTGACGAAGGACGCGTCGTCCGACAGCAGGAAACAGCCCACCGCCGCCACCTCTTCCGCCGTTCCCAGCCGCTTCAGCAGGGCGATCTGGGCCACGCGCGCCTCGAACGCCTCGCGCTGGTCCTCCGGCATCGCGCCGACGCCGAAATTGGTCCGCGTGGCGCCGGGGGTCAGGGCGTTCACCCGGATGCCGCGCGGCGCGAAATGGGTGGCCATGTGGCGCACCATGGCGCGCACCGCCGCCTTCGTCGCGCCATAGGCCGCCGCCCCCGACATGCCGCGATAGGGCGCCACCGATCCGGTGATGACGATGGACCCATTGTCCGCGATCAAAGGCGACAGGCGCGCGGCGTGCAGGAACGGCCCGCGCGCATTGATGTCCATCAGCCGGTCCCAGTGCTCCAGCGCGTCCGGGGCGTCGATCTCCCGGAAGCCGCCGGCCCCGGCGTTCAGGAACACGCCGTGCAGCACGCCCAGCTCCGCCTTCGCCCAGTCGGCCAGCTCCTGCGCCGCCTCCACGTCGCCGGCGTCGTTGCGCAGGACTTTGGCCCCCGGAATGGATTTTTCGGCCGCCGCGATATGGTCCGGGTTCATCCCGGTCAGGCCGACCGTCCCGCCCTCGGCGGCGATCCGCTGTGCGGCGGCCAGGCCGATGCCGCTGGTGCCACCGGTGATCAGCACCGTCTTTCCGTCGAAACGCGCCATGGTTTTCCTCCCCTTTTATCGGCGTGCGCGCAGCAAGCCGCGTGCGCCCCGCCGGCGCAAGCCGGACGGCGCGCGTTTTCCCGCTTCCGCGCCGCGCGGCGGCGGCGTATGAGCCGCGCCATGAGCACGAATACGGACGTCCAGCGCATTTTCTCCGGCTCCGCCTGGGAGCCCAAGGTCGGCTATTGCCGCGCGGTGCGCGCGGGCCAGCACATCTATGTGTCCGGCTGCGCCCCGGTGAAGGACGGCAAGGTGGTGGGCGAGGGCGACGCGGAGGCCCAGGCCGCGCGCTGTATCGAGATCATCGAGGGCGCATTGAAGGAGCTGGGCGCGGACCTGTCCCATGTCGTCCGCACGCGCCTGTACTGCGTGGACGCCGTGCGCGACTGGGAAGCCATCGGCCGCGCCCACGCGCGCGCCTTCGGCGCGCACCCGCCGGCCACCGCGCTGGTCCAGGTCCGGCTGATCGAGCCGGAAATGCTGGTGGAGATCGAGGCCGACGCCTACGTCCCCGAATAGGGCTCTAGCCCCGCCCGCGCGACCATTCGTACAGGGCGATGGCCGCCGCGGTGGAGACGTTCAGGCTCTCCGCCCCGTCGGTGATCGGGATGCGGGCGGTGACCGCGCAGGCGTCCCGCACGCTCGGCCGCACGCCCTTGTCCTCCGAGCCCATGACGAAGGCCACGGCGTCGTGCCCGGCGATGGCGTCGGGCAGGGCGGTCTCGGCCTCGCCGTCCAGCGCCACGGTCAGCCAGCCGCGCTCGTTCAGCTCCGTCACCGCCTTGGACAGGTTCACCACCGTGGCGGCGGGCACCGTCTCCGCCGCGCCGACGGCCGATTTGGCCAGGCCCCCGGATAGCGGCGGCGATTTGCGGTCCTGCATCACCACGCCGCGCGCCCCGAACGCGGCGCAGGAGCGCAGGATCGCCCCGGCGTTGCGCGGGTCCGTCACCCCGTCCAGCACCAGCAGCACGCCGCCGGCCGGTTTCGCCACATCCTCCAGCCGCACCCGGGGCAGCGGTTCGGCGCGCAGGGCGACGCCCTGGTGCACCGCGCCCGGCGGCAGGCGGGAATCGATCGTCTTCGGATCGGCGATCTTCAGGCTCGGATGCAGGATGTTCAGCGCATGGGCGGTGTTGGTGGTCGCGATGACCTCCAGGATCCGGCGCTTGGGATTGTTCAGCGCCGCCTGGGCGGCGTGATGGCCCCAGATCCAGGCCGCGCCGTCGTCCGGACGGTCGCCCCCCTTGCGGGGCGGACGGCCCTTTTGCGGGCGGGATTTGCGCGGCGGGCGGGGCGTGTCGGGGCGGGTCATCGCGCCCTCTTACAGCCATGGCGACGCCGCCGCGAGGGGCGGGCGCGGACAGGCGCATCGGCGCGGTTGCGCGCGCCGGAGGCGGCGCCTATAACGCCGCTCCTATCCGGCGGCTGACTGACCTTTGCGCGATGCGGCCGGCCCTTTCGAGGGCGGGCCGCGGACGCGGCGGGTCTGTGACCGCCGGCGGGACGTACGGGCCGATTTCCCTGCAAGGGGGCCGGCCGCCATCCCGTGGAGGGGTGGGAGAGTGGTTAAATCCACCAGACTGTAAATCTGGCGCCTGACGGCTACGCTGGTTCGAATCCAGCCCCCTCCACCACCTTTTCCCGCAAATGCGCACATCGCCGCGTCCGGCCCCTTGGGCGCGGAGGCGGGCGGCGGTAAGAGGGGGACGCTGCGGGTATAGCTCAATGGTAGAGCCACAGCCTTCCAAGCTGAAGACGCGGGTTCGATTCCCGCTACCCGCTCCAATTTCCTTCCCCGCCTGTCCGGATCATGACATCAGCGCCCATGCGAGCGCTTCCGCCACCCGGACCGGCGGCCGGGCGTGCGTAAAATCACTTATTGATCGGGCGTTTTCGGGCCGTTCAAGGCCCGTTTTGGGACGGATTACAAATATATCGGAAAACTGTGACCCCCAAGTCACATCGAAAAAACGCCGATATATTTCAACCAATAAGCGAGGCGCGGGCGCGCCGCGGAGCTTATAAGGCCGAAAAACGGGTCATATTGCTAGGCATATATGCCTAGCAATATTGCAGTCTCCTGCCATCCCCCGTTGCCAACTTTGTAGCTTCGATGAATTTTCTCCCCACGAAAAACAGCGGCCAGTTAGAACCGGCTGAAATCAGTTTTGAGGAAGCGCTGAACCCCTTTGGTGTTTGAAAAAGGGGAATAGCATGAAATTTCGCTCGCTTCGGGGCGCTCTGATGATGAGCACCCTGATCGCCGGGGGCGCCGGTATTCCGCTCGCTGCGGAAGCCCAAGATGACGTTGTGGTGGTTACAGGCTCCCGCATCGTCTCCGGCAATCTGGTAAGCACCAGCCCTGTCACCCAGATCTCGGCTGATGACGTCTCCCTCCGCGGTACGGTCCGTCTGGAGGACATGGTCAACACCCTGCCGCAGGCCTTCGCCACGCAGGGCTCCAACTACTCGAACGGGGCCACCGGCACCGCCGAAGTCGACCTGCGGGGTCTGGGCGCCGAGCGCACCCTGGTCCTGGTGAACGGCCGGCGTCTCGGCTACGGCTCGCCCTTCGACGTTCCCTCCGACCTGAACACGATCCCGGCCGCTCTGGTCGAGCGCGTCGACGTTCTGACCGGCGGCGCGTCGGCGGTGTACGGCTCCGACGCCGTGTCCGGCGTCGTGAACTTCATCATGCTGGACGATTTCGAGGGGCTGCGGGTCGACACCCAGTACAGCTTCTACCAGCACAACAACAGCGACGACACGATCCAGGACCTGATCGCCACGAACGCGGCCAACAACCCGTCCCAGTTCGTTCTGCCGAACGATCATGTCGTGGACGGCGACGCCTTCGAGGCGACCGTCGTGATGGGCGTCAACTCCGGGGACGGCAACGGCAACTTCACCGCCTATGCCGGCTACCGGAACGTCGACCCGGTCCTGCAGGCCGACCGCGACTACAGCGTCTGCGCCTTCGGCGCGGCGGGCGGCGAGTTCAGCTGCTCGGGCTCCTCGACCAATGGTCCGAACCCGAACTTCCTGAACGTCGGCCCGTACGATTACGGCGACGGCTCGGGCTGGTTCCGTCAGGTCGGCGGCGAGTTCATCGACCGCGACTTCACGTCCGACACGTTCAACTTCAACCCGTACAACTACTTCCAGCGTCCGGACGAGCGTTACACGTTCGGCGCGTTCGGCCACTACAAGGTGAACGATCACTTCGAGCCCTATCTCGAAACGATGTTCATGCATGACCGCTCCTTCGCCCAGATCGCCTATTCGGGCATTTTCGGCGGCGGCATCGCGGGCACGAACGGGGGCATCAACTGCGACAACCCGTTCCTGTCGGCGCAGCAGCAGGCCTTCCTGTGTACGGCGAACGGCCTGTCGACCGCGGCCACCTATGACGCGGACGGCAACTATGTCGCCGGCGACGCGGCCGACGGCGTCCTGATCCTCCGTCGTAATGTCGACGGCGGCGAGCGGACCGACGACCTGCAGCACGAATCGTACCGGATCGTGACCGGCGCCCGCGGCGACCTGTTCGGTCCGTTCACCTACGACGTGTTCGGGTCCTACTCGAACGTCAGCCTCAGCGAGACCTATCTGAACGAAGTGTCGGTCTCCAAGAGCTCCAAGGCGCTCTACGCGGTTCCGTCCATGGACGGCTCCAGCATCGTCTGCGCCGTGAATGTCGACGCCGATCCGTCCAACGACGACGCCGACTGCGTGCCCTACGACCTGTTCGGCGCGGGCGGCCCGTCGGCTGCTGCCTCGGACTACATCAACACGTCGCTGAAGCAGACCGGCACGACCACCCAGCAGGTGGTCAGCGCCTCCGCTTCGGGCCTGCTGGACACCTATGGCGTCCAGTCCCCGATGGCGACGACCGGTGTCGGCATCGCCATCGGCGGTGAATACCGCCGCGACACGCTGGACCTGTCTCCGGACGCCGCCTACCAGGCGCCCCCGAGCAGCGACGGCTTCGGCCAGGGCGCCCAGGCGCTCCCGATCTCCGGCGAGATCGACGTCGCCGAGTTCTTCGGCGAAATCAACGTGCCGCTGATCGACGGCCGGTCCTTCTTCGAGCTTCTGTCGCTCGAAGCCGGCTATCGCTATTCGGACTACAGCACCGGCTTCACCACCGACACCTACAAGGTCGGCGGCGAATGGATGCCGACGCAGGACATCCGGTTCCGCGCTTCGTACCAGCGCGCGGTCCGGGCCCCGAACGTCATCGAACTGTTCGAGCAGCAGCGCACCACGCTGTTCGACCTGTCTGCCGGGGCCAACGGCCTGTACGATCCGTGCGCGGGCGACTTCAACGCCGGCACGATCAATCCGGAACCGAGCGCGACCGCCGCTCAGTGCGCCAACACCGGCGTTTCGGCGGCCCAGTACGGCGGCATCGCCGACAACCCGGCCGGCCAGTTCAACCAGCTGCAGGGCGGCAACACCGCGCTGGAGCCGGAAACGGCCGACACCTACTCGTTCGGTTTCGTTGCGACGCCGACCTTCATTCCGGGCTTCAGCTTCTCTGTCGACTATTTCAGCATCAAGGTTGAAGACCTGATCGACAGCGTCTCTCCGGAACTGTCGCTCAACACCTGTCTGGAAACCGGCGACGAGTATTTCTGCGGCCTGGTCAATCGGGGCGCCGGCGGCACGCTGTGGGCCAACTCGACCGGCTACATCGTCGCCACCAACCTGAACACGGGCTCGCTGGAAACCTCCGGCGTCGACATCTCGGCCAACTACGGCTTCGATCTCGGCTCCGCGGGAGGCCTGTCGTTCGACGGCGTCGGCACCTGGCTGGACGAGCTGATCGTCACGCCGCTGCCGAACTCCCCGGAAACCGATGTGTATGACTGCGCCGGCCTGTACGGCGGCTCGTGCACCTCGGACTCCCGCGGCGCGGTGCAGCCGGAATGGCGGCACAAGCTGCGGGCGACCTGGGATACGCCGTGGTCCGGCGCCTCCCTGTCGGTCTCCTGGCGGTATTTCTCTGCGGTCGACGTTGCGGCCAGCAGCGATCAGCCCGCTCTGACCGGCACGTTCGCCGAGATCAACGAAACCCTGGATTCCCAGTCCTATATCGACCTGTCCGCGTCGATCAGCTACTCGGGCATCCGGTTCCGTGGCGGCGTCAACAACGTGTTCGACGTCGATCCGCCGCTCTCCTCGATCGTTGGATCGGGCGCGGGCAACGGGAACACGTTCCCGCAGGTGTATGACGCCCTGGGCCGTTACTTCTTCCTTGGCCTGACCAAGGACTTCTAAGGTCCAGACCCAAGCGTTCGTGAGGGGCGGCGGGCTTCGGCCCGCCGCCCCTTGCATTTTCAGGCGCCGAAAGCGGCTTTACGGTATGGATGAGGGCGGGGCGCCATGATAGACGCACGGCCCCGGCCGCGCCGGATAGGGGTATAGCTCAGTTGGTAGAGCGGCGGTCTCCAAAACCGCAGGTCGCGGGTTCGAATCCTGCTGCCCCTGCCAGGCGCTGCAACCGGCGGGCTCCGCAAGCCTGCGATTGCTGGGAATATCGCGGAAAATGGTGTTGCGCGGGGGGGCGCATCCGCGCTATCACCCCGCTTCTGCACGAACCGAAGAGGCGACGTTCGGTCAGCCGCCGCGGCGGCGCGATGGACGTCGCTTAATTTTGTGCGGAAAGCGTAACAGCGGATTCGCAGCGCGGACAAGGGTTCCGGCGCGCGGACCGGCGGGTGGCGAACATGGCGGAAGCGAAGAAAAAAGTCGGCCCGATCAAATTCCTAACCCAGGTGCGTCAGGAGGGCCGCAAGGTCACCTGGACGACGTGGAAGGAAACGGTCGTCACCACGATCATGGTGTTCATCATGGTCGTGATCATGGCGATCTTCTTCTTTGTCACCGATTTTGCGGTGTCCTCGCTGTTGCGCGGGGGCTTCCGCCTTCTTGGCGCCGGAGCATAAGAGATCATGGCCGAAGCGGGCGCGCATAAGTGGTACATCGTCCACGCCTACTCGAATTTCGAGAACAAGGTGGCCGAGCAGATTCGCCGTGACGCGGCGGACAAGGGGCTCGAGGGCGATTTCGAGGAGGTCCTGGTCCCGACCGAGGACGTCCAGGAGATCAAGCGCGGCCGCAAGGTGAACCGGGAGAAGAAATTCTTCCCCGGCTACGTCCTGGTGAAGATGCGCATGAGCGACGAGGCCTATCACCTCGTCAAGAACACGCCGAAGGTCACCGGATTCCTCGGCTCGGCCAACACGCCGATGCCGGTCTCCGAGATCGAGGTGAAGCGGATCCTGGGGCAGATCGAGGAGGGCGTGGACCGTCCGGCCCCCGAGATCACCTTCGACATCGGCGAGAAGGTGAAAGTGACCGAGGGTCACTTCCAGTCCTTCGAGGGCCTGGTGGAGGAAGTCGACCAGGACACGGGCCGCCTGAAGGTGGCGATTTCGATTTTCGGCCGGGCGACTCCGGTGGAGCTGGAATACGCGCAGGTCGAAAAGCTGGCTTAGGTAGTTTTTTCGTGTGGGAGGCCGCCCAAATCAGCCCGGGCGCGCCGCACCACGCACTCTTTGACTGAAGAGCAAGGGCAATGGCGAAGAAAATCGACGGATACATCAAGTTGCAGGTGCCGGCGGGGGCGGCCAATCCCTCCCCGCCCATCGGCCCCGCGCTGGGTCAGCGCGGCGTGAACATCATGGAATTCTGCAAGGCGTTCAACGCCAAGACGGAAGGCATGGAAAAGGGGATGCCGATCCCCACGACCATCACCGTCTATGCGGACAAGTCGTTCACGTTCGAGACCAAGACTCCCCCGGCCAGCTTCCTTCTGATGAAGGCGGCCAAGGTCAAGAAGGGTGCCTCCAAGGTCGGCGAGCAGACGGTGGGCAAGGTCACCCGCGCCCAGCTGCGCGAGATCGCCGAGGCCAAGATGACCGACCTGAACGCCAACGATCTGGACCAGGCGGAAAAGATCATCGCCGGCAGCGCCCGTTCCATGGGCCTGGAAGTGGTGGGGTAGGGATCATGGCGAAGAACGGAAAACGCATGAGCGCCGCCCTGGACGGGCTGGACCGCGACAAGCTCTACACGGTCGCCGACGCGGTGGCCCTGGTGAAGAAGAACGCCACCGCCAAGTTCGACGAGACCATCGAGGTCGCCGTCAATCTGGGCGTCGATCCCCGCCATGCGGACCAGATGGTGCGCGGCGTGGTGAACCTGCCCAACGGCACGGGCCGCTCGGTCCGCGTCGCGGTGTTCGCCAAGGGCGCCAAGGCCGACGAGGCCAGGGAAGCCGGCGCCGACATCGTGGGCGCCGAGGACCTGGCCGAGGAAGTCCAGAACGGCCGGACCGATTTCGACCGCGTCATCGCCTCGCCGGACATGATGCCGGTGGTGGGGCGCCTGGGTAAGGTTCTGGGCCCGCGCGGCCTGATGCCGAACCCGAAGGTCGGCACCGTCACGCCGAACGTCGCCCAGGCGGTCAAGGACGCCAAGGGCGGCGCGGTGGAGTTCCGCGTCGAGAAGGCCGGCATCGTCCATGCCGGCGTCGGCAAGGCGAGCTTCGCCGAGCAGGCGCTCGAGGAAAACGTGCGGGCGTTCGTCGACGCGCTGGCCAAGGCCAAGCCGTCCGGCGCCAAGGGCACGTATATGAAGAAGATCTCGATCAGCTCGACGATGGGTCCGGGGGTCCGCGTGGACCAGGCCGACACCTCCGCGCCGGCGTAGGGATCAGCGTTTCCGGGCCTTCGGGTCCGGGTTTTGTTTCCGGACCTTTGGGTCCGGTGGTGGCCGCGTCCCGGGATGTTCCCGGTCCGCGGCCGACCTGTCCGTGATCACGGGGGGCCAACGCCTTCGGGCGGCGGCCTTAATCATCCGCCCCGTGTGAGACAGAGCGACCAATCGGCTTTGCCTCCCTGAACCGGGGGCGATGTCGGTTCGAGCCCTGGGACAGGAATGCGCCGCATGGCGCGTCCGAACCCCGAGGGGAGAGGGCGGCCGTACGGCGCCTTCGGGGCGGCCCATGGTGGGCCGCCTTAACAGGGAGACCGCAATGGATCGCACTGAAAAGCAGGAAGCGATCGAGACGCTGAAAGGCATCTTCGATTCTTCCGGATCCGTGGTTCTGGCCCGTTATTCGGGTCTGACCGTTGCGGAAATGACGAAACTGCGCGCCAACCTGCGTAAGGGCGGCGCCAGCGTGAAGGTGGTGAAGAACCGCCTGGCCAAGATCGCGCTGCAAGGCAAGCCGGGTGAGGGCGCCGCCGACCTGTTCCAGGGTCCGGTGGCGATCGCTTACGCGGAGGACTTCGTGTCCGCGCCCAAGGGCGTCGTCGAGTTCGCCAAGGATAACGAGAAATTCGTGATCCTGGGCGGCTTCATGGATCAGGAAATCATGGACGCCAACGGCGTCGAGGCCCTGTCCAAGATGCCGTCGCGCGACGAGCTCATCGCGACCATCGCCGCGCGCCTCGTCGGCCAGGCCTCTCAGGTCGCCGGCCGGCTCAACCAGCCCGGCCAGCACCTCGCCGGCGCCATCCAGGCGATCGGCGAACAGGCCGCCGCCTGACCGTCATTCTCTGCAATTCGAACTGACACACGTCTTAAGGGAACTTGAAAAATGGCAAACGTGGAACAACTTTGCGATGAGCTGCTGGGTCTGACGATCCTGGAAGCCAAGCAACTGAACGATCTTCTGGAAGAAAAAGGCATCAAGGTCGCCGCTCCGGTGGCCGTCGCCGGCGCGGCCGGCGGTGACGCCGGCGCCGCCGCGGCGGAAGAAAAGGATGAGTTCGACATCATCCTGGCCGCCTCCGGCGACAAGAAGATCAACGTCATCAAGGAAGTCCGGGCCATCACGGGCCTGGGCCTGAAGGAAGCCAAGGACCTGGTCGAAGGCGCGCCGAAGCCTGTGAAGGAAGGCGTCGCCAAGGCCGAGGCCGAGGAAATCAAGAAGAAGCTCGAGGAAGCCGGCGCTACCGTCGAGCTCAAATAAGTACGGGTGCGCTTCACGCGCATTAAAACTTGAGGTTAAGGGCCGTGCGGGGGGAGACTCCCGCACGGCCCCTGACCGATTCGAATTTTCACCGGCTTTCCGGCCGCCGTCACCGGAACGCCGCGTATGACCGCTGGCCGGGCGGGCGCGCAAATCCGGCCAGACGGCGTGCAAGGCGCGATCCGCGCGAAGGGAGCGACGATGTCTCTGACGTTCACGGGAAAGAAGCGAATCCGGAAATCTTTCGGCCGTATCCCCGAAGTCGTGCAGATGCCGAACCTGATCGAGGTTCAGAAAAGCTCGTACGACCAGTTCCTGCAGAAGGACACGCCCCATCTGGAGCGGACCGACGAGGGGATTCTGGCCGTTTTCAAATCGGTCTTCCCGATCCGGGACTTTTCCGAACGCGCCGTTCTGGAGTTCGTCTCCTATGAGTTCGAGGCGCCCAAGTTCGACGTCGACGAATGCGGCCAGCGCGACATCACCTTCGCCGCGCCGCTGCGGGTCAAGCTGCGCCTGATCGTCTTCGATACCGACGAGGAAACCGGCGCCAAGTCGGTGAAGGACATCAAGGAGCAGGACGTCTATATGGGCGACATCCCGCTCATGACGGACAAGGGCACCTTCGTCATCAACGGGACCGAGCGCGTCATCGTCTCCCAGATGCACCGCAGCCCGGGCGTCTTCTTCGACCACGACAAGGGCAAGACCCACGCCAGCGGCAAATATCTGTTCGCCGCGCGCGTCATCCCCTATCGCGGCTCCTGGCTCGATTTCGAATTCGACGCCAAGGACATCATCCATGTCCGCATCGACCGCCGCCGCAAGCTGCCGGCGTCGACCATGCTCTATGCGCTGGGCATGGATAAGGAGGAGATCCTCTCCACCTTCTATCATTCGGTCGAATACAAGCGGACCAAAGAGGGCTGGACCACGCCGTTCGACCCCGAGCGCCTGAAGGGCGTGAAGCCGCAGCGCGACCTGATCGACGCCAAGAACGGCGAAGTCGTGGCCGAGGCCGGCAAGAAGCTGACCGCGCGCGCGCTGAAGAAGCTGTCCGACGCCAAGCTGAAGACGCTGCTGGTCTCCGACGACGACCTGACCGGCCGTTACCCGGCGCAGGACCTGGTCAACATGCAGACCGGCGAGATCTACGCCGAGGCCGGCGACGAGCTGGCCCTGGAGACGATCGAGGGGCTGGCCGAGGCGGGGATCGACGAGATCACCCTGCTGGACATCGACCACGTCAATATCGGCGGCTACATGCGCAACACGCTGGCCGCCGACAAGAACGAGTCGCGCGACCAGGCCCTGATCGACATCTACCGCGTCATGCGTCCGGGCGAACCGCCGACGGAAGAGACCGCGCAGGCCCTGTTCAACGGCCTGTTCTTCGACTCCGAGCGCTACGACCTGTCCGCCGTCGGCCGGGTGAAGATGAACATGCGCCTGGACCTCGACGCCGAGGACACGGTGCGCACCCTGCGCAAGGAAGACATCCTTGCGGTGCTGAAGACGCTGGTCGATCTGCGCGACGGCCGCGGCGAAGTGGACGACATCGACAATCTCGGCAACCGGCGCGTGCGCTCGGTCGGCGAGCTGATGGAGAACCAGTACCGCGTCGGCCTGCTGCGCATGGAGCGCGCGATCAAGGAGCGCATGACCTCCGTCGATATCGAGACGGTCATGCCGCACGACCTGATCAACGCCAAGCCGGTGGCCGCGGCGGTCCGCGAATTCTTCGGCAGCTCGCAGCTGTCGCAGTTCATGGACCAGACCAACCCGCTGTCCGAAATCACGCACAAGCGGCGCCTGTCCGCGCTGGGCCCGGGCGGCCTGACGCGTGAACGCGCCGGCTTCGAAGTGCGCGACGTGCACCCGACCCATTATGGCCGGATCTGCCCGATCGAGACGCCGGAAGGCCCGAATATCGGCCTGATCAACTCGCTGGCCACGCACGCCCGCGTCAACAAATACGGCTTCATCGAAAGCCCGTACCGCAAGGTCGACAAGGGCAAGCTGACCGACGAGGTCGTCTATCTGTCGGCGATGGAGGAGTCCCGCTACGCGGTGGCCCAGGCCAACGCCCAGATCGACGCCAACGGCAAGCTGGTGAACGACTTCGTCACCTGCCGGGTGTCCGGCGACGTGACGCTGATCCCGCGCGACGAGGTGGACTTCATCGACGTGTCGCCGAAACAGCTGGTTTCGGTCGCCGCGGCGCTGATCCCCTTCCTTGAAAACGATGACGCCAACCGCGCCCTGATGGGCTCGAACATGCAGCGTCAGGCCGTGCCGCTCCTGCGCGCCGAGGCGCCGCTGGTCGGCACCGGCATGGAGTCGGTCGTGGCCCGCGATTCCGGCGCCGCCATCACCGCCCGCCGCGACGGCGTGGTGGAGCAGGTGGACGCCGAGCGGATCGTTATCCGCGCGACCAAGGAAAAGGACCCGACCAAGCCGGGCGTGGACATCTTCAACCTGCTGAAGTTCCAGCGCTCCAACCAGTCGACCTGCATCAACCAGCGTCCGCTGGTGCGCGTGGGCGACGAAGTGCGCGCCGGCGACATCATCGCCGACGGCCCGTCCACCGATCTGGGCGAGCTGGCGCTCGGCAAGAACGCGCTCGTCGCGTTCATGCCGTGGAACGGCTACAATTTCGAGGACTCGATCCTGATCTCCGAGCGCATCGTGCGGGACGACGTCTTCACCTCCATCCACCTGGAGGAGTTCGAAGTCATGGCCCGCGACACCAAGCTGGGCCCGGAAGAAATCACGCGCGACATCCCGAACGTGGGCGAAGAGGCCCTGCGCAATCTGGACGAGGCCGGCATCGTGGCCATCGGGGCCGAGGTGCAGGCCGGCGACATCCTGGTCGGCAAGGTCACGCCGAAGGGCGAAAGCCCGATGACGCCGGAAGAAAAGCTTCTGCGCGCCATCTTCGGCGAGAAGGCCTCCGACGTCCGCGACACCTCGCTGAAACTGCCCCCGGGCACGACCGGCACGGTGGTCGAGGTGCGCGTGTTCAACCGCCACGGCGTGGAGAAGGACCAGCGCGCCCTGCAGATCGAGCGTGAGGAAATCGAGCGCCTCGCCAAGGACCGCGAGGACGAGCTCAACATCCTGGAGCGCAACATCTATGGCCGCCTGAAGGAAATCCTTCTGGAGAAGAACGCGGTCTCCGGCCCGCGCGGCTTCACCAAGGGCAAGGTCTCCGAGGACAAGCTGGAAGAGCTGTCCCGCGGCCAGTGGTGGCAGATCGGCATCTCCGATGACGACGCGATGGAGCAGATCGAAGGCTTGAACAAGCAGTACAAGGAGTCCAAGGCCCGCCTGGACGCCCGTTTCGACGACAAGGTCGACAAGCTGCAGCGCGGCGACGAACTGCCCCCGGGCGTGATGAAAACGGTCAAGGTGTTCGTCGCGGTGAAGCGCAAGCTGCAGCCGGGCGACAAGATGGCCGGCCGTCACGGCAACAAGGGGGTTATCTCCAAGATCGTGCCGGTCGAGGATATGCCCTTCCTGGAAGACGGCCGTCCGGTCGACATCGTTCTGAACCCGCTGGGCGTGCCCTCGCGGATGAATGTCGGCCAGATCCTGGAGACCCACCTTGGCTGGGCGTGCGCCGGCCTCGGCCGCCAGATCGGCGAGGCCTATTCCACCTATGAGCGTCAGGGCGACATCAAGCCGCTGAAGGACACGCTCGCCGGCATTCTGGGCGAGGAAGCCGAGCTTCCGCGCAAGAATGACGAGATCGCCGAGCTGGGCCGCAACATGTCGTTCGGCCTGCCGGTCGGCACCCCGGTGTTCGACGGCGCGCGCGAGGCGGAGATCGTGGAGCTGCTGGAAAAGGCGGGCATCAGCTCGTCCGGCCAGTCGACGCTGTGGGACGGCCGCTCGGGCGAGAAGTTCGCCCGCGACGTCACGGTCGGCTACATGTACCTGCTGAAGCTGCACCACCTGGTGGACGACAAGATCCACGCCCGCTCCATCGGCCCCTACAGCCTGGTCACCCAGCAGCCGCTGGGCGGCAAGGCCCAGTTCGGCGGCCAGCGCTTCGGCGAAATGGAGGTCTGGGCGCTGGAGGCCTATGGCGCGGCCTACACGCTGCAGGAAATGCTGACGGTGAAGTCGGACGACGTGGCCGGCCGCACCAAGGTCTATGAGGCGATCGTCCGCGGCGACGACAGCTTCGAGGCCGGCATCCCCGAAAGCTTCAACGTTCTGGTCAAGGAAATGCGTTCGCTGGGCCTCGACGTGGCCCTGCAGAACAGCTGAGCGAGACGATCCGGTAAGGAGACATCAGGTCATGAACCAAGAGGTCATGAACATTTTCAACCCGGCTGCTGAAGAGCCGGTCTTCGACCAGATCCGGATCGGGCTGGCCAGCCCGGAGAAGATCCATTCCTGGTCGTACGGCGAGATCAAGAAGCCGGAGACGATCAACTACCGGACCTTCAAGCCGGAGCGGGACGGCCTGTTCTGCGCCCGCATCTTCGGCCCGATCAAGGACTATGAGTGCTTGTGCGGCAAGTACAAGCGCATGAAGTACAAGGGCATTATCTGCGAGAAGTGCGGCGTGGAAGTGACGCTCGCCCGCGTGCGGCGCGAGCGCATGGGCCATATCGAGCTGGCCGCCCCGGTCGCCCATATCTGGTTCCTGAAGTCGCTTCCCTCCCGGATCGCGATGATCCTGGACATGGCGCTGAAGGACGTGGAGCGCGTCCTGTATTTCGAATCCTATCTGGTGCTGGAGCCCGGCCTGACGGCGCTGGAGCCGCTGCAGCTCCTGACCGAAGAGGAATATTACGAGGCCCAGGAACAGTACGGCGAGGACAGCTTCACCGCCGGCATCGGCGCCGAGGCGATCCGCGAGATCCTGATGGGCCTCGACCTGGAGTCGACGGCCGAACAGCTGCGCACCGATATCGAGGAAACCGGTTCGGAGCTGAAGAAGAAGAAATACGTCAAGCGGCTGAAGCTGATCGAGGCCTTCATGTCGTCCGGCAACCGGCCGGAATGGATGATCCTCACCGTCGTGCCGGTCATCCCGCCCGAGCTGCGCCCGCTGGTGCCGCTGGACGGCGGCCGGTTCGCGACCTCGGACCTGAACGACCTGTACCGCCGCGTCATCAACCGGAACAACCGCCTGAAGCGGCTGATGGAGCTGCGCGCGCCGGACATCATCATCCGCAACGAAAAGCGGATGCTGCAGGAATCCGTCGACGCCCTGTTCGACAACGGCCGCCGCGGCCGGACCATCACCGGCGCCAACAAGCGTCCGCTGAAGTCGCTGTCCGACATGCTGAAGGGCAAGCAGGGCCGGTTCCGCCAGAACCTGCTCGGCAAGCGCGTCGACTATTCGGGCCGTTCGGTCATCGTGGTCGGCCCGGAGCTGAAGCTGCATGAATGCGGCCTGCCCAAGAAGATGGCGCTGGAGCTGTTCAAGCCGTTCATCTATGCGCGGCTGGACGCCAAGGGCCTGTCGGGCACCGTCAAGCAGTCCAAGAAGATGGTGGAGAAGGAGCGGCCGGAGGTCTGGGACATCCTGGACGAGGTCATCCGCGAGCACCCGGTTCTGCTGAACCGCGCGCCGACCCTGCACCGTCTGGGCATCCAGGCGTTCGAACCGAAACTGATCGAAGGCAAGGCGATCCAGCTGCACCCGCTGGTCTGCGCCGCGTTCAACGCCGACTTCGACGGCGACCAGATGGCCGTGCACGTCCCGCTGAGCCTGGAGGCCCAGCTGGAAGCGCGCGTGCTGATGATGTCGACCAACAACATCCTCAGCCCCGCCAACGGCCGCCCGATCATCGTGCCGTCCCAGGACATCGTGCTGGGCCTCTATTACCTGTCGCTGGCCAAGGACGGCGAGCCGGGCGAGGGCATGGTGTTCGCCAATCTGGGCGAGATCGAAGCGGCGCGCGAAGCGGGCGTCATCACCCTGCACACCAAGATCCGGGCGCGCTGGCACACCTTCGACGAAGAGGGCAATCACGTCTCCTCCATCCAGGAGACGACCGCCGGCCGCATGCTGATCGCCGAGCACCTGCCGCGTAATCCGGAAGTGCCGTTCGACCTGATCAACCGCCTCCTGACCAAGAAGGAGATCGGCCACATCATCGATGTCGTCTATCGCCACACCGGCCAGAAGGCGACGGTCATCTTCTGCGACCGGATCATGGGCCTGGGCTTCAAGGAAGCCGCCAAGGCCGGCATCTCGTTCGGCAAGGACGACATGGTGATCCCGGACGAAAAGCGGAAGCTGGTCGACCAGACCCGCGCGCTGGTCTCCGATTACGAGCAGCAATACGCCGACGGCCTGATCACCAAGGGCGAGAAGTACAACAAGGTGGTCGACGCCTGGGCCAAGTGCACCGACAAGGTGGCCGACGCGATGATGGAGCGCGTCTCGCTGCTGGAGAAGGCGGATTCGGGCCGCGAGCTGGACCCGAACTCGATCTTCATGATGGCGCACTCCGGTGCCCGCGGCTCCAAGAACCAGATGAAGCAGCTC
>ENA-ORCV01000297-ORCV01000297.1-marine-metagenome-genome-assembly--contig:-NODE-297-length-48721-cov-11.072342_pt1 | contig 48721 bp, 45 predicted proteins | sample MGYA00237779_ERZ508509 | MGnify/ENA primary metagenome ERZ508509 (study PRJEB26180, sample SAMN06268772) | marine metagenome | isolation source: Bioluminescent Bay, La Paraguera, Puerto Rico | place... | reverse complement strand
ACGCCCGACCTGCTGATCGACTACCAGGTCGCGCACAGCGAGAAAATCAAGACCAGCCCCTTCCGGATCGGCATCGGCGTTGGCAGCTACGGCAGCGGCGGCGGTGCCAGCGTCGGCACCAGCACCTCGGGCGTCCGGAACGTGAGCGAGGCCTCGCTGGTCGTCCACGCGATCGACACCGCCCGCAACGCCGAAGTGTGGCGCAGCCGCGTATCGCGCGAGCTCGGCAAGGATGAAGTGAAAGCCGAGGATGTCCAGCGCGCGGTTTCCGAGATATTCAGCGACTTTCCAGCGCATTCGGCTGGCCCGTAGCGGCGTAGCCCGCGGCTGATCCGGCATCCACGAGTACGCAAGTCACATCCGCACTGTAGTACGCGACCGGCGCCGTGATTCCCGGGCTGCTGGTCGGTCCATCCGGCATACACGGCGACTACCGCGGCGTGCGGCTCTCTTCCCTGCCATCGATACGAGGCATTCACCATGGGCTTACCCGTAGACTACTTTCTGCATTCCGCCAATGTCTTGCTGCTGGTGGCGTACTGCGTGCGCGATATCCTGTGGCTGCGCCTGTTTGCCGTGGCGGCGTCACTCGTGTCCATCCCCTACTTCTTTTTTCAATCCACGGTACTGTGGACACCGGTCGCATGGGCCGTTTGTTTTGCGGGAATCAACTTGTTCCAGGCAGGCAGGCTGTACCTGGAGCGTCAGCCCGTAAAACTGACACCCGAGGAAGAAGAGGTGCGGCAGCTTGTATTCGCGGATATCCCGCCGCGCAAGGTTCTCCAGGTTCTGAGCATTGGCACCTGGACGACGGAAGATCGTGGGAAGCGTCTACTCCGGAAGGGGGATGTTCCCGAGGACATGGCACTTATCGTGCGAGGCAAGGTCCGGCTCACTCAACCCGGTTCCGACGTTGCCAGCCTGGGGCCGGGCGACTTTGTGGGGTCTGCATTGATCCTGAGTGGCTTGCCGGCCGACCTGGACGCGACCGTCGACGAGCCACTGCGAACCATTCGCTGGAGAGTCGACGTTCTGGAAAAGTACCTCAATGCCAATCCCGAGGTGCGGGCGGCTGTCCAGAAATACCTCGCGCGGGAACTGGCTGGCAAAGTGCACCAGGTGGTGGGCTCGCCCGGCGACCAGGCGTAATTCCAGTCGCTGCTGCGGGGACGCGAGATTCTTAATGGTCGGTGCCGCCGAGAGCCAGGCGAAACCCGGCATTGGCAATAAACCCTTCCAGGGGCGCCCACGCGTCCACGGTCCAGAGCCCTACGGGTGCACGGGTCGGCCGAACCAGCGGATCCTCCTTGGTCTGGCGCACGTCGAGCAAGTTCTCAGATGAGAACCTCCAGCCGGCTCTCCGTCACGAGAGGAACCGGTCCGCGTCCGCCGGGCCGGCTACGTAGCAAGCATCCCGTGTCCCGAACCAGCGCAATCGAATCCTTGCCACCCGGTCGTACCGCCAGTCATTCATCCGGCGCGGCAAGAGGCGATTCACGCCCGGATTTCGGCTCCATCGTCGCGTCAGGGTACCACCCTGCCGCCGCTATTTCGCCGCAACGAGTGCCTGGTCGATGTCGGCGAGGATGTCGTCGATATGCTCTATGCCGACGCACAGCCGGATCATGTCCGGCGTCACGCCTGCCGATTTCAGCTCGTCTTCCGACAACTGCCGGTGTGTCGTGGAGGCCGGGTGTGCGGCCAGCGACTTCACGTCGCCGATGTTGACGAGCCGCAGGAACATTTGCAGTGCGTCGTAGAATTTCACCCCGGCGTCGAAGCCGCCCTTGATCCCGAACGACAGCAGCGCCGACGGCTTGCCGTTGGTGTACTTCTGCGCCAGGTCGTAATACGGCGAGCTTGGCAGGCCGGCGAAGCTGACCCACTCCACCTGCGGGTGCTCTTCGAGGTACTTCGCAACGGCAAGCGCGTTATCGCAGTGCCGCTCCATGCGCAGCGGCAGGGTTGCGAGCCCCTGCAGAATCTGGAACGCGTTCATCGGGCTCAACGCCGACCCGGTGTTGCGGAGCGGCACCGTGCGCGCGCGGCCGATGTACGCGGCCGGCCCCAGCGCCTCCGTGTAGACGACCCCGTGGTAGGAGGCCTCGGGCTCGGTGAGCATGTGGAACTTCTTCGGGTACTTCGCCCACGGGAACTGGCCGCTGTCGACGATGACGCCACCGAGCGAGTTGCCGTGCCCAGCCATGTACTTCGTCAGCGAGTTGACGACGACGTCGGCGCCCCACTGGATGGGCTTGGTCAGTGCCGGCGTGGCGACCGTGTTGTCGACGATAAGCGGCACTCCCTTTTCATGGGCCATGTTCGCCAGCGCCTCGATGTCGACGACGTTGCCAGCCGGGTTGCCGATCGTTTCGCAGAACACCGCGGTCGTCTTGTCGTCGATCAGGCCCTGCAGCGCCTCGACGGAGTCGTCCTTCGCAAAACGCACGTCGATGCCCTGCCGCGGCAGCATGTGCTTGAAGAGCGTGTAGGTTCCGCCGTAGAGCAACGGCACCGTGACGATGTTGTTGCCTTGCTCCGCGATATTCAGGATCGAGTAGTTGATCGCTGCGCTGCCGGCACTCAGGCACAGCCCCGCAATGCCGCCTTCCAGCTCAGCCGACCGCTTCTCCAGCACGTCGACGGTCGGGTTCATGATGCGCGAGTAGATGTTGCCCTCGACCTCGAGGTTGAACAGCGCCGCGCCGTGCGCCGCGTTGTCGAACTCGTAGGCGACCGTCTGGTAAATCGGCGTTGCGACCGCTTTGGTCGCGGGGTCCGACTTGAATCCGGCGTGGATGGCGAGGGTTTCGTCTCTCATGAAAGTGTCTCTCGTCGCGTGATTGGAAGAACCCGCGAATATATAGAGTTCGCGCGTTATTGCCAGCGACGGTCGCGACGGAAACTATTCCTGGCTCATCACATGTGCGGCAATGTTCCCCGCCTGGAGTTCCCAGCCCTCCTTGTTGGAGCGAAGCACCTCTGCCCGCTTCGATGCCGGGAACTGCAGGAACCCGGTCTCGGTGATCGTCAGGCGCGTCCCGTTGGCCGTCGGTTGCAGGTGGAACTCGACCAGGATTTTGGCATCATCGCTGTAGGTCGACTCCGGGTCGATCGCACCGGGCGGCCAGGTGAACGCAAACAGTCGTTCATGCTCCATGCGCTCGGTCACTGACTCCCATTGCATGTCCTCGTGGCCGGGATACGTGACATTGCCCGTCGTGGTTTCGCCGACCCTGAACGGACCGTCCAGGCGAACATGAAACCAGCGGCCGAACTCCACGTGGTCCGTGAGCGCCCGCCAGACCCGGGACACCGGCGCTGCGAGATCGACGGTCTTTTGAATCCGGTCCTGGTCGGACGGGCTCATGTCGATACCGTCCCCGCCGCGGTGCCGCGTTCGATCTGCAATCGCGCCGGCGGCGACAGGCTGGTGCCGGCGTCGGTCACGATCCCGAGGATGCTGAGGTTCAGGTCCTCCGCGATCTCGAGGTATTCCGCCCAGGCTGGCGTATCGACGTACGCGTACACCTCGACCAGCAGGCCGTCGTTGCCGATCTCGTGAAACCGGACCCGCTGGCCTTCGTCGAGCACCTGCGAATGCTGCGCGAGCAGCGCCCGGCAGCCCTCCAGCACTTTCTCGAGCTGCGCTCTCGTCGTATCGAAACTCAACCGGAGGTTGTTGCGGAACAGGATCTTCTGGCGTGCCGAGATATTGTCGATCGGTTCCGCGGCGAGCTTGGAGTTCGGGATCGCGATGACGGTGTTCGCCAGGGTGCGGATACGCGTGGTGCGCAGGCCGATCTCCTCGATCGTGCCCGTCACTGTACCGACGCGACAAAAGTCCCCGACTCGCACTGGCTGCTGCGTGTACAGCGTGACCGCGCCGAAAATGTCTTCCATCGGTTTTTGCAGCGCGAGCGCTACCGCGATACCACCAACGCCAAGGCCTGCCAGGACCGTGGTGATGTTGATCCCGAGCTGGTTGAGGTACGTCAGCGTCGCGCCGGCGACGATCAGGAGCTTGATTGCGTTGGTCGCAGGCGTCAGCAGCATGGAAGCACCGGTACGACCCAGGCGCTGGAACCGTGAGCGGGACGCATCACGAACCAGGTTGACGGCCGCAAACAGGAGCCAGACCGTAATCAATACCGGAACCGGCGTTATGTGCTCCCAGTGCTCAGCCGCGATGCCGCGCCCGAGCGAGGTCGCCATGCCGTTCACCGCGATCACGACCAGCCAGAGGCCGAACGGCAAGGCGAGGAAACGGAATGCCCGCCGCCCCGCCTCGGCGCCGGACCTGCCGATCCAGAACCGGATGACCAGCGCGCCCACGAGCACCGCCAGGTAGACCGCAATCCCGGTACCGAGCACGATGATCCACTTGAACAGCTCCATGCCGAGAACGTCTTTCTCGGGGATGCTGCGACGCAACTTCTCGACGTACTCGGGGTAGCCGTAACTAACGTACAGCTGCGGGATCAGCGACACACTGGCATTGGACACCTTCCAGATGAACGCGTCGTCGCCTCGCGGCACCCGCTGCATGAAGAGCTGGACCTGCCGGCCGTCGTTCATTACGGTGCCGATCGCGTCACGATAGTCTGGCAGGTTGTCGTTGCGTTTGCCGCGGGGGTCGTCGACGAGTTCTTCGACTTCCACCCAATCGGCACGCTGAACGATGATGAAGAATTGCTGGGCGAGCTCTGCGCCGGAAAGGTCACGCGCCTCTCCGCGGAGATTCCGAAGATCCAGGTACTCGGCAGCAGTCTCGTAGTCGCCAGCGTCGGCGGCCGCAATGAAACCGTCGCTGGAGCGCTTCGGCGTGCCACGACCGAGATTGTCGGCCGGAATCTCCGGCAACGCCTCCTCCTCCTCGGACTGCGCCGGCGGGGGGAGAAGCAAGAGCAGCAGGAACAGGCCTGGCAGAAAACGGATCAATGGCATCGCGGTATTGTTATTGATGACCCGGCCTGAGTCCAACACCGCCTGAGTGTAGAACCCGCCTGCCGCGCAACATTGACCGGCCTCACACGGGGCACTTTCTTTCCTGGTCGCAGGCTCCCGATTCCTGCGAAAAAAGGTGTCCGAAAAAAGGTGTCAAAAAAGGTGTCCAAAAAAGGTGTCCAAAAAAGGTGTCAGGTTTATTTTCTGGCACTCGCGGTTCTGGCGGATGACTCGGCCGCTGATCCGCCACGTGGCGGCTGCTATCGACGAAACTTCAAGTAGTTTCGAGGGAATCCGCCACGTGGCGGATTTGAATGAGTCTAATCGCTTGGCAGCGGGTGCTCCCGGCGACGAGCAAGAACGAGGATCTCCTGATAGTTCTTTCAGCCGCACAAGAGTAGGGCCCCGCAAGGGGCCCTACTGAGCGACGCGTCATGCAGCCCACCGGGGCCCGATATCAAGGGCGCAGCCTGCGCAAGATCACCGGCACATCCGGGAGGTCGGCCGGAACGAACTCGCCGGCCGTCTCGATGGGATCCGGGCAGCTGAAGGCGGCAAACGGGGCTGGCCGGTCGCAACTCCGAGTAAAGACGTTGACTGTGCCCTTCAGTGTGTTGCGATTCCTGCCGGACAGGCTCAGTTCGACGCGGTACCAGGCCATGACGTCGCCGGCCGAGTCGGCCTTCAGGAACAACGCGACGACCTTGATACCGCCCCGCGTGTACTTCCAGCTTCCGAACTGCGCAGAGTCACGAGTCCCGAACGGCAGGCCGCCGAAATCGCCGGCATCGCTCATCAGCACGGTTCGATCGGCGTGCAACGCGACGAGACCCGGGAGACTCAGGCCCTCGAGACCGTAGGGCGTCGCATCCAGGGCGAGATACCAGGTCCCTGGCACAACCAGGCGGGAGTGGTTCGCGGCGGCCATCGACGGCATGAGTGACAGAGCGACGATAGCGGACAGTATCGCCGACCGGACCGAGTTGCACTTTCGCATGGATTTCATTTTCAGCTCCCTCATCGCGTGTTGGACAGGCCCACGAGCATGGGGCGACTGAAGTGAAAATAGTTCGGGAAAGCCTCCGGAAACCCTTGGGATTCCAAGTCAGCCCGGAAGGCCCAGCGCTCCGGCAAGGGTCCGGTAGCGTGGATGCCGTCGAACAGCCTCGAACGCCGGCGCCAATGCCAGGTAATCCACTTTCATCAGGTCACCTCGACCGGCAGCCTGTTCGAGTATGTCCAGCGCCGCCTCCGGTTGTCCGGAGAGACTGCGCAGTCGCGCCACTACCACGGGCGACACGTACTGGCCACGTGGACGACGCTCAAGCATTTCCGCTATAACCCCCAACATCTCGGCACCTGCTCCGGGTGTTTCGAGAATCCGAGCAGCATCTGCCATGTTCCGCCAGTTTGGTCGTTCCCAGGTCACGGCATCCGTTTCCTTTCGCAACCAGGCCAGGTCCGCGCGCAGCTCCAGGGCCGGCCCGAACGAGGGATTGATCTCTCGTATTGAATCAACCTCCACCTTGACGCCCGCGTACTTGCCGGAACCTGCGAGGCACAGGGCGTTAGCGAGCATGATGGCCGGATTCAGCGGATCCAACCGCCTGCCGATCGCAATATCGTCCTGGGCACCGTCATCACCCAGCGTCGCGCGCAACAACGAGCGCAATAGGTACGCATGGGCCAGGTCCGGGTTCTGCGCAATTGACTCATCGAGATGCTCGCGCGCGGAAGCCCAGTCTCGCACGATGTAGAACCTGTAGGCGCCCTCCAGCATGCTGAGTTCCGGGCTTTCGAGCCCGGCCGCCAACGCGTGGTCCAGGGCCGCCCGGGTCTTTGCGCCGGACTCCCGTGCCGGTATTGCACCCCAGTACCCGAGCGCACCCCACACATCGGCAATGCCGGCGTACGCTGCTCCGAACTCCGGCGAGCGATTCACCGCCGCTTCGAAATGTTCGAGCGCCCTGCCGAACTGGGTCGGGTCGAGCTTGTACCAATGAAACCGTCCGCGCAGATAGTGATCAACCGCCTCGGGATCCAGTGCGTCGGATGCGGCGTCTCCCTCGCAGGTAATTCCCGGAGGCGCCAACTCGGCCCCTACGTCCCGGGCGATCGTCTGTTGTGTCGCGAAGAACTGGCCGACGTTCGTGTCGTAGGTGTTGCCCCAGATATTGATGCCATTCTCCGCGTCCACCAACTGCACCGAGATCCGGAGCTTGTCGCCCATCCGCTGCACCGAGCCATCGACAAGAAATGTGACATCGAGCTGTTTGACGATGTCACCGGCAACGGATTCCCGCTGCAATGCCAACACCACGGAGTGACGGGACAATACCCTGATACCGGGAACGCCACCCAGCATCGCGACCAGTCCGTCCGTGAGTCCGCCGGCAAGCATTCCCGAACTCTCGTCTTCCGAAATCTCCTGAAATGGCAGCACAGCGAGCACCGGGCGCGCCGCCGTACTTTCGGCGACCAGACGATATCCTCGCTTCGGGATCGTCTCGATGAACCCGGGGTTCCGGCTGTCGTCACCGAATGCCTTCCGAAGCTCGAATATCGCGGATTGCAGCGCACTGTCGGTGACGTGGACGTGCGGCCAGACACTTTGTATGAGCCGGTCATGGCTCAGGACTTCGCCGGGATAGCCCGCGAAGTAGGCCAGCAGATCCATGACCCGCGGCTCGAGCCGCCGCGTGACCCCCGCCCTGCCGATAGTGTTCTGGCCCGGCCGAACGACCCATCCGCCGACGATGAATTCGCTGGCCAGTTTCGAGGGCGCCTTCACCATGCGTTGATTGTATGCCCTGCGCCGCGGATATGGGCCGTTCCGCACCGACTGGAGAAGCGCGACGGTTTGTTATTACGGGTTTGCAAATAGGAAAGGGCCCCTAAAGGGACCCTTTGTCATTTGGCAGCGGGGACTCGCTGCCCACGCTATTCGGCCTTGGTCACAGCTATCGATATTCCTGCGAATTAGCCGGTTTGAAAGGAAACCTCCCTCACATTCGAAAGATTCGCGGACCGTCTGGCCTGCCACAGGTCGTAATTGTCCTGCATAGCCAACCAGCTCTCCGGCGACCGACCAATCGCCTTGGAGAGGCGTAATGCCATCTCGGGGCTCACTGCGCTGCGCTCAGCAACAACGCGCGCCAAAGTAGATGCAGCAACGCCCAAATTTTCAGCTAATGACCTGATACTGATGTCGAACGGCTCAATGTAGGTCGACCGAATAAACTCGCCCGGGTGTGGGGGATTATGCATAGCCATCAGTGATAGTCCTCGTAGTCCAAAATGTATGCATTGCCATCTCTAAATTCAAACGTCAGCCGCCAGTTTCCGCTTACCCAAATGGACCACCGGTTCTTCGCTTTCCCTTTGAGGGGATGAAGCCTGTAACCTGGCACATCCATATCATCGATGACTTGAGCCGTATCCAGGGCCGCCAGCTGTAACCGAAGCCGTGCCCCATGTTTAGCCTGGATACCGGACTTACTTCCTGTCTCGAAGTATCGCTTCAGGCCTTTATGCTTAAACGACTTGATCACGAACAAAGTATAGCGTGTTGCGCACCACGCAACAACCATATTCCCTGCCCATTCCCTGGATCAACCGCGGTATAAAGTGCCTCGTTGATCTTTGATAGGGCCGGCTTGCTTGCGTGGTAGCGGGGGCAGGATAGCCGTCGGCGCTGCGCGCCTCAGTTATGTCGGCCGGCTGCGCCGGCCTCGGAATGAACCTGCCGGCTACGCCGCCTCGCAGGTTCAAACCTTGTCCATTTCCAAACAAAAAAAGGGCCCCGCAAGGGGGCCCTTTCTTGTTTGGTAGCGGGGGCAGGATTTGCCTTCGCCCCTGCGGGGCTCAGTTATGTCGCCCGGCTGCGCCGGGCTCGACACGAACCTGCGCCGCTACGCGGCTGTGCAGGTTCAAACCTTGCTCATTTCCAAACGAAAATGGCCCCCACAAGGGAGGCCATTCTTCGTTTGGTAGCGGGGGCTCGATTCGTCCATTAGCAACGTCCCCTGAGCCGTTGGCAGTGCTAGAAATCCCACTGCTAGCTGCCTAGCTCTACACGCCCTACTCCGCAAAATTCCTGACTGAATCGATCTCAATGGCTAAGGCTTTCAATTTCAGGTTGCAACGACTCAAGGACTGCATCGCAGTCTTCTCTCGCCACAACCAATCGCCGAACCTGATCGGAATAAGCTTCCTTCCAGCTGTAAAGTAGATTCCAATACGCTTGTGACTTGACCGCATCCAAATCGATTGAGTACGGACCCTTCGGTGTAATAGTCAGGAGACCAGCCGCATCTTCAATCTCCTCAGCGGACTCCCAACCAAAATCGCTAATCACGAAATGGTCCTTCAGATAGGGCACTTGTAAGTTGTAGTACGTATCCCAGAGTACTTCATTGACGGACCGAACCGATGAGACGCTCTGCATGTACTGCTTGATATGATCACTCAATGTTCGATTGCCAATAAGCCTCATATTGCCAGAGCTCACCATGTCCTCGTAAGCGCCTGTATTCAAATTAGGGCTGTGGATTTTGTAAATACTCCCGATTGTCTCTGCGAACTCACTTGGCAAACTGTTGCGCTCTGAGTCAGACAGAACCAAGAAGACTTCGTCAGTCTTCTTGAGCACTCCCGTGGATAACTCCAATGCGAGTTCTATATCCTTACGGCTCTCAATGAGCTCTTGCTCGAAGGCCGATAAATATTGGTGCAAATCCTCTCGCTCACCACGTTCTTGCCACCAAGCATCAATCGCGAACGCCAACAAAATACTGCCCACAATCGCAGCTGCTTCAATTGATATGCGCTTCCATGGCACTTTTTGAGCATCGGTCATTCAGTAGTTTCGCTTTTGTTGATATCCGCTTTGGGTCATTTCCTGCCGTTCAGAAGTCTACCAGCCCGACCGCAGCTTTCGGGGCCATGGCGGTCACCTACTGAGGTATCGGAAGGGCACAAAAAACCCGGCAACGAGGCCGGGTTTTCAGCTTTTGTGGTAGCGGGGGCAGGATTTGAACCTGCGACCTTCGGGTTATGAGCCCGACGAGCTGCCAGACTGCTCCACCCCGCATCGGCAGGCTGCGCATCCTACTGGGATGCAACAGCAATCGCAACCCCTATTTGGGTCCGAAATCGACGGATTCAAGCGGCCGGCGGGCCGGCCCGCCCTATTGCCCCTGGGCGACCTGCAGGCACAGGGTCCAGAGCCACCCCGGCAGGATGCCGAGGGCCAGCACGGCGAGGCCGTTCACGCTCATCAGGACCCGCGTGTCGACGTCGGCCTGCAGCAGCGCCTGGTCCTGTGCCTCCTCGAAGTACATGTACCAGACGACCCGGAGGTAGTAGTAGGCGCCGACGACCGAGGTGAGGACCATGATGACGGCCAGGCCCACCTCGCCCACGCCGAGCACGGCGTTGATGGCGTTCAGCTTGCCGAAGAAGCCCACGAACGGCGGGACGCCGGCCATGCTGAACATGAAGAACATCATCATCAGCGCCATCCACGGGCTGCGCGCGTTCAGGCCCTTGAAGTCGGACAGGCTCTCGGCGTCATGCCCTCGCCGGCTCAGCAGGATGACCATGCCGAACGCGCCGGCGGCCGAGATGACGTAGGTCAGCGTGTAGAACACGGCGGCAGCGATGCCGGCCGGCGTGCCGGTAAAGACCGCCAGCAGGATGAACCCGACGTGCGCGATCGTCGAGTACGCCAGCATGCGCTTGATGTTCGTCTGGGCGATCGCGACGAAATTGCCGAGCAGCAGCGACAACACGGCGATGATCATGAGCATGTCGGCCCACACTTCCTGCAGGCCGGCCAGCCCGTCGATGAGTATCCGCAACGTCAGGGCCAGCGCCGCGATCTTCGGCGCGGTGCCGATGTACAGCGTGACCGGCGTGCGCGCACCCTGGTAGACGTCGGGCACCCACATGTGGAACGGCACGCCGCCGAACTTGAAGGAGATGCCCACGATCAGGAACGCGAGCCCGAACCACAGCGGCAGGCCGTTGATGTCCGGGTTGTCGAGGATCGCGTTCGCGATCGCCGGGAACTCGACCGACCCGGTCGCACCGTAGACCCAGGAAATGCCGTACAGCAAACAGCCCGATGCGATCGCGCCGAGCACGAAGTACTTCATGGCGGACTCGGCGGACTTGACGTCCGTGCGATCCAGCGCCACGAGGGCATACTGCGCCAGCGCCAGCGTCTCGAGGCCCAGGTACATTGTCAGCAGGCTGTTCGCCGAGATCATGATCATCATGCCCAGCAGCCCGAACAGCCCCAGCACGTAGAACTCGCCCTTGTGCAGGTCGTTTGCCGCCAGGTTGCCGCGCCCGTAGACGAACGCCGCCGCGACGAACAGCGCCACGCCCGACTTCAGCAACTGGGACAAGCCGTCGCTCACGTAGCTCCCGGAGAAGATCTCGACGCGTCCGACCGGCACCGTCGACACCAGCGCCCACAGCGTGATGCCGATCGAAACCAGCGACAGCCAGAACGTGACGATGCGGCGCTCCGGCGCCACGAACAGGTCGGCGACGAGCACGACGCAGATCAGCCCCAGCAGGGTCATCTCGGGAGCGGCGGCAGCGAAATTCATCAGGTCCATGGCGACTTATCCGAGCTTCGACAGCGCGATGCGCTCGATCAGGTTTTGGATCGTCGGGTCCATCATCTCGACCAGCGGAGCCGGCCAGAGCCCGACGACGAGCACGGACACGGCAAGTATGCCGAGTACCAGCCATTCACGCCGGTTCATGTCCTTGAGCTCCGCGACATTCTCGTTCGCGACCTCGCCGTAGACGACGCGCTTGATCATCCACAACGTGTACGCGGCGCCGAGAACGAGGGTCGTGGCGGCGAAGAACGCGATCCAGAAATTCGCCTTGAAGCTCGCCATGATCACCATGAATTCGCCGACGAAACCGGACGTACCGGGGAGCCCCGCGTTCGCCATCGCGAATAGCACGAAGAACGCGGCGAACGCGGGCATCGTGTTGGCCACGCCGCCATAGTCGGCGATCTTGCGGCTGTGCACGCGGTCGTACAGCACGCCGACGCACAGGAACATCGCGCCGGAGATCAGGCCGTGCGAGATCATCTGCACCATGCCGCCCTGCATGCCGAGCACCGCGCCGGTCGCCCCGCTGATGTGCCACAGCAGGAAAAAGCCGAGCGTGACGAAGCCCATGTGCGCGATCGACGAGTACGCGATCAGCTTCTTCATGTCCTTCTGCATCAGCGCGACGAAGCCGATGTAGACGACGGCAACCAGCGACAGGCCGATCATCAGTGCCGAGAAATAGCCACTGGCGTCCGGCACGATCGGCAGCGACAGGCGGACGAAGCCGTAGCCGCCCATCTTCAGCATGATCGCCGCCAGGATCACCGAGCCGCCCGTGGGCGCCTCGACGTGCGCGTCGGGCAGCCAGGTGTGCACCGGCCACATCGGCACCTTGACCGCGAAGGCGAGCAGGAACGCGATGAAGATGAACTTCTGCGCCTGCATCGCCACCGGCGCGTCCATCCACCCCAGCAGGTCGAAGCTGCCGGTCTGCAGGTACAGGTAGACGAACGACACGAGCATCAGCACGGAGCCGAGGAACGTGTACAGGAAGAACTTGAGCGTGGCGTAAATGCGCCGCTGGCCGCCCCAGACGCCGATGATGAGGAACATCGGCACCAGCATGAATTCCCAGAACACGTAGAACAGCAGGCCGTCCAGCGCCGCAAACACGCCGACCATCAGGCCTTCGAGAATCAGGAATGCCGCGAAGTACTGTGCCGGTCGCGACTTGATCGTGTCCCAGCCGGCGATGACCACGAGCGGCGTGATGAACGTCGTGAGCAGGATCAGCGGCACCGATATACCGTCGACGCCCAGGTAGTAGCTCGCGCCGATCGCTTCGATCCAGGGCACGCGCTCGACAAACTGCATCGCCGCGGTCGTGCCGTCGAAGCCGGTGTACAGGCCGAGGCTCAGCAGCAGCGTGAGCAGGGACACGGCGAGCGCAGTTACGCGCATGGCGCCGGCGCGCGACGAACCCGCGTCGCCGGCATCGCCGATGGCGAGCAGTGCGCAGCCGCCGGCCACGGGCAGCCAGATCAGGATGCTGAGCAAGTGTGACGTCAATTCCATCTGCGCGCCCGCCCTACTTCAGCCAGATCAGCCAACCGAGGAACGCGGTCAGTCCGATGATCATTGCGAAGGCATACGTGTACAGGTAGCCGGTCTGGATCTGGCGCATGACGCCGGCGAGCCGGCCGACCGTGTTGGCCGTGCCGTTGACCAGCACGCCGTCGATGACGACCTCGTCGCCCTTCTTCCAGAGGAAGGCACCGAGCTTGCGGCCGCCACCGGCGAATCCGCGGATCCACAGGTCGTCGAAGTAGTACTTGCGATCCAGCAGGTTGTACGCCCACTGGAAGCGCTCCCGGATCTTCCCCGGCAGCTCCGGCCGCTTCAGGTACAGGAACCAGGCCACGAGAACACCGGCCGCCGCCAGCCAGAACACCGGCGTCATCGGCGCGTGCGTCACGAGGCTCAGCGCGCCGTGCCAGTGCTCGCCGAGGTGCGCGAGCACGTCGTGCGCGTGGTCGACGACGATTGCCTCGCCGAAGTAGCCGTCGAACAGCACCGGCCCGACGGTGACCCAGCCGATCACCGCGGACGGGATGGCCAGCAGGATCAGCGGCACGGTCACGACCCACGGTGTCTCGTGCAGGTGCGACTTCGTCTCGGCATCCATGCGCTCCTCGCCGTGGAACACGAGGAAGAACATTCGGAACGAATACAGCGCCGTGACGAACACGCCGAGCAGCACGCTCAGGTACGCGATCCAGTAGACGAGCGCGTCGGTCTCCGCCCAGTGCGAATCCGCGACCGCCTCGATCAGCAGGTCCTTGGAGAAGAAGCCGGCCGTCCCGGGGAAGCCGATCAGCGCCAGCGAGCCGATCAGCGACGTCCAGTACGTGATCGGCATGTACTTGCGGATGCCGCCCATCTTGCGGATGTCCTGCTCGTGGTGCATCGCGATGATCACCGAGCCCGCCGCGAGAAACAGCAGTGCCTTGAAAAACGCGTGCGTCATCAGGTGGAAGATGGCCGCGCCGTAGGCCGACGCGCCGAGCGCCACCGTCATGTAGCCGAGCTGCGACAGCGTCGAGTACGCCACCACGCGCTTGATGTCGTTCTGCACGATGCCGAGCAGCCCCATGAAGAACGCCGTGATCGCGCCGATGATCATGACCGTGCCCAGCGCGTGCACGCTGAGTTCGTACAGCGGCGACATGCGCGCCACCATGAAAATGCCCGCCGTCACCATCGTGGCGGCGTGGATCAGCGCGGAGATCGGCGTCGGACCTTCCATCGAGTCCGGCAGCCACACGTGCAGCGGCGCCTGCGCCGACTTGCCCATCGCGCCGATGAACAGCAGGATGCAGATCAGCGTCATCGCGTTCCAGGCCGTGCCCGGCAGCACGGACACGCTCTGCGCCGCGATCGCGTCGGCCTGCGAGAACACCTCCGCGTAGTCCAGCGAGTTCGTGTAGAGCACGATGCCGGCAATACCAAGGATGAAGCCGAAGTCGCCCACGCGGTTCACCAGGAACGCCTTCAGGTTCGCGAAGATCGCGGTCTCGCGCTTGAACCAGAAGCCGATCAGCAGGTACGAGACCAGGCCGACCGCCTCCCAGCCGAAAAACAGCTGCAGGAAGTTGTTCGACATCACGAGCATGAGCATCGCGAACGTGAACAGCGAGATGTAGCTGAAGAAGCGCTGGTAGCCCGGGTCGTCGTGCATGTAGCCGATCGTGTAGACGTGCACCATCAGCGACACGAACGTGACGACCGTCATCATCAGCGCCGTCAGCCGGTCGACGAGGAAGCCGACTTCCATGCGCAGGCCGTCGGTGACGGCCCACGTGTAGACGCTGATGTTCTCGCTCTCGGCACCGCCCCAGACGAAGCGGTAGAGAACCAGCGCCGACAGCGCGGTCGCGATGCCGACGCCCAGGATCGTGACCGAGTGCGCCGCCGTCCGCCCGATCTGCTTGCCGAACAGGCCCGCGACGATCGCCGCCGCAAGCGGCGCCAGGACGATGGCCAGGTAGTAGCTGTACATGCCGGTCAGCCCTTCATCGTGTTGAGTTCCTGGACGTTGATCGATCGCCGGTTACGGAACAGCACGACGAGGATCGCCAGGCCGATCGCGGCCTCTGCAGCCGCGACGGTCAGGATAAAGAACACGAACACCTGCCCCAGCGTGTCGCCCAGGTAGCGGGAGAACGCGATGAAGTTGAAGTTCACCGCGAGCAGCATCAGCTCGATGCACATCAGCAGAAGGATCAGGTTGCGCCGGTTGATGATTATGCCGGCGATGCTCAGAACGAACAGCATCGCGCTCAGCGTGAGGTAGTGTTGCAGGCCGATCACGAGCGCTTCTCCGAGTCCATCTTCACCACCCGAATCCGGTCCTTCGCCCGTACGGAGACCTGCTTCGAGATGTCCTGCACCTTGAGCCCGGGGCGGCGGCGCATCGTCAGCGTGATCGCCGCCACGATCGCCAGCAGCAGGATGACCGCGGCGATCTCGAACGCGTACACGTGCTCCTTGTACAGCACCGCGCCGAGCGCCTTCGTGTTGTCATAGCCCTCGGGGGTCGGCGCGAACGCGAACGAGGCGCCCGCCTCGGCGCCGCGCACCCAGATGAGCTGCACGAGCTGCACCGCCATGATGATCGAGATGACCGCCGCCAGCGGCGCGTAGCGTACGAGGCTGCGTTTCACGGCTTCGACGTTGACCTCGAGCATCATGATCACGAACAGGAACAGGACCATGACGGCGCCGACGTAGACCAGCACCAGGACGATCGCGAGGAACTCGGCCTCGATCAGCAGCCACAGCATGGCGCTCTGGAAGAACGTGAGCACGAGGAACATGACGGAGTGCACCATGTTGCGCGCGAAGACGACGCCAAGCGCCGCGCCGAGCAGCACCGCCGAAAACACGTAGAACAGGATGGATTGAAACAGCATCGTCGTCCGGTTCCGTCAGCGATAGGGGGCGTCAGCGGCCTTGTCGGCCGAGATCATGGCGTCGTAGCGGTCGCCGACGGCGAGCAGCTTGTCCTTCGTCATGATGTTCTCGCCCGGCTTCTCGAAGTGGTATTCGTGAATCCGGGTCTCGACGATCGCGTCGACGGGACAGGCTTCCTCGCAGAAGCCGCAGTAGATGCACTTGAACAGGTCGATGTCGTAGCGCGTCGTACGGCGCGTGCCGTCTTCGCTGACGTCCGACTCGATCGTGATCGCGAGCGCGGGACAGACGGCCTCGCACAATTTGCACGCGATACAGCGCTCCTCCCCGTTCGGGTAGCGCCGCAGTGCGTGCAGGCCGCGGAAGCGGTGCGACTGGGGCGTCTTCTCCTCCGGGTAGTGAATCGTCACCGGCTTCCGGAAAAAGTTTCGCAGCGTCACGCCGAGGCCGCGCAGCAGCTCCCAGAGGGCGAACGTCTTGATGGTGCTGATCACTCTGCTCATAAACCAACCTGTGACGGCATGCGCGCCATCACGCGGCCCAGGGGCCGATTTTCAGCCACGCGAGGACGCCTTCCACGGCAATCCAGACGATCGTGACCGGAATGAAGACCTTCCAGCCCAGCCGCATGATCTGGTCATAGCGGTAGCGCGGAAACGTCGCGCGGAACCAGAAGAACGAATACATGAAGAACGCGATCTTCGCGAACAGCCACAGGAAGTTCGGTGCCGCGAGAAACGCCAGGAACGTGCCGTCGAGGAACGTCCAGCCCTCGAACGGCGAAGCCCACCCGCCGAGGAAGAAGATCGCGGTCAGGCCCGAGATGAGGACCATGTTCGCGTACTCGGCGAGGAAGAACAGCGCGAACGCCACGCCCGAGTACTCCACGTGGAAGCCCGCGACGATCTCGGATTCGCCTTCCGCCACGTCGAACGGCGCACGGTTCGTCTCCGCCACGCCGGAAATCCAGTAGACGATGAACAGCGGGAACAACGGCAGCAGGAACCACTGGCTGAAGCCGCCCGCCTGCTTCGCAACGATGTCGCCGAGGTTCAGGCTGCCGCCCGCCATCAGCACGCCGACCAGCGCAAAGCCCATTGCGATCTCGTAGGCGACGATCTGCGCCGCCGAGCGCATCGCGCCCAGGAACGCGTACTTCGAGTTCGTGGCCCAGCCCGCAAGGATCACACCGTAGACGCCCATCGACGTCAGGGCCAGCACGTACAGCAGGCCTGCATTGATATCGGCGATCGTGAAGCCCGGGTGCAGCGGCATCACGGCCCAGGTAGCGAGCGCGGGAATCAGTGTCAGCAGCGGCGCAATGACGAACAGGAACCGGTTCGACGCCGTCGGGACGACGATTTCCTTGATCAGCAGCTTGATGACATCGGCGAACGGCTGGCCGAGCCCGAGAGGGCCCACGCGGTTCGGCCCGATGCGCCCCTGCATGTGGCCGATGACCTTGCGCTCGAAGTAAGTCGAGAACGCCACGCACAGGATGACGCCGACCGTGACGACGAGGATCTTCGTCGTCACCACGGTCAGGTACTGCAGCAGCGGCGGAAGTGCGTTCCAGGCGTCGACGAAGTACTGCACGATGGCGTCCATCAGCCGGGCCTCTTCGCCGTGGCACGCAGTGCGGCCGGCGTCCGCTGCAGCGCACGTGCCCGGCGCACCATGGCATCGACGGAGTACAGCGGCACGTCGATCTCGGCACCCGGTGCGTCGGCGCCGTTCGGCTTCGCGTGGCGAACGCTGCCGCGGTAGGCGGTATCCGGGCTGGCATCACCCAGCGCCTCTGCCAGTTCGTCGCGAACCTCCTCGCTGCTCACGTAGTCGAAGCCTTCCGCCTCGACAAGGTTGCCTAGCACTCGGAGAACCTTCCACGCGGGCCGCGACTCGCCGACCGGGTTCGCCACGCCGCCGAAGCTCTGCCAGGTCCCGGCGACGTTGACGTAGGTGCCCGACGTTTCGGCCCAGGTACCGACCGGCAACAGCAGGTCGGCACTCTCCCGCAGCGCCGCCGAATCGAACGACGTCAGCGCGACGACGAAGGCCTGCTTCGACAAGCGCTCGACCGGATTCGGCACCGCGAGCAGGTCGGCGTCCGGCTCGATGTTCAGCAGTAGCACGGCATCGAGCGCTTCGCCCAGCATGTCGGCGGTCGCCTTGCCCTCGTTTCCGCGCGGCGCCGCCCCTGCAGACCGGTGCGGCAACACGCCGGCCAGGTGCAGCCCGGCGCTGTTCGCCCCTTCCGACAGGCTGCCGAAGACCGCGCCCGTCTCTGATGCAATGGCGGCGGCGAGCGAGCGCACCGCGGAGAAGGCGGCGTGCCGCCCGGCGATGTTGCCGAGCAGGACGAGCGCCCGCTCGGATGACGACAGTGACTCCGCAACGGCTCGCTGCGCGTCGGTCGGCTTCACCCCGTCGCACAGGGCCTTCACCGTATCCGGCAGCTTGTCGCCGCATGCCGCAACCGCAACGCCGCTCATCAACTCGACGAGGCCCGCGCCGGACAGCGTGTTCGCGACGTTGAACAGGTATTCGTGTACTTCGGCGCTCGCAAAACTCACCGCCGCCCCCTTGAGCGCGGCCTTGCGCACGCGGTGCGCAATGATCGGCGCTTCGTGTCGCAGGTGCGAACCCACGACGAAGATCGCCTGCTGCTCCTCGATGGCGGCGATGTCCATGCCGAGCGACGGAAACGCCGGGTCGTCCTGCTGGTCGCTGACGTCACGCCGGGCAATGCGATGGTCGAGGTTTGCGCTACCGAGGTGCGCCGCCAAGCGGGCCAGCAGGTGACCCTCCTCGACAGTGCTGCTCGGCGACGCGAGAAAGCCCGCGCTGCCGTTGCCGGTGGACCCCAGTCGCTCCGCGGCGAGTTCCAGGGCCTCGTCCCAGCCGACGTCGCGCCAGGTTCCGCCCTCGCGTACCGCGGGCCGCAGCAGGCGGTCCGGCGAATAGATCGCCTCGTAGCTGAAGCGGTCGCGATCCGCAAGCCAGGTCTCGTTGATGGCTTCGTTCTCGCGCGGCACGATGCGCTTGACGGTACCGCGCAAGACGTGCGCGTACAGGTTCGATCCGACGCAGTCGTGCGGCGCGACCGTCGGCCGCTGCAACATCTCCCACGCGCGCGCGCTGTAACGATACGGCTTGTTGTTCAGCGCGCCGACCGGGCACAGGTCGATGATGTTTGCGGACAGTTCGTGATCGACGGCCTTTTCGATGTAGGTGCCGATCTTCATGTTCTCGCCACGGTCGGTCGTGCCGAGCTGCTGATTGCCCTGCACTTCTTCGCCGAAGCGCACGCAGCGCGTGCAGTGGATGCACCGCGTCATATCCGTCGAGACGAGCGGCCCGATGTTCTTGTCCTTGACGACGCGCTTGCCGTCGTTGTACCGGGAGATGTCCCGGCCGTAGCCCATCGCGAGGTCCTGCAGCTCGCATTCGCCGCCCTGGTCGCAGATCGGGCAATCGAGCGGATGATTGATCAGCAGGAATTCCATCGTGGCCTTCTGCGCCGAGATCGCCTTCGGCGAGCGCGTGAAGACTTTCATGCCCTCGCCCACCGGTGTCGCGCAGGCGGGCAACGGCTTCGGCGCCTTCTCAACCTCGACGAGGCACATCCGGCAGTTGGCCGCGACGGACAGCTTTTCGTGGTAGCAGAAGCGCGGGATGTAGGCGCCGATCCGGTCCGTGACCTGGATGACCATTTCGCCCTTCTTCGCTTCGACCGGCTTGCCGTCGACTTCGATGTTTACGGTGTCGTTACTCATCGTATTCAGGCCGCCGCGTCCGGTGCGTCGTCGACGATGCTCCGGCCCTTGTGCTCGATCATGTACTCGAATTCGTGCAGGTAGTGTTTCAGGAAGCTCTGCACCGGCCACGCGGCGGCATCGCCGAGGGCGCAAATCGTGTGGCCCTCGATCTTGTTCGCGACGTCGACGAGCTTGCCGAGGTCTTCCCGCGAGCCGCGTCCCTCGATGATGCGCGACAGCATGCGGTACAGCCAGCCGGTGCCCTCGCGGCAGGGCGTGCACTGGCCGCAGGACTCTGCCATGTAAAAGCGCGAGATGCGTCGCAACACGCGCACCATGCACGTCGTTTCGTCCATTACCATGACCGCGCCGGTGCCGAACGACGAGCCCGCCTTCTGCAAGGACGTGTAGTCCATCGTGCAGTCCTGGATGATCTCCGCCGGCAGGACCTTGCAGGACGAGCCGCCGGGAATGACCGCCTTCAGCTTTCGTCCCTTCCAGACGCCGCCGGCGATCGCCAGCAGGTCCTCGAAAGGGATACCCATCGGAAGCTCGTAGTTGCCGGGCTTCTCGACGTGGCCCGAGATGGAAAACAGCGCCGTGCCACCCGAGTTCTCCGGGCCGAGGTCCGAGAACCACTTCGCCCCGTTGCGGATGATCGCCGGGACGCTGGCGAGGCTCTGCGTGTTGTTGATCGTCGTCGGCTTGCCGTACAGGCCGTAGTTCGCGGGAAATGGCGGCTTGAAGCGCGGCTTGCCCTGCTTCCCTTCGAGCGACTCGAGCAGCGCCGTCTCCTCGCCGCAGATGTACGCGCCCGCACCGACGAACGTATACAGGTCGAAGTCGATGCCCGTGCCCTGGATATTTTTGCCCAGCAGGCCGGCTTCGTAGGCTTCCTTCACCGCGGCCTCGAAGCGCGGCACGGGCTCGTCGATGAACTCGCCGCGGATATAGTTGTAGCCGACCGTCGCGCCCATCGCGTAACCGGCGAGCGCCATGCCCTCGACAAGCGCATGCGGGTTGTAGCGCAGGATTTCACGGTCGTGGCAGGTGCCCGGCTCCGACTCGTCCGAATTGCAGACGAGGTACTTCTGCACGTCCGTGCCCTTCGGCATGAAGCTCCACTTGAGCCCGGTCGGGAAGCCTGCGCCGCCGCGGCCACGCAGGCCCGACGCCTTGACTTCCTCGAGCACCTGCTCGGGCGTCAGCTCGCCGGCGAGCACGCGGCGCCACGCCTTGTAGCCGTCGTGCTTTTCGTAAGTCGCCAGCGTGTACGACGCGTCCGCGCCGAACGTGCTGAAGCAGACGAGATTCTGCGGATAGTCCTTCGCCACGCGCTACTCCAGCTCGTCCAGCAGCCTGTCGACGTCATCCGTCGTCAGGTTTTCGTGATAGACGTGATCCACCATCATCATCGGCGCGCCGCAGCAGGCCGCGAGGCACTCCTCTTCCTTCTTCAGGTAGATCCGGCCGTCCGGCGTGCTCTCGCCGAGCTTGATGCCGAGCTTCTTCTCGGTGTGCGCGACGATATCATCTGCGCCGCGCAGCATGCAGGAGACGTTTGTGCAGATCGCCACGTTGTGCCGGCCGACCGGGCGCGTCTGGAACATCGAGTAGAACGTCGCAACTTCGTAGACCTGGATCGTCGGCAAGTCGAGGTAGTCGGCGACGGCGTTCATCAGCTCCGCCGTCAGGTAGCCGTTGTTCTCGTGCTGCACGGCGTGCAGCGCGCCGATGACCGCCGAACGCGACCGGTCCGCCGGGAAGCGGGCCTTCCAGTGCTCGATCTCGTCCTTCACGTGCTGCGAGAGTTCGACGGCAGTGCTCATCGGTCGACCTCCCCAAAGACGATGTCCTGCGTGCCGATGACGGCGACCACGTCGGCCAGCATGTGGCCCTGCACCATCTCCGCCATCGCGGACAGGTGCGCGAAGCCCGCCGCGCGAATCTTCACGCGGTACGGCTTGTTCGCGCCGTCGGACACGAGATAGACGCCGAACTCGCCCTTCGGGTGTTCCACCGCGGCATACGCTTCGCCTTCAGGCACGCAGTAGCCTTCCGTGAACAGCTTGAAGTGATGAATGAGCGATTCCATGTCGTCCTTCATCTCGACCCGCTTCGGCGCCACGATCTTGTGATCGTCTGCGATGACCGGGCCGGGATTCGCGCGCAACCAGTCCACGCACTGCCGGATGATCCGGTTCGACTGGCGGAGTTCCTCGACGCGCACCAGGTAGCGGTCGTAGCAATCGCCGTTGACGCCCACCGGGATATCGAAATCCAGGCGGTCGTAGACTTCGTAAGGCTGCTTCTTGCGCAGGTCCCATTCAATGCCGGAGCCGCGGATCATCGGCCCGGAAAAGCCGAGCTGCATGGCCCGCTCCGGCGACACCACGCCGATGTTCACGGTGCGCTGCTTCCAGATCCGGTTGTCCGTCAGCAACGTCTCGTACTCGTCGACGCAGCCCGGAAACCGGTTCGTGAAATCCTCGATGAAATCGAGCATGCTGCCTTCGCGCGCTGCGTTCAGCCGCTTCAGCTCCTTCTCGCTGCGGAACTTCGAGGCCTGGAATTTCGGCATACTGTCCGGCAGGTCGCGGAAAACGCCGCCAGGCCGGTAGTAGGTTGCGTGCATGCGAGTGCCCGACACGGCCTCGTACAGGTCCATGAGGTCTTCACGCTCGCGGAAGCAGTACAGGAACATCGTCATCGCGCCGATGTCGAGGCCGTGCGCGCCGAGCCACATCAGGTGGTTCAGGATGCGGGTGATCTCGTCGAACATCACGCGGATGTATTGCGCCCGCTCCGGCACCTCGATGCCGAGCAGCTTCTCGATCGCGAGCACGTAGCCGTGCTCATTGCACATCATCGACACGTAGTCGAGCCGGTCCATGTAACCGATGCTCTGGCTGAACGGTTTGGATTCAGCCAGCTTCTCGGTGGCCCGGTGCAGCAGGCCGACGTGCGGATCCGCTTTCTGGATCGTCTCGCCGTCCATCTCGAGCACCAGTCGCAGCACGCCGTGCGCCGCCGGGTGCTGCGGGCCGAAGTTCATCGTGTAATTCTGAATCTCAGCCATTGGGTCGATCCTTCAGGTCGGCCGAGTACCGGTTGTCGTCGCGGATGACGCGCGGTACCAGCGTCCGCGGCTCGATGCTCACCGGCTGGTATGCCACACGACCCTTTTCCGCGTCGTACTTCACCTCGACGTTGCCGGACAGCGGGAAGTCCTTGCGGAACGGATGCCCGATGAAACCGTAGTCAGTCAGGATTCGCCGCAGGTCGGGGTGCCCCTCGAACAGGATGCCGAACAGGTCGAACACCTCGCGTTCGAACCAGTTCGCGCCGTTCCAGACGTCGACCACGGACTTGACCACCGGCGGGTTGTCGGTGCCCGTGAACGTGCGCAGCCGCAACCGCTGGTTGTTCACGATCGACAGCAGGTGGTACACCACGGCAAAACGACGCGGCGGAAACGTGTCGGACTCGTCGAGGATGACCGGCTCGCGTTCGACACCGCGACTGAATCCGGTCTCCGTCGCCGAGGACGTCGTCCATTCGTCCTGGCCGTAGACGAGATAGTCCACGCCGCAGACGTCCATCAGCATATCGAAGCCGAAATCCGTGCGGAGCGCCAGCGCCACCTCGACGAGGTCCGCCTTGTCGACTTCGAACGTCAGTTCGCCGACGTGCGATTCGACGCGGACCAGGCGTTCATTGAAACGCTCGCCAAGCCGAGCAGCCAATGTCTCGTTACGATCACTCATGTTCGATGATTACGACCTGGCTATCGTGCTGGTACGCCGAATCTTGTTCTGCAGCTGGATCAGCCCGTAAACCAGCGCCTCTGCCGTCGGCGGGCAGCCGGGCACGTAGACGTCGACCGGCACGATGCGATCGCAGCCGCGGACGACGGAGTAGGAATAGTGATAGTAGCCGCCGCCGTTTGCGCAGGAGCCCATCGAGATCACCCAGCGCGGCTCGGGCATCTGGTCGTAGACCTTGCGCAGGGCCGGGGCCATCTTGTTGCACAGCGTTCCCGCGACAATCATGCAGTCCGACTGGCGCGGGCTCGGACGGAAAATGATGCCGAAGCGATCGAGATCGTAGCGCGACGCGCCAGCCTGCATCATTTCGACGGCACAGCACGCGAGCCCGAAGGTCATCGGCCACAGGGAACCGGTCCGCGCCCAGTTCATGACCGAGTCGACACTCGTGACGACGAAGCCCTTGTCCTGCAGGCTCTCGCCGGCCGCAACGGACCCCGGCGCCGGCGTCGTTTCGCTCGCTAGTCCCACTCGAGCGCTCCTTTCTTCCATTCGTAGATAAAGCCTACAACCAGGACGGCGAGGAACAGTGCCATGGCCAGCAGGCCGAAGACGCCGATGGCGTCCAGCGATACCGCCCAGGGAAACAGGAATGCGATCTCGAGATCGAAGATGATGAACAGGATCGCGACGAGGTAGTAACGCACGTCGAACTTCATGCGGGAGTCGTCGAAGGGCTCGAACCCGCACTCGTAGGGCGACAGCTTCTCGCTGTCCTTGCCGCCATGTCCGATGAGAAATCCGAGGCCGAGCAGGACGAGCCCGATTCCTGCCGCGACGCCGAGGAAGATCAGTACGGGAATGTATTCTTGTAACATGTATTCCTGCGTGGAACGTGCTGGATGCTGGCGGTGTGCGAGCGGCGCATTGTATCAGCCTGCCGCACCGCGAATACAGCCCTTCGAGCCGGACGACCTCACCGCACTCCGCCGGCCGTCCCGCAAACGAAAAACCCGGCCAGGGGCCGGGTTCTTCGCACAAACTTGGTGCTCTGGGCGAGACTCGAACTCGCACGGCTCGCGCCACTGCCCCCTCAAGACAGCGTGTCTACCAATTCCACCACCAGAGCCAAATTGTACTATTCCTCGCCGTCCTCGCTGTCGGCACCACCGATCTCCGGAAGATCGTCATCGGCCGGCAGATCCTCCGCCGCCGGAGCCGGGGTGTCGATCGAAGGCAATACGTCGGCGTCTCCCGGGGCCGCGTCGATGGACGGCGACTCCTCGACCACGTCGTCCAGCAGGCTGCCCGGCAGAACTTCCGTGTGCTGACTGCTCAGGTACGCGAGCGTCAGGCTGCTGATGAAGAACGCCGTGGCGAAAATGGCCGTCAGCCGCGAAAAAAAGCTCGACGAACCGCGCGCACCGAACACGGTGCCCGACGCGCCCGCACCGAACCCGGCACCGGCGTCCGCGCCCTTTCCGCGCTGTAGCAACACCAGCGCGATGATCAGTATCGCGATCAGCGTGTGCACGCCCAGGATGACTTTCTGCAGTGTATCCATCAATTCCTCAATTCGTTGCAGCGGCCGCGACGATCGCGAGAAAATCCGCTGCCTTCAGCGACGCCCCGCCGATCAGGCCGCCGTCGATGTCCGGCATGGCCAGCAAGCCGGGCGCATTGTCGCCTTTCATGCTGCCGCCGTACAGCAGCCGCAGGCCGGCCGCCACGCCGGCGTCGCCGTCCGCGACCCGGCCACGAATGAACGCGTGCACGTCCTGAGCCTGCTCAGGCGTCGCCACCCTTCCAGTGCCGATCGCCCATACCGGCTCGTAAGCCACGACGGCTTTCGCCAGCGATGCCACGCCGCTGTGTGCGAGCACGGCGTCGAGTTGCTCGGCAACGACATCTTCCGTCGCACCGCTTTCCCGTTCCGCCAGCGACTCGCCGACGCACAGTATCGGCGTCAGGCCGGCGCTCTGTGCCGCGGCATACTTCGCTGCCACCTGCGCACTCGTTTCGCCGTACAGCGACCGACGCTCCGAATGGCCGACGATCACGTAGCGGCATCCGACGTCCACCAGCATCGCCGGTGCGGTTTCACCCGTATAGGCGCCGGAGGCATGCTCCGAGACGTTCTGGGCACCCACGGCCAGCGGCGTGCCTTCCGCCTGCGCCGCCACGGCGGCGAGGTACGGAAACGGCGGACAGACCAGCGTTTCCGGGCCCTCCGCGGCGCCCAGCCCGTCCACGATGCCGGCGACCAGCTCGCGGCTTGCGGCCGCGCTGCCGTTCATCTTCCAGTTTCCGGCGATCAGGCGTTTGCGCATTTGCGGATTCCATCCGTCCCTGAGGGCGCGGAAGGATACCGGTGGGACGGCCCTAAATCAACGGAAAATCGGGCCTTTCCGGTCGTTCAGCCGGCCGCCTCGGCCACGACGTCGGCGAGCTGCTGGGCGAGGTCGCGGACGATGTTCTCGTCCCTGCCCTCCACCATGACGCGGATGACCGGCTCGGTGCCCGACGCCCGGAGGACGATCCGCCCCGAATCGCGCAGCGAGGCCTCCGCCGACGCGACCGCATTGCGGATCGCCGGAGAATCGTCCGGGTTCATCTTCTTCGATACGCGGACGTTGATCATGGTCTGCGGGTACTTGGGCATGCCGGCCGCGAGCTTCGACAGCGGCACGCCGGACTGCTTCATGACGGCGAGAATCTGCAGGGCGCAGATCAGCCCGTCGCCGGTGGTCGTCTGGTCAAGCACGATCATGTGCCCCGACGTTTCGCCGCCGATCGTGCCGCCACTTTCCCGCAGCGCCTCGAGAACGTAACGATCCCCGACGCTCGCCCGCCGGAATTCGATGGACTGCTCGCGAAGCGCGTGTTCGAGCCCGAGATTGCTCATCACGGTGCCGACAACCGGGCCTTTCAGCGTCCCGCTGGCATGCCGCGACGTCGCCAGGATGTACAGGAGCTGGTCGCCATCGATCAGCCCGCCGTTCTCGTCGACCATGACCACGCGGTCACCGTCGCCGTCCAGTGCAATCCCGATGTCGGCGCCGACGGCGGGTACCGTCGTCGTGAGCAGGTCGGGCTGCGTCGATCCGCAGCCGGCATTGATATTGCGGCCATTGGGCGAACACCCGATCGGGATGACCTCTGCACCGAGGTCGGCCAGCAGGCGCGGACCAACCTTGTAGCCGGCGCCGTTTGCGCCATCGAACACGATCTTCAGGCCATCGAGCGTCAGGTTGCCGGGCATCGTGGACGCGCAGAACGCCTGGTAGCGCCTGCGCGCGGTGTCGATGCGCTTCGCCATGCCGAGCGACGCCGAAGGAACCGTGATCGCCGGGTGCGCGAGCTGCTCCTCGATCGCCTTTTCGACGTCATCAGTCAGCTTCGCACCGTGGCCGTCGAAGAACTTGATGCCGTTGTCGTGATAGGGATTGTGCGACGCGCTGATGACGACGCCGAGATCGGCTTTGAAGTCCTGCGTCAGCACGGCGATACCCGGCGTCGGGAGGGGGCCGAGCAGCAGGACGTCGACACCGGCCGCGACAAAACCTGCCTCCAGCGCTGATTCGAACATGTAGCCGGACACTCGGGTGTCCTTGCCGATCAGCACCGTTCCACCCTCGGGCACCAGCACGCGCGCGGCCGCGCTGGCCAGCCGCATGGCGAATTCCGCGGTCATCGGCTCCTTGCCAACCGTGCCGCGAACGCCGTCGGTGCCGAAAATACGTCTGCTCATAAGCTCAGGGTCCTGCGTCGATAATGGCCCGGGCAATCCTGACCGCGTCGACGGTCGCCGCCACGTCGTGCGCCCTGACGATCGTCGCACCGTTGAGCACCGCCACCGTCGCCGCGGCGATGCTGGCCGCCAACCGGTCGGCCGTGTCGCGGCCGGTCAGTGCGCCCAGCGTGGATTTTCGCGACAGCCCCACCAGCACCGGGCGCCCCAGCGCCGCCAATTCTCGCAGATTCGCGAGTAGCGCAACATTGTGCGCATGGTTCTTGCCGAAACCGAAGCCCGGGTCCAGGATGACCCGGCCCGGATCGATACCGGCATTCTCACAGGCCGCCAGGCGTTCCCGGAGGAACCCGGTCACATCCCGGACCACGTCGTCGTACACCGGCTCGCGCTGCATCGTACGCGGTTCGCCCTGCATGTGCATCAAGCAGACGGCCACCGCGAGATCGGCGGCCGCCGCGAGCGCGCCAGGTGCCCGCAGCGCCCGCACGTCGTTGATCAGCGCCGCCCCGGCGGCCACGGCGTCGCGCATGACCTCGGGCTTGCTCGTGTCGACGGACACCGGCACGTCTGTCAGCGTCTGCAACGCCTCGATGACCGGCACGACGCGATCGAGTTCCTCGCCGACCGGGACGTCGGCGGCGCCGGGCCGCGTCGATTCGCCGCCGACATCCAGGATGGCGGCACCGTCGGCCAGCATCGTCTCCGCCTGCCGCAACGCGGCGTCACGTTCGTGGAAACGGCCACCGTCCGAAAAAGAGTCGGGTGTCACGTTCAGGATGCCCATGACGACGGGACCGTCGAAGGTGAGCGGACCGATCTGCATACCGTGGCTGTCCCGGGCCGGCGCCCGGTACCCGTCAGTTCTCGACGGCCGGACCGCCGATGGTGCCGGGCGCGTCGGACTCCGGCCGGGTCTTCCCGCCCGGCGCGGCCGAACCGCCGGTGTCCTGCCAGTCCGCCGGCGGACGCGGCTCGCGGCCCGCCATGATGTCCTTGATCTGTTGTTCGTCGATCGTCTCGTACTTGATGAGCGCGTTCGCCATCATGTGCAGCTTCTCGATGTTCTCCTCGAGAATCTCCTTCGCCCGCGTGTAGTTCGAGTCGATGATCTTGCGAACTTCCTCGTCGATCGCGTGCGCCGTGTCGTCCGACACCTGTTTGTGCTGCGTGACACTGCGGCCGAGGAAGACTTCGCCGTCATCTTCGCTGTACGTCAGCGGCCCGAGCCGGTCGGACAGGCCCCACTTGGTGACCATGTTGCGCGCAATGTCGGTCGCGCGCTCGATGTCGTTCGAGGCGCCCGTCGTGACGCCCTCGGGCCCGTTGATCATTTCCTCGGCGATACGGCCGCCGAACAGGCTCGAAATCGACGACTCGAGGCGCTGCTTCGACATGCTGTAACGGTCCTCCTCCGGCAGATACATCGTCACGCCCAGCGCCCGCCCGCGCGGAATGATCGTGACCTTGTACACGGGGTCGTGCTCCGGCACGAGGAAGCCGACGATCGCATGTCCGGCCTCGTGGTAGGCCGTGTTGAGCTTCTCTTTCTCGCTCATGACCATGGAGCGCCGTTCAGCGCCCATCATGATCTTGTCCTTGGCCTTCTCGAACTGCTCCATGCTGACGACGCGCTTGTTCGCGCGCGCGGCAAACAGCGCCGCCTCGTTGACGAGGTTCGCGAGGTCGGCACCGGAGAAGCCCGGCGTGCCGCGTGCGATGTAACTCGGGTTCACGTCCTCGTCGAGCGGCACCTTGCGCATGTGTACCTTGAGGATCAGTTCGCGCCCGCGCACGTCCGGCAGCGGAACCACGACCTGCCGGTCGAAGCGGCCGGGGCGGAGCAACGCCGGGTCGAGAACGTCGGGGCGGTTCGTGGCGGCGATGACGATGATGCCTTCGCTGCCTTCGAAGCCGTCCATCTCGACAAGCATCTGGTTCAGCGTCTGTTCGCGCTCGTCGTGGCCACCGCCGAGGCCGGCGCCACGATGGCGGCCGACCGCGTCGAGCTCGTCGATGAAGATGATGCACGGCGCCTGCTTCTTCGCCTGGTCGAACATGTCGCGCACGCGGGAAGCGCCGACACCGACGAACATCTCGACGAAGTCCGAGCCGGAAATCGTGAAGAACGGCACCTTGGCTTCGCCGGCGATAGCACGTGCCAGCAGCGTCTTGCCGGTACCGGGCGGGCCGACCATCAGCACGCCTTTCGGAATCTTGCCGCCCAGGCGCTGGAACTTTGACGGGTCCTTGAGGAACTCGACGATCTCGGCAACTTCGGCCTTCGCTTCCTCGACACCGGCCACGTCGGCGAAGGTCACGCCGACCTGGTCCTCACCGAGGAGGCGCGCCTTGCTCTTGCCGAAGGACATGGCGCCTCGGCCGCCGCCACCGCCCTGCATCTGGCGCATGAAATAGATCCACACGCCGATGAGCAGCAGGATCGGGAAGGAACTGATGAGGAGTTGTCCGAGAATGCCCTGCTTCTTCGCTTCACTGCCGTCGAACTGCACACCGGCATCCTGCAGCATGCCGATCAGCGGCGTGTTGTCGGTCTCGGGGCTGATCGTGTAGAACGGCAGCGGCTGCGTGCCGTTCTTGCCGTAGCGGATCGTCTTGTCTTCGAACTTGACCACCGCGACATCACCGTTCTCGACCTGCTCGAGGAACTGTGAGTACGGCTGACGTTGCGCCTGCACGTTGCTGACGCCGGACAGGCTCTGCACCACCGACAGGAGTACGACGATGATGACGATGAAGACCAGGATGTTTTTGGTGAGATCGTTCACGTTGCGGAATCCGCCCTCGAATCGTGCCGGCGGCACGGGGATTTAGACGCGCTCTAATGGATTAGAGACCCTACTATAACCGATAGTTCCTCGCTACCAGGTAGACCTCACGGCTGGCAGCCCGCGACGCGTCCGGTTTCATCACGCGGACCCGGTCGAAGCGTTCGCGCACGGCCCGGATGAACGCTTCGCTCCCCTCGCCCTGGAAGAGCTTGGTGACAAAATCGCCGCCCGGCCGCAATGCCTCGCCGCAGAGGTCGAGGGCGAGTTCCACGAGGTGCATCGCCCGCGGCTGGTCCACGGCCCGCGTCCCGCTGATATTGGGTGCCATGTCGCTCATTACAAGGTCGGCAGGTTCCCCTTCCAGCGCCGCCCGCAACTGCGCCAGGACCGCGTCCTCCCGGAAATCGCCCTGGATCATCGTGACGGCCGGCAGGGCGTCCATCGGCAGGAGGTCGAGGGCGACGATCCGGCACTGCCCGTCAAGCTTCTCGGTGACGTACTGGCTCCAGCCGCCCGGCGCCGCGCCAAGGTCGATGACCCGCATCCCGCGGCGCAGCAGGCGCTCCTTGCCGTCGATCTGGGACAGCTTGAAGACGGCCCGCGACCGCCAGCCGTCGCGCCGCGCCTCCCGGACGTACGGGTCGCGCTCCTGGCGCTCCCGCCAACTGGCGCTGCGCCGGGGCCCGCTCACCGCAAACCCTCGCGCCGGCAGTTCTCGCTGCTACAATGCGTCGCCATGCTCAAGGAAGCTCAGAAAAAATACCTTCGCGGTCTCGGTCACAAGCTGCACCCGGTCGTTACGATCGGCGACGCCGGCCTGTCGGACGCCGTGTACGAGGAGTTCGAGTCGACGCTCACGCACCACGAGTTGATCAAGGTGCGCGTGCGGGTCGGCGACCGGGCCGCGCGCGACGACATCGTCGCCACGCTGTGTTCGCGGTCCGGTGCGGTCCTCGTGCAACGCATTGGCAACGTCGCCCTCGTCTACCGCGAGAACCCGGAACGCCGGAAGATCCGTCTGCCCGCCGCCTGAGCCCTACTCGTAGCGAACCTCGACGACCTCGTATTCCTTGTCGCCGCCCGGTGCCGAGAACATCACCTCGTCGCCTTCGTTCTTGCCGATCAGTGCCCGCGCGATCGGCGATGTGTAGGAGATCTTGCCGCTCTTGATGTCCGCCTCGTCCTCACCGACGATCTTGTAGACGATCTCGGCCCCGGACGCGACGTCAATGAGTTCGACGGTCGAGCCGAAAACGATCTTGCCCTTGGCATCGATCGCGGTAACGTCGATCACCTGGAGATTGGACAGCTTGCCCTCGATCTCCTTGATACGGCCCTCGATGAAACCCTGTTGTTCCTTCGCCGCGTGGTACTCCGCATTTTCCTTCAGGTCACCGTGCGCGCGCGCCTCCGCGATCGCCTTGATCACGTTCGGGCGATCTTCGGACTTCAGGCGCTTCAGCTCCGCCTGGAGCATCGCGTGCCCCTCGACCGTTACCGGCACCTTGTTCACGCCATGACCTCGTTGTGCAGATCCTGCAATCGGTTCACTTCGCCGTCATCCAGGTGTTCGATCGCCGTGCAGGTCGCTTTCGCGGCCCCCAGCGTCGTGTAATACGTTACTCCGCGGCGCACAGCCTCAGCGCGTATCGAGAGTGACTCGTTGATCGCCTGCTTGCCTTCCGTCGTGTTGACGATGAGATCGATCTCACCGTTCTTGATCATGTCCACGATGTGCGGGCGGCCTTCGCGAACCTTGTTCGCTCGCCGACATGATACACCAGCCGCCGCCAGGGTTTTCGCCGTGCCGTGCGTCGCCACGATGTCGAAGCCGCGCTCGACCAGTATCTTCGCGAGCTCCACGGCGCCCTCCTTGTCGCGATCCCGCACGCTGATCAGCGCCGCGCCCTGGCGCGGCAGCATGACGCCGGAGGCAAGCTGCGCCTTCGCGTACGCCTCGCCGAACGAGCGGCCCACGCCCATGACTTCGCCCGTGGACTTCATCTCCGGGCCGAGAATCGGATCCGAACCCGGGAACTTGATGAACGGGAACACCGCCTCTTTCACCGAGTAGTACTCGGGGATGCGCTGGTTCACGTAGCCCTGGTCCGCGAGCGACTCGCCGACCATGACCTTCGCGGCGATCTTCGCGAGCGGCAAACCGATCGACTTTGAGACGAACGGCACGGTTCGGGACGCGCGCGGGTTGACCTCCAGCAAGTAGACCTTCCCGCCCTGGATGGCGAACTGCGTGTTCATCAGCCCGACGACCTTCAGGCCCTTCGCCAGCTTCACCACCTGACGCCCGAGCTCGGCCTGGAGTTCCTGCGACAGGCTGAACGGCGGCAGCGAGCACCCGGAATCGCCGGAGTGCACGCCGGCCTGCTCGATATGTTCCATGACGCCGCCGATCAGCACGCGTTCACCATCACAGATGCAGTCGACGTCGACTTCGATTGCCGCGTCGAGGAACCGATCCAGCAGTACCGGACTCGCATTCGACACGTGAATCGCGGCGTCCATGTACGCCTCGAGGTCCTCGTCGCTGTGCACGATCTCCATGGCGCGGCCGCCGAGCACGTACGAGGGCCGCACCACGAGTGGGTACCCCACATCCTTGCCCATGCGTACCGCGTCCGCCTTCGTCTTCGCCGTTCGGTTCGGCGGCTGCAACAACTCCAGCCCCTCGACGAGCTTCTGGAAGCGCTCGCGGTCCTCCGCCAGATCGATCGAATCCGGCGTCGTGCCGATGATCGGCGCGCCCGCCGCTTCCAGGTCGCGCGCGAGCTTGAGAGGCGTCTGGCCGCCGTACTGCACGATCACGCCCTTGGGCTTCTCGAGATCGATGATCTCCATGACGTCCTCGAACGTCAGTGACTCGAAGTACAGTCGATCGGACGTGTCGTAGTCGGTCGAGACGGTCTCCGGGTTGCAGTTGACCATGATGGTCTCGAAGCCGGCATCCCGCAGTGCGAGGGCCGCGTGAACGCAACAGTAGTCGAACTCGATACCCTGGCCGATGCGATTCGGGCCGCCTCCCAGGATCATGATCTTCGGCCGGTCCGACGGACCCGCCTCGCATTCCTCCTCGTAGGTCGAATACAGGTACGCGGTCGTCGTCGCGAACTCGGCAGCGCAGGTGTCGACACGCTTGTATACGGGCCGCAACCCGGCATCGATGCGCCGCTTGCGCAGGACAGACTCCTGCTCGCCGAGGAGTTGCGCAAGTCGTGCATCGGAGAAGCCTTTCCGCTTCAGCCGCCGCAACCGTTCCGCATCCAGCGCCTCCAGGCCGTCGCGTACGACCGCCTGCTCTTCGAGCACCAGGTCCTCGATCTGCGCGAGGAACCACGGGTCTATCCGGCTGGTTTCCGCGACGTCGTCGAACGTGAGCCCTCCGCGCAACGCGTCCGCCACGTAGAACAATCGGTCGGCGCCGGGCATTCGCAGTTCCTGCCGCACACGGTCGAACCCGGCTTCCGCCGCCGGATCGGCGACCACGGACTCCAGGCCGACGATGCCGATTTCGAGACCACGAAGCGCTTTCTGCAGCGACTCCTGGAACGTGCGGCCGATGGCCATGACCTCACCGACCGACTTCATCTGCGTTGTCAGCCGATCGTTGGCGCCGGGGAACTTCTCGAACGTGAAGCGCGGAATCTTGGTAACGACATAGTCGATCGTCGGCTCGAAGGACGCCGGCGTCGCACCGCCGGTGATGTCGTTCTTCAACTCATCGAGCGTATAACCCACGGCCAGCTTTGCCGCGATCTTGGCGATCGGGAATCCCGTGGCCTTGGACGCGAGCGCGGATGAACGCGAGACGCGCGGATTCATCTCGATGATCAGGACCCGGCCGTCCTCCGGGTTGACGGCGAACTGCACGTTCGACCCGCCGGTCTCCACTCCGATTTTGCGCAGCACGTCGATCGACGCGTTGCGCAGCCGCTGGTACTCCTTGTCGGTCAGCGTCTGGGCCGGTGCGACCGTGATCGAGTCGCCGGTGTGCACGCCCATCGGGTCGAAGTTCTCGATCGAGCAGACGATGATGCAGTTGTCGTTGCGGTCGCGAACGACCTCCATCTCGAATTCTTTCCAGCCGAGCACCGATTCCTCGAGGAGCACCTCGGTGGTCGGCGAGATCTCGAGGCCGTGGGAGACAATCCGCTCGAACTCCTCCCGGTTGTACGCAATACCGCCGCCGGAGCCGCCCATCGTGAACGACGGCCGGATGATCGTCGGGAAGCCGATCGCGGCCTGCTTCTCGAACGCCTCGTCGAGCGTGTGCGCGATCTCCGCGCGCGGGCACTCGAGGCCGATATCGGCCATTGCCTGCCGGAAAAGGTCCCGGTCCTCGGCCATGTCGATTGCTTCACGCGACGCGGCGATCATCTCGACGCCGAACTTCTCGAGCACCCCTTCGCGGGCGAGGTCCAACGCACAGTTCAGCGCCGTCTGCCCGCCCATCGTGGGCAGCAGTGCGTCGGGCCGCTCCTTCTCGATGATGCGCGCGAGCGCGGTCCAGTGAATCGGCTCGATGTAGATCGCGTCGGCCATTTCCGGGTCGGTCATGATCGTCGCCGGGTTCGAGTTCACGAGGATGACCCGGAAGCCCTCGGCCCGCAGGGCCTTGCAGGCCTGCGCGCCGGAGTAGTCGAACTCGCAAGCCTGGCCGATGACGATCGGGCCGGCACCGATGATCAAAATACTTTCAATGTCAGTACGTTTTGGCATTCTTTTAAAGTCAGTTATCCGGAAACGACGGTCCGGATCGCCCGCTTCTTGCGGAGTTCCATCTCGTGGATGAAGTGCTCGAACAACGGCTGCAGGTCGTGCGGCCCGGGACTCGCCTCGGGGTGGCCCTGGAAGCTGAACGCAGGCCGATCGGTGAACGCGATGCCCTGCAACGTGCCGTCGAACAGCGACCGGTGCGTCGGCTCGACGTTGTCCGGCAGCGTCTCCTCGTCGACCGCGAAGCCGTGGTTCTGGCTGGTGATCAGCACCTGTCCGTTCGCGAGGTCCTGCACCGGGTGGTTGGCGCCGTGGTGACCGAACTTCATCTTGACCGTGCGGGCGCCCGCGGCGAGACCGAGCAACTGGTGACCGAGGCAGATGCCGAAGACGGGGATGCGCCGCTCGAGAAACTCCCGGATCGCCCGGATCGCGTAGTCGCAGGGCTCGGGATCGCCCGGCCCGTTCGACAGGAAGATGCCGTCCGGCGCATGCGACAGCGCCTCCTCCGCGCTTGTCGTCGCCGGCACCACGGTCATGCGGCAATCGAGATCCGACAGGAGGCGCAGGATGTTGCGCTTGATGCCGAAATCGTAGGCCACCACGTGGTACGGCGCGATGCGCCGGCTCATGACGCGGGGCTTCTTACCGAATGTGGTACCAAAACACCACTGGTAGGTGCTACCGGTCGTGACGAACTTGGCGAGATCCATGCCGGCGATGCCGGGAAATTTCCTCGCATGCGCGACGGCCGTGGCCGGATCGACATCGCCGGTCATGATGCAACCGGACTGCGCGCCCTTCTCGCGGATGATCCGCGTCAGCTTGCGAGTGTCGATATCGGCGATCGCCACCGTCTCCGCCTGGCGCAGGAAATCGGTGAAACCGCGATCGGAACGCCAGTTCGACGTGACGAGCGAGCTGTCGCGAATCACGAGGCCGGAGGCATGCACGGCCGCGGACTCCATGTCCTCGGCGTTCGTGCCGGTGTTGCCGATATGCGGGTACGTCAGCGTGACGATCTGGCGACAGTAGGACGGGTCCGTCAGGATTTCCTGGTAGCCGGTCATGGCGGTATTGAACACGACCTCGCCGATCGTCTTGCCGTCGGCGCCGACGGAAACTCCCCGGAAGACGGTGCCGTCTTGCAGCGCCAGGATGGCGGAATTGGTACTTTTCAAAGCGATCCTCGTTGGGCTGGTACCGAGACCGCTTTTTGCCGGCGCTGGATGCGAAGAAGCGGAAGGACGAGGCCTCCCGCTTCGGAATTCGCTTACCGGACAGCGATCCGGCGTAGTTTACAAGATGCCCGTGGAATGTCCAACGTGCGCCGGCCGGGTGATCTCAGTCGCCGAGTACCACGTCGCGCATCGAATAGCGGCCGGGCCGCCGCCCGAGCACCCAGCGCGCGGCGCGCAACGCGCCGTCCGCGAACACGTCGCGGGTCGAAACGCTGTGGCCCAGCGTCAGCACCTCGGTGGGCGAGCGGAATATGACACGGTGATCGCCCGGCACTTCGCCGGTGCGCTCGCTGCGGTAACGGATTTCGCCATGCTGTCCCGTCGCGCTGACTGCGTCGCCCAACTTCAACGCGGTGCCCGAGGGCGCGTCCTGCTTGTGGACGTGATGCACTTCCTCGATCTCGACCGCGAAGCGATCGTCGAGCGCCGCTGACACCTGGCGCACCACGGCGTCGAGCACCGTGATGCCCTGGCTCATGTTCCGGTCATAGACCAGCGGCACGTCCCGCGCAACGCCGTCGAGCCGTTTCATCTGCGACGAATTCAGGCCGGTGACGCCGCACACCAGCGGCTTGCGCAGCGCGGTGACCACGTCGAACACCTTGTCGGTCACCACGGGGAGGCTGAAATCGACGATGACGTCGGCGGTCTCCGCGATCGCCGCGAGGTCGCCGCCGCGCGACCAGGTTCCTGCGAGCACGAGGCCGTCCTGCGCCGCGATGCGGGCAGCAATGCTCCGCCCCATGCGGCCGGCGCCGGCGATCGCGATCCGGATCGGCGACGTCGTCATGCTATTGCTTGATGCGGTCGAAGAAGCGCTTGACCGAGTCGAGCCAGCCGCCGGCCCTCGGGCTGTGCTTGTTGCCGCCCGAGCGCACGAGTTCGTCGAAGCGCGACAGCAGGTCCTTCTGCTCGTCCGACAGGTTGACCGGCGTCTCGACAAGCACCTTGGCGAACAGGTCGCCCTGCCGCGCGTCGCGGACCGTCCGGACGCCCTTGCCGCGCAGTCGGAAAACGCGGCCGGACTGCGTGCCCGCCGGCACCTTCAGGTTCACGTGGCCGTCGAGCGTCGGCAGCTCCACTTCGCCGCCGAGCGTGGCCGTCGCGAAACTGACCGGGACCTCGCAGGACAGGTCGGCACCGACGCGTTCGAAAAGCTTGTGCGGCAGCACCCGGATCTCGACGTAGAGATCGCCGGGGGGACCACCGTTGCGGCCCGCCTCGCCCTCGCCGGACAGTCGAATGCGATCGCCGTCGTCCACGCCAGGCGGCACCTTGACCGACAGCGTCTTCGTCTTGTGCACGCGCCCGCGTCCGTGGCAGTCGGTGCACGGATCGCTGATGACGGTGCCGGCACCCTTGCAGGCCGGGCAGGTCTGCTGGATGGAGAAGAAGCCCTGCTGCATGCGCACCTGGCCAACGCCCTCGCAGGTCGTGCAGGTCGTGGGCGACGTTCCCTTGCGCGCGCCGCTGCCGTCGCAGGTCTTGCAGGTCACCTGCGTGGGCACATCGATCTGCACGGTGTCGCCGGCGACCGCGGTTTCCAGGTCGAGCTTCAGCTCGTAGCCGAGGTCCGCGCCGCGAAACACCTGGCTCGCGCCGCCACGGCCGCGCCCAGCGCCAAAGATGTCGCCGAACACGTCGCCGAAGATATCCGAAAAGCCCTGCCCGCCGCCGAAGCCGCCGGCACCGCCCGCACCACTGGCCGCCTTGACGCCCTCGTGGCCGAAACGGTCGTAGGCCGCGCGCTTGTCGTCGTCGCGCAGGACCTCGTAGGCCTCCTTGGCTTCCTTGAAGCGCGCCTCGGCCGACTCGTCGTCCTTGTTGCGGTCCGGGTGGTGCTTCATCGCGAGCCGTCGGTAGGCCTTCTTGATCTCGTCGGCCGTCGCGGTCTTCGCTACACCCAGAACCTCGTAGTAGTCGCGTTTTGCCATGCTGCTTCGAATACCCTGTCCGTTATGCATCGGGCGCCGCGTGCGGCGCCCGATGATTCCTCATCGTCTCAGCCCATCGAGGCAGGCCGCGATCAGGCCCGCTTCGACTTGTCCTCGTCGTCGACCTCCTCGAACTCGGCGTCGACCACGTCGTCGTCCGATGACGATGCCTGAGCGTCGCCGGCCGCATCGCCCGCCGCCGACTCCTGCTCGGCGTAGAGCTTCTGGGCCAGGCCCGCGGAAGCCTCCGCGAGCGCCGCCGACTTGGCCTCGATCGCATCCTTGTCGTCACTCTCGAGGGCCTTCTTCAGGTCGGCCACCGCGTTCTCCACCGCGAGACGCTCCTCGGCACTGGCCTTCTCGCCCAGGTCCGCCAGCGTCTTCTCGGACGCGTGCACCAGGCCGTCCGCCTGGTTGCGCACGTCGACGAGCTCGCGGAACTTGCGGTCTTCCTCTGCGTGAGCCTCGGCGTCCGAGACCATCTTGTCGATCTCGTCGTCGGACAGGCCGCTCGACGCCTTGATGACGATGTTCTGGCTCTTGCCCGTGGCCTTGTCCTTGGCCGAGACGTTGAGGATGCCGTTTGCGTCGATATCGAACTTGACCTCGATCTGCGGCATGCCGCGTGGCGCCGGCGGGATGTCCGCCAGGTCGAAGCGGCCGAGCGACTTGTTGTCGGTCGCGCGTTCGCGCTCGCCCTGCAGAACATGAATCGTCACGGCCGTCTGGTTGTCATCGGCGGTCGAAAACACCTGTTCCGCGCTGGCCGGGATCGTCGTGTTCTTGTCGATCAGCTTCGTCATGACACCGCCGAGCGTCTCGATACCGAGCGAAAGCGGCGTGACGTCCAGCAGCAGCACGTCCTTGACGTCGCCGGCCAGTACGCCACCCTGAATCGCGGCGCCGAGCGCCACGGCCTCGTCCGGGTTCACGTCCTTCCGCGGCTCCTTGCCGAAGAAGTTCTTCACAGCTTCCTGCACTTTCGGCATGCGCGTCTGGCCGCCGACCAGGATGACGTCGTCGATATCGGAGACCTTCAGGTCCGCGTCGGCAATCGCCGTCTTGCACGGGCCCATCGTTCTCTGGATCAGTTCATCGACCAGGGATTCCAGCTTCGCGCGCGTCAGCTTGATGTTCAGGTGCTTCGGACCGCTGGCATCCGCCGTGATATACGGCAGGTTGACCTCGGTCTGCTGCTGCGAGCTCAGCTCGATCTTGGCCTTCTCGGCCGCCTCCTTGAGGCGCTGCATCGCGAGCGGATCCTTAGTGATGTCCACGCCGCTCTCGCGCTCGAATTCCTTCGTGAGGTACTGGATGATGCGCAGGTCGAAGTCCTCGCCGCCGAGGAACGTATCGCCGTTCGTCGCCAGCACTTCGAACTGGTGTTCGCCGTCGACTTCCGCGATCTCGATGACCGAGATGTCGAACGTGCCGCCGCCGAGGTCGAACACGGCGATCTTCTTGTCGCCGCGCTTCTTGTCCATGCCGTACGCCAGAGCGGCCGCGGTCGGCTCGTTGATGATGCGCTTGACGTCAAGGCCGGCGATCCGGCCGGCGTCCTTCGTGGCCTGGCGCTGGGAATCATTGAAGTAGGCCGGTACCGTCACGACGGCTTCCGTGACCGGCTCGCCGAGATAATCCTCGGCCGTCTTCTTCATCTTCATGAGGACGCGTGCCGAGATCTCCGGCGGCGCCATCTTCTTGTCATTGACCTGGACCCACGCGTCACCGTTGTCGGCCTTGACGATCTTGTACGGCACCATGCCGATGTCGCGCTGGACGACGTCGTCCTCGAACCGGCGACCGATGAGGCGCTTCACCGCGAACAGCGTGTTCGTCGGGTTCGTCACGGCCTGCCGCTTCGCGGACTGGCCCACGAGGACCTGGTCGTCCTTCGCGAACGCCACGATCGACGGCGTCGTGCGATCGCCCTCGGAATTCTCGATGACCTTGGGCTTGTCACCTTCCATCACTGCGACGCAGGAGTTCGTGGTGCCCAGGTCGATACCAATTACTTTGCCCATTTCAAATGCTCCAAAATCGGTTGCAATAGCTGCGAATCTGGCTGTTAGGTGGGGCCAAGGCCCCCGGTTTCAAGCGGTTCGGCAGGATTTCGCGAGACTCTAACTGGCCGGAACTTCCGACGCGACGACGACCATTGCGGGCCGCAGCAACCGGCCATTCAGCAGGTAGCCCTTCTGGACCACCGTCAGCACCGTGCCCGGCTCGGCGTCCGCCGATGGCTGCATCGTCATGGCCTCGTGGAATTCCGGGTCGAACGGCGCGCCCGCCGGGTCGACTTCCACGATGCCGAAGCGCTCGAGCGTCGTGGCCAGCAGCTTTAGCGTGGCCGCCTTGCCCTCGAGCAGGGCAGCGGCGTCCGCGTTCTCGGCCGCTTGCAGGCCCATCTCCAGGCTGTCTTTCACCGCGAGCAGGTCGCGCCCGAAGTTCTCCAGCGCGTAGCGCCGCGCATTCTCGACGTCGCGCGTCGCGCGCTTGCGGACGTTCTCGGTCTCGGCTGCCGCCCTCAGGTACCGGTCCCAGTTCTCCCGGGCTTTCTCCTCGGCCGCGGCCAGGGCCGCCGCGAGGTCGGTGCTGCCGGTCGTCTCTGCCGCTTCCGCGTCTGCCGCGGTTGGCTCGCCGTCGCCGGCGATCGAATCGTCAGGGCGCTCTGCCGTGCCGTTCATCGGGTCTCTCTCCGGATGTCCAAATTCGCGTGCCGGCCCCTCGGGCCGCACAAAGTGTTCGGAGTGTGGGGATTCGGCGGCAAATATCAAGCGCCGCCGGGGATTTCGGGCTAGTTGCGGCCGCTGATGGCCGAGCGCAGCAAGCGGGCGGTCACGTCGACGATGGGCACCACGCGGTCGTAGGCCATCCGCGTCGGCCCGATGACGCCGAGCACGCCGATCGTACCGTCGTCGAGTTCGTAGGGCGCGGTGACCACGCTGCAGTCGTCGAGGATCTCGTAGCCGGACTCCTCGCCGATGAAGACCTGAACGCCGCTCGCGTTCATGCTCCGGTCGATGAGGTCGAGGATCAGTCGCTTGCGTGAAAAGGCCTCGAACAGCCGCCGCAGCGTCTCGATATCGGACAACTCGGCGAACTGCATCAGGTTCGTCTCTCCGGCCAATACGTAGTCGGAGCCCGGCTCCGTGCTCATCGCGGACTGCGCGACCGCGATGATGTCGACCATCGCCGCATTCATCGACGTGCGCAACTGGTCCAGGTCGGCAAGCAGCCGTTCGCGCAGGTCCGGCAGCGGCGAACCCGCGTAGTGCTCGTTGATGAAGTTCGCCGCCTGTGTCAGCTCCGACGGCGTGTACTCCCGGTCCGTGTACAGGATGCGATTCTGCACTTCGCGGTCGTTGATCACGAGAATGACCAGAATCCGCTTGTCGGACAGCGGCAGGAACTCGATCTGCCGCAGCACGGCCTGCTGGCCGCGCGGCAGCGACACGATGCCGGCGAGGTGCGTGACTTCGGACAGCATCCGGGACACCGAGTTGACGAGGTGCCCGGGATCGTCGCCGGACGCCGTAAGCTGGAGCTTCAGCTTCTGCATGTCCCCGCCCTTCGGTTCGCGAAATCGGACCAGCGTGTCGACGAACAGCCGGTAGCCTTTCGGCGTCGGAACGCGCCCTGCACTCGTGTGCGGCGCGGAAACGAGGCCCATGTCCTCGAGGTCGGACATGACGTTGCGGATGGTCGCCGGGCTGAGATCCAGCCCGGAATCGCGCGACAGCGTGCGCGAGCCGACGGGCTGGCCGTCGCGAATAAAACGTTGAATCAGCGTGCGCAGGAGGTGTTGCGCACGCTCGTTGGGCTGAATAGTGGACGCTTCTGCGGACATTCGCGAAAAAGTGAGTCCTTGCGCTTTGCGCCTGCCTGTAAGCTTCCCGCTGAACGCTAGCAACCGCTTGGCGGTCGGTCAAGGGTCTGCAACAATGCCGCTTTGCGGCCCTGCGTGCCGCCCCGCGCACCCCGGTTATTCGCATGCGTCACGAATTTTCAAGAATTGCCGTGCTTGGTCGCCACGACGACGCCCGGGTGGCGGAACCGATGGCGACACTCGTCGCCCACTTGACAAAACGTGGCGTAAACGTACTCGTTGCCGACGATCTTCCCGTCGCGGGCGACGTCCGGCGCATGCCGGAATCCGAACTGTCGACGCACGCCGACCTGATGATTGCGATCGGGGGCGACGGGACGATCCTTTACGCGGCGCGGCTCGCCAGCGACCGCGGTGTCCCGTTGCTCGGCGTCAACCGCGGGCGCCTCGGGTTCCTGGCGGACGTCACGCCCGACGAGATGCTCGGGAGCATCGATCTCGTGCTGGCCGGCAACTACGCGCGCGACTCGCGCCTGCAGCTGCGGGCAACACTCGACCGTGCTGACGGCAGTCGAATCGTTGCCGATGCACTGAACGACGTCGTCCTGCAGCGTGCGGACACCGGCCGCATGGTCGACTTCGAAACCCGCATCGGCTCCCACTACGTCAACACGCACGCGGGCGACGGCCTGATCATCGCGACGCCGACGGGGTCCACCGCCTATTCCCTGAGTTGTGGCGGACCGATTGTCGAGCCGCAACTCGATGCACTCGTCATCGTCCCGGTGTGCCCGCACACGCTCACTGACCGCCCGATCGTCATTCCGTCTCGCGAGTCCATCGACGTGCAACTGCTCGAACGGGACGGGACGCGCGCGGAGATCGCCGTCGACGGCCACGCCGTGTCCGACATCCTGCCGAGCGACCGCCTCGTCGTCGGCGCGGCGCCAACGCGCATCACGCTGATTCACCCGCCCGGCTATGATTTCTACGGCATCCTGCGCTCGAAACTGTTCTGGGGACGCGACAGCCGCACGCGCTACGAAGAGAACAACGACTGATGCTGGCCAGCCTGCAAGTTCGAGACTTCGCGATCGTCGACCGCATCAGCGTCGAGCTAGACCCCGGCATGACGGTGTTGACCGGCGAGACCGGCGCCGGCAAGTCGATACTCGTCGACGCGCTGGCCCTGGTTCTGGGCGAGCGCGGCAGCGCACAACTCGTACGGCCCGGTGCGAAGCGCGCCGAGTTCAGCGCCGAGTTCGACGTCACCGCCCTCCCCGCCGTGCGCGGTTGGCTCGACGAGCGCTCCCTGGAGACCGACGACGCCTGCCTGCTCCGGCGCGTGATCGGCGCAGACGGTCGCTCCCGCGCATGGATCAACGGAAACGCCGTCACACTGGCGCAGCTGCAGGAGGTCGGCGAAATGCTCGTCGACATCCACGGTCAGCATTTCCACCAGTCTCTCGTCCGCCGCCCGGTGCAGCGGGAGTTGCTCGATCACTTCGGCGGCGTGGTCGATGACGTCCAGCGCACGTCCGAGGCCTACACGAGTTGGCAAGCCATCGAGGAGCGCCTCCGCAAACTGCGCGACGACGTCGCGGAGCGCGCCTCGCGCATCGACCTGCTGCGTTTCCAGGTCGGCGAACTCGAGGCGCTCGACCTGCAGGATGGCGAGTACGACGAGCTGCTGGCCGAGCGCCGACGCCTGCAGCACGGCGGCAGGCTGGCAACCGGCGTCGCAACAGCGCTCGGCGCCCTGTACGAAGCAGAAGGCGCCGATGCCAACAGCCTGGTCGCCGCCGCGGCGCGCGCGCTCGAACCGCTCGCGGAATGGGATGAACGCCTGGGTCCGGCGATCGACCTGGTCGACTCGGCCGGCATCCAGATACGCGAGGCCGCGGAACTCCTGTCGCGCTACGCCGAAACGCTGGACAGCGACCCCGAACGTGCCGACGCAGTGGAGGAGCGGCTCGCTGCGACGCAGGCGGCAGCACGCAAACACCGCGTGGAGCCGCATGAGCTGCCCACGCAGCGCGAGACGCTGTCGCGGGAACTCGACGAACTCGTCAACGCCGCCGAGGTCGGAGCTTCCCTGGAGGCCGCCGCCGCGCGCGCACACAGGGCCTACCTGGGCGAAGCGGAGGCCTTGTCGGCGAAGCGCCGCCGCGCCGCGGATGCGTTCGGTGCCCGGGTTACCGACGCCATGCAAGGCCTGGGCATGCAGGGCGGCCGCTTCGAGATCGCTGTCACCACGGACGCGGAACACGCGCGCGCCCACGGCATCGACGACGTGCGCTTCGAGATCACGGCGAACCCCGGGCAGCCATTGCAGCCGCTGGCGAAGATCGCGTCCGGCGGAGAGCTGTCACGCATGAGCCTGGCAATCCAGGTCATCGCAAGCGACGGCAGCCGGATTCCGACGATGGTGTTCGACGAAGTGGACTCCGGCGTCGGCGGTGGCGTCGCGGAAATGGTCGGTCGACGACTGGCCGAACTCGGCGCATCACGGCAGGTCCTGTGCGTGACTCACCTTCCACAGGTCGCGAGCCTGGCGGACTCGCACTTCCGCGTCACCAAGGTTTCCGATTCGAAGAGCACGCGCACGCAGATCACGCCCCTGGAGGACGACGAGCGCATCCAGGAACTGGCGCGCATGCTGGGCGGCGTGGAGATCACGCGTAAGACGCTCGATCACGCCGCAGAAATGCTGGAAGGCACCCCGAAAAAGCGCGCCTGATCCCCCGGGTCAGCCCTTCTTGCCCCGCGGCTTCACGTACAGCACCAGGCTGTGGTCCAGCAGGTCGAAGCCGTGCTTCTCGGCGATCTCTTCCTGCAGCCGTTCGATCTCATCGCTGACGAACTCGACGACTTCGCCGGTATCGACGCACACCATGTGATCGTGATGTTCGCCGTCATCGAGTTCGAACACGGAATGCCCGCCCTCGAAATTGTGCCGCGTAACCAGGCCGGCAGACTCGAACTGCGTCAGCACGCGGTACACGGTCGCGAGCCCGATGTCCTCGTCGGACTCCAGCAACTCCTTGTAGATGTCCTCCGCACTCATGTGCCGGGGCTCGGCGCCCTCGAGGATCTCGAGGATCTTCAAGCGCGGCAGCGTGATCTTCAAGCCGGCCTTCCGTAATTCCTGGCGTTGCTCCATTCGAGCCCTCGCTTCGCGCTATTGCAGCTATCGTGTCTGGCATCAAGACGGTATGATGCGCGCCTATTATGACCCAGACGGCGCCCCCTCACTACCTGGGGGATGCCGCGGGTGCGGAACCCCCTGAATCCATGATCGTCGAACGCTCCCTGATGAAGACTTCCCTCCGATTACTCCTGCTGCTCACCGCGTTTGCCCTGACGGCCTGCGTGTATCGCGCCGCGATTTCGCAGGGCAACCTGATCAAACAGGAAGACCTCGACCAGGTGGAGATCGGCATGACGAGAAGCCAGGTCCGGTTCCTGCTCGGCACACCGCTGATCGACGACCCGTTTCATGCCGATCGCTGGGACTACGTCTATTACCTCAAGATCGGCCGCAACGACGCGGGATTCAAGCGCTGGGTCTCCGTATTCTTCACGGACGATGTCGTCAGCGACATCCAGAAAGACCAGGAACTCGCGCCGGACCTCTGACGGCCGTCCTCAGCCGGCCCCGGCCCGCTCCCGCCGCGCGACGCGCGGGTCCTGCCGCAGCGGTCGGTAGATTTCGACCCGGTCACCGTGGTTCACGACGACGTGCCGTGCCGTTTCCCGACCCCAGATGCCCGTGGCCGCCTTGCGCAACGCCGGGTCCGGGTAGCGCTCGTACAGCCCGGATGCTGCGATGACCTCCTCGAGCGTGCTGCCCGCTGCAACCTCGACCGTCTCGAGAAACTGCGACGCGGGTTCCGCGTACGCAACTTCGACCGTGATCGTCTCAGTCCCCGTCACCGAATCGCTCCCGCGCGCGCTGCGTGAACGCGTCGACCATGGAGTCGCAGGTATCCTCGAAGAACGCGCCGAAGACCATGTCCGTCAGCCGGTTGTCGAAGTCGAATTCCATGTCCAGCGAAACACGGCTCCCGGCATCGCCGATCGGTTCGAAGCGCCACAGTCCGGACAGGTGCCGGAACGTGCCCCGTGCCAGTTCCATTCGTATGGACTCGTTCGGCACCAGCGTATTGTTCGTGCGAAACGACTTGCTGATGCCGCCGCGCCCGGCCTCGAGCGTGGCCTCGACCTGCTGCCCTTCTCGTCGGTGCACCGTGACGCGGCGGCACCACGGCAGGAAGTCCGGGTAGGACTCGACGTCCGACACGAGCGCGTACATCTGCTCGACCGAGTACGGTACCAGCGCGCTGCGGCTCACCCTGCGCATTGGGCCGGGACGGCGGCTCAGAACAAGCCGACGGCCTTGCCCAGAACCATCAGGATGCCGATTGGCGCGAGGTAGCGGGCCAGGACTCGCCAGATCCTGTACAGCGTGCCGGCGCTGCCGAGTTCCTCGGCGGTCGAGTTCCGGCACATGATCCAGCCGGCGAAGACGACGATCAGCAGCCCCCCGACCGGCAGCATGACGTTGCTGGTCACGTAATCGACGTTGTCGAAAATCGTGCCGTTCAGGAACCTGACGTCTCCCAGGACATTGAACGACAAGGCGGACCCGAGGCCGATGAACCAGATCAGCGTCCCGATGATGACCGCCGCCTGCGCGCGTGTCTTGTGAAAGTGCTCGACGAGCCAGGCCACGGCCGGTTCGACCAGCCCGAGTGCCGACGTCCACGCCGCGAACGACAACAGTACGAAGAACACGGTCGAGAACAGCACGCCACCGGACATCTGGCCGAACGCGAGCGGCAAGGTATGGAACACGAGCCCCGGCCCCTCGGCCGGACTGAGATTGTTGGCGAAGACCAGCGGGAAGATCACCAGGCCGGCGAGGATCGCGATACTGGTGTCCGCAACCACGACGGCCGCGGACGCGCCCGTTATCGACGTTTCCTCCGGCAGGTAGGCCCCGTACGCCATCACGGCGCCCATGCCGATACTGAGTGTGAAGAAGGCCTGCCCCAGTGCCGCGAGAACGCTGTTCCAGCCGAGCTTGCCCCAATCCGGGGTGAACATGAACGCAACGCCTTCCATGAAGTGCCCGGTGCTGATCGCGTAACCGAGCAACGCCAGCATCAACAGCAGCAACGCCGGCACCATGAAGCGCACGGCCTGCTCGAGCCCACGCTCCACGCCGCGCGCCACGACGAAGACCGTCAATGCCATGAATATCGTGTGCGCCGCGACCACGGACTTCCAACTGCCCGTGAACTGATTGAACACCGCCGACACCACCTCCGCCGACTGGCCGGTGAATGTTCCGGTGACGCTCTTGACGACGTAGGTCAGCACCCAGCCCGCGACGACGCTGTAGTACGACAGGATCAGGATGCCCGCGAGCACGCCGATGACGCCCACCCATTTCCAGGCGCCGGTGCTGCCCTCTTCCTTGCCGAGGAGCTGCATGGTGGCCACCGGGTTCCGGCGGCCGCGGCGGCCGATGAGGATCTCGGACATCATCACCGGCATGCCGATCAGCACGACGCACAGCAGGTAGACGAGGACGAAGGCCCCGCCCCCGTTCTGGCCTGCGATGTACGGGAACTTCCAGATGTTGCCGAGGCCGACCGCGGAACCGGTGACCGCCAGTATGAACGCCATGCGTGACGACCAGTGGCCATGCAATGAGGTGCGCTTGCCGCCGTCGTTGGTCTGATTGCTCAGCATATTGTTGCTCTTCCCCGCTCAAGAGAGTCGCGATTCTCGTACAAATGCCCGAAAGTCACAATAAACCGGTGATTTTGCGGGCGGTATCGGGCCGAGCCCGTATAATGCCGGGCCGCCGCCAGCCCGGCGGCCGAGACCGACATGAGCAAGAAACCGAAATCCGGCACACAGGGCCGGGTCATCGCCGAGAACCGGCGGGCCCGCCACGACTACCACATCGAGGACCGCATCGAGGCCGGGCTCGTCCTCGAGGGTTGGGAGGTCAAGAGCCTCCGTGCCGGCAATGCCCAGCTCGCCGAGGCCTACGTGCACATCCGCAACGGCGAGGCCTGGCTGGTCGGCGCGCACGTTTCACCTTTGAAGACGGTGTCGACGCACATCAAGGCGGACCCGACGCGCACGCGGAAGCTGCTGCTCGGCCGGGGCGAACTCGACCGCCTCACCGGCCAGGTCGAGCGCAAGGGCTACGCCCTCGTGCCGCTGGACCTGCACTGGTCGAAAGGCCGGGCGAAGCTCGACGTCGGCCTTGCAAAAGGCAAGAAGCAGCACGACAAGCGCGCCGCCAAGAAGGACCAGGACTGGCAACGGCAGAAGGCCAGACTGCTAAAACACAGTTAATTCAAGGTTTTATCGACCTTAATTAATGCATATACTTAATATTGGCGTGTCGCGATTTCCTGCGCCGCGCCATTGCATTCGGCCGCGATGCCCCTAGACTGTGCAGCACGATGGGGGTGACCTGGCTTCGACGTGGGTCGCGAACCTCCGGGTGCATGCCGAGGCGCAGACGACCTCGTAAATCCAGCTGCAAACTCTATAGTTGCCAACGACGACAACTACGCACTCGCCGCTTAATACCCGGTAGGGTGCCCTCTGGCCGGAACGTGCCCGTGCGTCCGGGTCCCAGGGGTCGATATCACGGGACCGCGGAAGGCGCTCGTCCGGGGCACCGACCGTCAAATCCTTACCGGACTGGCCGTGAGTCTTCCCTGCCCGTCGGGTAGCTCACGGTAAGATCAAAGACGGAATAAGCATGTAGAGCCAGGAGCAGAGGGCTTGCGGACGCGAGTTCGATTCTCGCCACCTCCACCAATTCGAAAAGCCGCTCTCTCCGAGCGGCTTTTTCGTATCCGGCCCTTCGCTCAATCGGCGCC
>ENA-ORCV01000293-ORCV01000293.1-marine-metagenome-genome-assembly--contig:-NODE-293-length-49132-cov-4.468189_pt1 | contig 49132 bp, 40 predicted proteins | sample MGYA00237779_ERZ508509 | MGnify/ENA primary metagenome ERZ508509 (study PRJEB26180, sample SAMN06268772) | marine metagenome | isolation source: Bioluminescent Bay, La Paraguera, Puerto Rico | place... | reverse complement strand
CCGTCGGAGATCGAATATGCTCCCCTCGTTACGGCCGAGATCGATGATAGTGCCGGCAGCAACCCGGAGGTCCTGAAGATCGGCGCGGCGCGGCGGGCGAAGATCGCCGACACTGCATAAAGAACCGTCGCCAGCAAAAGCGCCGCCTGCGCGCGGAAGTCGCTATGAGCGACGCCTTTTAAAACTTCCGGCCCCATCAGAATGACAACGCCGGCGAATCCTATGGCGAAGCCGGCAAGTTTGCGTCTGTCGAGCGTCTCGCCGGCGAAAAAGAATGCGAGCGCCAGCGTCCAAAGCGGCATGAACGCCATATAAACGCCGGCAAGTCCACTCTCTACATATTGCTGCGCCCATGGAAAGAGGAAGAAGGGAAGGACATAGCCCGTCGCGCTGACGGCGAACATAGACCCCCAGCTACGCCGCAATCGCCGCCGCCCATGGGCGACAAGAAACAGCGGCGGAAACCGCCGCCCGGCGAGGCGCATTACGATGTAAAGCAGCGCGGCGCCGACCCATAAACGCCCGACGGCGATGAGCGCTGGCGGCATGGTTTCGACCGCGGTGCGGATGAGCGCGAAAGCCGAACCGCCAAGTACGACGATTAACCCTAAAAGCATCCAGTCGAGAAGGGCTGCGTCGGCGGGAGGGCGAAGTGGCTTGCGCATGCGCCCCGCGCTATCGGGGCGGCGTTGTCATGGCAAGACAGAATTTTTTATCGGGCTGCGAAATATTTTTAATTGACCCTTAAGCCGCACTCGGCGAGGGTGACGGTGGGCCACGCCTCCCCAACGAGGCGCGAGCCATCTGGAAGGATGGAGTAAAATGAAGCAAATGAAGCCGGCTGCGCGCCCGCAGCGCGTCTATTTTTCGTCTGGGCCTTGCGCAAAGCGGCCTGGATGGTCTCCTGAAAAGTTGAATAATGCGCTGCTTGGGCGGTCCCACCGGTCCAAGCCCGGCAAGGCGCGTCTTAAGGAAGCGATCGACCGCACGCGGGCGTTGTTGGGCGTTCCTGATAATTATCGTATCGGCATCGTTCCCGCCTCCGATACGGGCGCGGTTGAAATGGCGATGTGGTCGATGCTGGGCGCGCGTCCTGTCGACATGCTCGCCTGGGAAAGTTTCGGCGCCGGCTGGGTCACGGATGCGGTCAAGCAGCTCGGGCTTGAAGCGCGCATTCTTGAAGCGCCTTACGGCGAGATCGCCGATCTTGGCGCCGTCGATCCGGCGCACGACTTGGTCTTCACCTGGAACGGCACCACTTCGGGCGTCAAAGTCCCGAACGCCGACTGGATCAGCGAGAGCCGCGAGGGGATTGTCATCTGCGACGCCACCTCGGCGATCTTCGCGCAGCCGCTCGACTGGCCGAAGCTCGATGTCGTCACCTATTCCTGGCAGAAAGTGCTTGGCGGCGAAGCGGCCCACGGCATGCTGATCTTGAGCCCGCGCGCCGTTGATCGTCTTGAAACCTATGCGCCGCCAAGGCCGCTCCCGAAGCTCTTCCGTCTCACCAAAGGCGGCAAGCTCAATGAAGGGGTTTTTGAAGGGGCGACGATCAACACCCCGTCGATGCTGTGCGTTGAGGATTATATCGATGCTCTTAAATGGGCCGAAGAGATCGGCGGTCTTGATGCGCTGCATGCGCGGGCTGCTCGCAACGCGGCGGCGCTCGGCGCCTGGGTTGAAGCGACGGACTGGATCGATTTTCTCTGCGCCGATCCGGAAATCCGGTCGAACACGTCGGTTTGTTTGAAAATCGTCGATCCTTCCGTGACGGCGCTTGGTGAAAACGAACAGCGCGCCTTCGTGAAAGCGATGGAAAAGGCGCTCGATGCCGAGGGTGCGGCCTATGACATCGGCGGTTATCGTGATGCGCCGCCGGGCTTGCGTATCTGGTGCGGGGCGACCGTCGACAGCGCCGACATCAAAGCGCTCGGCCCCTGGCTCGACTGGGCGTTCGCGGAAGCCAAATCAGCTATCTGACAACCATTTATCCGCTCGTCCCGGCGCAGGCCGGGACCTTCTGAAACATGGACCAGATTCCGGCTTTCGCCGGGATGAGCGGCGAAAGATCAAAGAGGAAAAATCTCATGCCCAAAGTGCTTATTTCCGACAAGCTTAGCGAAACCGCCGTCAACATTTTCAGAGAGCGCGGTGTCGACGTCGACTATCAGCCCGATCTCGGCAAGGACAAGGACAGGCTTCTTGACGTCATCGGCGCCTATGACGGGCTGGCGGTGCGTTCGGCCACCAAGGCGACGTCGAAAATCATCGCGGCGGCGAAAAACCTCAAAGTGATCGGCCGCGCCGGCATCGGCGTCGACAATATCGACATCCCCGCCGCCACTGCGGCTGGCGTCGTGGTGATGAACACGCCCTATGGCAACGCCATCACAACAGCGGAACACGCCATCGCAATGATGTTCTCGCTGGTGCGCCAGATTCCGCAGGCGTCGCAATCGACACACGCCGGCAAGTGGGAGAAGTCGGCGTTCATGGGCGCGGAAGTCTTCGGCAAAACGCTTGGCGTGATCGGCTGCGGCAATATCGGATCGATCGTCGCCGATCGCGGCGTTGGTCTCAAAATGCGAGTCATTGCCTTTGATCCGTTCCTTACCGAAGAACGCGCTGTTGAGATTGGCGTTGAGAAGGTCGCCCTCGAAGAACTGCTCTCCCGCGCCGACATCGTCACACTGCACACGCCGCTTACCGACCAGACGCGCAATGTGCTCGGCAGGGATAATCTCGCGAAACTCAAGAAAGGCGCTTATGTGGTGAACTGCGCGCGCGGCGGCCTCGTCGATGAAGAGGCGTTGAAAGACGCGCTCGATGAAGGCCGCATCGCCGGCGCCGCGCTAGACGTGTTTGCAACGGAGCCCGCGACCGAGCATGCGCTTTTCGGTCATCCGAAAGTTGTCGCGACGCCGCATCTCGGCGCGTCGACGATGGAAGCGCAGGAGAATGTCGCGATCCAGATCGCCGAACAGATGGCCGATTATCTGATGCGCGGCGCGGTTTCGAATTCCCTCAACTCGCCGTCCGTGACGGCGGAGGAGGCGCCGCGCCTCAAACCCTTCATCATGCTTGCTGAAAAACTCGGCGCCTTCGCCGGCCAGCTTACGGAAAGCGGGCTTAAGAAGATCGAAGTGATTTATGAAGGCGAGGTGGCGGCGCTGAACACCAAACCGCTGACGGCGTCGGCGGTGGCCGGCGTCCTCAAGCCGATGCTGGAAGAGGTCAATGTCGTGAACGCGCCGGTGCTCGCCCGTGAGCGCGGGGTCGCCGTCGCCGAGACATTCAGCGAGAATGCGGAAATCTATGACAGCATCATTCGTCTCAGGATTACCTCTGAAAACCAGGAACGAAGCATTTCCGGCACGGTGTTCGCCGGCGCCCCGCGGATCGTCGAGATCAAGGGCGTCGAGATGGAGGCGGGCTTTTATCCGCACATGTTATTCACCACCAATGACGACAAACCGGGCTTCATCGGCGCGCTGGGGCAGACGCTGGGCGAGGCGGGCGTCAATATCGCGACCTTCAATCTCGGCCGATCGGCGCCCGGCGCGCAGGCGATTGCGCTGATCGCCGTTGACGAGCCGGTGACGGAAGCGGTGCTGGAAAAAGTCCGCGCCCTGCCGCATGTGACGCAAGCCAAGTCGCTGTCGTTTTAGGCGATCGCTTATTTCTTTTTGTAAATCCCGACAAACCAGTCGCTCCAGACGTCGTTCTCCGGATCGTATTGCTGAAAATGCTGACGCACCGAGCCGTCTTCCTGAAGCGTCCAAGTTCCCCTGAACGGCGCCTTGGTTCCGTTGCGGTTTGCGATCTCCCCTTCAAGGACCATGGCGCCGTCGTTATTGAGCTCGCCAGAATAGTCGATCACTGAACCGGCGCTGACCCAGATCTGGCGCCACTTGCCCGTAGCGAGATCGATGAAATTGTAGCTCTGTCCGGTGCCGCCGCCATTGTTTGTCCAGTGTTCGACCAGCAGGCAGCCGTTTTCCTCAATGGAAATCACGTTCTCGCCGGCCTTGATGTCCTGGCCTTGCGCGTTTTTCGCAAAGACTTCCCATTCCCCGGCCCAGAAATCGAACTGACGGTAGATCTCGTCCTGACATGGTGGAGGCGGGGGCGGATTCTGGGCGGCGGCGGGCGCGGCGAGCAGGGCTGCTGCGAAGGCGGCGAGCAGTTTCATGATTTTTTTCCCTCTAATGGAGAGTATTAGGGCCGGATCGCTTCCTTTCGGCAATCCGGCGCCCGATCAAAACCCGGTGAAGCGAGGCTATTCCTTGATCATCACCGGCGCGCCATAGCCGAGGGCTTCAAGCCGCGCCGCTTGCGTTTCTGCGTCGCCGACGACCACCCAGTTCATGGCGTCAGGGCGAATATAGGCGCCCGCCAGTTCCTGGATACGCTCAACGGTCATCGCCTCGACGATTTCATCCTGCTTTTTAACGTAGTCGTAAGGCAGGCCGTAGTCGGCGATATTTTCGAGCATGCCGAGTTTCGCGCCAAGCGTTTCGAACGCTCGCGCCTTGCTTTTCAGGAGAAAACTTTTCGTGACGCCGAGGTCTTCTTCCGTGAACGTCGCGCCGTAGCTTTCGAGAAGCTCCTTGACGAGCGCCGCCGCCTCGTAGGTGACGTTTGAGCGCACGCCGCTGGCGATGCGGAAATCGCCATAGCGCGAAGAGCCGGAAAAGCCGGAGCGAATGCCGTAGGTATAGCCTTTGGATTCGCGCAGTTCCTGCGTTAGCCGCGAAGCAAAACCGCCGCCGCCAAGCCGGTAATTCATGACCAGCGCTGGGTAGAAATCCGGATCGGTGTAAGTGAGCGCCGGATAGCCGAACTGAAATACGGATTGCTTCGCGCCGGGGACGTCAACGAAATAGATAACGCTTGTTTCTGGTGCGGCAGGCGCCGGATAGTCAGGCTCAGCCAAGGCATCGCCCTGCCACGGGGCGTTGATAGCGCTGAGCGCCGTTTTTGCATCGGCTTCACTGATCGCGCCAACAACGCGGAAATTCGCCGCCTTCGGCGTCAAGTATTTAACGTAGTAGGTTTTGATATCGTCAATCGTCATAGCGCCGATAGCGCTTTCGGCGCCGCGAACCGGTGTTGCGAGAATATGTCCTTCACCAAATGTGATCCGGGCGTAAGCATTCGCCGCAATGGCGTTGGGGTCGGCGGCGAGGGACTGCAATTCGTAACTGACGCGCGCCTTGGCGAGGGCGAACTCTTCCTCGTCCCAGCGCGGTTTGAGCAGCATTTCCGCCACAAGGTCTATAGTCTGGTTGAAATTACGCGCCAGCGTCTGGCCGCTGATGATGAAACGCTCGTCGCCTGCGCCGATCGATATCGTTGCGCCGAGCGCTGCGATCGCTTCTTCGAGCTCCGCAGTCGTGCGTTCCGCCGTCCCTTTGTCCATAAGTTCGGCAAGGAGATTGGCGGCGCCAGGTTTTTGAGGGTCGTCAAGCAAGTGTCCGCCATCAAATGAAAGCTCGAACTGCACAAGCGGCAATTCGTCGTCTTTGATGCCGTAAACATGAAGACCGTTTTCGAGTCCGGCTTCCCAGATTTTCGGAATCTGCACGACCGGCCTGGCGCCGTAGGGCGGCTCGACGGTTCGGTCAAAGCTTGACGGCGTGCGCTCATAATCGGCGACGGCGCTGGCGTCGAACGTTTCTTCCGCGCCTTGCACGATGGCTTCCTCGACGACCTCTGCGCGCGATGAATTTTCGAGCGCCAGTTCCGGCGCCCCCTTGGGCACGAAGCTGGTCGCCACGAAAGGCTTGTCCTTGATGTACTTGTTGTAGACGCGCATGACGTCGTCAGCGGTGACCGCCCGAATGTTCTTGATGTCCTGATTGATGTAGCCGGGATCGCCTGCGAATATTTCATATTGCGCAAGATTAAACGCCTTGCCGAGCACGCTCTGGATCCCGTTGTAGAATGATACTTCCTGAGCGGTTTTCACGCGATTGAGATCTTTCTCGGCGATTCCTTCGCTTTCAAAGCGCGCGAAGCCTTCGTCGAGCGCCGCCTTGATGTCGTCGAGATCGACTCCATCAAAAGCTCGCACGCCGATCATGCTCTCCCCTGCAAGCTCAGAGTTATACTCGAACGCGTACACGCCGGCGGTTAGTTTTTCCTCGTCGACCAGCACCTTGTTGAGCGGTGCATTCTTGCCGTCGGTCAGAAGGTCGTGGAGAACGTCGAGCGCGTACATGTCGGGGTGATATTGCGGCACCGTCGGCCAGGTCATGGTGAGCTGCGGGAGCTGCGCAAAACTGTCCTCATGGAAAAGCAGCTTTGAGGCGTCAAGCGTGACCGGCTGTACGTCCAGCGACGCAACATCGGGGCCGCGCGGAATTTCATCGAAATACTTATGCACCCATTCGCGGGCTTGTTTTTTGTCGAAGTCGCCGGCGAGCACCAGCGTGACATTGTTCGGCGTGTACCAGGCGCGATAGAATTCCTTCACATCCTCAAGGGTTGCTGCGTCGAGATCGGCCAGCGAGCCGATTACCTGCCAGCTGTAAGGGTGGCCTTCCGGATAGAGCGCCTTGCTGATTACATAGCCCTCATAGCCATATGGCTGGTTGTCGTAGCTCTGGCGCTTTTCGTTTTTGACGACCTGCTTTTCCTTGGCGAGCACCGGCTCGGTGACTGTGTTGATGAAAAAGCCGATCTTGTCGGCTTCCGCCCAGATCATCTTCTCAAGCGCGTCGTTGGGTACGGTCTGGTAATAGTTCGTGCGGTCGCGGCTGGTCGATCCATTGGCGCCGGAGCCGCCGATCCGCGCTGACATGGCGTCGAGACCGCCCTTGCCGAGATTTTCCGATTCCAGAAACAGGAGATGTTCGAATAGATGGGCGAAGCCGGTGCGGCCCGGTTTTTCTCGCGCCGAGCCCACATGGGCGGTCAACGCCACGGCGACGACCGGATCGGAACGGTCGCTGTGGAAGATCACTTTGAGGCCGTTGTCGAGTTCGAACGATTCGAATTCGACCAGCTGTTCGTTCGCCGCCGGCTTGGGGGCGTCCGCATCGCGGCTGCAGCCGAGCGGGGCGAGAGCGCAGGATGCGACGAGGGCGAGGGCGGCGTGTTTCATATTGGGCTCGCTGTTCGAGGGGTGATTCTGCCGGCATGATCGCCGCTCCCTCCGGCGAACACAAGCCGTTCCGGCGGGTGTAAAGGGCCGTTCGCCCGCATCCTAAGCTCGGTCCGCCGCTTCGCCGCTTTGCGCGTTGACCGGTCTCGCAAAGGGATTATGGTGCGCCGCGATATCTCAAATGGAGGACCGTTATGGCCGATGTGGCCGTGATCGGCGCCCAGTGGGGCGACGAGGGGAAGGGCAAGATTGTCGACTGGTTGTCGGCGCGGGCCGACGTGGTCGTGCGCTTTCAGGGCGGCCATAACGCCGGACACACGCTTGTTATTGACGGCGTCGTCTACAAGCTTTCCCTGTTGCCGTCGGGCGTCGTGCGCAAAGGCTGCGCGGGCGTCATTGGCGCCGGGGTTGTCGTCGACCCGTTCGCGCTGCTCGCCGAGATCGACCGCATCCGCGAGCAGGGCGTCGAGGTGACGCCCGATAATCTGATGATTGCGGAGAACGCATCGCTGATCCTGCCAGTCCATCAGGAACTCGACGCGATGCGCGAGACCTCCAATTCCGGCGTGCGGATCGGCACGACCAAGCGCGGCATCGGCCCTGCTTACGAAGACAAGGCGGGACGGCGGGGATTGCGGATCGTTGATCTGGCGCGGCTCGACACGCTGCCGGGCAAGATCGAAAATCTGCTTGTTCACCACAACGCGCTGCGCCGCGGTCTCGGCGGCGAGGAAGCGGACGGCGCAGCGCTCCTTGAAACGCTGAAAAGCGTCGCGGATCGCATCACGCCATTCATGAAACCGGTCTGGCGCGAACTCGACACCGCTCGCAAGGAAGGCAAGCGCATTCTTTTTGAAGGCGCGCAGGGCGTGCTCCTCGATGTCGATCATGGCACTTATCCTTACGTCACCTCCTCAAACACGGTGGCGGGACAGGCGGCGGCTGGATCAGGTCTCGGGCCGCGCGCGGTCGGCTATGTGCTCGGGATCGTCAAGGCGTACACGACACGCGTCGGCGAGGGGCCGTTTCCGACCGAACTCGAGGACGAGACCGGCAAACGGCTCGGCGAACGCGGCCATGAGTTCGGCACGGTCACCGGCCGCAAACGCCGCTGCGGCTGGTTTGATGCGGCGCTGGTGCGCCAGACCCTTAAGATCGCCGGCGTCGACGGGATCGCGCTCACCAAGCTCGACGTGCTTGACGGTTTTGAGGAGCTGAAAGTCTGCGTCGGTTATCGCATCGGCGGCGAGGATTACGATTACCTTCCCGCCGGCGCTGACATTCAGGCCGTCGCCGAACCGATCTACGAAACCATGGAAGGCTGGAGCGGCACGACGGAGAAGGCGCGCTCCTGGGCGGACCTTCCAGCCGAAGCGGTAAAATATGTGCGCCGCATCGAGGAGCTCATCGAAGCCCCGGTCGCGCTGGTCTCGACGAGCCCGGAGCGGGACGACGTCATTTTGATGCGCGATCCGTTTCAGGACTAGCCTCGCCCTGAGGCGGCGACGCGGGCTGGAAACCGCCGGGAGAATTTGCGAAAGTGACGATGTTGGAAGGTGTGCCATGCAGCGTTTGAAACAGTTCCTTTTCCCCGTGATCGTTATTCTCGGCGTCGCCGGCTACGCTTTTGTCAACCGGATGCCGGCCGCCGGCGCTGAGTATCGCTATGAAGGCGATCCGGAAGTGGTGGCCGCGACATTCGCCTCCGCATGGTGTTCTTCCTGCAAGATACTGATGCCGCGTCTCGCGCGGGTCATTCCTGACTTCGCCGACCAGCCGGTGAAATTCGTTGAGCTCGATTTCACGTTCGGCGAACGCAAGGAGATCGAGCAACTGGCTGCGGCGGAAGGGTTAGCGAAGATATACCCGCAGTTTAAGGGCGCAACCGGTTTTACGGTGCTCGTTGATCGTGACACCGGAGAAATCATTGATACACTGACGATCAATCATTCGGGAAAAGCGATGCGCGCGGCGATCGCGCAGGCGATCGCCCGGGCGTCGCAATAAACGCCTTTAAATCGTTTTAAATTGCATCAGGTTGAATGTCGGACGCGCCGATTTTTCTTGTCAAATTCGCGCTTTTTTGGCATGCTGATCACGTTCCGAGGGGCGTCCCGCCTGTCGACTCTGTTTGACAGCTCGTGCGACGCGCAACTCTCGGTCGGCCTCGTTTTAAGATGGTCTCATCCTTAAAGAGGCGCCGGGAGCGCTGCGCGCCAGGGAGCAAGGGCAGGGGACTGAGAAGCACCCTTAACCACCTGATCCGGGTCATGCCGGCGAAGGGATGGAACATGAGAGCCGTTTTCCTCATCGCCAGGCCTTTAGCAATTGCAACGGTGGGGAGGACGGCGATCAGAACGAGGCGCCTGTAAATCAAACGGTTGACGTTATTGGCGTCATAAAACTGTCAGATACGCCGCGCTTATCAGGCGCACAGCCTCTTGGCGCTTTACGCCCTCTTGCGACGCCGTTATTTTTTCTTACGTCCACAACGCCGTTACACGCGAACGCGATTTGATTCTGTATGAAGGACGTAAGCGGATGCGCGCTTTTCTGATTTCCGCGGGGGCCGGGCTTTCGCTTGTTGCGCCGCCGGCCATGGCGTCGGAAGTCCAGCTCGGCTTTCATCTCGGCTGGAACAAGTCGCTTTCGAGCGACGTGCGTTTCACCGGCCCGGGCGGAACCGATTTCACCGCCGCCGGCGTGCCGTGGCGGGGGTTGTCCCTGCCCGGCGATGACGGCGCTCCTTATTACGGCGGCCGCGCGACATACTGGTTCGGCGACGGGGCGAGTTGGGGGCTGATGCTCGATTACACCCACGCGAAGGTGCGCGCCGAGGCTTCCGCTGCCGTTTCTCTCAGCGGCGACACCGGCGCCAGCGGCGTCGCGTCGGGCGATTACAGACTGTCGGACCTGTTCGAACGGCTCGAATTTACTGACGGGATCAATTTCGTCACGTTGAGCGCGCTGTATCGCTTCGCGCCCGCCGGCAAGCTGCAACCCTATGTGGGCGTCGGCGGCGGGATCAGCATTCCGCATGTCGAAGTGACAGGGGCCGCGCTCTCCGATCTGCCGGCGACGTATGAATACAGTAACGGCGGCGCGACCGTGCAGGCGCTCGCGGGTCTTGACTTGCGGCTGTCGGAGCATTTCTCGCTTTATGGCGAATACCGGCTAAACTATTCGCCGGTCAGCGCGCCGCTTGCGGACGGCGCTTACGAGATCGATGTCGATCTGGTCACCAACCAGGTTTCCTTCGGCGTCGCGTTGCACTTTTAGCCGCCAAATCGCCCCAAATCTCCGGCAGTTGCCGTGTATTCGCCAATTTGCTAGACCTGCGCCTCATTCCGAGGGGCGCCGGCGTCACCGGCTGAGACCGTGTTTTTCCCGAGAGTACCGGAAACTTCACACGGGCACCCTTTGAACCTGATCGGTTAACACCGGCGTAGGGACGGAGCCAGCGTAACTCTCCTTTCAACGCGCGGAAACCCCGGTCGCTACAGACAAGCGAGAGGCCGCGATGAACAAACACGTTCCCCAGTCCGAATTCAAAACCCCGGAAGTCACGACCGGGCCGCTGCCATCGAGCCGAAAGGTCTATGTGGCGGGCGATCAGTATAAGGACATCCGCGTGCCGGTGCGCGAGATCGATCTGCATCCGACCGCGGGCGAGCCGCCGGTGCCGGTCTATGACACGTCGGGTCCCTATACCGATCCCAATGTGACGATTGATGTTGAAAAGGGCCTCGCGCGCACGCGTACCGCATGGATTAAAGAGCGCGGCCACGTTGAGGAATATGACGGCCGCGACGTAAAGCCGGAAGATAATGGCGGCGCGAAGGGCAAACATCTCGCCCGCGAATTCCCGGTGAAAAACCGTCCCTTGCGCGGGACGGGAACCGGCCCCGTTACGCAATATGAATTCGCGAAAGCGGGCATCATCACCCGCGAGATGGAGTTTGTCGCCATCCGCGAAAATCTCGGCCGCAAGCATATGCTCGCCGGTGCGGAAGACCGCGTCGAACAGGGCGAGAGCTTCGGCGCGGAAATCCCGCCCTTCATCACGCCGGAATTCGTGCGCTCAGAAATCGCCCGCGGGCGCGCCATCATCCCGTCCAACATCAACCACCCGGAGCTGGAGCCGCAGATCATCGGCCGCAATTTCCTGGTGAAGATCAACGCCAATATCGGCAACTCCGCCGTCGCGTCTTCCGTTGAGGAGGAGGTCGACAAAATGGTCTGGGCGACGCGCTGGGGCGCGGACAATGTCATGGACCTGTCGACAGGCCGCAACATTCACAACACCCGCGAATGGATCATCCGCAACTCGCCGGTGCCCATCGGCACGGTGCCGATCTATCAGGCGCTGGAAAAAGTCGGCGGGATCGCCGAGGACCTGAGCTGGGAAGTCTTCCGCGACACGCTGATCGAGCAGGCCGAGCAGGGCGTCGACTATTTCACGATCCACGCCGGCGTGCGCCTGCCTTACATTCACCTCACCGCCGACCGCGTCACCGGCATTGTCTCCCGCGGCGGGTCGATCATGGCGAAGTGGTGTCTCGCCCATCACCGCGAAAGCTTTCTTTATACGAACTTTGAAGAGATCTGCGAGATCATGCGGGCCTATGACGTCTCCTTCTCGCTTGGCGACGGGCTGCGTCCGGGGTCGATTGCGGACGCCAACGATCGCGCGCAATTCGCCGAGCTTGAAACTCTCGGCGAGCTGACGAAGATCGCCTGGGACCATGGCTGTCAGGTGATGATCGAGGGGCCGGGGCACGTCCCGATGCACAAGATCCGCGTCAACATGACGAAGCAGCTGGCCGAATGCGGCGAGGCGCCGTTCTATACGCTGGGGCCGCTGACGACCGACATCGCGCCCGGCTACGACCACATCACGTCCGGCATTGGCGCGGCGATGATCGGCTGGTTCGGCACGGCGATGCTTTGCTATGTGACGCCGAAGGAGCATCTCGGCCTCCCCGACCGCGACGACGTGAAGGTCGGCGTCGTCACCTACAAGCTCGCGGCGCACGCGGCGGACCTCGCCAAGGGCCACCCGGCGGCGCAGGTGAGGGACGACGCGCTCTCCCGCGCGCGGTTCGAGTTCCGCTGGGAGGACCAGTTCAATCTCTCGCTCGATCCTGAAACCGCGCGCGACTTCCACGACCAGACCCTGCCGAAGGAAGCGCACAAGGTCGCCCATTTCTGCTCCATGTGCGGGCCGAAATTCTGCTCCATGAAAATCACGGCGGAAGTCCGCGACTACGCGGCGGGCATGAGCGACAATGAGAAAAAAGACCTCGAAAAGCTGTCGCAAGAGGGCATGAAGGAAATGAGCGAGAAATACCGCGAGATGGGGTCGGAGCTTTACCTCGAACAAGACGCGGTGAAGAAGGCGAATGAGGGGTTGTGATGGCTACAGAGGAAATTGCTTCTGTTCAAGAGCTTCTCGAGCAATTGGATAAATCCACTGACCCAACTGAGGTGAATTGGTATCGAGGTCAGCGAGTTTTTGATTGGAAACTGTTGCCTGGTTATTTTCGCTTCACAAGTCCACCGTCCGAAACGACGCTATTAAATCGATTTAGACAGAACGCCTCAAGATTGTTGGAGGCGCCTGCGCGGAATGATTTTGATTGGCTGTTTTTGATGCAGCATTATGGCGTGCCTACCAGGCTTTTAGATTGGAGTGAAAACCCCCTAACAGCACTATATTTCGCGGTCTTTCATAGTGCCGAAGATGATCAAGATGGTGCTCTATGGATGTTAAATCCGGTCTCGCTCAATGAATACGCTAATATTCGAAATTCAGATGAGCCGATGTTCATACCGTCTTTCGATGACGAAGAAATTAAAGGGTATTCATTGGAAAGTCTGAGGAGTGGCTCTAAACTTGCTTTAAAACCTGCTGCAACCATTGCGACAAGGAATAGTGCGCGAATTCAAGCTCAGGCTGGAGTATTTACAATACATCATAATGAAAGAACCCCATTGGAAGAAATTGGAGATGGAAAGCAAGTAAGTTGTTTCAAAATCCCATCTTCTGCGAAAGAAAAAATCCGGAAGCAGTTGGCGATTCTTGGATTTACAAGATTTCACTTGTTTCCGGAATTAGAAAGCGTTGGCGCATCAGTTCGCGAGGGGTTGGAATGAGTTTTATCACAACATCAACGCTAAAAAATAGCACTATCATGTTCCTGTATTCGGAGCGGGAGCGGATTAATTTGGCGCCAGAGTATCAACGAAGTGGTGGGGTTTGGACGCTTCAGAAGCGTAGGCTTCTTATCGATTCTATTTTAAATGATTACGACATCCCAAAAATCTATTTTCATTCATTAAGCGCACCAGGAAAGCCTACTCAAGAATACGATTATGCAGTTATCGACGGCCGCCAACGTATGGAAACAATTTGGAGTTACATTGACGGAGAGTTCGCGCTTTCAGATGATTTTGAATATCAGCTGGATCAATCACTCAATCTTGCAGGGCTTACTTACGAAGACCTGGCTAAGTCATACCCTAGAATAAGAATTAAATTTGATTCATTTGTTCTGCCTGTAGTCTCTGTTGAGACAGATGATATCGATTTAATTGAGGACATGTTTTCTCGATTGAATGAAGCGGTCCCGCTCAATGCGGCGGAAAAACGAAACGCGATTGGCGGAAATTTAGTAAAGGCGATTCGGGCAATATCTGCTGTTCCCTTTTTTGAAAAAAAAGTCGCATTTGGGAGTGGTCGAGCTCAACACTTAGAAGTTTCTGCGAGAATGCTATTAACAGAACATAGCTTGCAATATGACGAACGCATTATTGATACTAAGAGAGAGTATCTTGATGCGCTTGCTCGTGAATTTAAGAATGATCGTCCGACAGTCGTCACGAAATTAGAGCGAGGGGTTAAAGCGGTTTTAAAAGAAATGTCTAATGTTTTTATGGATGGTGACCCGTTATTGCGGGCTCAAGGGAACATGGTTGTATATTTTCTATTGTTTCGAGGTGCAATGTATGAGGAGAAACTATCTAAAATCACGAGAAGAAAGCTGTTGAATTTTCGGGATAAATTAGCTGAAAATCGGTCATTGGCAGAGGAAGATTTTGTAAAATCAGATTTTGCTCTTTTGGAATACGATCGGCTTAGTCAGCAAGGAACTAATGACGCATCAAACATTAGAGAAAGATATGAGGTATTAGCTGATCATATGGGCTTGCCGCCAACATATCACTTTGGATAGCAAAGTTTACTTAGTCAAATTCGGGTAAACCCCAATCTTGCATCTGGCGTGATATGTAGACGGTTTTTGGTGACGGCTTGGTGATCCATCTTGACGGCGGATGTAACTACTCGTGAAATGTAGCGCTTCCCCAACCACCCCCAATCCCCTAAACGTGTCCCCACGCAATCGGGGGAGAGCCATGCGCATTCTGATCATCATCGCGGCGGCGCTTATCGTCCTGGCCGCCGCCGGTTTTAGCGGCCTTTACGCCCTGAGCGAGGGGCGCTTGCGCGACGTGACGCGCGGGCCCGCCTTCGATCATCCGATCCCGAAGGATGCGGCCTCAATCGAACATGGGCGTCACATAGCGCGCACGCGCGGTTGTTTCGGCTGTCATGGACAACAACTTAAGGGCAAGGATTTCGGCGAGCAGTGGGACTGGCCGGAACGCGCCGTCGCGCCGAACCTCGCCGCCTATGCGCGCGATCATGACGCGGCGACGCTTGAAGCCGCGATCCGTCAGGGGATCGGCGCGAACGGGAAGGGGCTCGTCTCCATGCCGTCCTTCAACTTCGCGCGCCTTACCGACGAAGACACCGCCGTGCTGATCGCGTTTTTAAAATCCGCGCCGGTCGTCGAAAACGACCTGCCGAAACCGAAACTCGGCTGGGGCGTGCGCTGGACGTTCTTCACCGGCGAGGAAAAACACATGAACTGGTGGGCGGACCGGGTTCCGCGTCTCAAGGTCGATGCGGCGGCCGAACCCCGGCGCGCCCATGGCGAGTATCTCGCCATGACCATGTGCAACGAATGCCACGGGCTCGATGTGCGCGGGTCTACGATGTATCCGCCACCGACGCCGGACCTCGCCATCATCGCCGGTTATTCCCGCGACGATTTCGAAACGCTGATCACCACCGGCGTCGGCATGGGCGGCCGCGAGCTTGGGCTGATGAGGCTCGTTGCGCCGGATCGTTTTCCCAACCTGACCGAAGCGGAGATCGACGACCTCTATCTCTATCTGCAGTCGCTCGCAGACGAGCCCGCGCCGGAGAACGTCTTCTGGCGGCCAGCGCGGTAGGAACGCTGCCCGCCTTGCCCGCGCCGGCGAAGCCCGTTAGTTCCCGAACAGAATAAACGAAAGGCTTTCGCCATGATCTATGCGCTTTTATCCGTCAGCCTGATGGGCCTTCTGGTTTTCGGTCTAGGGATCAATGTCAGCCGCATTCGCGGCTCGGTGATGCATATCCAGCACGAGCATGAAGCGGACCCGAAAAGCGCGCTCCGAAAGGCGATCCGCGCTCATGGCAACTGCATTGAATATGTCCCGACTCTGTCGATCCTGATCCTCGCGCTCGGGCTCAGAATGCCGCTGACGCCCTGGTGGGTCGCCGCGCTTATGCTCGCCGCCGTCGCCGCGCGCTACATTCATGCGGCGGGCGTGCTGACCAGCGAAAGCATTCACACCGCGAACCCGCTGAAATTCGTCGGCGCCGCCGGCACTTACCTCACTGGGACGGCGCTTTCGATCGCGCTGCTCGCAAACGCCGTGACGCTGTTCTAGGCCACGGCCGGGTTTATTGACCCGTTCGCGCCCGTGGCGGTAAGCTCCTCTTTGGGGGCCCGCCGCGAGGGGAGCATGGGGCAGCAACAACAATTGAGGGCCGATGCGGTCATCGACTCGCTCGAGACGCTTCGCCGGCGCATCGACGAGCGGTTTCAGGATTCCAGTATTTCAAAAGTCTGCGCCGACCTGACGGTGGTGGCGCGGCTGACGGCGCGACGGGCGCGCGCCACTGGCCGACCGAACGCCGCGCGCGCTTTCATCGTCACTCTCGCCATCGCCTTGCTTGGGGCCCTGTCCTTCTTCGCGCTGCTGGCGCCGCTGCTCGGCTGGTCGGTCTGGCCGCTGATCTATTTCGACCAGAGCTTCACCTTCTACGATTTCGTGGAAGCGGTGACCGGCGTCCTGATCGTTGTCGGCGGCGCGATGTTTTACGTCTGGGCGTCGGGAACGCGCGGCAAGCGGCGGTTCGTCTTTCGCCATCTTCATGAGCTGCGCTCCTTCGCCCATGTCATCGACATGCACCAGCTCACGAAAGACCCGATCACCCTTTCCAGCGCTGCGACGCGCACCGCCTCCTCGCCGGACCGCTCGATGACGCCGTTCGAACTGGCGCGTTATCTCGACTATTGCGCCGAGATGCTGTCGCTGACCGGCAAGCTCGCCGCGCTCTATGGCGAGCAGACGACCGATCCGGAAATTCTCGGCGCGGTCAACGAGATCGAGAACCTTACCTCCGGCATCATCCGCAAAATCTGGCAGAAGATCATGATGCTCGACAATGACGTGGCGATGCAGTGATCATTCGGGGGAAGAACTGAATACCGCTCAGGCGGCCTTCTCGCCGTAGAAGCCTTTCTCCCATTGCCGGAACTTCTTTTGCGAGTCCGTGATGAAAGGCGTTTTCTCAATGATCCGTAAGACAAAGTTGTTGATGGCTGCGAGCGGCTGCGGAAAGGGGCGCGGGACATCGATCAACAGGACGACGCGCCAGCTGTCGGTTTCGTTCCACACTTCGTGCTCGAACGTGTCATCGAACAGAACGCATTCGCCTTCGCGCCAGAAAATCATCTCCTTGCCGACGCGCATGCGCACCTTGTCGCGTGGTTCGGGAACGATGAGGCCGAGATGAGCGCGGATCAGGCCCTTATAGGCGCCCATATGAGCGGGAATATGCATGCCGGGCGAGAGGATTGAGAAATAGGCGACCTTGAGATCCGGAATCTGCTCGATGAGTTTTGTTGTTTCGGGGCAGCGCGCGCAGTTTTCGTCGGCGCGCATGCCATAGGCGTGGAAAAAATAGGATTTCCACGTCCCTTCGCGGGAGAGGTAGCGCTGGGTGTCGGAGAGGTCTTCAAGGTTCGGCAGGCGGTCGCGATCGGCGAGGACCGCCTCGAGTTCGGCGCGGATCGTTTTCCAGTTCGCTTCGAGCGTATCCATCCACGGAAAGCCGTCGCGGCTGATGATTTCTGTGTCGCCGACCAGGGAGCGCCGGCCGAGCCAGTGTTCGAACGCTTTCTGGATAGCGCGCGCCCTCAGCGTAAAGCGGCGGCGAATGCGCTTCATGAGCGGGAATTTTCTGGCGTTGTCGGCGTTCATGTGGCCCGGCGAATTGGCGGTCTGGTCTGCCGCCTTATCATCGCCGAAAACATGGCGCGCGATCAAGGGCGGCCGGGATCAATGGCGGCTTGCATCAGACGCCGCGGGACGTGATGTTACGGCGTGGAGGCTCGAAATGAAGAATCGGCTTGGTCTTGCGGCGCTGTTCTCGATCATCAGCGTGTTCCCTTCCGCGGCGGACGAGACCGTCTGCACTTATACAGACTGGGCATGGAATGCGGATAAGGGCCGCGCGGAGGCGTTTCGCGAGATTGAAAAACCGCGGGCGGCTTTGAGCGAGGAAGAGCGGCATGACTCGCTTGATTGTTCTGTGTGCCGCGAAGATCAGGCCGAGATCGCGCTGCCGGGCATTGCGCCCTTTCGGGTCTGCCGCGCGGTCGCCGGGGACGTCGAAACGGCGCTCCTTAGCGCCATGAAGGCGGGCTTTTCAATTGAGAAGGTCGTCGGCTATCGCGTGGGGCGAACGAAAGGCCTGCTCGACGCCCATGGTCTGCGCACAGGCTACAGCAATCATTCCTTCGGCCTTGCGATTGACGTCAATCCGGACCGCAATGGTTTATATGGCGATTGTTTGGAGTTTTCTTCGCAATGCCGGCTGATCCGCGGCGGAGAGTGGGCGCCGGCGGCGGAAGGCGCGGTTACGCGGGAATCGCCGCTCTATCGCGAGTTGACGGCGATCGGCTGGCGCTGGGGCGGCGAACTCGCGGGCCGTCAAAAGGATTTCATGCACTTCTCACCGTCCGGGGACTGACGGACTGATTGCCGAAAGGTAATATTTTTCAATATATTATCGGGGTTCTGTGGTTTGGGCGCCACTCGATTCCCGCATTTCCTTGCTGTAAAGTGCCGTGTTGCAGTTGCAAAACCGCCATGAAGCGGTTTGACTTGCGGCTATCGACACGAGAAGGGGTGCGAAAATGGCTAACAACTATCTGACTTTGCTTGCGATTGCGCTGGGCGCCGGCGCGCTTGCGGCTTGCGGCGGAGAAAAGGCGGCAAAGGAGTCTCACGACGATACGGCCGTCGAGGAATCCGAAGACGCTGGCGTTGACGCGGCGTCTGAAGAAGACGGCGACGCCGCCTCCGAAGAAGGGTCTGACGCTGACGACGGCGCCATGGAAGACGCCGGCGCAGCGCTGGATGACGCTATGGATGACGCGGAAGAGGTGGCCGACGAGGCTATGGACGATGTCGAAGAAATGGCTGACGAAGCTATGGATGATGTCGAAGAAGCCGCGGAAGACATGGCCGATGACATTGAAGAAGCCGCGGACGACGAAGGCGAGCCTGAAGACGAAGAATAAGCCGCCGTTTCGATTTGCATATATCAGGAGGCCGCTCTTCGGGGCGGCCTCTTTGTATGACATGCGGCTAGTGCTTTGCCTTACGCCTTCTTGAACTGCAGCTCAGGCTTATTCGGTCCCGGGCGGTAAAGGCAGGCCGAAAGATTTTGCGAAATCTATATAGCTGGTTTCGTAAATGATTTGGGCTCTCCGATCGAGTTCAGCAAGATAGCCCGGGTCATCGAATGCGCGCAGTTTTGTTTCACTAAACACCGACGGGTCGCCAAGGTAGAGAACTGCGTCAATTGTCTCGTTCAGTGCTGGCGGCGCAACGCCTTCGCGACGTTTGAAACCAAATTTGGCGTCTGTTTCCCCCAGCCATGTATCTTCCAGAAAGATTATGGCGGGCGCGGCGACCTCCTTTTTGCGTAATCGCTCGGGCTGGTCAGTTAGCATATGAATAATCGTCATGGATCCAGGATGGTTTTTTTCAATGAACGCAACGGCGTTGGGGTATTCGGGATTAGAAACAGTATATGTCAGGTGACCGCGCCCCATAATCATGACGCCGCGTTTTCCCTCTTGTAGAACTTCATTGCGCACAATTTCCGCATAATGGCGGTCGCGGTCGTTGAGGTAGGTATAGAAATCTTTCTTTGCCTGAACGGCGCTCCAATCAAGAGGGGGATCGCCTGCCAATACGCGAAGTTGATGATTAGAATCGGATTCAAGATTCCCCTCGCGGATAGCAGCAAATAAATGCTCAAAACTGAGATCATCGCCCCCCTGAAGAAGGGAGTTTGTCGCATCGCGCCAGACAGGGCGTAACTCATCCATAGATATGTTTTCGCCGCTAACGTAGGCGTCGATTAGCGACTGATACCGGGCGTTGGCGATTTCGATTACGATGACGTCCGCCGTTTCGCGAAAATCCTTATCGGCGACAAGCGCTAAATAGAAGTCCGCCATCTCCTGAACGCCATGCCGCTCGCCAAGCGCGACAAGCGGTTTTTGAGAAAGCGCTTTAACAATAGAAGGTATAGCGGCCTCAGGAGCGATATCGCCAGACTCAGCAAAGGCGTCCGAGCGGCAAACGCCGAGAGAGAATAATAACAACAAGGTGGCGGTGAGGCAGCGGAGTTGAAAATTTCGAGAATGGCGCATAATCGATCTAGGGCGCGAAGTAGAAAATCGCACAGGTTTCCCTTTCATAAGTCAGTTGCTGACAAAAACTCAGGCGCATGATAGGGATTGAACAATGATAGTATTCTCAAAAAACATCTGAAAGACAACTATATTCAGCCTGGTCGTCGACATGACTCGTTCTTTCAATCCCGTCTTTTCGAACCGGCCGCAGTCGATCTTTCCGACCATGTCGGCGCTGGCGCGCAAGCACGATGCGATTAATCTCGGCCAGGGTTTTCCCGATGAAGACGGACCGGAAGAGATACGCGCGATTGCGGCGCAGGCGACCCTTGAGGGACCGAACCAGTACGCGCCTGTGGAAGGAATTCCTGAACTGCGCGAGGCGGTCGCGCGTGACAACAAGCGGTTTTATGGGCTGGACATCGATCCGCAGTCGCAAACGCTTGTAGTTTCCGGCGCGACTGAAGGCCTCGCCGCCGCCTTTCTCGGTTTCCTTGAGCCGGGCGACGAGGCGATCGTGCTGGCGCCGTTTTACGAATGCTATGCGCCGCAGATCGAAGCCGCCGGCGCCCGGGTCGTTCCTGTCAATCTCGCTCCGCCGTCCTGGCGGTTGTCTGCGGGCGCGCTTGAAGCCGCGATCACCGGCAGAACCAAACTCATCGCCATCAACACGCCCCATAACCCGCTCGGCAAGGTGATGACGCGCCAAGAACTGGAGATCGTCGCCGATGCGGCGCGGCGGCACGATCTCATTGTGGTTTGCGATGAAGTTTACGAACACCTTATCTTCGACGACCGTCCGCATCTGCCATTGATGACCTTGCCCGGCATGTTCGAACGTTCCATTAGAATAGGTTCGGCGGGAAAGACCTTCTCGCTCACCGGGTTTCGGATCGGTTATGTCACCGGCCCCGCGCCGCTCATCACCGCGGTGATGAAAGCGCACCAGCATCTTGCTTATACGTCGCCGCAGTCGCTGCAAAAAGCGACGGCGGCCGGGCTTGCTTTTGGCGACGGTTATTATGAGCGTTTCAGAACCGAAATGCAGGCGAAGCGCGACCTTATAAGCGCCGGCCTAAGCGCGGCGGGCTTCGCGGTTATGCCCTGCGAGGGGACCTACTTCGTGACAGTCGATATCACGTCCGTCGGTCGCGATGACGACGTTGATTTCTGCAGGGAGATTACAGAAAAAGCGAAAGTCGCCGCCGTGCCGATTTCCGCGTTCTATCTCCCGCAACAGCAAGACGCGCCGCGCAATTACGCGCGGTTCTGCTTCTGCAAGAAACCGGAAGTCCTGAAACAGGCGAGCGACCGTCTGGCCGCATATCTGTCCTGAAGCGGTTTTACGCGCTCGGGTTTTCGTTCGCGCTTTTCTGATCGTCCGTCCAGTAGGAAACGCACGGGATTTTCGTCAGGTCGCAGCGATGAGCGTATTTGCGCGCAATCTCGGTCACTTCATCAAAGAGGCCGGCCTCAAGCGTGATTGGGTCGAGGCCGAGGCCCAAGAGGCGCTGGTTTTCGACATCGAGATCGTTTTCCGCCGCTTCATTGCGCGGATTGTTGACATAGGCGATTTCGGCGCCGGTTTTGTCGGCGATCATCTTGGCGAGATCGCGAACCCGGTGGGTTTCAGTCATCTGGTTTAAGATCTGCACCCGTTCGCCATGCTGCGGTGGGTTGTCGATCGCCAGTTGAATGCATTTGACCGTGTCCTGAATATGGATAAACGCCCGCGTTTGTCCGCCAGTGCCGTGTACGGTCAGCGGGTGGCCGACCGCGGATTGCATCAGGAAACGGTTCAGCACTGTGCCGTAGTCGCCATCATAGTCGAAGCGGTTGATCAGCCGTTCGTCCTTGCGCGTTTCCTGGGTTTGCGTACCCCAGACGATGCCCTGATGCAGGTCAGTGATCTTCAGCCCGTCATTCTTGTTGTAAAAGGCGAATAGCAGCTGATCCTGAGTCTTCGTCATGTGATAGATCGAGCCGGGATTGGCGGGATAAAGAATCTCCTGCTTGATCTCGCGCCCGTCTTCGGTCTCGATTTTTACCGGCAGATAGCCTTCGGGAATTTTCATGCCCGCGGTGCCGTAGCCGTAAACGCCCATTGTGCCGAGATGGACCAGATGAGGGTCGAGGCCGGTTTCAACGATCGCCGCCAGAATATTGCTCGTCGCGTTGATGTTGTTATCGACCGTATAACGCTTGTGATAGGACGACTTCATGGAATAGGGAGCGGCGCGTTGTTCGGCGAAGTGAACGATCGCTTCCGGCTCGAACTTTTCCATGATGTAAAGCAGGCGCATGTAATTATGCGCTACGTCGCAATTCTCGAACCTGATATCCTTGCCGCTCGCCTCTTTCCAGGCGGCTAGGCGCGTAGAAATCGGTTTGATGGGCGTCAGCGATTCAACCTCGAGCTCGACGTCGATTTTCCGGCGCGAGAGGTTGTCGATGATCATCACCTCATGCCCGTTATTGGACAGGTGCAAGGCCGTCGGCCAACCGCAAAAGCCGTCTCCCCCGATGACCAGGATTTTCATATTCGTTCTCCGTTACGCCCAACGCCTGAAAGGCCGCCGCCCTAGTGCAAACGGTCACATAGAGGCTTGGCGCGCCTGAAAGCAACCCCGAAGCGGCCGAACAGGCCGCAACTCTTCCTACATATTATATTACTGTCTCCCGGTCGTCAGCATGGCGACGACTGGATGGAGGGCGGCGCGCCAATCGGGTTGCGCAAGGCCGAAATCGCGCTCGATCCTCGCGCAATCGAGCACCGTCCTGAGCGGCCGGCGGGCCGGGGTCGGATAATCGGCGGTGGCGATCGGCTCTACTGCGACCTTTACGCCGGCGGCGTCGAAGATTCGCCGGGCGAAGCCCGCCCAGCTGACGGAGGGGGCGCCCTGATAATGATAAACGCCCGCGCCGGGGGCGCAGCGCCCGATTTTGCCGCCGATCGTCAGGACCGCCTTTGCGATGTCGCGGGCCGCTGTCGGGCCGCCGACCTGATCGTCCACGATGGAAAGGGCGCTGCGTTCGGCCCCGAGCCGCAGCATGGTTTTGACGAAATTGCCGCCGAATTCGGAGAAAACCCACGACGTGCGAAGGATAACCGCCCGATCGTCAGCGGTGAGAACGGCGTTTTCGCCCTCGCGCTTCGTGCGGCCGTATACATTCAGGGGCGCCGTTTCGTGGTCTTCCGAAAGCGCGCGCTCATCGTTTCCATCGAATACGTAATCGGTGGACAGATGGATAAAGCGCGCGCCGGTTTTCCGGGTCGCCGCCGCCATTTCGGCGGGCGCTGCTGCGTTGAGCTGCTGCGCGGCGGCGGGCTCTTCTTCAGCCTTGTCGACGGCGGTGTAGGCGGCGGCGTTGACGACAAGTTCCGGGCGCGTCCGTTCAATGGCTGACGCGGCGGTCCCGGCGCGCATGAGGTCGGCTTCCGCTCGGCCGAGCGCTGTCAGCTGATGAACGCCCCTGGCTTCCTGCTGTAAACATTGCGCAACCTGGCCGTTGCGTCCGAAGAGGAGAATGCGCATTGCGCGGCCTATCGTTTGAGACCAAGCCGGCCGGCGGTGTCATGCCCGCGATTGCGGATCGCCTCCCACCAATCGCGATTTTCAAGATACCAGCGCACCGTCTTGCGCATACCGTCTTCGATGGCGATGGCTGGCGACCAGCCCAGCGTGCGTTCGATCTTGTCGCAATTGATGGCGTAACGCAGATCATGACCGGGCCGGTCGGCGACAAAAGTTATAAGGCTTTCGTGCGGTCTGTTGACCGAACCGGGCAATTCCTCGTCAAGGATTGCGCAGAGCATTTTGACAAGGTCGAGATTGGTTCGTTCCGCCCGTCCGCCGATATTGTATGTCTCGCCGGGGTCGCCTTTTTCCGCTACGAGCAGAAGCGCATCGGCGTGATCGCCGACATAGAGCCAGTCGCGGACATTCGCGCCCTTGCCGTAAACCGGGATCGGTTTTCCTTCGAGCGCATTGATGATGACGATGGGAATGAGTTTTTCCGGAAATTGATAGGGGCCGTAATTGTTCGAGCAATTGGTGACGACGACGGGGACTTTGAATGTTTCGGCCCAGGCGCGCGCCAGCATGTCCGAAGAAGCCTTCGCGGCGGAATAGGGAGAGTTCGGCTTGTAGGGCGAGTCTTCGAAGAATTCGCCTTCGGCGCCGAGCGTTCCGTAAACCTCATCGGTTGAAATGTGGTGGAACCGAAAGGCCTCGGGCGCGCCGCCCTGTACATAAGCGCGCGCCGCCTCAAGCAAGGCGTAGGTGCCGACAATGTTCGTCTGAATAAACGCGCTTGGCCCGTCAATGGAACGGTCCACATGGGTTTCGGCGGCGAGATGCATCAGCACATCCGGACGAAACTCTTCCATGAGCGCCGTCATCGACTTCTGGTCGCAGATGTCGTTTTTGACGAAGTTATACCGGTCGTGGTCAGCGACGCTTGCGACATTCTCCGGATTGGCGGCGTAGGTGAGTTTATCGACATTCAGCACGTCATGACCGGCGGCGATCGCCTGGCGTATGACCGCCGATCCGATAAAGCCTGCGCCGCCCGTCACCATCAGCCGCATTGTCGTCTCCCTCATCGCGCAACTAATTGCGGGCGAATCTTAATCCGGTTGTCCCTAGCATGATACATGCGAAATAGAACCCGGCCCGCCGTCAAAGAACATCAGGGCAGTTCGTCTCCATGCTCGCCGCGTAACGGGGCGGGACGGGGCTCGGCGAGGGGCTCGGAAGCGAAGCGGGGCGCCGCCCGCGCCTGCAGCACGCCCTCTGCTTCGAGATAACTTCCCCGCGCAACCATATGAGGGTGCGCCGAGGCTGCGCCCGGCGACAGGACCGGCGCGAAACATGCGTCGGTTCCTTCAAGTCGTTCGCGCCATTCGGCGCTGGTTTTCGTACGGAAGATATCCGCGAAAGCGAGCCGCTGTTTCGGCCAGAGCGTGGGGTCGTACTGCGCCGCAAAGGCAGGGTCGTCTTTCAGCCCCAGGCGGTCGAGAAGTTCTCCATAGAATTTCGGCTCGAGCGCGCCGACAGTTACAGTTTCCCCGTCGGCGCAGACATAGCTCTGATACCAATGCGGTCCGTCGAGGAGGCTCCTCCCGCGGGTTTCCGATAATTGACCGGCGGCCTTCAGGTTCAGCAAAAGATTCATCATGTGCGCGCCGCCGTCGACAATCGCTGCGTCGACCACATCGCCCTTGCCGGTTTCGCGCGCGCGCATGATCCCTGCAAGCAGGCCGATCGTCAGATAAAGCGCCCCGCCGGCGATGTCGCCCATCAGGGTCGGCGGCGTAAAGGGCGGTTCCCCCGGCTGGCCCGCGTACCAGAGCGCGCCGGACAATGCGAGATAGTTGATGTCATGGCCTGCCGTATGTGCGAGCGGACCGGTCTGCCCCCAGCCGGTGACGCGCCCGTAAACAAGCGCCGGATTGACCTTAAGGCAATCGTCAGGGCCAAGACCAAGCCGCTCCATGACGCCGGGGCGCAGGCCCTCGATCAGGCCGCTGGCGGTTGCAACCAGGGCCAGGGCTGCATCGCGGCCCGCCGGCGATTTCAAATCAAGCGCAACGGAGCGCTTGCCTCGTTTGAGGATGTCTCGCCGGCCGTTATCGATACGCGGCCCGTCATGGTCCGGGCGTTCGACCAAGGTGACTTCGGCCCCGAGATCCGCGAGGTGCATGCCGCAAAAGGGAGCGGGGCCGATGCCTTCGAACTCGATGATTCTGACGCCGTTTAATATCTTCATTGCTGAACAACATCGGTCGGAAGGGTATGAGTCAAGCAGCGCGTGCTGAAGAAAAGCAGCTTGCGGCGGCGTCGCGGAGGATGACGGCTAAAGATCAGCCTTATCTATCCCGCGGCTGTTCGGGTTTGGCGGCGTGGCTGAATGAAGAAGCATCAAACCGCTGATATGGCTCGCTAAACCGTAGCTGCGATCAGTCCGCCTTGCGCTTCTTCGAAGCTGCGGCGTGACAGCCCTTCTCGCTAATCTCGATAAGCGGCGAAGGCTGGTGGAGCTAGGCGGAATCGAACCGCCGACCTCTTGAATGCCATTCAAGCGCTCTCCCAACTGAGCTATAGCCCCTTAACCATCAGCCGGTTTGGGAGTCCGGCGTCTTCCCCTTCAGGGGAGGCGGGAAACTAGCGGGCGCAACCGTACTGCGCAAGCGTTTCCCTACAAACTATTAGTCCTCGTCGCCGCCCGATTTGACGATGGTCGTGACATCGTCATCGTCATCATCGTCATCAAGCAGGCTATCATCGTCGTCGTCGTCAATGTCGACATCGATATCTTCGATATCGCTAAGTTCGTCCTCATCTTCGTCCGAGTCGTCATCTTCTTCTTCGTCGAGCGCAGCCCGGCGATTGGATTTCGCCGCTTTCTTTTCCTGATCGGCGCTTTCGAGACTGGTCTCGGCCGCTGGTTTCGCCGCCTCCGCCTTGTCTTCGCTTTCGCTGGTTTCCTCGGCGCGGGTTTTGCGCGGCTTCAGGAGCGATTCAGGAACGAACTCATGATCGCATTTCGGGCAATGCGCCGGTTCCTTGTTAAGGTCGTAAAACCGTGCGCCGCATTCCGGACAATCGCGTTTTACGCCAAGTTCTGGTTTGGTCATGCCTCGCCGCCATCGTTGAGTCTATTGAAAGAAGCGCCTGTTGCCACGGGCTGGGGGCGCTGTCAAAAGGAATGAGCCTAAGATTTCCCGAATGTCAATTCTAGCGAGGACCTCCATGACGCCGCTTGAAGGACCGCTGGTCTCAAGGAGATCGGGCCCTCTGGGAGGGCGGGTCAGGTCGCCGGGCGACAAATCCATCTCACACCGGGCGCTGATTTTCGGCGCGCTCGCCGAGGGTGAAAGTGAAGCGGCGGACCTGCTGGAGGGCGACGATGTTCTGAGAACCGCCGCGGCCATGCGCGCTCTTGGTGCCGAGATCGAGCGCACGGGCGGCCTTTGGCGCATCACGGGCGGGGCCTGGCGAGCGCCTCAACGGCCGCTTTACTTCGGGAATTCCGGCACTGGCGCGCGGCTCACCATGGGCGCCGTCGCGGGCGCCGGCGTCGCCGCCGTGTTTGACGGGGACGCATCGCTGCGATCCCGTCCGATGGGGCGCGTGCTGGAGCCCCTGCGTCTTATGGGAGTCAAGGCGGAAGGCCACAAAGGGCGCTTGCCTGTGAGTATTCACAGCGGCGAGAAGCTGAGCGCCGTCAGCTGCATCCTGTCCAAGCCGTCGGCCCAGGTGAAATCGGCGATCCTTCTCGCCGCACTCGGCGCAGAGGGTGAGACCCGCATCCACGAACCGGTTCTCTGCCGGGATCACACAGAGCGCATGCTTGCGGCGTTCGGGGTGCGGCTGGATTTCGAATCTGACGGCGCTGCTGGGAGGTATATCGCAATTAAAGGCGGGCAGCGTTTGCGGCCGGCAAGCATCGCCGTGCCGGGCGATCCTTCGTCTGCAGCGTTTTTGGTCGCTGCGGCGGTGATTACGCCTAACGCGGATATTGTGGTTGAGAATGTACTCATCAATCCGCTGCGGACCGGGTTTTATGAGACGCTGAAAGAGATGGGCGCAGCGCTATCCTTTGAAAACAAACGCATTGAGGGCGGCGAGCCTGTCGCCGACATCCGTGCGCGCCATTCAGTTCTTCACGGTGTTGAAACGCCGGCCGAGCGTGCGCCGTCGATGATCGACGAGTATCCGATCCTCGCCGCCGTTGCGGCTTTTGCGTCGGGCGAAACAATGATGCGCGGTCTGGAAGAATTGCGTGTCAAGGAAAGCGACCGCGTCGCAGCGATGGAGGCCGGGCTTGCGGCGTGCCGCGTCGATGCGGCGAGCGGCCCTGACTGGTTGCGAGTGCGCGGTTCGGCGACGCCGCCGCACGGCGGCGGGCGGATTGCAACCCGTCACGACCATCGCATCGCCATGAGTTTTCTGATCATGGGGCTGGCCAGCGAAGCGCCTATAGAAATCGACGACGGATCGATGATTGCTACGAGTTTCCCGGCATTCGGGGCGGCGATTGCTGAACTCGGCGGGCGCATCGAGAAGCCCTGAGCCCGTATTTTACGCCTTTTACGCGAACAACACTTACCGGTTTCCGCCGTGACTCCGTGCGCTCATTCGCCTACCCTGTGATCGATACGGGCCCGAAAACAAGAGCTCGTACATTTGAGGGGGAGTACGGTTGAAGGTGGGGCATGCGGGATCAGCTTATCGATCCGGCAACATTGAAGATGTTGCAGCGTCTGGATTCGAGGCGCTTCATAGCGGCGCTCGCCGGCGATTATCTTGTCGTCGCTGCAGCGCTTGTCGCCGGGCACCTGACTCTCGTGTCTTCTCCCTGGAGCTGGCTGTTATGGCCTGTGATCTGGACCGTGATTGCATCGCGCCAGCACGCGTTGCTGATCTTGATGCATGAGGCGACCCATGGCCTCGCCTTTAACACAAAGTGGCTGAACGAGTTCGTCGGTGAAGTGATCTGCGGCGGGCCCATGACGGTCTCCATGACCACTTACCGTTATAACCACCTCGCGCATCACAAATGGATGAACGAGCCGCGCGATCCCGACTGGGCGCGCAAGCTCGCCGATGCGGATGAGCGGGCGTCCTGGGTCTATCCGCTGAAGGATGCAACGCTCGGGTTTTGGTTGCGCTTCTGGGTTCGCTCCATCGCCTATCAGTTCCGGTCCTTTAAGGAGATTGAAAATCCGGAATCCAAACCGCCGGTGAAAAGAGGGCTGGCGCAGCGCGTGAGCCAGATACGATTGCTCAGTTATCTATTGCTTGCGGCGGCGCTTACGGTTTTCGGGCTGTGGCTGCACTTCCTGTTGTTCTGGGTGGTTCCGCTGGTGCTTGTCATGCCGTTTTTAATGCGTATTCGCGCTATCGCCGAGCATTTCGCTCTCGATCAGGAGGGATACTACGACGAAGTGCGCAACGTGAAATTCAGGCATCCGATCGAGAAGGCGCTGTTCACGCCGCATTACATTGCGATGCATCTCGATCATCACCTGTTTGCATCGGTCCCGTTCTACCGGCTGCCGGCGCTTAACCGTCATTTGCAGCAAAATGCGGATTACGCCCGCAAGGAACATATCAATGACGGCGTGTTCCTCGGAAAGAACACCGTCTTTGCGGATATGAGAACGCGCGGCCCGGGCCGGGTTCTTGAATATGACGCCGGCGTCTGAGAAGCCGCGAAACAGCCTTGCCTTTCGTCTTCTCCTTCCCGTAAGCAGCATTCCATGGAAGCGTCCGCCGAGACCCCGTCATTCGTCGTCGCCCTCGATGGGCCGGCAGCCTCTGGCAAGGGGACGCTTTCGCGTCTGATCGCCGGACAATACGGTTTCGCCCATCTGGACACCGGCACGCTCTATCGCGGGGTCGCCTGGCTTATCCTGAATGAGGGAAAGGACCCTTCAGACCAGGACCTCGCCGCACGTATCGCCGGCGATTACGCGGTGGAGAAGATCGCCGGCGCAGATATCCGCACCCGCGAGGTCGGCGCCGCCGCCAGCGTCGTCGCCGCCAATAGCGGCGTTCGCGCCGCGCTCCTCGATTTCCAGCGCCGCTACGCAAAGACGCCGCCTGGCGGTCTTAAAGGCGCGGTGCTTGACGGCCGGGACATCGGCACGGTCGTCTGTCCCGACGCCGATGTGAAGTTTTTTGTGACGGCGAGCGCTGAAATCCGCGCGCACCGCCGTTGGCTTGAGCTGAAACTGGAGCAGCCGGATCTTGAAGAAGCACGCATTTACAAAGACTTGCTGGAGCGTGACGCCCGCGACGCCGCCCGCGAGGATGCGCCCATGGCGCGCGCCGACGATGCGGAGTTGCTAGATACGACTCATTTGTCTATAGACGCGGCCTTCGCGGCCGCGCGCCGCGTCATTGACGGCGTTTTTCAGCGCTGCGGGAACTGATCTGAAGCTGGGCCCGATCCCGAAGGGGATCAAACGACAAGCCCCAGTTTCAAATCCAAACTCGGTTCTCGGAGAGCGCATCGAAACCAACCCATTTCGCGCATTCCGGCGAGAGCCGGACCGGCGGACCTCTGCGGTCCCGTTCCGATTGTCAGAAGGGTGCGCGGCGTTTGAAACCTTTAACCGAACCAAGGACCAACACGTGTCTCACACTGAAACCCTTAACCCCACCCGCAATGATTTTGCGGAAATGCTCGAAGCATCGTTAGTCGACCGTCAGGATTTTGAAGAAACGGTTGTCAAAGGCAAAGTCACAGCCATCGAAAAAGACATCGCCGTGATCGATGTCGGCCTCAAAACCGAAGGCCGCGTACCGCTCAAGGAATTCTCCCAGCCCGGCAAGCCGGCCGATCTGAAAATCGGCGACGAAGTCGAAGTTTATGTCGAGCGCGTGGAAAACGCGATGGGCGAGGCGGTAATCTCCCGCGAGAAAGCCCGCCGCGAAGAGGCCTGGGATCGTCTCGAGAAGATTTTTGAAAAGGGCGAGCGCGTCGAAGGCGAAATCTTCAATCGCGTCAAAGGCGGCTTCACGGTTGATCTCGGCGGCGCCGTGGCGTTCCTGCCGGGCAGCCAGGTCGATATCCGCCCCGTGCGCGACGCCGGCCCCCTGATGAATGTCGCCCAGCCCTTCCGTATTCTCAAAATGGACAAGCGTCGCGGCAATATTGTCGTTTCGCGCCGCTCCATTCTCGAGGAGGACCGCGCCGAACATCGTCAAGAAGTGGTCAAGGAGCTCAATGAGGGCGACGAGCGTGATGGCGTCGTCAAGAACATCACCGATTACGGCGCGTTCGTTGAACTTGCGCCGGGCGTCGACGGTCTGCTCCATGTCACCGACATGTCCTGGAGCCGCGTCAATCACCCGACAGAGGTGCTCAACGTCAACGACACGATCCGGGTGAAAATCATCAAGATCAACCCGGAGACCCACCGTATCTCCCTCGGCATCAAGCAGCTGACGCCGGATCCGTGGGAAGGCGTTGCGGCGAAATACCCGATCAGCGCGAAGTTCAGCGGCAAAGTCACCAATATCACTGATTACGGCGCATTCGTCGAATTGGAGGACGGTATTGAAGGCCTCGTCCACGTTTCGGAAATGAGCTGGGTGAAGAAAAACGTCCATCCGGGCAAGATTGTCTCCACTTCTCAGGAAGTTGAGGTGATGGTGCTTGAGGTCGACGAAGCTAAGCGCCGGATTTCCCTCGGTCTCAAGCAATGCGCCGACAATCCCTGGGAACGCTTTGCGGAAGAGCATCCCATCGGTTCCGTCCTTGAGGGCGAGGTCAAGAACATCACCGAGTTCGGCCTGTTCATCGGCCTTAACGAGGAGATGGACGGCATGGTCCACCTTTCCGACCTCGACTGGAACCGTCCGGGCGAGGACGCCATCAAAGACTATCAGAAAGGTCAGATGGTTAAGGCCAAGGTGCTCGATGTCGATCCGGAAAAGGAACGTATCTCTCTCGGCGTCAAGCAGGTCGGCTCCGATCCGATGGAAGCGATCGGCGAGATCAAGCGCGGCGACGATGTCACCTGCACGGTCACCGCAATTGAGAGCGGCGGCATCGAGGTTCAGATCAGCGGCTCGGAAGGACCGAAAGCCTTCATCCGCAAATCGGATCTGTCGAAAGAGCGCTCCGAACAACGCCCTGACCGTTTCGCGGTCGGCGACAAGGTGGATGCGCGGGTGACGTCGATCGATGCCAAGACCCGCCGCATCAATGTCTCGATCAAGGCGCGCGAAGTCGCTGAGGAAAAAGAGGCCGTCGAACAGTACGGTTCCGCCGATTCCGGCGCGTCTCTGGGCGATATTCTGGGCGCGGCGCTGAAAGAAAAAGAAGACAAGAATTAAGCGTTATCAACCAGATGTGGAAATGCGCCCCCGCCGTCATGCGGGGGCGTTTTTCATTTTGGCGAAGCAAAAAGAGACCGCTAGCATAGGCCGTCTGGCGGCGCGTTCGCCTTAAGGGATTGATCTGAAAACATGCCCGAGCTTCCTGAAGTCGAAACCGTTCGCCGCGGTCTGGCGCCGGTGATGGAGGGCGCGCGTTTCGCCAGCGTTGAAATGCGCCGAAAAGACTTGCGTTTTCCCCTGCCCAAACGCTTTGCGGCCCGGCTTGAGGGAGCTGTTGTGGAAACCCTTGGCCGTCGCGGCAAATACCTCGTCGCCGGCCTTTCCACAGGCGAGAGCCTGATCATGCATCTTGGCATGTCGGGACGGTTCACGATTGATGATGCGGTCAGGCGGGGCGAGGGCGCTGCCAGCGCCGGCGGTGCGGCGGCGCATGATCATGTACTATTTGTCATGATTGGCCGGCGGCGCGCTCTTGTCACCTATAACGATCCGCGCCGTTTTGGATTCATGGACCTTGTTGAGACGGCCGCGCTCGATGAGAGCAGTCATTTCAAGGGGATGGGGCCGGAGCCGCTGGGCAACCGGTTTTCTGCTGAAACGCTCAACCAGGCGCTCAAGGGGAAAACGGCGCCAATCAAGGCGGCGCTTCTCGATCAGCGCATCGTCGCGGGGCTCGGCAACATATATATCTGTGAAGCGCTCTATCGCGCCGGGATATCGCCCCGGCGGCGGGCGGCGTCTGTGGCGGGCCGGCGGGGCGAACGGCTTCACAGCGCGATTGTGGCGGTTCTGCGCGATGCTATCGAGGCGGGCGGGTCCACATTGAGGGATTTCGCCGCCGCCGATGGCGCCTTGGGGTACTTTCAGCACCGGTTCGACGTATACGGGCGAGAAGACGAAGCCTGCGGCGTCTGCAAGACCCCGGTGCGGCGTCTTGTTCAGGCCGGCCGCTCGACCTTTTTCTGCCCTGTCTGCCAGCGCTGAAATTAAGGAAATATAAGCCCAAAAGGCTTGTTGACGGGGGTAGGGCGGAGGTCTATATACCGCCGCTCGCGCCGCCGCGGGCGGCGAAAATCTCGAGTGAAAGACGACATGGCTAACACGACTTCCGCTAAGAAAATGGTTCGTAAAATCGCACGCCGAACCGCCGTCAACAAGGCGCGCCGTTCGCGGGTGAGAACCTATCTGCGTAAAGTCGAGGAAGCGATTGCGTCGGGCGACAAGCAAAACGCCGACGCAGCGTTCAAACTTGCACAGCCTGAACTGCATCGCGCTGTCAACAAAGGCGTTTTTCACAAGACGACTGCTGCACGCAAGTTGTCGCGTTTGAGCGCCCGCATCAAAGCGCTTTCTGCTTAAAAACAAGATCGCTTTTGCAGCATTTAAACTGATGCGTTTCGCGTCGGTAGATTTACATTTTCTACATCGGGAAATAACATCGATGCGCACGTTTTGCGTTACGCATTAGTTGCGCGTTGATGCGTTGTATCCGCCGTAGCGCCTAAGTTTTTGATTCATATGCGCCGCGTCAAAAAAATGTAAAAAAAACCTTGGAAAAGCGAATCATCTATTGACCACTCGCCTTAAAGTTAACTAAACTTGAATGGTCATTATGACGGATGCGGATTAATTTCGCGATTTCAAGTTCAGTACCGACTAACAAGAGAAACTCGGTTGCGTTTGCTAGCCGGCGTCAGGTTTCTCGTCTCAAGACTGAAATATAGCGAGGGGTGCACGGCATGAATATCGGCAATTGTGATAAATTAATTTTTATACGGACAATTGCTGACAACGCCGGGCTCGGTCTGATTTAGGCCGGTTTTCCTTTGGCCGGCGCGTCTCGCCGGTTCTGATCGAACAATTTGAGTGATTTACGGGCGTCAATATTGACGCGCGGGCGGTTTTTTCACGCTAACTTCCGATTGAACTTTGGGCGGCATATCATGCAGACAAAAGACAACAATGAGGGCGGCGCCGGCGACGGAGCGGCTTTCGACAGGTATCTCGAAGCTTTGCGCGGTCGCGTTGGCGAAGCGAAGTACAAATCATGGTTTGTGGACCTTGGTCTTGCCGAGCGCACGCAGGACAGCGTGACGCTGTCTACAGCGACGCAAGCCAAGCGCGACATGCTCGACAATCGTTTCCTGCCGGTGCTGATGGACACCTGGCGGCAGGAGATCGGTCCGGTCGAGCGGTTCCGCCTGACTGTGCGCAAGACGTTGAGCGCGCAAGTCGCGAAAGTCGACGCGAAAGCCGAAAAGCGCGTGAACGGCGCAGTCCCCGCGCTGGCGCGTGTAGCGGCGGGCGATGCCGCCGGGACCGCACAGGAAACTATTGGCGCGCCGCTTGATCCCCGCCGCACCTTCGAGACCTTTGCGGTCGGCGACTCAAACCGCATCGCCTGCGCGGCGGCGCGTCAGGCGCTCGTCAAAGGCATGCCGCGCGAACTCGTATATATTTATGGCGAGTCAGGACTCGGCAAGACGCATCTCCTGCACGCCGTCAGTCACGAGTGGGAAGCTGATGGCGCACGTGGGCCGCGCGCTTATATTACATATCGTAATCTGGTGAACGCTTGCGTAAGCGCCGTACTTTCCAACGCTGCTCAGGCCTTTCATGCGCGGCTTCTGGAAAACGACCTTTTGGCTTTTGACGATATTCATTTCCTTCAAGGCAAGGATCGCACACAAGAGGAGTTACTTATCGTGATTGATGCAGCGCTCGACAGCGGCAAGCAGGTTGTTATCGCGGGCGACCTTCCCCCGTCCAAGCTGGCTGACGCCGGTATCAACAAGCGCCTCGCCGACCGTCTTGCAGGCGGCCTGTGCGCGCCGGTGCATCCGGCTGACGAGGCGTTGCGTCTCGAAATCCTGAAAAAACGCGTCGCCAGCGCCTCGGCGAAATGCCGGATCGCAGACGAGGTGCTGGCGTTCATCGCGCGCACTTTCACCCAGAGCACGCGCGAGACCATCGGCGCCCTGAACCAGCTTCTCCTGATGTATGGGAACGAGGAACTCGTCGTTGATCTCGATGAGGCCAAGGCGATCCTGAAATCGCGTCTGGAGGACCGGCGCAAGGTCGTCACGCTTGACGATGCAATCGCCGCCGGCGCCGAAGCCTTTGGCCTGAAGCTTGAGGAAATGACCTGCCGGTCCCAGCCGCAGCGCATCGTTCGGGCGCGTCACGCGGTGGTCTGGTGTGCTCGGGAGATTCTCAAAGAGTCCTTCCCGCGCATCGGAAAAGCCCTTCGCCGCGACCATACGACGGTGATGTCGAGCTACCGCCGGGCCCAAGCCCTGCTCGAGCGGGACAAGGCCTTTCAGGACGCTGTCCGGCGAATTCGAGAGGCTCTCGAAGATTAATTCGGGGTGTCCGGAAAGCGCTCTGAAATCATTGCTCTAAGACCTTGCGCCGGCGCGGGAAACGCGCGCCGGCGCTAGCTTTTCAAGGGGGTTTTCGGCTATAATCGGAGGGTTATTCCACGACGGCGATTCTCCCGCGCCGGCGTCGTCAGATTGGGGACGCCGGAGACCGGATTTTCAGGTTTCGCCAAGATTCCGAGAGAGCGACAGGCGATGAAGGTTACGATAGAACGATCCGCCCTATCAAAGGCGCTGGGGCATGTGCAAAGCGTCGTTGAGCGGCGCAACACCATTCCGATTCTGTCGAATGTGCTCCTGCAGGCGGACGGCGCCGCGCTCACCCTGACGGCGACCGATCTCGATATCGAAGTCTCCGAGGAGGCGCCCGCCGATGTCGCCGGCGGCGGCGCGACGACGGTTTCAGCGTTGACGCTTTTTGAAATCGTCAAGCGGCTTCCGGAAGGCGCGCAGGTTCGGCTTGAGCTGGCCGATGACGGCAACCGGCTTCAGGTTTCGGCAGGTCGTTCGCAGTTTTCGCTGGCGGTGTTGCCGGACGATGACTTCCCCAGCCTGGCGACTGACGATCTTGAAACCCGTTTTTCAATGCCGACCGATGATTTGCGCCGGCTCCTTCACAAGACGCGGTTCGCCATTTCTCAGGAAGAAATGCGTTACTATCTCAACGGGGTTTATTTCCACGCATACACCGACGGCGATACGCCGCTCTTGCGGGCGGCGGCGACGGACAGTCACCGGCTCGCGCGGCTCGATGCGCCGCTTCCCGACGGCGCCGCGTCGATGCCGGGCGTGATTGTGCCCCGCAAGGCGATCGCCGAACTGTCGCGCCTTCTCGAAGATGCTGAAGATCATGTGGAGATTGCGGTTTCAGCCGCCAAGATCCAGTTCGGTTTCGGGCCGGGGCGTCTCACTTCAAAACTGATCGACGGATCCTTCCCCGATTACGAGCGGGTCATTCCGAAAGAAAATCCCAATGTGTTGCGGGTTGAAACCAAGGACTTCGCGCAGGCGGTCGACCGCGTGTCCACCGTCTCGGCGGACCGGACGCGGTCAGTCAAGCTGGCGCTTGAGGCCGACAATCTGCGGCTCATGGTCAACAATCCGGAAGCCGGCTCGGCTCTTGAAGAGCTCTCGGTCGATTACGGCGGCGAGCCGATCGAGATCGGTTTCAACGCGCGCTACCTCCTCGATGTCGCACAGCAGATTGACGGCGGTACGGCGACTTTCCGTCTTTCCGATCCGTCTTCGCCGACAGTGATCTGTGACGAGGAAGACGAGCGCGCGCTTTATGTGTTGATGCCCTTGAGGGTTTAAGCGTTGAGCCAGACGGCGATCAGGCGTGAAGAACATGCAGCGTCGCCGGCGACGAAAAGGTCGCCGGCGCGCAGCGCTCGCTTTACGCGCATCGCGCTGACGGATTTTCGTTCCTACGCGCAGGCCGAGATTGCGCTTGACGGTCGGCCGGTCGCCATTGCCGGTCCGAACGGCGCCGGCAAGACCAACCTTCTCGAGGCGATTTCCCTGATCGGTCCCGGGCGGGGCTTGCGCCGCGCGCGGCTTGATGAGCTGCCGCGCATCGGCGGCGCCGGCGGCTGGGCGGTGTCCGCCCGGATCGACGACGGCGAGGATGAGCGCCGGCTCGGTGTTGGCGCGGTCGCTTCAAAGCCCGACCGGCGCGTTTGCCGCATCGACGATGCGGCTGCTTCCGGACCGGGCGCTTTCGCCGGACATGTGCGGTTTTTGTGGCTGACGCCGGCTCAGGACAGGCTTTTCATGGAAGGCGCCGGCGAACGGCGGCGCTTTCTCGATCGCATGACGCTTGCGCATGATCCTGCCCATGGTCAGGCGTCGAGCGATTATGAACAGGCGATGCGCCAGCGTCAGCGTCTGCTGGAAGAGGGCGGCCGCGACGATCGCTGGCTGACGGCGCTTGAAATGCAGATGGCCGAGACCGGCGTTGCTGTCGCCGCGGCGCGCCGGGAGACCGCCGCCATGCTGGCGGCGGCGGACGTGGCGAGCGGCGAAACCCTGTTTCCCGCCGCCGACATCGCACTTGAGGGCGAACTTGAGGTCGCGCTGGCGACCGGGAAGGCCGCCGATGTGGAGGAGGAATTCGCCGCGAAACTGCGCGCGCGACGCCGCCTCGATGCGGATGCGGGCAGGGCGCTGGCGGGGCCGCATCGTAGCGACCTGCTGGTTACGCATCGCGAAAAGGAAACGCCTGCGCGGCTCTGCTCCACCGGCGAACAGAAAGCGCTTCTGATCGGACTTGTGCTCGCCAATGCGCACGCCCTGGGCCGCCGCGGCGGATCGGCGCCGCTTGTCCTTCTGCTCGACGAGATCGCCGCCCATCTCGATCCCGATCGCCGCGAAGGGCTTTACGCGATACTCGACGAGCTCGGTTTCCAGACATTCATGACGGGTACGGATAAAGACCTTTTCACCGCCTGGGGCGGCCGGGCCCAGTATTTCGAAGCGCGCGATGGCGCGCTTCATGAAGCAACGCTGTAAGAGAAAGATAAGAAAATGGCGAACAACGCCGCGCCGCAGGAAGAGTACGGCGCCGAATCGATCAAAGTCCTCAAAGGTCTCGACGCCGTCAGAAAACGGCCGGGCATGTATATCGGGGATACCGACGACGGATCGGGTCTCCATCACATGGTCTATGAAGTCGTCGACAATGCGATCGACGAAGCGCTCGCCGGTTATTGCGATACGGTCGAGGTCATCCTCAATGAGGACGGCTCTGTGACGGTGACCGATAATGGCCGCGGTATTCCGACCGATCTCCATGCGGAAGAAGGCGTGTCCGCCGCGCAGGTGATCATGACCCAGCTTCATGCGGGCGGAAAGTTCGACCAGAATTCCTACAAGGTCTCAGGCGGCCTGCACGGGGTCGGCGTTTCGGTGGTGAACGCGCTTTCCGAATGGCTGGAGCTCAGAATTCGCCGCAACGGCAAGGAACATTTCATGCGGTTTCGCATGGGCGAGCCCGAAGCTGATCTCGCGGCGGTCGGCGATGCGGTGAAAACCGGCACTGAGGTGACATTCCTGCCGTCCGACACGATTTTCACCGGCACCGAGTTCGATTTCGACACGCTCGAACACCGTCTGCGCGAGCTTGCGTTCCTCAATTCCGGGGTCAAGATCCGTCTTGCCGACGATCGGCATGTAGAATCCCGCGAAGAGGTGATGCTCTATGACGGCGGGCTTGAAGCCTTCGTCAAATATCTCGATGAAGCAAAGAACCCGCTATTGTCGGCCCCGATATCGTTCACGGCTGAAAGAGAAGGCGTGACGGTCGACGTCGCCATGTGGTGGAACGACGCCTACCACGAGAAAGTTCTCTGCTTCACTAACAACATCCCGCAGCGCGACGGCGGCACCCACCTCGCTGGCTTCCGCGCTGCGTTGACGCGCATCATCAACAATTACGCGCAGACTTCCGGAATCGCGAAGAAGGAAAAGGTGGCGATGACCGGCGATGACGCCCGTGAAGGCCTCACTTGCGTCCTTTCGGTGAAGGTGCCGGATCCGAAATTCTCGTCGCAAACGAAAGACAAGCTGGTCTCGTCCGAGGTTCGCCCCGTTGTCGAAAGCGCGGTCAACGAAAAGCTCGGCGAATGGTTTGAAGAAAACCCGGGGGACGCCAAGCGCGTTGTTCAGAAAATCGTCGAGGCCGCCGCCGCCCGCGAAGCGGCGCGCAAGGCCCGCGAGCTGACCCGGCGCAAATCCGCGCTCGACGTCGCCTCGCTGCCGGGCAAGCTCGCTGACTGTCAGGAACGCGATCCTTCGAAAGCCGAGCTTTTCATCGTCGAGGGCGATTCCGCCGGCGGTTCGGCCAAGCAGGCGCGCAATCGCGAGAACCAGGCGGTGCTGCCCTTGCGCGGCAAGATCTTGAACGTCGAGCGCGCGCGTTTCGACAAGATGCTGTCGAGCCAGGAGATCGGCACGCTGATCACCGCGCTCGGAACCGGCGTCGGGCGCGATGATTTCAACCCGGACAAGCTGCGTTATCACAAGATCATCATCATGACCGACGCCGATGTCGACGGCGCGCATATCCGTACGTTGCTGCTGACGTTCTTCTTCCGGCAGATGCCGGAACTGATCCGGCGCGGCCATCTCTATATCGCCCAGCCGCCGCTCTATAAGGTGACGCGCGGCAAGTCAGAGCAGTATCTTCTCGACGACCGGGAGCTTGAGAATTCACTCTATGCGGAAGGTCTGTCGGACGGCGCGCTGTTGTTGGCGACCGGAGAAACTATCGTCGGCGCCGATCTCGCCGATGTCATCGCCAAGGCTCGCAAGGCCGATGAAGCGATCCGCGAACTGCCGCTGCGTATTTCCCGCGACGCCATCGTACAGGCGGCGATCGCGGGCGCGCTACACGAGACAGATGACGCTGCGCAAGCCGACGCCGACATGGTGGCGGAACGGTTGAACATGATCTCGGAAGAATTCGAACGCGACTGGACAGGCGCGCTGGACGGCGAGGGCGGTTATGTCTTCGAGCGCGAAGTGCGCGGCGTCGCCGAGCGCCGGGCGCTCACCCGCGACGTTATTGTCAGCGCTGACACGCGCCGTATTCGGGCCGCCATGGAGCCGTTGATTCCGGTCTTCGAAAAGCCGGCGGTGTGGACCCGCAAGGATCAGCGTATCACCGTCTTCGGCCCCGGCCGTCTACTGAGCGCGATCCGTGCGGCCGGCGAGAAAGGCGTTTCGGTGCAGCGATACAAGGGGCTGGGCGAAATGAACCCGGAACAGCTCTGGGAAACGACGCTCGATGACAACGCGCGCGTACTTTTGCAGGTGAAGATTAAGGAAGCCGACGACGCCGACGATATCTTCTCGCGCCTGATGGGCGATGTGGTCGAACCGCGCCGCGCCTTCATTCAGGAAAACGCCCTGACGGCGCAGCTCGACGTCTAAGAACTATTCCTCGCCGACGGTTTTTATAATCTCGCCGATGCCGTCTGCGCCGGCCGGCGCGTTGTCATTGGCGGCGCCAGCCGTCTCGCCATAGCGCGTCACCTCGAAGCCTTGCGCTTTCAACAGCGCCGGCACCGAATCGTCGCCGACAAGATGCCCTGCGCCGACGGCGATCAGCACATTGCCTGAACCGTTGCGTAGTTCTCCAGCGAGTTCGGCCGCCCAGGCCTTGTTGCGTTCGACGATCAGGGTTTCATAAACTTCGGGAGCAAGCTCGCGCATCTGCCCGTTCATTTCCTTGTCGATGTACCCGACATCGCCCGTGCGCCACGCATTGAAGAGATTGTCGAAAGACGCTTTCTGGTTATCCCAGTCACGCAATGTTATGACGAGCAGGCTCTTTTCCGTTTCCGGCGAAAGGCCGGTGAAAAAGCCAAGCTGCTGTTCGAGCGTTTCAAAGTAATGAATATCCTTTTTCCGGGCTTTCGCGTCCGCAATGAGCACGCTGTCGACGCCGGCGCCGGGATCAAAGCCCTGTTTGATGATGAACTGCACGGTCAGCGTCAAGAACGCTTGCCATGGCCGCATCGGGTCAATGCCGGCGATCGGAAGGCCGAGTTCTGCAGAGACCTCTCGCAGCTTTGCGGCGTCTTGCGGATCGAGCATGCTGGTGAGCTTGCCGCCGTTCGGGTTGAACCCTTCCGTCATCATGATGCCCACCGTTTTGGTTCGAGCGTCGGGCGTGTCTGCATCGACTTCGAAGTAAAGGCGGTCGGCCTTCTCAAAGGCTGCGTTGAACGCATCGGTGCGCCATTGCAAGGCTGGGGGAAGGATGTGGAAAGTGCCGATGAGAATGAACTCGGAGTCCGCATCCGCGACACGCCACATGGCCGGCGTCGCGGTGTTCGCGCTGTCCACAGGGGGCGGCGGCGTCTGTGCGAGCGCCTGGCCGGCAAGCAGAAAGCCGGAAGCAACGGCGGCGGCGATAATCCTGATCGGTGAACGCATAAATCTTTCCTGAAACAGCGGCAGTGAACGGCGTGCGCAGCCTACCCGCCTTTGAAGGCGTCTTAAAGTCTTTCCCGGCCACGCCAGTGCGGCCGCTCTCAAATCCCCTGTAAGGGAGAACTGGCGCGAAAATATGGCCGATTTTGAGCGCCTTGCGTCGCCGCCCGGCAGCGCCGCCTCGCGGCTTGCGGGCGCGGGCCGGATCGCGTAAACCCGCGAGCCTCTCTACCGGGACCCGTAGCTCAGCTGGATAGAGCGCTGCCCTCCGAAGGCAGAGGTCACAGGTTCGAATCCTGTCGGGTCCGCCATTTTCTTTACCTGTTGGAAATCCCTACCCAGCGCCGGGCAGGCCAGCGCCTTTCCACCCGCCTTGCCGGCGCCCGTCGCCGCCTTCGCCTAATCGCCGAGGAGCGCGCGAACCTTGTCCGAGAATTCAGCCGGCGACGCTGTAGCGATCTCGGCGATGAGATCGCGATGCGCGCCAAGATCATGTGCGGCGATCGTTTCTTCATGATCGCCTTTCAAGGGGATCAGTCCCTGTTTCATCAAAAAGATGTCGGAAGCGCCGGGGAAGTTCCAGGAGAGATCGTAAGGAATGCTGTTCGGGTAGGCCCGGTTCATTTCTTCGGCGAGCACGTTGGTGCAGTTGGCGGTCAGCGTATTGTAGAAAGCGGGACGTTTTTGCAGTTCGTTGGTTTCTTTCGCCAGTGAGAGAAAAATTGATTTTACGACCTCGGGTTCGAGCGCCAGCGGATACATCCGTACGGAATGATCCAGGTAAAGCAGCCTTCGGGACAGGAAGTCGCGTTCCGCGCCCCATGTGTAGGCGAGTTCGTATTCTCGAAACAGACCCTTAAAGGCCGAGTAGTCTTCGTCGGCCTCCTTGCGGGCCTCGATTGAAAATGAAAGATTATCGCCGTCGTTGAATTCGAAGGTAAGGTAGGTATGCCCTACTGCATCCCAGCCCGGGAACGGCTCGAGTAAAAACCACACCCTTTTCAGCTCGTTGACATCGACAGTTACGGCGTCTCGCCATTCACGGGAGCGAATTTTATGCGGGGCGTAGGTCCAGTCCCGTACATTCGTGATCGTCACCGATGCGCCGTCGATTACAGCGGTGGATAGTTTTTCGATGCTGGGATCCCAGTTGCGGTCGTTACTCGGGGTCTTATGGCCGATCAGCGCGTACCAGATCGCCCAGGCTGACAAAACGATCGCCAAGAACGGCCAGTATCGTTCACCAAATTGCGCAAGTCCCATCTGCGTTCCCCTTCGCTTTCGGTTCATAGCATTTATTTGGCGGGCGCCGGCGCATGTAAAGCTGATTTCTTCATGGGCGCGCAGCCCGCGCATACATAAAAAAACGCCCGCGTCACCGCGGGCGTTTTCAATCGTTCTGTCAAAGGGAAACGATTATTCCGCTTTAAGATTGGCGGCCGAAGATTTGCCGCGCTGTTCCGTGATTTCGTAGGAAACGCGCTGGCCTTCGTTGAGCCCCTGAAGGCCTGCAGCCTGAACGGCGGTGATGTGAACGAAAACGTCTTTGCCGCCTTCATCCGGTTCAATAAAGCCGTAACCTTTGGTGGCGTTAAACCACTTAACGGTACCTGATGCCATCTAGAGATCTCCTTTCATGGCGTAAGGCGAACACGGAGGCGTTCGCCGGTAGGCAACCATGTCTTGGGATCTTCCATAGGCAGGCCGTAGGCTAGTCACTTTAGAGTCGGCCAAAACAAAGTCGCAGCCCCTTGGTTAGACCGCAGGCGCGGACAATCGTCAAGGGAAATGCGGGTCCGGCTGCAGCCGGCCGCGGCCCTCATTGACGACCGCGTTGCCCTCCGCGAAAGGCGCTAAATCCGTAGCGTTTCTAAGGATTACGCCGCCGGGATGACGGTTGACGATGCGGTTGCCGGCGATCCGAAGCGCAATCGCTGCGCCGCCACGGGTGAGGTCGTAGTTGAAAATGGCGGCGTTTTCCGAGTCCGCCGACTGGATGACGAGACTGGACTCGATGGTCACATCGCCGCCTTTCGAGGCGTCGACGGCGTAACTTGTCCGGCCGCCGGCGTCGTCTAGGACCGAATGTCGGATGACGGTCCTGCCCGCCAGAGACTTAACGTGATGGCCGATTTTCGTGCCGGCGAATTTGCTGTTCGTGATCTCGAGTTCGCCGCCGCTGGAGACGTAAATGCCATGGGAGTAGCCGTCGCCATGGCCGTTTCCGATAAACGCGGATCCTTCGATCCGGATGCGGCCGGTCTCCTCGCCCGTCGCAAGGATGCCGTTTTCGTTATCTTCGAACAGGCAATTGACGACCGTGAGATTGTTCCCGTCATGACGAATGCCGGCGCCGTTGTCGTCGGGCGAACGGGCGCCTTCGAAGGCGATGTTCTCGACCCGGAGCGATGCGCCGGGAAGCGGGTTGAGGAGTCCCTTGGCGACCGGGCCTGAAGAGAACAGGACGACTCTCCCTTCGCCGATCAAGGTGATGTCGCGCCGGAGCTTGAGGTCCGCAATATCGTAGCGGCCCGCGACAAGCATGATGGTTTCGCCGGCGCGGGCGTTTGACACGGCTTTTCTCAAGGCGTCGGCACGGTCGACCTCGATAGTCGCCGCGGTCGCCTGCGCCGCCAGCAGGAAAGGGATCAGAAGACAAATCGTTCTCATGATGAGATCATAATCCTCCGGTTTGAAGAATCGATAAATGCGGCGTTATCCGCGATGAACGGATGGGAACGCCTGAAATCCGCGTTGTTCCAGGCTGTTTCCGGTGTTACCTGAAAATCGATGGTTAACGGAGATTTAGCGGGCCTGATCATGCGCATTTTAATTCTTATGCTGATGGCGGGGCTGGGCTTCGGCTGCGCCAGGGAAGAACCGGCTGAAAGCGCAAGCCTTGGCGCAACCGTCGAGCTGACGCGCGATGCAGCGGATGTCTGGACGGCGCATTTTGAGCTTCCGGAAGCCGGCCCCGCCTGGGTATTTTCCCGCTCGGCGCTGGGCCGGATGAGCGAGCGGCCCTGGCGCCCCGACTCGTGGCGTATCACGACGCCCGGCGTGAGACTCGTCCGGGAGGGCGACAGGGATGTGCTGATTGCGGAAGACAATGCTCCGTTCGATGCGTTCGATATCGAGATTACGCCTTATGTCGATCCGCTGATCGCCGACTATATCCCGTTCATGAAATTCAGCGATGGCGGGATGGCGGCTTTTACCGGTCAGTTCGTACTCGGCCCCGCCGACATGGAGGCGGCGGCGAACGGGGAAGATCCTCTCGGCGAGGTGCTGGAGATGAGCTTCGTGTTCAAGGGCGCTCCGGGCGACAGCATCGTTGTGAACGGCGAGACCTATGACGGGCGTGCAACTTATGCCGGTGTCGAGACATATGTATATTTTGGCGCCGACCGGCCGATCGAAACCGACCATCTGGCGCTTCTCCTCGATGGTGAAATTCCGGAATGGATTTTGACCGAGCTGCGCGGGTTCCTGCCGGTTCTCATGACCTATTTCGCTGACGGCATGGAAGCGGCGCTTCCCGCCCGGCCGACTGTCTACGCCGTATGGGGCGGGGCGGAGCGCGATGGTTACTCCCAGAGCGGGAGCGTGCTGCCGGGTTTCCTGGTCGCGAGCTTTAGCGGCAAGGGCCTCCTTGAACCTGACCCCGGCGCGCTCAATCGCTTGCGGCGGTTTTACGCCCATGAGGCGGCGCATTTCTGGAACGGCTGGACGGCGGAGCCGCGCGAGCAGGCTGAGGCGTGGGTGCATGAAGGCGCCGCCGATGCGCTTGCGATTTACGCCATGTCTGCGCTGGTCGACGACTATGACAGGGAGCAGCAGATTTTGGGACAGCTGGAGACTTGCGAAAAGTCAGGCGCCGGCGGCGCCTTGAATGAGGCCGCCGTCGAGGGACGGTTCGGCGATGTTTACAGCTGCGGTTCGCTTGCGCATTTTCTCGCGGAAGCCGCGCTGGCGAAAGCCGGGAAGACGCCGTTCGATCTCTGGGCGGCAGTGATCCGGCGCGCGAAAGCGGATGGCGGGAGCTATGACATGACGCTCTGGTTGGAGGAGCTGTCGGCGCTTTCCGGCGATGCGCCGCTGGCGGCGCTTCTGAGGCGCTATGCGGAAGAGGGATTGCCGCCTGAAGACTTCGAAATGTCAGTCGCGGCGCCCGTTCGCGAGATGGCGGGGCGCTAAAACGTCAGGCCCCGGTCTGCGCCGCCTGTTGCAGCGCTTCGGCGAGACGCGCCGGGGGCAGGGCGCCGGAAAAACCCGTCCGCTCATTGACGATAAAGGTGGGAACGCCGGTGACGCCCGCCCGCCGGAAGGCTTCCGCTTCGGCGATGATCTCGTTGACGCTTTTCGGGCTGGAGAGATCGCGGCGCGCGTTTTCCGGATCGAGACCGGCGTCTTCCGCGATGGCGACGAGCGTATCCGTGTCGCCAATGTCGGCGCCGCCGTTCCAGTAGGCGTCGTAGAGCTTTTCTGCGAGACGCTCCTGGGCGCCGTCAAAATGGGCGAGGCGGATCAGCTGATGCGCCTTGCGCGTATTGGGAAGCCGCGTCGGCAAAGCCGGGTCGAATTTGAACCCCGCGCCGGCGGCGGCGGCCTTTAAAGCCATCCCCCCTTGTTGACGCTGTTCGGCGTCCGGGAATTTCTGTTCGTAGTAGGCCGGCCGGTCGACGCCTTCGGCGGGCGTATCGGGATTAAGCTGGTAGGCGCGTATGCGCGGCAGGATCTGAAACGCATCGCTCAGCCGGTCGCGGGCGTGCTGGAAGGATTTCAGCCCGACATAACACCAAGGGCAGACCGGGTCTGCGACGATGTCGACAAGCATGCGGGGGCGTTCTTCGTTCATTATACGGTTCATTACCGGGTTTGCCTGGCCGGCGCCGCGCCGCCCGCTAGCGGCCCGTCGCCGGGCGTGATATGGCCTTAGCTCATGCCGCAACCTCACGCAATTCGTTGATGCCCGCTCCCGCTTCAAAACCGAAACTCATTATCCGCAATGCGACGCTCGGCGATGTCTCGGAGATCGCCGCCCTTTCGCGGCGCGTCTACGGCGACAAGGAAGCCTCTTCCGAGGATGAGATCCGCGGCCAGATCAACAGGTTTCCCGAAGGCCAGTTCATCGCGGAATATGAGGCGAAGCTTGTCGGCTATTGCGCGACTTTCATCATCCCCGAAGAGCCGGCGCTGCAGCCGCATACATGGATGGAAATCACCGGCGGCGGCTTCGCTTCCCGGCACGACCCGGACGGCGATTATCTTTACGGCATGGAAGTGACAGTCGACCCTTCCGCCCGCCGTCTGCGTATCGGTCAGCGGTTCTACAAGTTTCGCCGGGATCTTTGCGAATATCTGGAACTCAAGGGCATCGTCTTCGGCGGCCGCATCCCGGGTTATGCGCGCCGCGCGAAGGATTATCCCAATCCGTCGGACTATATCGCCGCTGTGCAGGAGAAAACATTTAAGGACCAGGTTTTGAACTTCCAGCTCGCGCAAGGGTTCGAACCGATCGGCGTTCTGCCCAACTATCTGCCCGACGACCGGGAATCGCTGGGGTTCGCCGCTCACATGATCTGGCGCAATCCGCTGGCGCCCGACGTCGCCGCCCAGAAATCCACACGACCCGACACGCGCCTGCCGGAGAGCGTGCGTGTCGCGACGGTGCAGTTCCAGATGCGCCGGATTTCCGCCATCTCAGAGTTTGAGGAACAGGTCGAATATTTCGTCGACGTCGCCGCCGACTACAAATCGGACTTTGTGGTTTTCCCCGAGCTTTACACGCTTCAGCTTTTGTCGCTTGAAACCGAACGGCCGGCGCCCGCGAAAGCCATTGCGCATATCGCTGAATATAAGGACCGCTATTGCGAGTTCATGGAGAAGCTCGCGGTTTCCTATAACATCAACATTATCGGCGGTTCGCATCCGACCAGAATGGATAACGGCGATATCCGCAACATCTGCTACGTTTTCCTCCGCGACGGCTCGACTTACACGCAGGAAAAGCTGCACCCGACGCCGGGCGAGGCGACCTGGTGGAACATCAAGGGCGGCGAGGGCGCAAGCGTCATTGAGACGGACTGCGGGCCGATCGGCGTCATGATCTGTTACGACTCGGAATTTCCGGAAGTCGCGCGTCATCTCGTCGACCAGGGCGCCATGATCCTGTTCGTGCCGATGTGCACCGATGAACGGCGCGGCTATTTGCGCGTGCGCTATTGCTGTCATGCGCGGGCGGTGGAGAACCAGTGCTATGTCGTGCTCTCCGGCGTTGTCGGTAATCTGCCGAATGTCGAGAACATGGATGTTCATTATGCGGAAAGCTGCATCCTGACGCCGTCGGACTTTCCCTTCGCGCGCGACGGCGTCGCCGCCGACACGGCGGCGAATACCGAAACAATCGCGATTGCGGATTTAAGTCTCTCCGACCTTCTGACCAGCCGCCAGGCCGGCGCGGTGCAGAACCTCAAGAACCGCCGCTTCGATCTCTATAATGTCCGCTGGACAGGCCGGAAGAATTAGCGCCGTCCTGAGCGGTCGCTCACAGGCCTAGCTAAAGATGAAATCATCTTCGTGCAGGTCGGCGACGACGACATTCTGAAGCAGGACCGTATTCCCGCCGCCGAAGTCTATCGTCGTGTGCGTCCCATCGTCTGCGGCGGCGGCCAAGACTTCCGCAAAGCTGTCGAAGGCGGTTCCGAAGCCGGACACTTCGATCACATCTTCGCTTGCGGCGCCTGCGCTGAAGTCGGTTATCGTGTCGTCACCGTCGCCCATGACGTAAAGGAACAGATCGTCGCCGCCGCCGCCCGTTACGGCGTCCGAGCCAGTATGCCCCTGAAGCGTGTCGTTTCCTGTTTCGCCGTCGAGTGTATCATTTTCGCCGCCGCCCATCAGGAAATCCTGATCCTGGCCGCCGATCAGGCTGTCTGCGCCCGCGCCGCCGAGAAGCGAATCATTTTCCCGGCCCCCATCGAGCGTATCCGAGCCATCACTGCCGGTGAGCGTGTCGTCGCCGCGTGCGCCGTAAATCGAGTCGTCGCCTTCGCCGCCATAGGCGAGATTGTCGCCGAAATTGTCATTGGTGATCGTGTCGTTACCGAGGCCGCCGATCAAAACATCGTTTCCGGCGCCCGGCCCGCCGATCAGCATATCGTCGCCGACGCCCCCATCGAGAGTATCGCTGCCCGTTCCGCCCTCCAGCGTGTCGTCGCCGCTATGGCCATGCAGGTAGTCGTTCCCGGCGCCACCCTCCAGCACGTTTGCATGAGAGTCGCCATGGATGATGTCGGCGAAGTTCGATCCGACAATGTTTTCGATGCTGATCAAGGTGAGGAACGCGGCCTCGCCAGTGCTATTCGCCTGATTGGCGAGATCAATGTTGACGGCCTGAGACGACTGATTGAAATGGACGCTGTCCCGGCCGGAGCCTCCGTCGAGCGTTTCAGGGCTTGTGACGGTTGAAGCAGAATCGACCGGATAAATATGGTCATTGGCGTTTCCGCCGAACACCGTATCGACGCCGGCTCCGCTATAGAGCCAGTCGCCGCCAAATCCGCCCGACAGATAGTCGTCGCCATCGCCTCCGCTCAAGCGATCGAAATTCTCGCCGCCGGTCAGCGTGTCATTTCCATCTTCACCGTAGAGATAATTATCGCCACTGTCGCCGAAAAGGCTGTCCTCGCCCGTACCGCCCCATATGACGTCGCTTCCGCCTTCGCCGTAGATCGTATCGTTCCCGCCACGTCCGTTGATGGCGTCTCTTTTACCGGCGCCGCCATAGATAAGCTGGTCGCCAATGTTTCCGTAAATACTGTCGTTTCCGTCGCCGCCATAGACCGTGTCGTCGCCAAGGCCGGTTTTAATTCTGTCTCTGCCAGCCCCGCCGACGATTATATCGCTGCCGTCGCCGCCATTGATAAAGGAGCCGCCATCTCCGCTATCAATTGAATCGTCTCCTTCGTCGCCATAAAGATAGTCGTAGTCAGCACCCCCTTCGAGCGTGTCCATGCC
>ENA-ORCV01000292-ORCV01000292.1-marine-metagenome-genome-assembly--contig:-NODE-292-length-49181-cov-4.379847_pt1 | contig 49181 bp, 38 predicted proteins | sample MGYA00237779_ERZ508509 | MGnify/ENA primary metagenome ERZ508509 (study PRJEB26180, sample SAMN06268772) | marine metagenome | isolation source: Bioluminescent Bay, La Paraguera, Puerto Rico | place... | reverse complement strand
GTTCCATTCCTTGAGACCCAGGTAGGTAATACCGCCTGTTGTAGCGGCAATTTCATACTTCGCGTCAATCAGTGATTTTTTGGCGTCTGGCCAGTTGATGGTATCAGCGCAGATTGGGGGAGAGATGAGAAACAATAATATCCACACGTGCCGGGGCACGGATACAAGAAAGCGCATGCACTTATTTCCTTATATGCAGTTGTCAGTTCCGTTGACGTGCAGAGATCGTGCGCCGCGGTACGAAGGCTGAATTCCAGGAGCCTGCTTGACGGGTGCTTGGCGTATATGTCCCTGCTGTTTGGAAAGTAACCGATCCAAAAATGAAGTGCAAACAGATGAATCTTGTGAGTGAGTGGCGGGTCGTGTTCTAAAAAAATAAAGGCAGAGGATTTGTACGCAGGATTTATTCCACCAAATAAATTTCGTTTCGCCTCAATGATCAAAGCGCGGGCAGGCATGCCCTCTCCAGACTAAGCTGATTCTGCGAATTTTGTCATGGAGTGAAGGATATGACCTTTGGTTGGCGAAAATTTGCAGCAGCAGTTTTACTGCAGATTTTTTCGGCCACTGCCCTGGGAGAAGAGGTAGTGTCGCAGTCAGTGGTGGCTGGAAATGTGGGCGAAGGATTTGACGCCGGTAGTGCGGAATCCGGTGCTTTATCGCAGATGTCGCCTCCATTTGCCAGTGGGAAACCGGATGACGCGCAGCAGATCGTGCAGGTTTCTATTGGAAAGAAAAACAGCAAAGCAGAATGGAATTCTTCTGCAAAGCCTTTCGTCAGTGATCGCATCCAGGCCGTCCGCGACGCCGTCGACAACCCTTTCTCCCTGGCTTCACACCGGGAAAACTATCTGTTACCGGTAGCTTTTCGAAATTTGAGCGAAGAAAGTCTGGTGACAGAAGAGCGGTATGGGATGGAAGAGGTTGAGCCCGCCGAAATACAGTTTCAGTTGTCGCTGCAGGTGCCGATCTGGAGCGGTATTTTGGGTGAGGATTCGTTTCTCAGTTTCGCCTATACCAACCGTAGTTTCTGGCAGGCCTATGCCGAATCTGGACCATTCCGGGAAACCAATCACGAAGTGGAGTTACTGGCGACCTGGGCGAGTGACTGGCAAATATTTGGTTTTCAGAATGTCGTTTCACAGGCCGGTGTCAGCCATCAGTCGAATGGTCGCGGCGCGCCCTATTCCAGGGGCTGGAATCGAGTCTTTGTCGATTTCACCCTGGAGCGGGGAGGCTATTTTATCGGGCTGAAGCCCTGGTATCGCCTGTCCACTGACTCCAGTGCCGGCAGGGGACCGGACCTCGATACGCACTTTGGTAACTTTGAGTTGAGCGGAGGCTATCGCTCCGGCAGGTACACGTCATCCTTCAAGCTGCGCAACAACCTGAGTTCCGAGAACCTTGGCGCGGTGGAGTTGAGCTGGAAATTCCCTATCACCACGCGTGTGCGAGGGTTCGTAAAATATTTTGATGGCTATGGCGAAAGTCTGATCGACTATTCGGTACGTGTGCGTACGTTCGGGGTGGGGTTTGAGCTGGCGCCGGGAATTTTCTAACGGATAAACGGGCCGTGAAGCTACCGGGAGCGCATGACGCGCCGCCCGGTATTCGCAGATTACTGCCAGTTCAGAATGACCTTGCCGGACTCACCGGAGCCCATGGTGTCAAAGCCGGTCTGGAAGTCGTCAATGGAAAACTGATGGGTGATGATCGGAGATAGATCCAGTCCGGACTGGATCAGGCTCGCCATCTTGTACCAGGTTTCGAACATTTCCCGCCCGTAAATGCCCTTCAGAATCAGGCCCTTGAAAATGACCTGACTCCAGTCGATGGCCATCTCGCCGGGGGGAATGCCGAGCATGGCGATCTTGCCACCGTGGTTCATGGCAGACAACATATCCCGGAAGGCGACCGCAACACCGGACATTTCCAGCCCTACGTCGAAGCCTTCGGTCATACCGATATCTTTCATCACGTCAGAGAGTTTCTCTTTCGCGACATTGACGGTGCGCGTTGCCCCCATCTTTTTCGCCAGTTCAAGGCGGTATTCGTTGATGTCGGTGATCACCACATGGCGGGCACCGACGTGGCGGGCTACCGCGGCGGCCATAATGCCGATGGGACCGGCGCCGGTAATCAATACATCTTCGCCCACCAGGTCAAATGACAGTGCCGTGTGCACGGCGTTGCCAAACGGGTCAAAGATTGATGCCAGCTCGTCGGAAATGTTGTCCGGAATCTTGAACGCATTGAGTGCAGGAATAACCAGGTACTCGGCAAATGCGCCCTGGCGGTCCACGCCGACACCGTAGGTGTTGCGGCACAGGTGGCGACGACCGGCGCGGCAGTTGCGGCAGTGGCCGCAGGTGATGTGGCCTTCGCCGGAGACGCGGTCGCCCACCTTGAAGCCGGCCACTTCCTGGCCCATGCCGACCACTTCGCCCACGTATTCGTGGCCGACCACCATGGGTACCGGGATGGTTTTCTGGGACCACTCATCCCAGTTATAGATGTGCATGTCGGTGCCGCAGATGGCGGTCTTGCGGATCTTGATCAGCAGATCGTTGTGACCCGGTTCCGGCACCTCGACATCGGTCATCCAGATGCCGGGTTCGGATTTGAGTTTAGATAATGCTTTCATAAAACTTCTTAAATAATCTCGAGTTCTTTGCCGACTTCAATAAACGCGTCGATGCAGCGGTCGAGCTGTTCGCGGGTGTGTGCGGCAGACATCTGTGTGCGGATGCGGGCCTGGCCCTTGGGCACTACCGGGTAGAAGAAGCCGACCACGTAAATACCTTTTTCCAGCATCTTGTCCGCCATTTTCTGGGCCAGTGCGGCATCGCCGATCATTACCGGGATAATCGCGTGGTCGGCGCCGGCGAGGGTGAAGCCGGCGTCGCCCATGCGCTTGCGGAAGTACTGGGAGTTTTCCTGCAGCTGTTCGCGCAGCTCGCCGCCTTCCACCAGCATGTCGAGTACTTTCAGGGAGGCGGTGACGATGGCCGGGGCCACGGAGTTGGAGAACAGGTAGGGGCGCGAGCGCTGGCGCAGCAGGTCGATGATTTCCCTGCGGCCGGAGGTGAAGCCGCCGGAGGCACCGCCGAGGGCCTTGCCCAGGGTGCCGGTAATGATGTCGACGCGATCGATGACGTCGCAGTACTCGTGGGTGCCGCGGCCGTGCTCACCGAGGAAGCCGACGGCGTGGGAGTCGTCCACCATGACCAGTGCGTTGTATTTGTCCGCCAGGTCGCAGATGCCTTTCAGGTTGGCGATGACGCCGTCCATGGAGAAGACGCCGTCGGTGGCGATGAGTTTGGTTTTGGCGCCGGCGGCGTCGGCGGCTTTCAGTTGTTGTTCCAGGTCGGCCAGGTCGTTGTTGGCGTAGCGGAAGCGTTTGGCTTTACACAGGCGCACGCCGTCGATGATGGAGGCGTGGTTGAGGGCGTCGGAGATGATGGCATCGTCCGGGCCCAGCAGGGTTTCGAACAGGCCGCCGTTGGCGTCGAAACAGGAGGTGTAAAGGATGGTGTCTTCGGTCCGCAGGAATTCCGACAGTTGGAATTCCAGTGCCTTGTGGATGTCCTGGGTGCCGCAGATAAAGCGCACGGAGGCCATGCCGAAGCCGTATTGATCGAGCCCTTCTTTGGCGGCCTGGATCAGGTCGGGGTGGTTGGCCAGCCCGAGGTAGTTGTTGGCGCAGAAGTTGAGCACCTGGGTGTCGTTGTTGACCTGGATCTCTGCGCTCTGTTGCGAGGTGATGATGCGCTCGCGCTTGTAGAGACCGTCGGCCTCGATCTGTTTCAGTTCGTCGCGCAGGTGCTGGAAAAATTGCTCGGGCTTGGACATGGTTTTGTTATTGGCTCCTGTAGTGCTTTTGGCGTAGGGCGATTTTCCTGACCACTGGTGGCGGTGTCGCTACCGGGTGCAGCCTTGTGAGACACGCCGTAAACCCATCCATGGGGGCTCTACACCGCCATCCATGGCGGTGAAGGTCTCACAAGGCTGCACCCGCTATCGGCACCTGCGCGGAAAGCCCTGCAATATTGGGCCTTGCGATGCTAAACCAGCGGTTAGTTTAGGGTAGACCGTGTTGTATAACGATCCGCCCATTTTATTCGGTCAAACCTGTTTATCCGGCCAGTTCACAGGCCTTGTGGGCCGTGACTGGTACGTCGCTGGCGCGGCAATGGGTAGCGAAGGCCAGCGCATCTTCCGTCGAGTCGAACAGCAACTGCCACAGCAGTTGGCGATCACAGCGTTTGACTGCTCTCACGGCCGTGCGACTGCGTTGAGGAGCAATCTGGATTTCGATAACGTCGGTGCTGGATAGCTGAAAGTCGGACATGTTCCCTCCAAAAATTCTGGAGGGCTGACGGCGGAAGAAGCGATTCGTCAGTTAAAAATCGCGTCCCGGTAGGATTGCAACGCTGTAACCAATGTGGTCCAGCGAGAGCCCCATCCTCAACACAGGTGGTACAGGACCAGTCTGTGATGAGAAACCACCTTGCCCCGGTTAGGCAGGTTGGCGTTGGCGTCAGCCACTCTCTTGATGTCGGGAGCAAAGATAGCGGGGAGGGAATGGGCAGTCAACAGCGCCGCCGCGTGGGGCGACGCTGCAGGATTTTATGCGGGAAGCTGTACGGATTTCAGTTCAATAAACTCGTCCAGTCCGGCCTCGCCAAATTCGCGGCCGTTGCCGGAGCGCTTGTAGCCGCCGAAGGGGGCGTCGTAGTTGAACTCACCGCCGTTAACGAAGCACAGTCCGGCTTCAATGCGCCGCACGACGGGCATGGCGGACTCGGCGTCCCTGGCCCAGACGCCGCTGGACAGGCCGTATTCGGTGTCGTTGGCGATGGCGATGGCTTCGTCCATGTTGCGGTAGGGGATCAGGCAGGTGACGGGGCCGAAGATCTCTTCCCGGGCGATGGTCATGTTGTTGCTGACGTCGGCAAATACTGTGGGTTTGACGTAGAAGCCCTTGGGGAAGTCCGCGGGGGCGTCGCTGCCGCCGGTGACCAGGCGGGCGCCTTCGGCGACGCCCTTGTCGATGTAGCCGCGCACGATGTCGCGCTGGCGGGCGGAGGACAGCGGGCCCATAAAGGCCTCTTTGTCGGTGCCCATGGCGACATCTTCCGCTACCTGCTTGGCGATGGCGACGGCTTCGTCGTAGCGCTCTGCAGGCACCAGCATGCGAGTGAGTGCGGTGCAGGTCTGGCCGCTGTTGATGAATACATCTTCACAGCCCCAGCGCACCGCCTCTTCCAGGTTGGCGTCGGGGGTGATGATCAGCGGGGACTTGCCGCCCAGTTCCTGGGTGACGCGCTTGACCGTGGGCGCGGCGGCTTTGGCGACCTCGATACCGGCGCGGGTGGAGCCGGTGAAGGAGACCATATCGATGTCTTCGTGGGCGGAGAGGGCGGCACCGACCACCGGACCGGGGCCGGGCACCAGGTTGAATACCCCGGCGGGCAGGCCGGCGGCGTCGATGATATCGGCCATCACGTAGTCCTGCAGTGGGGTGATTTCCGAGGGCTTCTGGATCATGGTGCAACCGGCGGCCAGTGCCGGTGCCACCTTGCCCACAAACTGGTGCAGGGGGTAGTTCCAGGGGGTGATAAACCCGCACACGCCGACAGGTTCACGGAGCACCACGGAGTGGCCGGCTTTTTCGGTTTTTTCCATTTCCGCGGCGCGGTCGGCGTAGTAGCGCATGGCGTAAATCGGGCCGTCCACGTGCAGCCATTCGGTTATGTGTGCGGGGCAACCGAGGGCTGCGGAGATGGCGGCAATCAGGTCTTGCTTGCGCGCTTCCATGCCGTCGGCGATGGCGTGCATCAGTGCCTGGCGTTTGGCCGCGCGGCTGTGTCGCCAGTCCTTGAAGGCGCGGCGGGCAGCGGCCACCGCAAGGTCCACGTCTTCCGCGGTGCCCTGAATCACGTCGCAAATTTTTTCTTCGCTGGCGGGGTTGATCACCGCGTGCAATTCACCGGCCGCGGAGTTCACCCAGTTGCCGTCGATATACAGTTTGTCGGTCGGCAGTTTTTTCAGGTCCGTCATTGTCTAGCTCCAATAAAATTCACTGTACAGGGCGCATTAATTGCGCTCAGGGCGCGGTAATTTCAATCAGGGTCGGGCCCTTGCGGGCGAAGGCTTCCGCCACTGCGGGTGCCAATTGTTGCGGCAGGTCAATACGGCAGCCCGCGGCTCCGAAAGACTTTGCCAGCGCAACGAAGTCCGGGGTGGTGAGGTTGACCCCCTCCTGGGGTACTTCGGCCTCGTCCATAAAATCGCGAATCTCGCCGTAGCCGCTGTTGTTCCACACCAGGACGGGCAGCGACAGTTGCTGCTCCACAGCTGCCGCCAGTTCACCGAGAGTGAACATGATGCCGCCATCGCCGATCAGGGCAATCACCGGGCGCGAGCCGGACAGTGCGGCACCAATGGCTGCGGGCAGGGCAAAGCCGAGGGTGCCGTAACCGGTGGTGCAGGTAAGATGGCTGCGGGCCTGATACAGCGGCAGCGCGTGGTTGGTGTTGTAGGCCAGCTGGGTGGAGTCGGTCACCAGTACCCCGTTTTCCGGCAGCGCTGCACGCAGTGCCTCAACCCAGGGAAAACGGCCTTCCGAGCCGGGCCACCACTCGCGACGACAGCTGCTGATCAGTGCGGAAATTTCCATCGCTACCGCCTGCTGCCGCTGTGCCTCGCCCGCGGGTAGTGCGGCCGCCAGTTGCGCCAGGCTGGCGCTGGCGTCGGCACAGATGGCGAGATCCGGCGTTGCATTACACACCAGTTGCGCCGGGTCGATATCCACGCGAATCAGCTTGCCGCGGAAGTGGTAATCATCCCGTACCAGGTTGCGATCGGTTTCCGCCAGTTCGCTGGCTACCGCCAGTACCACGTCTGCATTTTCCACGCGCTCGCGCACGGCGGCAAAACTCAGGTTGGCGCCGCCGCAGAGGGGGTGGCGCTCGTCGACCACTCCTTTGGCGGCGAGGGACAGGAATACCGGTGCCGCCAGTTTTTCCGCCAGCTCGGTAGCGGCCTGTCCCGCAGACTGGGCGCCGCCGCCCAGTAGAATTACCGGATTTTTGGCATGCCGCAGCCATTCTGCGGCGGTGGCAATAGCGCTGCCGTTCGCTGCGGGCAGGGCGGGGGCGGGCGCTGCGCGGTAATCATCCAGTGCGCCGGGCATGGGCGCGGGAAACAGGTCGATGGGAATCTCGATATGCACGGGGCCGGGACGGCTTGACTGCATCAGCTGGAAGGCACGGGCGAGTACGTCTGGCAGCTGGCCGGCGCTGGTCAGTGCATGCTGCCAGATACAGAAGCCGCGGCTCACGTCCTGCTGTCGCGGCAGTTCGTGCAGGCGGCCGCTACCGAGGCCGAGATCTTCGCGGCGATTGACCGCACTGATCACCAGCATGGGAACGGAATCCGAATAGGCCTGGGCCATTGCGGTGGCGGCGTTGGTGACACCGGGCCCGGTAATCAGGAAGCAGACCCCGGGTTTGCCACTGGCACGGGCATAGCCATCGGCCATAAACCCGGCGCCCTGTTCGTGACGCGGCGTGATATGGGTCAAGCCGCTGCCCGGCAGGCCGCGATAGAGTTCGATGGTATGGACGCCGGGAATGCCGAACACGGTATCCACGCCGTACTGTTGCAGCAGGTGCATCAGCACCTGCGCGCAACTGGGGCTGTGAGGCAGCGGTTGTGGGTGCATGAGTCAAATACCCGGATTTCATTATTGCATTGGCGCTGGAGCCTAGCCGGCGCAAGATTACTGCGCAAGCGTCCGCAGAGTCTGCGTCCTGACGGTGAAATACACTGGAAAATTGAGTGTAGTCCGGCCCGGAAATGCGGAAAATTGCGTGAATTGGGAATTGGCATACAACTGCGTAAACTTGTGCGCAGTGCTTGTATCTTTTTGAAAGTCAGCAGTAAAGGAAGTGACAGCGATGGAAATTGATCAGTGGCGCCGTGAATACCTGCAGGGTGGCCTGCAGCGCAGCGACCTGGCGGCGGATCCGGTAACCCAGTTCAGACACTGGCTGGATGAGGCGGTGAAGGGCGACATCACCGATCCCAGTGCGTTTGTGCTGGGCACCGCGGATGCCAGCGGGCAGCCGGCCCAGCGCATCGTGCTATTGAAGGGGCTGGATGAGCGGGGCTTTGTGTTTTACACCAACCTGAAGAGTCACAAGGCGTGGGATATTGCCGCCAATCCGAAGGCTTCCATGCTGTTTCCCTGGCACCGGCTCGAGCGACAGGTCAGTGTAAGAGGCGCGGTTGAGGAGGTCTCCGAAGAGGAGGCGGACAAGTACTTCAGTTCGCGCCCTCGCGACAGCCAGATCGCGGCCTGGGCCTCCCACCAGAGCGATGCCATCCTGGATCGCGCGCACCTGGAGGAGGCTTTTGACAAATACAAACAGCGTTTTGACGGCCAGGATGTGCCGCGTCCGGAGTTCTGGGGCGGCTATCGGGTGGTGCCGCGGGTGGTCGAGTTCTGGCAGGGGCGGGCGTCGCGGTTGCACGACCGTTTCGTGTACCGCGCCATGGATGAAGGCAGGTGGCAGATAGAGCGGCTGTCGCCCTGAACGACTGCTTTGTTACCGATAAAACATGCGCGGAAGGAGCAAAACTTTACCGGAGAGGTTATGGCCTGAAGCGGAATACTGGGGAATGATTCCCCTGTGCCGAAATATCGGCCGTTAGCGGGCCCAAAATTCATTTGGTGAATCAGTCGCGCATCCAGATTCAGATGCTGATTGAGGGGCCGCTAACAACGCCCGTGGGTGGGCGCAAAAGATAAAAATATTTTACTTTGGCGACGGAAAAAGCTGAGGTATCTTCAAACAACCGACCGCTGGCGATGACGGTCGGAAATTATAAACACAGCGACAGTTCGGTGCCCGATTACTACCTGTGGGCATGCAGTACCGATCGCAGTGAGTCTGTTGCTGAAAAAGATCCAATAACAATAACCAAGTGCAATGGAGAGAAAACATGGGACGTCCATCGAATAGCCGCACTCTGTCCGGTACCATCATTCACAGTAAAACCCTGCTGACTTCCGCCTGTTCGCTGGCGGCGCTTTCGCTCGCCTGCGGTGTGGGTACTGTGCACGCAGCCGCTGCTGCAGAAGGGTCGGTTAAAACCATTCTTGAAGAGGTTGAGGTCACTGCGCGCAAGCGTGCCGAAGCCGAGCGCCTGCAAGATGTGCCGGTAGCGGCGACTGCCTACTCCGGTGACCAGCTCGAAGCGCTGCAGACCCGGGACCTGGAAAGCCTCGCATTCAAGATGCCCAACGTGCAAATGGACGATGTGGGCACCATCAAGTCTACCGCCAACTTCACCGTGCGCGGCCTCGGTGTCAACAGTTCCATCCCCTCCATCGATCCGACGGTAGGGGTGTTTGTCGACGGCATGTACCTCGGCATCAACGCCGGTGTAATCCTGGATCTGTTTGACCTGGAGGGTATCGAGGTTCTGCGAGGTCCCCAGGGTCTGCTGTTCGGGCGCAATGTAACCGGTGGTGCCGTACAGGTGCGCACCGCGCGCCCCACCGAGGAGTTCACCAGCAAGTTCCAGATCTCAACCACGGACAGCCAGGAAACCAAGGTGGCCGGGGTGGTATCCGGACAGCTGACAGAAAATATCAACGGCCGCCTGACCGCCTATTACAACGACGATCAGGGCTGGTTTGAAAACAAGTACACCGGCAACGATCAGTTCGGTGCCTCCACTACCTGGTTTGTGCGCCCCAGTTTCAGTGTTGAACTGAGCGACAGCGCCGAGCTGCTGGTGCGCATGGAATCCGGCCGCGTGGACAGTGACGGTGTGCCCGGCCAGAACCGCGGCGATTACTCCCAAGCCATTGCCGCCTCTGTTGGCGTCACCGACTGGGACAACAGCGAAGACTCGTTTGAAATTGCCATCGACGAGGAGGGCTGGGCCGAGACCGAATGGAACCAGGTCATCGCCGAATACAATCAGGATGTTGCCTTCGGTAACGGTACCATCACCAATATCCTGGCCTGGCGCGAATACGAGATGATCGGCGAGTCAGATATCGATTCCCTGCCACTGCCGCTGTTCCACTCCGGCAGTGCCATCGACCAGAGCCAGGTGTCCAACGAGTTGCGCTACGCCGGCCGCTTCGGCAATACCTCGATCACTTCCGGGGTTTACTGGTTCAGTCAGGATCTCGAATACCTGGAGCAGCGCAAGATCCTCGGGGTGCTCGCAGCACTCGGTGCGCCATACGATCAGCTGTTCCCGATGATTCAATCCGGCGGTGGCTTCCAGGAGCACCAGGCACTGGGCGTATTCACCCAGGCGGATATCGACCTGAATGAATCCTGGGTGCTGACCCTGGGGGGGCGCTATTCCAAAGAGGATAAAGACGCCGATATCGCGTCCATTGTTGTGGGCAACGGTTGCACCCTGGAAGGCTGTGATGCCTATGACTTCAGCGACAGCGAGAGCTGGAGCGCCTTTACTCCGAAAGTTGGCCTGCAGTGGAACCTGAGCGATAACGCCCAGACCTATGCGGTGTGGACCAAGGGTTTCCGCAGCGGTGGCTACAACATGCGTAACACCGTACCGGGCGAGTCGCCGGGGCCGACGGACCAGGAAGAGCAGAACAGCTTCGAGATCGGCGCCAAGGCCCAGTGGCTGGGTGGCCGCGTGCGCACTAACATGGCGCTGTTCCACAACACCATTGACGATATGCAGCGGGAAGTGAACCTGCCCAGCGAATCTGCCGGTGTGGCGCAGCTGATCCGCAATACCGCCAATGCCACCATTCAGGGCGCCGAATTTGAAATGATGGCGGGTCTCAGCGACAGCCTGCTGATGACCATGAGCCTGGGTTATGTGGATGGCCAGTACGACGATATCTGGCTCGATATCAGCGGTGATGAAGTCGTGGACGGTGCCGATTACGCGCTGGATATTCCGCGTCTGGCGCCCTGGACCTACGGTGTTGGGCTGGTGCACGACCTGGATCTTGGCAACTTCGGCACCCTGTCTTCCCGCATCAACTACAACCACCGCGACGCATCCGCCTACACCGACAACAACCGGGGCATGCTGAGCGAAGTGGAAATGGTGGATTTCAGCATCGGCTACGAGCCGCTGGAAGGCAGTTACCGCCTGGCGCTGTTCGGCAAGAACATGCTGGACGAAGTCAGCGAGGGCAACGATACCCAGCTACCTGAGTCCTTGGGTGGCGCATTTACCCTGGGGCCCAATTCGACCTTTACCCCTCTCAACCGCGGTCGCATTGTCGGACTGGAGTTTAATTACGACATCTGATCGGCGTATCTTCATTCCGCCCCTGGCCCGGCACTGCCGGGCTTTTTTGTGCGTGCCAACTAATCGCCGCAGGTAGTCGCATTTTCGCAATACAGGTTCTAGGATGTTGCGCAATTTCTAAGGATATCTGGAAGAGGGAAGTATGCGATTTATCGATCTGCCGGAGCACGGTGGCCCTGAAGTGATGCAGGTTGCGCAAGGTGAGAAACCCGAGCCGGCTGCAGGTGAAGTGTTGATCCGGGTGCAGGCGGCGGGGGTCAACCGCCCAGATGTGATACAGCGGCAGGGTTTCTATCCGCCGCCTCCGGGGGCGTCACCGGTTCTCGGCCTGGAAGTGGCGGGTGAGGTCAGTGCCGTGGGCGCGGATGTCACCCGCTGGAAGGTGGGCGACCGGGTGTGCGCACTGACCAATGGCGGCGGCTACGCGGAATACGCGGTGGCGCCGGCGGAGCAGTGTCTGCCGATCCCCGAGGGGCTGACAGCGGTGGAAGCGGCAGCACTGCCGGAAACTTTCTTTACCGTATGGAGCAACCTGGTCCACCGTGCGCATTTAAATGCGGGCGAGGTACTGTTGGTACACGGTGGTTCGTCGGGCATCGGCACCGCGGCAATCCAGATTGGCCGCGCGCTCGGCGCAAGGGTATTTGTCACCGCGGGTTCGGAGGATAAGTGCCGGGCCTGCGAGCAGCTGGGTGCAGAGCGCGCGATCAATTACCGCAGCGAGGATTTTGTGGCGGTGGTAAACGAGGCCACCGATGGCCACGGCGCCGACGTCGTTCTGGATATGGTGGGCGGCGCCTATGTCGATCGCAATATCCAGCTCGCCGCCCGCGACGGTCGTATCGTCAATATCGCATTTCTCGCGGGGGCCCAGGTAGAGGTCAATATGCTACCGGTAATGCTGAAGCGCCTGGTGTTGACGGGCTCCACCCTGAGGCCCCAGCCGCCGGCAACAAAGGCTGCCATAGCCAGTGACCTGACAAAGGTGGTTTGGCCGTTGCTGAATCAGGGCAAAATCCGGCCTGTGATTGCAGCGACATTTGTGCTTGAAGACGTGGCGGACGCGCATCGCTTGATGGAATCGAGTAGCCATATTGGCAAAATCGTATTGACGTTGTGAGATTTGCCAGCTGGCCGGGAATACTGCGGGTTTTGCCCCTGGCGATATCTCCGGTAGCGACGCTGATATAGGCTTGATACAGATTGTTGATCTTGCGTACGTAGGCTACAGGTTCTGAACCTCGAACGTAGCCATAGCGCGCTTTTTGGAAATAGCGCGGCTCGGATAGCTTGAGCATGGCCACCTCGACATGGGAGAACCATCTGTTAGGGTCCAGCCCCAGCTGTTTTGCCAGCCGTTGGGCATCCAGCAGGTGGCCGAGTCCCGCGTTATAGGATGCGAGCGTGAACCAAAGTTGTTCATCGGCAGGGAGCGGATCCTTGAAGCGGTTGCGGACCCACTCAAGGTACTTAACCCCTGCCTTGAGGTTTTTTTCCGGATCGAACAGCGGCGGGGGGTAGCCCATGTCCTCACCGGTACGCGGCATGACTTGCAACAGCCCCTGTGCACCGACCGGGGATACCGCTTTGGGGTTGAAATTGCTCTCCTGCCACATCTGGGCCACGATCAGGCGCCAGTCGAAATCGTGTTTGAGCGCGGATTTCTGTACCAGCTTGTCATAGGGGGACAGTGGCTTCCCGCGCACTACCCGCGCATTGATTTTTTGCACCAGGTGTTTGTCCGGCGTAAAGTACGCCTTGAGCAAATTGTCGAATTCCTTGCTGCCACTGAACTTTTTCAGGAACCGGTCAATCTGCCGCAACAGGTCTTTGTTGCCCTGTTTGACCATCCATCCCTGTGGTCGGCCATCGCTGACTTTGACACCAATCACCAGCTCGGGGCGCAATGCCGCCTGAATATCGGCAATATAGCCATCTTCGATGGTCGCCTCGAATTCACCCTCGGCGACCTTGTTCAATACCTCTTCAAAGGACATTTCCGGGGGCGCGACCTGAATGTCGAGGTTGATACCGTGTCTGCGCAATGTGCGAGCGGTCTCGATAAACGAAGAATAGGCACGCAGGGTAATGGTTCTGCCGTCAAGATCTTCGAGGGATTCGATTTTCGGTAGATTACGATTGCTGATGATCTTTTCTGGAGTTTCGATAAACGGCCGGCTAAATGCCGCTCCGTGATCAATGCGTTCCTGGGTTATGGTGGAAGAGGCCCCGGCGATATCCGCGCGACCGTCTACGACCCAGTCCACCAGGTCTTCTTCGTTAGGCACTACGACCACTTGTAGCTGTAATTTGTGTTTGTCCGCAAAAGCCTTTGCCATTTCGTAATCAAAGCCACGCAAGACGCCCTTCCACAGGTAGTAACTGGTGGGGCCGTTATAGGTGGCGAAACGCAAGATGCCGGATTTTTTGATCGCGTACCAGTGGGAGGTTCGCTTGGGCTCTGCCGTTACCAGGGTGCTGGTCAGGAAGGTGTTAACCCGGTTTTTCAACCGTGTCGCATCCTTGCGGATTGCCCAGGCGATATTGTCGGGCTTGCCGACGGTCGCGCCCAGCTTTAAATCGTCGCGGTAACTCAGCGTTTGCTCCGCCAGGTTGCGGTGCATGATGGTAACCGCGTTGTCGACCTTGGACACCATATCGAACAGCGTGTCTCGCTCAGAGGTAAGGTAGACTTCCCGCACCGAAAGGTTGGCGTCGGGGTGCGCTGCAACGATTTCATGGGCGCTCTCCGCATAAGTGCTGCCAGCCAGGACAATGAACTCCGTACCGCGGAGATCTTCGAGGCTATCGATATCCGGGCCATTTTTGCCCGATATCAACACGTCGGAGGTCTGCATGATGGGGATGCTGAAATCGATGGTTTCCCGGCGTTCCGGGGTAATGCTGATATTTTCCGCGACGATGTCTGCTTCACCGTCTCGTACCATTCTCAGCGCTTCTTCCGGAGTTTGCGCAATAAACCAGCGCGCGGACAGTCCTATGCGCTTGGCAAAAGCTTCCGCCATCTGTACATGGGTTTGGTTGACAATGATTTCTCGGGGCAGCATCGGCTGATTGTCCCCGGTCATACTGACGAACCGGATTACCCCGTGTTTTTTGATGGCCTGGAGGTCGCCCTGTTCAATATAGGGCGGAATCTCCGTGTCGTCACTTGAGTCTGCTGCTTGGTCTGAAGCCGAAGGTTGACGGGCGCTGCCGGGTTCCTCGGTGCTATCTCCTTTTCCCCCTTTTTGCTCCTCGGGAATTTGTCGCTCGGTATTTTGCACTTCTGAGGCAGCGCTTTCCTGAGTCTCCGGGGAAGGAGTGTCCGGGGCATTCGAGGCGGGCGTACGGCTATCGCATGCCGTGATAAAAAGGGCTAGCAAAAGCGTCAAAAGTAGAATCATTTGGCGCTGTAGTGCGATTTGAGATGCTGCGATGCCTTTTATCATAGCCATCTCCGAACTTCTACGAGACCTCTATATTAAGGTCGTGCCGGGTGTGCCCGGTAATCAGTGCAGTTTGTAATATCGCTCGCTTGCACAAAAGGACCGAGTGGACTGAGCGGGCCGAGTAGGTGTGCGGCGACCTCACCGCTGGTGAGACCGGTATAGGCCCGGTAGAGATTGCTGATATTCTTCACATACTGCACGGGCTCGGAGCCCCGCGCGTAACCGTAGCGGACTTTCTCGAAATAGCGGGGCTCCGAGAGTTTGAGCATCGCGACTTCAACATTGCCGAACCACTTGTTGGGATCCAGGCCCAGTTTTTTCGCAAGTGCCCTGGCGTCACGCAAGTGGCCGATACCCGCATTGTAGGCCGCGAGGGCAAACCACAACCTTTCGTCAGCCGGAAGTTCGTCTTCAAAGCGGTCCCTAACCCAGCTCAGATATTTGGTTCCTGCATGTACCGAGTCATCGGGATCGAACATATGGCCGTGGAACCCCATCTCCTGAGCGGTCCGCGGCATTACCTGCAGTAATCCCTGGGCGCCCACCTGAGATTCCGCCTTCGGGTTGAAATTACTTTCCTGCCACATCTGCGCAACCACCAGGCGCCAGTCAAAGTCGTGCTTCAGTGCATATTTCTTCGCCAGCTTGTCATAGGGCGACAAGTCGTCTCCCGGCTTGATCCGGGCCTCGGCCTTCGCGAGTAGCTGCTTGCTCGGCTCGAAGTAATTGTCGACCATTGCCCGGTTTTTTTCGTTAGCCAGAAACTTCTCAAGAAATTGATTGGCTTTCTCCAGCAGGCTGTGATTTCCCTGTGCAACCATCCATCCCTGGCGTTGTGGTTCACTGACGACAGTGCCGGCTACCAGTTGCGGGTAAAGAGCGGTCTGGATACCGGTGAGATTGGTATCCTCGATAGTTGCGTCATAATTACCGTTGGCGACGCCTAATATGATGTCGCCATACGAGAGGTCCTCGGGGGCAATTTCGATTTTTACGTCGATGCCTTTGTTGCGCAGCCTCTGCGCCGTTTCAATAAATGCGGAACCTGCACGCAATGTCAGGGTGCGGCCATTGAGATCACGCGGGGTCTTGATTGGCGGTGACTTCCTGTTGCTGAGGACGGTCTGGCTAGTCTCGAGGATGGGCGTGGTGAACTCTGCGCCCTGCTGGCGGCGGCTTTCTGTAATCGTGGTTGAGGCACCGGCAATGTCGACCTCTCCGGACTTCAGCAGTTCCACAAGGTCTATGTTATCCGGCACCGCGATGATCTTAAGTTCGAGATCGTATTTTTCGGCGAATTTTCTGGCGAGATCATAATCGAGGCCGGTGAGAATACCCTTCCAGATCAGGTAACCGGGTCCGTTGTAGGTCGCGAACCGTAACACTCCCGATTCCCTGATCGACTTCCAGTCGGAGTCATGTTCACCCGGAGACCTCACCAGGGTCTTGGTCAGGAAGTTGTTGATACGGGTCCGCAGTACGTTGGCATCCTTGCGCACCGCCCACACGATTGCCAGTTTGCCACCGATCGTATCGCCAATTTTCATGTCACCCCGAAAGTGGGCCATGTTTTCGGCGGTGTTTTTTGCAATGACGGTGACGATGGGGTCGTTTCCGTCGATTGAATCGAGAAAATCCCGAAACAGCTCTGACGCGGGGACTTCGCGCACGCGGATGTTGGCCGCGGAATTTTTTTCAGCAAGCCGATGCGCCGCCTCGGCCAGCAAACTGCCAGCGAGCACCGTGAGCTCGAGGTTTTCCAGCTTTTTGGCGTTACTGATATCCGGGCCTTTCTTTCCGGTGACCAGCACCCGCTGTGTCTGTGTCAGCGGTTCTGTGAGGCCGAGGATTTCCCCGCGTTCCTTGTTTGCTTCCATATTGTCCGCTATCACGTCGGCCTCGCCGTTGACGATCATGTCGATGGCTTGCTGTGGTGTTGCTGCGACCAGAAAATGCGGGGTCAGGTCCAGCTTTTCGGCCAGTTCCTCGGCAAGCTGAATATTGCTCTGGCTGACGATCGACCTTCTGGGCAGGCCGGCTTCCGGGTCTTCGTGCAGATGCACAAAGCGAATGACCCCCCGCTTCTTGATATCCGCCAAATCACCGGTTTCCCGGTAATTATCGAATTTGTTGCTGGTCGCCTGGGGGGCTGTACTTGTCTCGTCTTCGACGGGCGGTTGGCGCTGCTCCGTTGCCTGATGTCCATCGACCTTCTGCTTCCCCGTAGCCTCCCTGTGCTCCTGCCTGTCGCAGCCCGCGGACACAAGCATCAGTACTGACAGGACGCAGCGGAGCAGACAGGGAAGGTGGCAGAGTGGATCTTTGCGGCGGCTGATGCCCATGGCGATCTCCCGATTACCCAGCGACGGAACCCGCAGTGCTGGCGCTTACGCGCTATACGGAGCACGGTTGTTCGTCACGCCTGCGCGCATGCGGACACAGTATGGAAAACTTGTGCCGGTGAGCGTTGCTTCATGTCCCGGCCGGGTGCAGGGCCTTCAGGAGTGGCTCGGCGCCCAGCTTGGGGCCAGCTATAGGGAAGGCATGGTAGTGTCGAGCCGCGCTTGTCGCTAAGGACAAGCTCGTTCGGAATGCGGATGTGATTGGTCTATCTTGTCCGAGACTGGCTAGTCCGAGACTGGCCCGGGCGCCACCTTGCGCCGGGCCTTCGCCGGTAACTACTCCACGATCGCGCTGATATCGCCCTCGGCCAGTCGCGCGTTTATCCGCTGGCCGCTGTGTGTGTCCTGTGCGCGGCGAATCACGCGTTTTTCTTCGTCGCGTACGATGGCGTAGCCGCGCTCCAGTACTCCCAGGGGGCTGACGCTGTGAAGCAGCTGTGCACTGTGCGCCGCCTGTTCGCGCTTGTGCTGCAGTTGCCGGTGGACGCCCCTGTTGAGGCGATCTATTGCCTGCGCCAGGGCTTTGCTTCCCTGTGCCAGTTGCTGGGCGGGGTGTACCTGGGAAAAAGCGCGCTCACTCTGTTGAAGACGCTGGCGGCGATGGGCGAGCTGCCGCTGGATTGCCGAGCGCAATTGGATTTCCAGGTGGTCCAGGCGCTGGGCGCGGTTCTGTAACTGTTCCCGCGGGTGGCGGATACGGTTGCCCACCAGCTGGACCTGTTGCTGCAGGTGGCGCAGTTGTAGTTGCATAGCTCTCCGCAGGCGCAGGTCGGCAGTGTGAAATTCTTCCGCCAGCTCGGCGGCGTTGGCACTGGCAATTTCCGCCGCGGCCGAGGGGGTGGGGGCGCGCACGTCGGCTGCCAGGTCCGCAAGGGTGGTGTCGGTTTCGTGTCCCACCGCGGAAATCGTGGGAATGGGGCAGGCGGCGAGGGCGCGGACAACCACTTCCTCGTTGAACGCCCACAGGTCTTCCAGCGAGCCGCCGCCGCGGCCCACGATCAGCAGGTCGTGTCGCTGCAGCTTGCCCGCAAGCTGGATGGCGCGGGCGATCTGCTGTGCTGCGCCCTGGCCCTGCACCGCCACCGGGATCAGCTCGATCTGTGCCGCCGGATAGCGGCGCCCCAGCACGTGGATCATGTCGCGCACCGCGGCGCCGGTGGGAGAGGTGATGATGCCAATGGTTGCCGGCAGGTAGGGCAGGGGCTTTTTGCGCGCCAGTTCGAACATGCCCTCCGCCTGCAGTCTGGCCTTGAGCGCTTCCAGCTGCCGCATCAGGGCGCCAAATCCGGCCTCTTCCAGGTGTTCGATGATGAGCTGGAACTCGCCGCGGCCCTCGTACAGGCTGACCCGGGCGCGGGCGATCACCTCGCGGCCGTTGCCGGGCTGGAAGCGCACGCTGCGGTTGCGCCCGCGGAACATGGCGCAGCGCACCTGGGCGCGGGCATCCTTCAGGGTGAAGTACCAGTGGCCGGAGCTGGGCGCGGCAAAATTGGAGATCTCCCCACCGACCCACAGCAGGGGCACACTGCTCTCCAGCAGGTGCTTGACCTCGCGGTTCAGGTCGCTGACCGAAAGGACGCTGCGGTTGCGATCGGCGCCGGAAGGGGGAGTATTTAGCATTTTTGACTCGCGCTACTCGAATTGGGCGGCCAATATTGCAAGTATCCGTCACAACGTAAAGAGATTTGCCATTAAGTCCGAATAGGGCTTTTGTTTCCCGGAGGGTTGCGGCTATAATCGCGCCGATACCCATTCCCGCTCTCTTGAGGTTTGAGTGTCCATGTCTGAATCTCTGCGTATCGCACGCGAAGCCCTCACTTTCGACGACGTCCTCCTTGTGCCCGGCTATTCCGAGGTTACAGCCAAGGATGTTTCCCTGAAGACCAAGCTGTCTCGCAATATCACCCTGAATATCCCCATTGTGTCCGCCGCCATGGACACGGTGACCGAGTCGCGCCTGGCCATTGCCCTGGCCCAGGAAGGCGGTATCGGTATCATCCACAAGAGCATGTCCATTGAGGATCAGGCTCTGGCGGTGCGCGCGGTGAAGAAATTCGAGGCCGGCGTGGTCAAGGATCCGATCACCATCGAGTCCGACGCCACTGTGCGCGAACTGATTGCCCTGACAACCCACCACAACATCTCCGGTGTACCGGTGATGGAGAAAGGCAACCTGGTGGGCATCGTCACCAGTCGCGACGTGCGTTTCCAGACCGATCTCGATGCCACTGTTGCCAGTATCATGACGCCCGGTGAGCGCCTGGTAACCGCGCCCGAGGGTGCGGCCCCGGAACAGGTACAGGAACTGCTGCACAAGCACCGCATCGAGAAAGTGCTTGTAGTCAACAATGACTTCCAGCTGCGCGGCCTGATTACCGTCAAGGATTTTAACAAGGCCGAGCAGTACCCCAATTCCTGCAAGGACGGCGATGGCCGTCTGCGTGTGGGCGCTTCCGTAGGCACCAGCCCTGACACCGACGACCGCGTAGCGGCGCTGGTCGAGGCGGGCGTCGACGTGCTGGTGGTGGACACCGCCCACGGCCACAGCAAAAACGTGATCGATCGCGTGCGCCGCATCAAGGATATGTACCCGCAGGTCGATGTCATTGGCGGCAACATCGCCACCGGTGAAGCGGCCAAGGCCCTGGTTGAGGCCGGTGCCGATGCGGTCAAGGTAGGTATCGGGCCCGGCTCGATCTGCACTACGCGCATCGTGTCCGGTGTCGGCGTGCCGCAGATCACCGCCATTGCCGAAGTCGCCAAGGCGCTGGAAGGTACCGGGGTACCGCTGATTGCCGATGGCGGCATCCGTTTCTCCGGTGACATCGCCAAGGCCCTGGTAGCCGGCGCGCACGCGCTGATGATGGGCTCCATGTTTGCCGGCACCGAGGAGGCGCCGGGTGAGGTGGAGCTGTACCAGGGGCGGACTTACAAGTCCTACCGTGGCATGGGCTCTCTGGGGGCCATGTCCCGTACCCAGGGTTCCTCCGACCGCTACTTCCAGGACGCCAGCAAGGGCGCCGAGAAGCTGGTACCGGAAGGTATCGAAGGGCGCGTTCCCTACAAGGGGCCGCTGTCGGTGATCGTGCACCAGATGATGGGTGGCCTGCGCTCTGCCATGGGTTATACCGGTTGTGTCGATATGGAGACCATGCGCACCCGTCCACAATTTGTACGGGTGACGGCCGCGGGCATGGGGGAATCCCACGTGCATGATGTGCAGATCACCAAGGAAGCACCGAACTACCCCGTAGGCGGCCGTTAATTTTCCGAAAGCCCGCCGGTGAATAATCGCACCGGTGCAATAGAGAACGAGAAGTGCACTTTAAGTGAACCGCAAACGGACCTTCTGGGTCCGTTTGCCGTTTATAAAACTGTAACCGAGAAAAGCATGAGCCAAGATATCCATTCCAGCCGAATTCTGATCCTCGACTTCGGTTCCCAATACACCCAGCTGATTGCCCGCCGTGTGCGTGAACTGGGTGTGTTTTCCGAGATCCGCGCATTTGATATGAGCGATGAGGAAATCCGCGAGTACAACCCGCAGGGCATTATTCTCGCCGGTGGCCCGGAGTCGGTGCCGGAAGCGGGGTCTCCCCGCGCACCCCAGGCGGTGTTTGATCTGGGGGTGCCGGTGCTGGGTATCTGCTACGGCATGCAGACCATGGCACACCAGCTGGGTGGCGCGGTACAGGGCAGCGACGTGCGCGAGTTCGGCTACGCCCAGGTGAAAGTGGAAGGGCAGTCTGCACTGCTGCACGATATCAGGGACCACCTGGACGAAAGCGGCAGCCCGCTGCTGGATGTGTGGATGAGCCACGGCGACAAGGTGGTGGAAATGCCGAAAGGCTTCGCACTGATGGCTTCCACGCCGTCGTGCCCGATTGCCGGTATGTACCACGCGGAAAAGAATTTCTTCGGTGTGCAATTCCATCCGGAGGTGACCCATACCCTGCAGGGCATGCGGATTTATGAGCACTTCGTCATCGAGCTGTGCGGCTGTGAAAAGCTGTGGACTCCGGAAAATATCATTGAAGACTCCATCGCCAAGGTGCGCGAACAGGTGGGCGACTCCAAGGTGCTGTTGGGTCTGTCAGGCGGCGTCGACAGCTCGGTGGTGGCGGCACTGCTGCACAAGGCGATCGGCGACCAGCTGACCTGTGTATTCGTCGATAACGGCCTGTTGCGCAAGAACGAAGGCGACCAGGTGATGCAGATGTTCGCCGACAACATGGGCGTCAAGGTGATTCGCTCCGATGCGGAAGACGAGTTCCTGTCGCGCCTTGCCGGGGTCGAGGATCCCGAAGCCAAGCGCAAGGTCATTGGCAATACCTTTATCGAGATTTTCGACAAGGAAGCGTCCGAACTACAGGATGTGAAATTCCTCGCCCAGGGCACCATCTATCCGGACGTGATCGAGTCCGCAGCCGCCAAGACCGGCAAGGCGCACGTGATCAAGTCCCACCACAATGTCGGTGGCCTCCCGGAAGACATGGCGTTCGAGCTGGTAGAACCGCTGCGCGAGCTGTTCAAGGACGAAGTGCGCAAGATTGGCCTGGAGCTTGGGCTGCCTTACGACATGGTCTACCGCCATCCGTTCCCGGGCCCGGGCCTGGGGGTGCGCATCCTCGGCGAAGTGAAAAAAGAGTACGCGGATATCCTGCGCGAAGCGGACGCCATTTTTATCGAGGAGCTGCACAACGCGGACTGGTACCACAAGACCAGCCAGGCGTTTGTGGTGTTCCTGCCGGTCAAATCAGTGGGCGTGGTCGGCGACGGCCGTCGCTACGAATACGTGGTGGCGCTGCGCGCGGTGGAAACCGTCGACTTCATGACCGCACGCTGGGCGCACCTGCCGTATGAGCTGATCGAGAAGGTGTCCAACCGGATCATCAACGAGATTGAAAATATCTCCCGCGTGACCTACGACGTCTCCAGCAAGCCGCCCGCTACTATCGAGTGGGAGTGACCTTTTCACCCGGCCACAAACGACTTGCGTCTTTGCTGGCCGGGTGATTCCTCAGGTCATGTAAATCAGGCTTCGCTGATGGCGATTTTTACCTCGGCATCGCTGCTCTCCGCGGTGTCGGGTGCCAGCCCGGCATCAACCGGTTCAATTTCCTCCAGGGGGAGCAACTGTTCAAAGCTGGCAAAATCCAGCACCAGATCATCATTGCTGGACGGGCTGGTTTGCGCCCACAGCTCGGCGGCGTCCTGGCCGAATGACTCATCCAACTGCAGCTCCGCGAAAAGGTTGTCCACGTCGGTGGTTGCTGGGTTGCCTTCTGCTTCCTGACTTTTCTCGCCAGCATCTGCCGTCGCAATCTTGCTTTCCTCCACCTTCGTTGCCTTCAGTTCCGCTTTCGCCTTCAGTTCCGCTTTCACCTTCGACTCCGCTTTGGCGACCAGTTCCGGTTCCGGAGCGCGCGGTGGCAGGGGATCCTGATGGTCGCCGCTCTGCGGGATCCACGGAGCGGGGGAGGGCCTGACCCGCAGATTGCTCTTGCCACTCCAGTTGGCGGAGAGGGAGTCGAAACTCCTGTTCTGGTTCTGCGGCAAGGGCTCTGTTACCGCACGGCGCTGCTGCCACCAGGCTTGCAGTTGCTGACGGCGCAGTAAAACCAGACCCGCGGCGACACCGGCGAGGAGCAGAAGCAGCAGGGTGAGATAGTCGCGGTTGGCGTTGTGGGTATTGCGGGCGGTGACCGGGACCGGCTCTGCGACCGCTAGTTTTCCGGCCGTGCTTTCAGCCGTGGTTTCAGTGGTGGTTTCAGTAGTGGTTCCAACGGTGGCGTCGGCGCGTGCATGTATCTGCGCTTCCAGTTCCCTGATGCGCTGTTCCTGCAGTTGCAGCATTTCCTGCATCACTGCCAGGTAGTCGCTGGTTTCGATGCGCTGGATCTGCTGGCGCAACTGCGCGTTTTCCCGGTTGACCTTGTCGAGCTGTTCTTTGACCACGTCGATTTCTTCGCGCAGGCGCACGGCGCGACTGCTACTCTCGGCCGGACTGCCAGAAAGGCGCAGGCGGGCCTGGGGTGTTTCCCCTGTATCGACCGGGGGAGGCATATTTCCCGCTTCTGCTTTCCGAGGGGATGGTTCCTGCCCGGGCGCGTGTGGCACGGCAGTCGCTACGGGGCTGGTGGCACTGGCAGAGTAATCCGCTGGGCTGGGCAGCTCCAGTTGTGCCCCGGCTCGCAGGCGGTTGATGTCGCCATCGACGAAAGCCCGAGGGTTGCGCCGGTGTATTGCCGCCATGACTGTCTCCAGCGGGACACCGTTGGCCGGCTGTACCCTGCGGGCAATGCTCCAGAGGCTTTCGCCGGACGCCACCTGCCACTGGTTTGCGGTCGTGCCAGCACGGGCGGGGCTCGCCGGGGCCACCGTATCGGGTGTGACCGGGTCGGCCTGTGCCTGGACTGCGAACGCTTTCTCAGTTGAGGGCACCACTGGCGGCAGATCCACCAGCAGGGAGAATTCGCGGTACAGGGTGCCACCGGGCCAGCTAAGCTCGAGGACGAAACTGACAAAGGGCTCGTTGAGCGGTGTAGAGGATTTTACTTCCACCGCCAGGCTGCCGGGCACCTCGCTCATACTGATCAGAAAAGGCTGGGAGTCGGCGGCCAGGTCGAAGCCCATCTGTTCCGCATTGCGGCCGAGTACCTGGCGGACCCTGACCTGGTCGGGATCCAGAGTTGTACTGCGGTCCAGTATCGGGATTTCAACGACCAGTGGATAGCCGATGGCGGTTTTGATCGAGGCATTGCCCAATCCCAGAGCGTGGGACGGTGCACTGGCGAGCATCATGGGAATCTGCACAATGAGCGCAAGAAGTGCGGCCGAACATGAAGGTTTCGGCAGGGGGGGGCGTAGATCCATTACACATGCTCCTGTAGCCCAGCTATCGTTGTTATTTGGCTAACTTCAGGTGACAGGCGTGCGGCGAGCGCGCGTCGGAAACTTCCCTGTTCCTTTCCTTTCTGGCGTAAATTTATAGCACACCGTGGTCCGCAGCGCCTGTTTTTGAGACGCAAGTACACATTTTGCGGTGATTATGCCGCCAGTTTTTTACGCTGAGCTGATACCGGCCGGCCGATAGTCACTTCAGTCATCTCATTTATTTCGTACCGATGAAACCTGTCAGATACAAGACCGTGGAAATGCAGAGCTACTTTAACAACTACTTGAAAGCACTCACTTCAAGAGTCGCAGTGAAGATCCTGCTCGCGCCGGTGATCCTGAGCGCATGCTATGTCGGGGCGGAATCCAGTACCGGGCGAGACCTGAACAGTCTGGGTTTGCCCGAAAGTTCGCAATACGCAGGCTCGTCGCCGTGGGGAGTGGCTCCCTCCCATACCAGCGCGTGGAACGTCAGTGTCTGGAAGGATTCTATCTATGACTTGCGCATTGCGAATGTTCGCGGTTTTCGGGTGGATCAGCCCGCATTGGCTGAAAGTCTTAACACGACGGGCTTCGAGTTAACCGGAATTTTGCAGTGGAGCAGCGCAACGTCTCCGGGCAGTGTGCCCTCTGACGATCTGTCCGGTTGGGAAGACTACATCAGAGCGACACTCGACACCTTTCCCTACGTTACTCACTGGGAGGTCTGGAACGAGCCGCCAAATTTTACGAATGATAAAAATCCTGCGTCGTACGCTGCGGTAGTGGCGAGAGCTTACGATGTCATAAAGTCCGTTGATCCCGGGTTGCAGGTAGGCCTGGCGGCAAAGAGTACCCATCTGAACTACATGGCCCGGACGATTGAGTCCGGGGCGCGGGACAAATTCGACTTCGTTACTCTGCATCCTTACGAAGTCCTGAATCTGGTCAAGTCGGGGCACGATGTTCTTTATATGAATATCGTCGGTGAGGTACGCAAAATGCTGGCGTCTCTCAACCCGGGAAAAGTATCCGTCCCGGTTCGGTTTACGGAAGTGGGCATAGGGCTGGATTCGAACTTGAGTGCGGATGCTGCGCAGATTGATCAGGCGGCTGCGCTGGTCAAGGCAATGACGATGTCTATTGCCCAGGGGGTTGAAAAGGTTTACTGGTTTGAACCGCTCGATGCTGAAGGCCTGAAGTTGGGGTTGATGATCAATGGGAACAATCCCAGAAAGGCGTTGTTTGCTTTTGGAAATCTGGTGCGGTTGTTGGGCGATAGCCCGGTTTACCTGGGTTGGACCCGCCCCGCGACGGGGGTGTTGCAACATTACTTCAGAAAAAATGACGAGGTCATATGCATTAGTTGGGCGGACAGTGAGGCGAACTTTGCGCTTGAATCTGGCGATGTCGATGTCAAGGTTATTGATCTGGTAACGAACAAATCAGAAGGCCTCAGGGGGCGAAGTATCGCGGTCGGTAACAACCCGGTAGTGGCTGCATATCCGCTTTCAAATACCGAAATTTATGATCGCGTTAAGACCGCCCTCGGCAATCGTTCGAAGATACTGCTATCACACGATACAGATTTTGGTCTGGTCGATGAGGTTTCAATTAGTCCCGGGGTGGAAAATGGCATCCGGATTCTGGGTGAATCGAGAATCGCAACCGCAAACGGAGAGCAGTTTTTTGATTTATCCCGGCAGCAGGCATTGGCGATGGTTATTGATCCCAGTTTTTTTACCCACTTCAGGGAAAATGTAGAACTGGTCATCGAGCTTAGAGCCAAGAAAAGTGCGTCAAGTACCCCGGGGTTTAACCTCAAGGTTGATGCCTATTCGCCGGCAAAAGTTGCCGCTGGAGAGAACTCGAATTCGGGTTGGAACTCGATAGCGAGTACGGAATTTTATCAAAAGACATGGAAGATTGAGGATTTAACCAGTACCGGTTCCTTTGGCTATCAACTTCAACTGGATTCCGACAGTACCCGTTTTTCCCAATACGAGGTTAAAAAAATATCCGTTAGACGGGTCGATTGATATGGTCAGCTCACGGGTGAGCGTTGAGCTCGTCCGGGAGGGGGGGAGACAGCGCCCGCAGGTTCTCCAGCACTTTTTCCGCGCGGGCGATGTTGGCCAGCAGCTCGACATTGTCCGGGTCCAGAGTTCTGGCTTCGAGCCAGACTTCAAGGGCCTGCTCGATTTCTCCCTGGCTGTATAGGTCATTGCCCCGTTTGATTGCGCCATCAACCCGGTTGCTGACCTGTGTCTGAAACTGCGACTGCAGGGACAGTAGTCGCGGGTCCTGGGGTGACTGCTGTCGCAGTTGGTCCAGGTGTTGCCGCGCACTGGGGAGGTCCCCCGCATCCAGTGCCTGCTGCAATTCCGCAACAGGCGCCCTGTCATCCCTATGTGAGGTGCCGGCCGGCCGCGGCTTCGCCGGGCGGAGCTGGCGATTGGCGAGGGTCAGGTTCCGCTGGAGTGAGTCGCGCAGATCGGTATCTTGCTGCAAGTCATCGCCATACAGGCGCTGCGCAATCTTCAGGCCGTGTTGGGCCAGTGCATAGTCTTTCCGTTCCAGCGCCCGCTGCGCATGCTGCTGCAGTGATTGAGCGGACTCTCGACATTCGCGCTGATAGTTTTTCAGTTCCAGCCAGGTCAGCGGATCGGGGCCCTGAAGTTGCCGCAGGTGCTCGTAGGCACCGGCATCTTTCAGCAACTGTTCGCCGCGATGGATTGCCAGCTCCATGCGCACCCGCTCTTCTCGCAGTTGGCGCCGCTCGGCGAAGTTATTGTGTGCACTGGCCAGTACCTGGCTGTCTGGCAATACCCGCGTGGCGCCCTGCAAAAGCTGCTCGGCTCCGTGCCAGTTGTCCTGTCGCTCCATGCCGCTCGCGGTGTGGATGACATCCCGCTCGAATTGCTGGACGCTGCTGCGCAATTGCCTGATTTGTTGGTACTGCGCTGGTGTCGCGACCTCCCGTTTCTGCAACTGTTCGAGTTCTGCGGATTGCTGGCGTACTCGTTGCACGGTATCCGGTGGAAATCCCTCCAGCGTCTGCTGTTGCAGCGGGACCAGGCTACACGCCGGCAGCAGCGGCAACAGCAAAAACCACGCAAATACAAACCAGCGATCACGCATCGCCGACCGCCCGCCGCCGCTGGTCGGCGTTGCTATTCAGCACTTTGTGCAGGTTGGCCTGCAACAGTGCTTGATCTTTGTCATGGATGTTCTGCACAGAATAGATACCCACGGGGGTGGACTTGCCGCGAATCGGCAGGGTTTGCTCGGCCTTGGCAACAATGCGGGGTTGCAACATGGTAAACAGCTGTTTGCGGATAATGATTTGATCCGGCCGGGCTTCGCTGCACAAGCGAGATGCCAGATTGACGGCGTCACCGACCACGGTGTATTCCATGCGCTCGTCGGAGCCCAGGTTACCGGCCAACATGGCGCCGCAGTTGATGCCAATACGGAAGTGCACTTCGGGGCGGCCGTCGGCGCGGCGCTGCTCGTTTAACTGCGCCGCCAGTTGCTGAATCAATACCGCACAGCTGACCGCGTTGAAGGCGTGATCGGTGTCGTCTTCCAGTACGCCGAATGCCAGCATTGCACAGTCGCCGATAAATTTGTCGACGACCCCGCCGTACAGGGAACAGGCGCGGGAAATATAAGAGAAATATTCATTTAACAGTTCGGAAACCTGGCTCGGCTGCAGCTTTTCCGACATCGCGGTAAAACCGGTGATATCGGCGAACAACACCGTCGCCTCGATCGGCCGGTCAACCAAACGGACCTCGTCCAGATTGGCCAGTACCTTGTCGGCAACGTTCTTCGACACGTAGCGTGAAAATACCTGCTCGACCTGGGATTTCTTCAGCAATCCCGCCGCCATATTGTTGAAGCCCTCAAATAAGAAGCCGATTTCGTCATTGCGCCGCTGCTCGATGCGGGTCGCCAGGTCGCCGCGGTCGATGGCCCGGGTCGCTTCCATCAAATGGTGGATGGGAAGCGACAGGCGCCGGCTCAGCCAGTAGGCCAGCAGGGATGCCAGGATGGTCATGGCGAGGGTGGCGTAGATAATGGCATCGCGCGCACTGATCGCGGCCTGGTCCATCTGCGAAGCGGAGAGGGTCACCACCACGGAGCCGACCCGGACATCCTGATAGTAGGCCGGGGCGACAAAGCTGATCAAGCGCTCCGAAGATCCACCGGCGGTATGCCGGAACCAGGGCCGGGCTGTCACCCCGGGCGATACAAATGCCCGCTCCGCTGGGCCAGGCTGGATACCGGTGGCCGATAGCAATTCGCCGTTGTGCGCGTAAATACCCGCACCGAGGATTTTCTCGTCCTGCCCCAGGTTGGTGGTTAGCATGCGCAGATTCAGGCTGTTTTCCGACAGAATCGGCTCACTGGCCAGTTTCGCCAGTTGTCGGGCCATGGTGTTGCCGAAGTCGTGCAGTTGCGTGCGCATCAGGCGGTTCTGGTTGTCGCTGATAAACAGCCCCAGACTGGCCATCCCCAGTACCAGCAACAGGGTCATGACCAGCGCCAATTTGAATGCAATTGGGATATGGCGGGGCAACAACCGGGCAAGGCGCCTATGTAGACCGTTAGCGATGTGCCGCAATTTGGCTTTGGTCTTAGTGATCAACGGTTGTGCTCTTCATTATTCGTTGTTCGCAATAATCACCGGTATTCGGGCTTCTGGAAAAAAGACAGACTATACCAGAGCTCTCGGAGGTCTGTATGACCACTCGGATTCCGCGACTGGGGATTTCCTTGGGCAGCCCCATGTAGCCGCTGCGGTTTACCCCGTGAAAACTCGTCCCGGCGCGGTAGATGCCACCGGTAGTTATTGCCCATTTGTGCACTCGTATGGTGCGTACTGAAGTCTGTCGCGGGAATTTCCCCTTTTTTCGTGAAAATCAATGGCTCGAAAGGGCTATCTTAAAAAGCTTTCCACAGCCGGCAAAGATTATTTTACTGCCTGCAGTTAGCGTCGATATTTGTCAATACCGATTTGGATTTGTTTGTAACATATTGATTTTAAAAGAAAAAGCGATATTGGTTAAATTTTCTTCACAATAAGGTTACAACGGAAACATGGGGGCTGGCGGCGTTTTCCCGTTGGTTGCTCACAGACATATCCACAGTTTCTGTGGATTGTGAATAAAAAAACCCGGCAAAAGCCGGGTTTTGTGCTACTCGGGGAGGTGAGACCGGCGAAATGAATCAGCGAAAGCGCATTTCGACCCGACGGTTCTGTGCGCGGCCGGCGTCTGTTGCATTGCTGGCCACCGGTTGGGTCTCGCCATAGCCCCGTGCGCTGATGCGGTTCGCGTCAATACCGCCGCGCACCAGATAGCTGCGGACCGACTCGGCGCGCTGGCGGGACAGGCGCATGTTGTAGGCGTCGTTACCCTGGCTGTCGGTATGGCCGGCAACCTCTACCTGACTGTCGGGCTGGCTGCGCAGGGACTGCACCACCCGGTTCAGTGACATTTCTGCCGCCGGCGTCAGTTTGGCGGAATTGAATTCAAACTGGATGTTTTCCAGGGTGATGGTCTGCTCCGCCACCACGCAGCCGTTCTCATCCACTTCGGCGCCGGGCAGGGTATCCGGGCAGCGGTCATTGCGGTCGAGTACGCCGTCGCCATCGCTGTCGGTATTGATGATTTCGGGCTGTTCGTCGACGGGTTCTTTCGGCGGTTCGGCGTACACGGGGGTCGCCACTGGCGGGCAGCTCAGGGGGATACTGAGGCCTATGCCGAATTGCCAGTCGTCCATGTCATCGGCGAAGTAGTCGCGCAGGTAGCGGATTTCGGCGCGTACTTTCAGTCCGTGTGGGCCTATTCCACCACTGGTGATGCCCGCGGCAAGGTTCACAAAGGCGTTGGTGTCGTCTTCCCCGGCGAAATAGGAGCTATCCGTGTAATTGTTATTGGACACGCCGACGCCGCCCAGCAGATAGGGGGAGTAGCCGTTGCGGCCGCTAAAACTGTACACCATGTCAAAGCCGAGGCCGGACAGTTCGGTATCGCCACTGGGGGGGATGAAAGAGGGATCCACATCCGTAACCGGGAAGGTGAAATCGAGATAGTCTCCGCTTTCCAGCTGGGTCCCGAACAGTTGAACCTCGGAGAACCAGTTGCCGCCCCAGCCCCAGCCGTAGGCGCCGCGTAGCCCCCAGGCCTGGCGCTCGGTGCCGCGGTCCTCGTCAACCCGGGTCAGGAAGGGCATGACGTCGACATGGCGGTCTTCCTGTGCAATCACCTGGCTGCTGGTGGCGAGGGTTGCAAGGAGGGTAACCCCCAGAGATTTGGTCAGTCGCATAGATGGCATCCTTGGCTTTATTGTTTCCGCCCGAAAGTCATCCCCAACGGGAACTTTATTCTCAATAGGGCGATACGCTCGGCAAATTTATAGTGACTAGTTAGAAAGAAACGTTACTGGGTACTGTTTAGTTGATCTTCGCGACTTTTCCAGCTGACGCGCGAATTATTGGCGCTAATTGGCACCAAGTGCGGCGATCGGGGGGAATTTCGGCAGTTGCAATTGAGTAGCGGAGGCTTTCGTGCGGGACTGCCGGCGGCGGGAAAAGCTAGAGCTGGTTGCGAAAACAGATCAGGGCTGCGGTCACCGCCACGTTCAGGCTCTCGACGTCGTTCTGCATGGGAATGCGCAGGCGGTGAGTACAGGCCCGGGTTACCTCGTCACTGACGCCCTGGGTTTCATTGCCGAGAACAAAGATATGCGCCTGGCTGTCATCGATGTCGCGCAGAGTGTCACTGGCGTGTGATGAAAGCGCGCTGACCTGGGCGCCACTGGCAGCGAATTTCTCCAGTACCGGGGCCAGCCTGTCGCAGCGCAGTATCCGGGTGCGGAACAGGGTACCGACGCTGGCCTTGATCACCAGTGGATCAATCTGCGCGCAGCCCTTGCGTGGCAGGATGATGCCGTCGATACCGCCGGCGCAGGCAGACCGGATGATCATGCCCAGGTTCTGCGGGTTGGTAATGCCGTCCAGGGCCAGCAGTTGGAAATTGGCGGCGGGCGGTTGTTGCAGAAAACTTTCCGCGTTGCCGTAGTGGGGCAGGGCCAGGTCCAGGGCGACACCCTGGTCCTGGCGCGCGTTTTTTGAAATGCGCGACAGGGCCTTGCGATCGCAGTAGGCAACTTCTATTCCGCGCTCGGCGGCGAGGGATTCGATGCGGCTGATCAGCTGGTCTTTGCGGTTGCTGTCGGCGAGATGCAGTTTGTGCACCGGTAGGCTCGCATCCTCCAGTGCTTCCAGTACCGGCTTGCGCCCATAAATCGTCAGCAGACTGTCAAAAAAAGCGCGTTTGCGCAGGTATTCGGGGGAGTCGTGGGAGTCGGTCACTGTGCCTGTTCTCGTAAAATACTTTCCAGTTGCCGGACCTGCTTCTCATCCAGCCCGGATTTCTTTGCCAGCTCCACTCCCGCCTGGCCCAGGGTGCGGTAGCTATTCAGGATTTTTTCATCCACTTGCGCCAGCGCGTGCAGCTGGCGTGCAACCGTCTCCCCATCGCCGCGGGCGATGGGCCCGGTGAGCGCCCTGGCAGGGCCCAGGGCAAAATTATTGCGCACCGTCTGGGTCACGATGGGTTCGAGTAATTTGCGTGCGCTGGATTCTGCAATACCGGCGGCGGCAAATACCTTCAGGCTCTGATCGAGCAGTACCGTCAGGTAATTGCACGCCATCACCGAACCCGTGTGATACAGCACTTTTTGTTGCGGGTTGAGGGTGAGCAGTTCGCAACCCACTGCGGAAAATGCGCGACCGAGCAATGCCCGCCCCTCGTCGTCACCTTCAAGCGTAACGGTACTGCCGGCAAACGCCTCCAGGGAGTGCTGGGGCTCGGCAAAACTGTGTACCGGATGGGCACTGGCCAGGGTGGCGGGGCGGCAGGGCTCCAGCACGGAAGCGGGCAGCGCGCCGCTGCAGTGGAACACCAGCGGTCGCTGACCGTCGAGGCGCCGGGCCAGCAATAGCGCGGTGGCGGCAATATCGGCATCGCCGGTCGCAATCAGCCAGCAGTCGGCGTCCGGAAGGTCTGCGATGTGGCCGCAGATTTTGCCGGCACCGATAAACTCCCGCGCCGACGCCGTGGACTCGTTACTGCGGTTGCAGAGGCCGGCGATGGTAAAGACACCTCGCTCGGACCACAGCCGCGCGAGGGTCCTGCCGAGCCTGCCGGCGCCGATGATATTCAGTGTCGGGGCTGCAGCCTGCAATTACTTGCCTGCCAGACAGTTGACGTAGGCGTTGACCGCATCCGACAGGCCCATACTGATGGCGTCCACGGTCAATGCGTGGCCGATGGACACTTCCTGTAGCCCGGGCAGGGTGCGGTAGCGGCGCAGGTTGATCAGGTTGAGATCGTGGCCGGCGTTGATCCCGAGCCCCAGGGTGATGGCGTGCTCCGCCGCCGCGCAATGGCTGGCGAAAACCGTTTCCGCGTCCGGGCTCTGATGCAGTACCGCTTCGGCGTAGGGGCCGGTATAGAGTTCGATGCGGTCCGCGCCCGCTTCCCGCGCGCGGGTGATTTGCTCGATGTCCGGGTCCATAAACAGGCTGACGCGAATGCCGGCGTCTTTCAATGCGCGGATAATGGGCTCCAGGCGGCTGCCGTCGCGACTCAGGTCAAAGCCGTGATCCGAGGTCAGCTGGTCGTTACTGTCCGGAACCAGGGTGCATTGCTGTGGGCGGGTTTCCTGCACCAGTGGCAACAACCCGGGATAGCTGCCCATGGGGCCGGCAAATGGATTGCCTTCCACATTGAATTCCACCTTGCGGGTGGCGCACAGCTGGGCCAGGTCGCGCACATCGCCCGGGCGGATATGGCGCTGGTCCGGGCGCGGGTGCACGGTAATACCCTCTGCGCCGGCGTCCAGGCAGGTGCGGCCGTGGGCCACGACATCCGGGTAGTTGCCCTCGCGGGAATTGCGAATCAGGGCAATCTTGTTCAGGTTGACGCTCAATGCGATCACTGGCCTGCGCCTCCGGTATCTGTGGATTTACGTCTGGCTTTCAGTATACGCACTGCGGCATTGGGTGCGTCGGGGAAGGACTTGAACTGGCCCCTGGGTTCGGCGGCAATCTGCTGTACCACGCTCATCCCCAGCAATACCTTGCCGAACACCGTATAGCCGGCTTTTCCAGTGCCGCCGTCGAGGCGGCTGTTGTCTACCAGGTTGATAAAAAACTGCGAGGTCGCACTGTTGGGGTCGTCGGTGCGCGCCATGGCGATGGTGCCGCGCTCATTGGACAGGCCGTTGTCGGATTCATTTTTGATCGGGGCGCGGGTGGGCTTTTCCTGGAAATCGAAGGTATAGCCGCCGCCCTGGGCCATAAAGCCGGGGATGACGCGGTGAAAGATGGTGCCATCGTAGAAGCCGCTGTCCACATAGGCGAGAAAGTTTTCCACGGTAACCGGGGCCTTGTCTGCAAAAAGAACCAGTTCAATGCTGCCCAGGTCCGTTTCCAGAACCACGCGGGGATTGTTGGTAATGGCGCTCGCGGTGAGGGAAAAAGTCAGCAGCAGGGCGGAGCAAAGAATGCCCAGTGCGTTTCTGAGCGTCCCCCGGAGGAATCGATTGCTGTGAGCAGCGCGAAATGCAGCGCTACGTGCAGAGTGGATCTTGGTATTTTTCATGGGTTTTCCCTGGCCGGCACAAATTCTGTTGTGCACCTGTCTGATAACAAAAGAGCCCGGTCATTGACCGGGCTCTTATCGCCGGTCTGGAAATTCTAACCGGCTGGCAACTGTCGGGGAAAGACTTGTCTGGTGATCAGTTGGCCCATTCGGAGTGGCGCTTGCGCGGGCGGAAGTGCGGAGCGGCCATTGCGATGATTGCACCGATCAGCACGGAAAGGGCACCGTACATATACCACTTCTGGGTTTCGCTGCCGCTGAGACGCTGGATTTCCGCCTCGCTCATGGCCTGCTTCTGCTTCAGCAGCTCGTGCTGATTGAGCAGCTTCTGGTGGCGCTGATTGAGGGCGACCGCGTCGGCAGACAGGGACTTGAGCTCTTTCAGTTCCCGGGACAGTTGCGTTGCGCGCTCCTGCTCGGACTTGAGGGCTGTGGTGAGTTTGCCGTTTTCCTCTTCAAGGCGGCGAACTTCCCCGCCCAGGTTGCCCTGCAGGCTTTCGATATGGCGCAGTCGCTCCTCGGCCTTTTCCAGTTTGATTTTTGCGACCGGTTCGCTCTCCAGGTACTGGCGCCTTACCCAGCCTTCTTCGCCGCCCGGGGTGCGCACCTGGGCCCACCCGGTATCCGGGGAATCCTGTAGCAGGGTGAGTTTGGTACCGCTGGGCAGGCCGCGGTGCAGGATGCGGAACTCATTGCCCTGGCCCGAGCGCATCGGCACGTGCAGCTCGTCGGTGATGTAGCGGTCGGAGCTGATTGCCTGGCTGTGTGCAGCAGAGAATAGCAGTGCGGCGGCGGAAACGGTGGTAAGCAGTTTTTTCATCGATAGGTAAAACATTCGCTGGTGCGTATTTTTATACTGTTGTTCGGAAGGGTTCAGGGTAAAACCAGTTTGAAAGGCTTTACGGTTACGGAGGCATAGACACCGGCTTCCACATAAGGGTCCGCGTCGGCCCATGTTTTTGCCTCTTCCAGGCTGGGGAACTCCGCCACTACCAGGCTGCCGCTGAAACCGGCTTCGCCCGGGTCTTCGCTGTCGATTGCCGGGTTGGGGCCGGCAATCAGCAGGCGCCCCTGGTCCTTGAGTGCGTTCAGGCGCTCGATATGGGCGGGGCGCGCACCTTTGCGCAGTGGAAGGCTGTTTGCAACGTCCTGGCTGATGATGGCGTACCACATGGTCGGTCGTTCAATCCTTAGTCTTATTTAGAGGGTGGCTCAGCGCGTTTATTGCTGAACCATGATTTCTTCCAGCTTCAGGCCGGTCAGTTTGCCAATGCGGCGAAACAGGAATACCAGCACCAGCATCAGGATGATGGTGGCGGGCAGGGCGATCACCGGGAAGCTAAGGGCTGTCATTTTGCCCAGTTCCTCGTTGAAGGCCTCGGTCCCCGGAGGGCTTTTCAGCAGCACTTCGGCGAGGAGGTAGTTCAGCGCGGACGACACAAAAAATGAACCGGCAATCATCCACGAGGCGTGCTGTAACGTGCGCTCGAACAGGCCGGTATTGCCGCGGGTTTCCAGCGCGCGGGCAATTTTTGCGGTGTCGAGGATGCGCTCGTTGTAGATCAGCGTGCGCACCAGCGGCCAGCGGGTGCGCAGCGAGGCGATGGTGGCAATCCCCAGCAGGCCGGGAATGGCGGCTTCCTTGATCGCGATGTATTTGGCTTCCAGCTCCAGCAGGCTCATGCCGCCGGTGAGCAGGATACTGATGACACCCAGGGCGGAAAAGAAGTTGACCTTGCCGGAGCGCTTGAGGTCGCGCAGCCCGTATATCACCGGGAACGAAAGTGCCACCACAATGGCCCACTTGGTGCCCAGCCAGTCGTCGCCGGACAGCTTGGTGAGAATCAGGGTGGGGATAACGATATTGAGCAGCAGGTTGCCCAGCAGGCTTTCCTTGTGTGGCTTCTGCGACTGTGCCGCCTGTGCGTCGCTCGGCAGGTCTGTGCTGGTAGTTGAGTTCTGTCTGGTATCGGTCATGGCCTGTTCCGGTGATAATGCCCGCTGGCTGACACAACAGCTGTCAGCGGCGAAAATGAACCCCCGCGCGCGGGGCCTTATCCCTGAAACCTTGTGTCGACGAACGGGCGCCGAGTTGTGCCTGGATCCTGTGAACGGATTGCTCTGAGACCATCGGTATCGGCAAATGTTCACCGGGCAATGTAAGAAAGTAGCCCGAAGATTCCATCTTGCGTGGCGCGCTGCGGTGATCCTGAACAAACCTGGTTGCCAGAATGAATTTAGCAATGAATCCAGTCCCGGTAGGGCGCGAGGCCCTGACTGAAAACACGCTGGCCGGTCAGATTGACCTGCACTGCCACAGCGCGGCTTCGGACGGTATTTTAAGCCCTACAGCGCTGGTGTCGAGGGCGAAATCCCACGGTGTGACTGTGCTGGCGGTCACAGATCACGACACCGTTCAGGGGCTGCAGGAGGCATCTGAGGCGGCTTTGGCGCAGGGGGTGGTGTTGGTACCGGGTATCGAATTGACCGCCCGCTGGGGAGCGCGAGTGGTGCATGTGGTCGGATTGAACTTTGACCGGCAATCCACGGCAATTCTCAAGGCCATCGCGCAGCGGGATCTGTTGCGCCAGGAGCGCGCCGAGCGCATTGCGCAGAAGCTCGAAAAGCGCGGATTCGCAGGCGCCCTGGCCGGCGCCCGGGCGCTGGCGGGTGACGGGGTGATCGGGCGCCCGCATTTTGCCCGCTGGCTGGTAGAGGCCGGTCACGTGGAGGATACGGCGCGGGCGTTCAAGCGCTACCTGGGTGCCGGCAAGGCCGGTGACGTGGCTGTGGACTGGCCGCACCTCGCGGATACCGTGGCCAGCATTGCCGCCGCGGGCGGTACCGCAGTGCTGGCGCACCCGCTCAAGTACGGCCTGACCCGCACCAGGCTGCAGAGCCTGTTGCTGGATTTTGCCGTTGCCGGAGGGCAGGGGGTGGAGGTGGTATGCGGGCAGCAGAACCCGGTGCAGACCCGGGAAATTCTCGCGCTGCTGGCGCGGCTTGCAGAGCAGGGGCTCCCCCTCGCGGCCTCCCTGGGCAGCGACTTTCACCAGCCGGACCAGCCCTGGCGGGAACTGGGTGGGGTACACCTGCCGGCGGGCGTCGAGCCGGTGTGGAATCTGTGGCAAACTGGCGCCCATAAACCAAGTCATCAGGCGGTAAACAGGGAGTAGGCAGTGGCGCAGTTTTTCCAGATTCATCCAGAAAACCCCCAGGCTCGGCTGGTCAATCAGGCCGCAGACATCGTCGCCTCCGGCGGAGTGATCGTGTTGCCCACCGACTCCGCCTACTCGCTCGGCTGCCGGCTGGGAGAGAAGCTGGCGCTGGAGCGGGTGCGGGCGATCCGCCAGCTGGACAAGGACCACAACTTCACTCTGATGTGCCGGGACCTGTCGGAGCTGGCAAGTTACGCCAAGGTGGACAACCAGATGTTCCGCCTGCTGAAGAACCACACCCCCGGGCCCTATACCTTCATCATGCCCGGCACCTCGGAAGTGCCGCGGCGGCTGCTGCACCCCAGGCGCAAGACCATCGGCCTGCGGGTGCCGGACAACGCCATTGTGCAGGCGCTGATCGAGGCCCTCGGGGAGCCGCTGATGACCTGTAGCCTGATCATGCCCGGGGACGACCAGCCGCTGACCGATCCCTACGATATTCGCGACACCCTGGAACACCAGGTGGAACTGGTGATCGATGGCGGTTTCTGCGGCCTCGAAGCCACCACGGTAGTGGACCTGACCGGCGATGAACCGGTACTGGTGCGTCAGGGATGTGGCTCGATTGATGAAATTATCGGCTGACACTGATGTATAATCGCCCGTTTGGTTTTGCCGAAGGACTGCAGTGTGTCCAGTGAAGAATTAGAAGAGGTGGTGGTCGACCAGGCGTCGGCGAGCCCCGCGTCAGCCGACGACGACGGCGAATCCGTCGCCGGGGTTGGCCCTGACCAGCGGGAGCCCGAAACCCCTGGGGCCACAGAAGCTACCTCCGCGGAAGCAGCGTCCGGTCTCGAGGGCGGCGCCGAGGCCGCCCTGCACGGGCCGCCGCGCCAGGGGGAGATGCCATTTGCCATGGTAGAGGGCAAGGCCTTTACCGACCTGCCCGCCGATCTGTACATCCCGCCAGACGCGCTGGAAGTGATCCTGGAGGCCTTCGAAGGGCCGCTGGACCTGTTGCTGTACCTGATTCGCCGGCAGAACCTGGACATTCTCGAGATCAACGTCGCCGATATCACGCGCCAGTACATGGCGTACGTGGAAATGATGACGTCGATGCGCTTTGAGCTGGCGGCGGAATACCTGGTGATGGCGGCGATGCTGGCGGAGATCAAATCCCGCATGCTGTTGCCGCGTCCGCCAGAGGCGGAAGAGGAAGAGGGGGAAGACCCCCGCGCAGCCCTGATCCGCAGGCTGCAGGAATACGAGCGCTTCAAGACCGCCGCGGAAGATATCGACGAGCTGCCGCGGGTGGGGCGGGATATCCACCAGGCCAGCGCCACCGGCCCGGACCGCAAACTGACGCGGCCGGACCCGGAAGTGGACCTGAAAGAGGTTCTGGTTGCGCTGGCGGATGTACTGCGCCGTGCGGACATGTTCGAAAGCCACCAGGTGGAGCGGGAAAAGCTCTCCACCCGGGAGCGCATGACCCAGGTCCTGGACAGAATTCGCCACCGCCAGTTTGTGCCGTTTGTCAGCCTGTTCCAGGCGGAAGAGGGACGCCTGGGGGTAGTTGTGACCTTCCTGGCAGTAATGGAGCTGGTCAAGGAGTCCCTGGTGGAGCTGGTGCAAAACGAAGCCTTCGGTCCCATCCACGTGCGTGCCCGCAGCGAATCCCGGGAAGGCACCGGGGAAGGCACCGAGGAAGCGGGCAGCGAATGGGATGAGGTCGAGGACCCCGATGGCGGCCGGGGTGGGGACGGCGATGCCGAAGACGGCCTTTTCGCCGAGCCGGAACCCGAACACGAGGGTACAGCCGCGGAAGCTGACGAGCGCTCTGAAGAACTGTCAGATGTGCAGTCTGAAGAGAGCCTCGAAGAACAACGTGCAGGGGAACCTGAAGAAAAGCCGCTGGAGCAAGCGGAAGACACTGCTGACCCCGAACAGGAATTTATCGCTGAAGACGCCGAACAAACACCGGCGCTCAGTTAACCATCGAGTGATTGTGCTGAAATGAGTATTGCCCCGGAATTACTGCGCCGGATTGTAGAGGGTGCGCTGCTTGCCGCGGCCCAGCCCCTGACCGAAGACAAGCTGCTGTCGCTGATCGACGAAGGCGAGCGGCCGGAAAAGACCGAACTGAGAAAGGTGCTGGAAGAGATCGCCGAGAGCTGCAGCGACCGCGGTTTCGAACTGCGGCAGGTGGCCAGCGGCTGGCGCTTCCAGGTGCCGGAAGACCTGGCGCCCTGGATCAACAAGATGTGGGAAGAGAAACCGCAGAAATACTCCCGTGCCACCCTGGAAACCCTGGCCATCATTGCCTATCGCCAGCCGATTACCCGCGGCGATATCGAGGAAATTCGCGGTGTCGCGGTGAGCTCCCATATCGTCAAAAGCCTGTCCGAGCGGGGCTGGATCAAGGTGGTGGGCCAGCGGGATGTGCCGGGCAAACCGTCACTTTACGCCACCACCCGGGAATTTCTCGATTACTTTAACCTGAAGAGCCTGGAAGACCTGCCGACCCTGGCGGAGATTCGCGATATCGACAGTCTCAATGCCGCGCTGGATCTGGGTGAGGGCAGCGGCGGTGAGACTGCCACAGCAGCGGATGATGTGGAGCAGGCGCCCGCAGGTGAGGACGCGCAGCCCGAAGCGGAAGGCGCGGAAGACGTTGCAGCCGCCGATGACAGTGAAAGCGCTGCCGCGGAATCCGAGCCTGCCGGCGAGGAAAATGCATCAGAACTGCAGGTGGAAGACTACCCTGAAGCAGAGCAGGCCACCGAGCCGGCGCCGGAAGCGCTGGCCGACGAAGCCCTGGAAGTTGCCGACGAAGAGGCATCCAACACGCCGGAAACCCACAACACATGAGCAATGATGCAGCGCCGGTAGGCGAAAAACTGCAGAAAGTCCTGGCCCGGGCTGGGCTGGGATCGCGCCGGGAAATGGAACGCGCCATCGAAGCAGGCCGGGTGACCGTCAATGGACAGGTAGCCGGCCTTGGCGAGCGCGTCACCGAAGAAGACACCATCCAAATGGACGGCAAGCCCCTGCCGTCCGGCGAGGAAAAGCGCCTGCGGGTGATCCTGTACAACAAGCCGATTGGTGAGATCTGTTCCCGCCACGACCCGGAAGGCCGCCCCACGGTATACGACCGCTTGCCGCGCTTGAGCAGCGGCCGCTGGATCTCTGTGGGCCGGCTCGATTTCAATACCAGCGGACTGCTGTTGTTCACCAACAGCGGTGAGCTGGCAAACAAACTGATGCATCCTTCCTCGGTGATCGATCGCGAGTACCTGGTGCGAATCCAGGGCCAGGTTGACGATGATATGAAAAAACGCCTGACCACCGGTGTGTTGCTGGAGGACGGAGAGGCGCGTTTTACCGATATCGTCGAAAGTGGTGGTGAAGGCACCAACCGCTGGTTCTACTGTGTGGTGATGGAAGGGCGCAACCGCGAAGTGCGCCGCCTGTGGGAGTCCCAGGGCGTGCGGGTAAGCCGCCTGAAGCGGGTGCGTTACGGCAGTGTGTTTATCCCCTCCCACGTGCGCGTGGGGCAGTGGATCGAGATGGAGCCCAGGGAAATCGATGATCTCTGCATCACCGCCGGCCTGCCCAAACTGGGACAGCGCCCGCTGACTCAGGCGGAAAAGGAAACCCTGCAGCGGCAGCGTCGCAAGCTGCGCAAGTCGCCGGGGCAGGGACAGCAGCGCAAGCCCACGCGGCGCTCGAACAACTAGCGCTGCGGGTAACGACAAAGTAAGTGGGACAAAAAAAGGTGGCCAGTGGCCACCTTTTTTCGTTGTGTCCAATTCGGGCTCTATGGCTGCTCCTGCAGCTCTTGCTCCTGGAAGTCCTCCAGGGCATCGCCGTCGTCGCCCATGTTTTCTGTTTCGTCCTCGTCGATGATCTCGCTTTCCATGCCCGGGTCCACTTCCTCCGGTTCGATGGTGCCCGGGTCGCTCTCGGGTTCGGCCTGCGGTTGTGGCGCCGGTTCGCCTGTCGGCGCTGAAGCCGGTTCGCTAGTGGGCACTGCGGCAGCCTCCTTTTCCACCACCGATTTCAGTTTCTCCAGCCCCTGCTCATAGGAACTGCCGACCATTTTCGACACCATCAGCCCCATCCAGCGGCCAATGGGGCCGCCGCCCATTTCGGAGGAGAAAGACCAGGTCACGTTGCTGCCGCTGCCCTGGGGGACCAGCTTGAATTCTGCCTGGGCCTTGCCCTGGGCGCCGAAATCCAGCTCGGTGGCGACCCGCGAGTAGGGTTCACTGGCGGTGATAGTCTGGGAGCCATTGCCGACCTTGGGATCATCGCTGGTCCAGCTCATGGTGGCGCCGACACCTTCGGTAAAACCGCTGTAGCTGTACTCGGTTTGCGGGTCGATCTGGTACCAGGGGGACCACTTGTTGAAGTTGCGGAAGTTATTCACGTAGGGGAATACCACTTCCGGGGGCTCTGCGATGTAAACGCTGCGCTCGGTAGTCGCAACCCGGGGAAAGAGATAGCCGGCGAGTACCAGCAGGGCGAGAAAAATCAGGATGTAAAGTAACCAGCGCATGGCAGATTCCCCCAAAAATTATCGGTCGACTTTCCACTGTTCGCGCCGGTCCCCGGGCTTGTGGTGAGGGGGCGGCGCCAGGCTATACAACATACTCGAGTGTAATGGCTGGCGGGCGGCAGCGCTACAGAGGGGATTGCGGAAGTAGAGTGTGTGTGTGGTGGGGGCGATAGCGGTAAGGCGCTGGCCAGGCACGGAAAGACGCGCTGGCGGTCAGCGCTCAGAAGGTGTCGTCGAGTAACGGGAGCTCGATGCTCACGCAGAGGCCCGCGTGGGAGGTATTGAAGGCTTCGATTTTGCCGCCGTGTTGCACGATAGAGCGCTGGGCAATGGCGAGTCCGAGCCCGAAGCCGCCACTCTCCCGGGTGCGGGCTTCATCGGTGCGGTAGAACGGGCGGAATATGGCTTCCAGTTCTTCCTCGGGCACCCCGTTGCCGGCGTCGGTGACGCGGATCTGGCAGCGGGAGTTTTCCGAGGTGATGCTGATATCCACCTGACCGTGCGCGGGACTGTATTTGATACTGTTGCGGAGTATGTTTTCCAGCGCAGCGGTAAGCGAACTGCCGCGGGTGGCGACCAGCAGCTCGTGCTCGTCGCTGCGCAGGGAAAAGCCCACCTGCTTTTGCCGCGCTTCGTCCCGCAGGTCTTCCGTCAGTGCCTCCATCAGGCTGTTGATCTCCACCACGTCATCCAGCGGTCGACTGTCGCTGCTGCTGACCGGCAGCGACAGAATATCGGCAATGATGTCTTCCAGGTAGTCGGCAGCCTTGCCGATCTTGTCCAGTTCCGGATCCAGTGCCTGCACGTTCTTTTGCCGGGCAATGCCCAGCGCCACCTGCAGCCGCGCCAGGGGCGAGCGCAGCTCGTGTGAGACATCCTTGATCAGGCGGCGCTGCTCGCTCATGGAGGCCTGCAATTGCGCGGTCATGGAGTCGAAGTCTGCGGCGAGGTCGCCCAGCTCCCGGCTGTGGCCGCGCAGGGTCGGGGTTACCCGGTAACTGAGGTCGCCGGCGGCGACCCGGCGGGTCGCGGTGCGCAAGTTGTCCAGGGGTTTGCTCAAGTAGCGCGCCAGCCAGTAGCACGCCAGCCCCGAGGCCAGGGTTGCGAGCACCAGGATCGGCCAGAAATTGTCCAGCACAAACCGCAGCAGCAGTTCCTCCTTGCTCTTGCCTGCCACGAACACCACACGCAGGCTGCCGCCGTCCCGCTGCGGCACGAAAAAGCCCACCGTCGGCTTTTTGTCCACCAGGGCGTGGGCCTCGCGATTGCGGTAACTGAGGGAGTTGATTAGTGGCGCCATGGAGGCGGGAATGGGGCGCCCGAGCAGTTCCAGGCCGTCGCGATCGAGGGCGAAGATGCGCTTCTGCACCCGCTCCGGGCGCTGTTCCAGCCAGTGCCGGAAGTGATCCGAACCGTGCCGGCGCGTCATGCGCAGGTTGTGGGTGATCTCGCGGAACAGTTCCGGGCCCTCCCAGCGGTCCTTTTGCCGCGGGTCGCCAAACTCCCGGAAGTGAGTGATATAGACCGCCGCCAGCACCATGACCACCGCAGTGAGCCAGGCGCCGAAGAACATGCGGCCAAACAGACTGCTCATGGCTTATCCCTGGCCCTGGGTGAGCATGTATCCGGCACCGCGGATATTGATGATCAGTTCGCGACTGGCGCCCTGTTCGGCGAGCTTTTTCCGGATATTGCTCACGTGTACGTCGATGGAGCGGTCGTAGGGCATCAGCTTGCGCCCCAGCGCCTTTTCCGTGAGCACTTCCTTGCTTACTACCTCGCCGGCATTTTCCACCAGTACCTTGAGCACCGAGAATTCCGCGCCGGTGAGATTGACCGGCTCGCCGGACCAGAAGCACTGGTGCTCTTTCGGCATCAGCTGGATCTGGCCACTGCTCAGGTTGCCATCGGCAGTGGCTACTTCACTGCGCCCGCGGCGCAACACCGCGCGCAGGCGCGCGGCCAGTTCCCGGGGGTTACAGGGCTTGGGCAGGTAGTCGTCGGCGCCCATTTCCAGGCCTACAATACGGTCCACCGTGTCCCCCTTGGCGGTCAGCATCAGCACCGGTAAAGAGCGGCCGGGGGTGCCGGATTCCTCACGCAGCTTGCGCAACACGTCGAAGCCGCTGTGCACCGGCAGCATTACATCCAGCACCAGCGCGTCAAAGTTTTCCTGACGCGCCAACTCCAGACCCCGCCCGCCATCGTTGGCCACGGTAACTTCAAAGCCTTCACCGACCAGGAACTCCTGGAGCAGTTCGGTCAATTCGGTGTCGTCATCTACCAGCAGGATATGGCTCATGCGTGACTCTGTTCCTGTTGTGTGTTGCTCGGGCTGCATTATATGCACAGCCAGGGATTCCCCGATGGCGTGACCGGGAGTGTTTTACCGTTCTTAACAAATGTTTACCGCGGTTAGCCCCTGTTTACACAGGGCCAGCCTAATATGCACCTACCGAAACGAAATGCATCAGCCAACAGGCCTCGCGATCTAGCGGTCGACAGGCGTCAACCAAAGAGGAAACTCCGATGATTAAATGGAAAGCACTGGCGGGCAGCGCCATTCTGAGTAGTGCCCTGATTGCTCCGGGTATGGTGATGGCCTCCCCGGGCGGTGACCACGGGCACGGTCATCACAAGGAGCGTATGTTCGAGCACCTGGCGGAAAAACTCGACCTGACCGAAGGCCAGAAGGCACAGTTGAAGGCCAATCGCGAAGCCAACCGCGAAGCCCGCAAGGCGGACCGGGATGAACTCCACGCGGTACGCCAGCAACTGAAAGATGCCATTGAGTCTGGCGCGGACCAGGCCACCCTGGACACATTGGGGGCCAAGCTGGGCCATATGGAAGTGGCCAGGATGCAGCGCATGCACGATAAGTGGGTGCAGTTCGAATCCATCCTCACCGACGAGCAGAAGGCCAAGCTCAAGGAGATGAAAGCCGAGCGCAAGGCCCACCACAAAGAGCGTATGAAACGCTGGCAGGAGCGCGATCAGTAAGTCTCAAGGTAAGTCTCAAGGCAAGTCTCAACGGATCGGGCGCAGAGCCTGGCTTCCGCTACCAGTCCCCGGTCCGGGTACCCGGTTTGCGGGTTTGCCCGGCCAGTCACCCCTTCGGCCTCTTCAGGTCCACCGGCGCTTACCCCAACAGCTGGTGGACTTTCCCTCACGCCCCCGGTACCGGGGGCTTTTTTGTATCCGCCTGCAGCCCCTATTTGCCTCCAGTGCTTGCTGGCATCTCCTATTGTTGGGAAAATGCCCGCCGCTCCGGAGTGAGATGTATCCCCGGAATCGCAGCTTGAGGAGAGAAAGTGAGCAAGATCGGCCTGTTTTACGGCAGTGACGAAGGCAATACCGAAGGCGTCGCGCAGCGCATAGCTGCCCGCCTGGGCGAAGACCGCGTGGATATCCACGATATCGCGGATGTGACCCAGCTCGAAATCGCCGATTACGACCAGCTGATCTTCGGAATCCCCACCTGGGATTTCGGCCAGATCCAGTCCGACTGGGAAGACTTCTGGGAAGATGTTCAGGAAATTGATTTCACCGGCAAGACCGTAGCGCTGTTCGGCCTCGGCGACCAGTTTGGTTACGGTGACTATTTCCTCGATGCCATGGGCATGCTGCACGATGTGATTGTTGCCAACGGCGCGGCTATTGTTGGCCACTGGTCCACCGATGGGTACGAATTCGAGGCCTCCAAGGCGGAGATTGAAGGACAGGGGCTGTTCGTAGGTCTGGCCATTGACGAGGATCAGCAGGAAGAACTGACTTGCGGGCGCCTTAACCTCTGGTGCAAGCAGCTCGCCCGGGAGCTTGACCTCGAGGGTGGGGAAGACAGTGTCGTTGAGCTCGAGGATTGAGGCTGATATGACCGGTTCCCTCACGCTCAAGGATTTCTGGACCTGGCTGGCCGAACACACCAGTTGCATTCTGCGTGTGGGTACGCCGGAATCTATCCTGTACGACGATGACGACTACCACTGGCGCTTTACCCAGGAAAACCCCAGCACGCTGCTGGTTCAGCTGGTACGCGGCAAGCGCCTGGTTGGCGAGGTGTTCGTGGAGCCGGAACTGGTGAGCAATGTGCGCATTACTCCGGGAGAAAAAGAAGAGGTCATCTTTGACCTGATGTCGGAAGTCGAAGGTGAGGAGCAGGTGCTCTATTATTTCGTGATGGCGCACGGTTACGATGTGAGCGAGGCCCCGCAGCCGGTGGTGCGCCACGGCCGCCTGCACTGATTACTCTCGCCGAGACTTCGGCAATAAAAAACGGGCTTTTTTAGCCCGTTTTTTTATTTTACGGCTCGCAATCGGCTGTTTATCGCTCGGCGGAGCCTACCCCGATATGCGTGTCAAAAAACGACAGCAGCTGGGTGTACAGCTCGAGGTTGTTTTCCTCGCTATAGAACCCGTGCCCCTCGGTTGGCGCAATCAGTGATTGCACCGATTTACTGTCCTCGCCCACCTTTTCCAGTAGTGCTTCCGCATGAGAGACCGGTGCGCGCTCGTCTTTTTCACCGTGTATGATAAACAGCGGTAGATTCAGTGCATCGGTGTGATAAAGCGGTGAATTCTCTTTGAGTTCCGTCTCGCTCTCACCAATGGTCTTGGTCAGATATGCCACGCCCCGATTCCGGCGGGGCACGTCGCCCTCTTTGTATAGCAGCTCTAAATCGTACACACCGGCGTAACCAGCCGCGCACTGGTAGAGGTCCGGATAGCGGATGGGGTTCATCATGGCCGAATAGCCACCGAAACTGGCGCCGTAGATGCAGATACGGTTTTTATCGGCGTAGCCTTGATCGACTGCCCACTGTACCGCTTCTGCGATATCCCGCTGAATATTCCCACCCCACTGGCGCTCGCCCGCCGCCAGGAAGCCATCCCCGTAACCTGTAGAGCCGCGAAAATTCACCTGCAACACCAGATATCCGTTCTGTGACAGTATCTGCGCGTCGCGATCAAAGCCCCAGTAGTCTCTCGCATGCGGCCCGCCGTGAGGCATGACGATCATGGGTAGTTTTCTTTCCTGACCTTTGGGGAAGGTGAGGTAGGTGCCGATACGCAGCCCGTCAGAGGATTCGAAAGCCTCGGCGCGCATCGGGTTCAGGGTGGCCGGGTCCAGCCAGTCCGCGGAGGAAGTCAGAAAGTCGACTTGTTTGTTTTCCAGGTTGACCAGGAAGTAATCCCCCGGGAGCCGGTCCCCGGATACTTTGAGTACGCCGAGCTTTCCATCGCGGGTAAAACTGGTGAAGCGGGTATGGTAGCCCTCAAATGCCTGCCGCAGGCCGCGATAGAAGGAAATAAAACTTTGGTCTTCGGCGAAAAACTCCGCGGTTGGGTAATCCGGATTCAGATACACCCCGAGTGGCTTGTTGGTATTTGGGTGTGTCAGTAGTCCGCTGATATCGGTGATGGCGTGCTGGAAAACCCTGCGCCCGGATTGATTTTCCCGGTTCCAGGCGATCAGGGACTCCGTCTCGCCAGGCTCTTCCTTGATCAGGTAAATTTCCCCGGTGCTGCGGTCGTAGCCGGCGGGGTAGGCTTTCTCCAGAAGAGGGTGATCTGTCAGTTCCCAGCCATTGTCACTTTTGCGGTACAGCTCGTAGTCATTTTCTGTGTTCGTGCCATTGGCAAAGATCAGATTCCCGTAGCCATCGGTAAATGCTCTGCCGTCCATCTGCGGCAATCCGACGACTTCTTTGCGTACGCCGGTATAGATATTCAGCCGGAATACGTCCCCGTGTGCTTCGCCCTGTCGCGCCCAGGGACGGGTCGATATCAGAATTTCGTCTTTATTGTCAGTCAGCTTGTCGATAATCGTGGCGTGGGCGTAGGTCGCTTTGGCTTTTTGAATCCGGCTGCCGGTCTGGGTTTGGCCGGCCGCGTAGCCGAAAATATTCAGGTTGCGCGTACCATCGGCATTGATCGCATACAGCGAGCCGTAATTGACCGGTGTTTCCAGTGCGTCTCTGCGCGAAATGATTTCCGCTACAACCCGATCGTCGTTGGCCCAGATGAAATTGCCCACCTCTTCATCACCGCGAAACTGGATGGTTCCCGTGATTTTCCTGGTGTCCAACGCGCGGATTACCAGCACTCGCTCCCCCTTGTACAGGCGCTTGATGGCAATGTGCGATCCGCTGGGAGAAATTTTGACCTGCTCGACCTCGACGTGTCGAATCAGATCACTCAGTGGGACAGCGGCAGAAGCCGCGCTGGAGAAGGCCGCGAGCAAGAAAAAAATGAAGGTGAGGGAGGTTGGAATGGTATGGCGCATGAAAAATCCCTGTACTGCGAAATGTAGCCAGAGCCCGCTGGCAGCATCACTACCGGCGAGCGCTCCTACCACATTCAACGATAGATCATACGTCGATTGTGTGATCTATCTCACAAAAAGTCCGGTCAGTATTTCTCGATACATATCCTTCACTAGGTCCAGATCATCGGCCTTCACACACTCGTCCACTTTGTGAATGGTGGCGTTGACCGGGCCCAGCTCCACCACCTGGGCGCCGGTGGGGGCGATAAAGCGCCCGTCGGAAGTGCCGCCGGCGGTGGAAAGCTCGGTTTCACGGCCGGACACTTTTTTGATGGCCTTCTGGGCGGACTCTACCAGGGGGCCTGCGGCAGTGAGGAAGGGCTGGCCGGAGAGGTTGAAGTTGGCTTCGTATTTGAGGCCGTGCTTGTCGAGGATGGCGCGCGCGCGCTGCTCCAGGTCCTCGGCGGTGGTCTCGGTGGAGAAGCGCCAGTTGCACACCACTTTGACTTCGCCGGGAATTACATTGGTGGCGCCGGTGCCACCGTTGATATTGGATACCTGAAAGCTGGTGGCGGGGAAGAAGTCGTTGCCGTTGTCCCACTCTTCCGCTGCCAGTTCGGCCAGTGCCGGGGCGAGTTTGTGTACCGGGTTTTCCGCCAGGTGCGGGTAGGCCACGTGGCCCTGGATGCCGAATACGGTCAGCTCCAGTCCCAGTGAGCCGCGGCGGCCGTTCTTGATTATATCGCCGGCGAGGGCGGTGCTGGAGGGTTCGCCGACCAGGCACCAGTCGATTTTCTCGCCCTTTGCTTCGAGCCACTCCATTACCTTGACGGTACCGTGTTTTGCCGGACCTTCTTCGTCGCTGGTGATGAGCAGGGCGATGCGACCTTTGTGGTTGGGGTGGGCGGCGACAAACTCTTCGCAGGCGACGACCATGGCGGCCAGGGAGCCTTTCATGTCGGCGGCGCCGCGGCCGTAGAGCATGCCGTCTACGATTTGCGGTTCGAAGGGCGGGTATTGCCAGTTTTCTTCGGGGCCAGTGGGGACCACGTCGGTGTGGCCGGCGAAGGCAAACAGCGGGCCTTCCTCGCCGCGCACGGTCCAGAAGTTGTCGGTATCGCCGAAACGCAGGTGTTCGGTTTTGAAGCCGATTTTTTCCAGGCGTTCGAGCATCAGATCCATGCACCCTGCGTCTTCAGGGGTTACGGATTTTTTGCTGATGAGGTCACAGGTGAGTTTTATTGTCGGGGTCATGGGGTGTCTTCTAGCTCCGTGGTATTGGGAGCACTGTTCCTGTTTTGAGGCGGCCCGGCTGGCGGTGACTCCTTGCGAGACACGGACTAGGCGTCCCCCCTCAACCCATCCATGGGGGCTCTTCCGCGAGGTCCTTCTCGCGGACAAAGCGTTCGCTTTGGACGCCGAAGGCGCCCGCAGGGTGAGCGAAGCGAATCAACGTCCCGCAAGG
>ENA-ORCV01000291-ORCV01000291.1-marine-metagenome-genome-assembly--contig:-NODE-291-length-49395-cov-4.375745_pt1 | contig 49395 bp, 30 predicted proteins | sample MGYA00237779_ERZ508509 | MGnify/ENA primary metagenome ERZ508509 (study PRJEB26180, sample SAMN06268772) | marine metagenome | isolation source: Bioluminescent Bay, La Paraguera, Puerto Rico | place... | reverse complement strand
TGGGCAGATGCCGGTGAAGCCGTGCGCGTCGACTTTCGCGGAGAGCACTACCAGACCGAAGCCAGCGATAGCGGCGACTGGTCCATCACCCTGGAAAACCTGCCGCAGGGCGGCCCCTACAGCATGACCATCCGGGGAGAAAACACCATTGCCCTGGACGACATACTGGTGGGCGATGTGTGGCTGTGTTCCGGACAATCCAATATGGAGTACCCGGTCAGCCGCATTGCCTTTCACTACGCGGAAGAATTCGCACAGGTGGACAACCCCCTGATCCGCCAGTTCAAGGTGCCACAGGGGTACGATTTCAAAGCCCCGCAAGCGGATATATCCGCGGGCGCCTGGCTGCCCGCCACCGCGAACAATATTCAGGACTTTAGTGCGGTGGGCTATTTCTTTGCCGCGCAGATTCAGCGCGACGAGCAGGTACCCATCGGGCTGATCAACAGCAGCCTCGGCGGGTCACCGGCGGAAGCCTGGTTGAGTGAAGCCGCGCTGAAACGATTTCCAACTCACCTGGAAGAAAAACACCGCTTTGCCAGTGACGAACTGATCGAGGATATCCAGCGCGCGGACAGCACTCGTATCGATCAGTGGTACGCGATGGCCGCTAGCAAAGACACAGGCTGGAAAGAGGACAAACCGCTCTGGCACGGCGCAGACCTGGCAACGGAGGACTGGCACTCCATGCCCGTCCCCGGCTACTGGGCAGACAATGCAGAAATGGACGGCGACGCCGAACCCCTGAACGGCGTGGTCTGGTTCCGCAAGGAAATCACCCTGCCGGAGTCTTTCGCGGCACAACCCGGGTTGCTGGAGCTGGGGCGCATCGTGGATGCCGACACCACTTACGTAAATGGCCACAAGGTCGGCAACACCACCTACCTGTACCCGCGCCGGCGTTACCAGGTGCCCGCCGGCCTGCTGCGGGCCGGGAAAAACACCATTGCGATCCGCATTGTCAATGAACGCGGCCGCGGCGGTTTTGTGCAGGACAAGCCCTACCGCCTCACCGTTAGCGGTGACACGGTGGACCTCAGTGGAGACTGGCAGTACCGGGTGGGCACAGCAATGCCGACGCTCGCTGGGCAGACCTTTGTGCGCTGGAAACCCGGCGGCCTGTACAACGCCATGCTGCACCCGCTGCACAATTACGCATTGAAGGGCGTGCTGTGGTATCAGGGGGAATCCAATGTGGGGCGGGCACAGGAATACCAGACCCTGTTCCCCGCACTGATCGAAGACTGGCGCAGCCACTGGAAGCGTGCCACCGGCAATGAACGCCTGCCGCTCCTGTTCGTGCAGCTGGCAAACTTCCTCGAGCCCAGTGAAGAACCGCAGGAAAGTGCCTGGGCGGAACTGCGCGAAGCCCAGGCCAGCGCGCTGCAACTTCCGGATACCGCGATGACAGTCGCGATCGATATCGGCGAATGGAACGACATCCACCCGCTGGACAAAAAGACCGTGGGGCAGCGGCTGGCTCTGGCGGCACGCAAGCAGGTATACGGCCGCGAGGATATTGTGGCCTCCGGCCCCCGCTTTGCAGCGGCCAGTTTCGACAACAACCGCGTGCTACTTTCTTTTGCCCACACCAACGGCGGCCTGCATGCAGGAGTCCCGGCGGATCCGGCCAGCAAGGGTAAAAACAAAGACACGAAAGGTTCGCAGTCCCTGCAGGGGTTTGCCATTGCCGGTGACGACGGAAAATTTGTGCGCGCCCGAGCCGAAATCCACGGCGAACAGGTGACCGTGTGGAGTGAAACAATCCCGAGCCCCCGGGCAGTGCGCTACGCCTGGGCAGACAATCCGATCGATGCCAACCTGTATAACGGTGCCGGGCTACCCGCAGCGCCCTTTCGCACCCAGCAACCGAAGCCCGGTACAATTGTTCCGGCTAAAACGTCTCTCAAACAGTAACCAGATTTTTTTGCAGTAGAGGTAACGCATGCACAAGCGAAAATTGGGGAAAACCGGCATTAACGTGAGCGAAATCGGGCTCGGCTGCTGGCAGCTGGGTGGTGACTTCGGTCCGCTGGCCGATGACAGGGCCGGCGCAATTCTCGAGGCGGCCGCGGCAAGCGGTATTACCTTCTGGGACACTGCCGATGTCTACGGTGGCGGTATGAGCGAGCAGCGTATCGGCGACTTCACCCACAAGCCGGACGGCCTGATTGTGGCCACCAAGGTCGGCCGCGACGCCAGCCTGTACCCGGACGGCTACAGCCTTGACGGTGTGCGCGCGAGCCTCGCGGCATCCGCGCAGCGACTGGGGGTAAAAACCCTGGATCTGGCGCAGCTGCACTGCGTGCCGCCGGCGGTGTTGCAACAGGGTGACATTTTTTCCTGGATGGAAACCCTGAAAGCCGAGGGCCTGATCCACCACTGGGGCGCCAGCGTGGAAACCATCGACGAAGCGAATCTGTGCCTGCAGCAGCCCGGCCTCGCCACCCTGCAGATCATTTTCAATATTTTCCGACAGGACGCCGCGGAGGCGCTGCTGAACCGTGCAGCAGAAAACAATGTGGGGATTATCGTGCGTCTGCCACTGGCCTCCGGACTGCTGTCTGGAAAGTTCTCTGCGGATACCCGCTTCGATAGCAGCGATCACCGCAACTACAACCGCGACGGCGCCGCCTTTTCCGTGGGGGAAACCTTCGGCGGCATCCCCTTTGCCAAGGGCGTGGAATTGGTTGAAAACCTGCGTCGCATACTCGGTGTGCAGCAAGGCGATAGCGATATGGCGTCGCTGGCGCTGCGCTGGATTCTGGACCACCCGGCGGTGTCCACCGTCATCGTTGGCGCGTCCAGCCCGCAACAGGTTGCCGGCAACGCTGCAGCCTCCGAGCGGCCGGCGCTGGATTCAGCGCTGCACAAACAGCTTGCAGAATTCTATCGCGGCGAAGTGCGTTCACATATTCGCGGCGATATTTGACCTGAACCAAAACATCAGCAACCGCAGGGAGCAAACCAGTGGCCATGAAACAAACGATCGGGCAATTCGCTGTACTTTCTGCGTTGCTGACAAACCCGCTAGCCGCTTCGCCGGTTATCTCCGCGGTTCCGGCTCCGAAACTGCAGCAAAGCAGTGCTGCCGAAAATATACGCCTCAACCAGCTCGGGTTTCCGCCCGGGGCGAAGAAAATTGCCGTAATTCTCGCGGTGGACGATGCCACAGGTTTTTCCGTAGTCGACGCGCAGACGGGCAAACAGGTTTTCACTGGCAAACTACAGCGCGCCGATGAAAAGACCTGGTCGGGAAAGTCGAGCTGGATCGCGGAGTTTTCTCGTCTGTCCCGGCCCGGAAATTATTACCTGGAGGTCGCGGGTGCCGCTCGTTCGCACCCGTTTCGTATTCAGCAAGAGGTTTACCGGGATCTCGCGGCGGCGAGTCTGACGGCGTTTTACTTTCAGCGCGCCTCCAGCGCACTTGGCGAGGAGCACGCGGGCATCTGGGCGCGGGCGGCGGGGCACCCCGACAACCAGGTTCAGGTGCACGCTTCCGCCGCAACCGCTAGCCGCCCGACGGGCAGCCTGATCTCGGCATCCAAAGGGTGGTATGACGCCGGCGACTACAACAAGTATGTGGTCAACAGCGGCATCACCATGGGCACGCTGATGAGCGCGTTCGAGCGCTTTCCGCAATATTTTGTCGCGCAGGCGCTGGATATTCCCGAGGCCGGCAATGGGCTACCGGATATTCTCGACGAAGTGCAGTACAACCTGGAGTGGCTCGCGGCAATGCAGGACCCGGTGGACGGCGGTGTCTATCACAAGCTTACCACCGCCAGCTTTGAGGGCATGGTGGCAGCGGACCAGGCGCGGGCACAACGCTACGTTGTCCAGAAAACCACTGCCGCTACCCTCGACTTCGCCGCGGTGATGGCGCAGGCGGCGAGGGTGTACAGGCCATTTCAGCCGGCGCAGTCCAGCCAGTATTTGCGGGCGGCGCAGAGCGCCTGGCAGTGGGCACAAGAAAATCCCGATATCCGCTATCGCCAGTCAGAACTCAACAAACACTTCGACCCGGATATTGGCACCGGTACTTACGGCGACGAACTCCTCGATGACGAGCGCATCTGGGCAGCGGCGGAACTGTTGATCAGTACCGGGGATAGCCGCTTTGGCCAGGTATTGGAAAATACCGACAATCAATACCTGCTGCCTAGCTGGTCACAGGTAAAGTGGCTGGGTCTTTATTCTCTGCTGTTGCATAGAGATGCACTGCAGAGAGTGAACAGTGACTCCCTCGATGCGCTGGAACAACAGCTGTTGACCGCGGCCGCGCAACTGCGCACATCCAGTCATTCTTCACCCTACCGCGTCGCTATCGGCAGTGATCCCCACCTTTTTGTCTGGGGCAGCAATGCGGTGGCGGCCAACCAGGGTATTTTGTTTATCGAGGCCTACCGCTTGAGCGGCGACGCATCTTTTCTGCGCAGTGCCCAGGACACCCTCGATTACCTGCTGGGGCGCAACGCCACCGGCTACTCTTTCGTTACCGGTTTCGGTCACCACACGCCGCAACACCCCCACCATCGCCTCGCCGCCGCGCGCCCCGACCTGCCGCCACTGCCCGGCTTTCTCGTCGGCGGCCCCAACCCCGGACAACAGGACGACTGTGAATACCCGAGCGATGTGGCCGACGAATCCTATTCGGATACCCAGTGCAGCTATGCCAGCAATGAAATTGCCATCAACTGGAATGCGCCGCTGGCGTATCTGGCCAATGGCCTGAACGCGCTACAGGAAAATGCCCGTGATGTTGATTAACAAATTCAAACTCCTCACTCTGGGGGCACTGCTCGCCGTCCCACTGTGCAGCATTGCGCTCCCGACACTGGATACGGACTCCGACCAGTCCCGCCTGCGGGTGGACAAGGAACCCTTTCTGATCCTAGGCGGCGAGCTGGGCAACTCCACGGCTTCCAGTCTCGGTTATATGGAAGCCGTGTGGCCAAAGGCCAAGGCAATGCACCTCAACACTCTGCTGGTGCCGGTATACTGGGAGCTGGTGGAACCACAGGAAGGGCAGTTCGATTTTTCCCTGGTGCGCGACCTGATCGAGCGCGCCCGCAAGGAAGACCTGAAGCTGGTACTGCTGTGGTTCGGCAGCTGGAAAAACAGCATGTCCTGCTACGTACCCTCGTGGGTAAAGCGCGACAGCGAACGTTTCCCGCGGGCGCAGAGCGAGTCCGGTGAACCCCAGGAAATCCTCACCCCGTTCAGCCCGAGCAACCTGACGGCCGATCGGAATGCCTTTGGCGAGCTGCTGCGCTTTGTGAAAAAGATCGACGGACGCCACCACACGGTACTGATGGTGCAGGTGGAAAACGAAATCGGCATGCTGCCCAGTGCCCGCGATCACCACCCGCTGGCGGACGCCGCGTTCAATAGCCCGGTGCCCGATTCCCTGATGCAATACCTGGTGGAACACCGGGAAAAACTGGAACCGGAACTGCGCACAATGTGGCAGCGAAACGGCGGTCGCCGGCGCGGCAGCTGGGCGGAAATATTTGGTAGCGACAAGGCTGCCGAGGAAGTGTTTACCGCGTGGCATTTCGCGCGCTACGCGGATGCGGTGGCTGCCGCCGGCAAGGCGGAGTACGCGCTACCCATGTTCGTCAACGCGGCACTCAACCGCCCGGGCGTCGCCCCGGGTGACTACCCCAGCGGCGGCCCCCTGCCCCACCTGATGGATATCTGGAAGGCGGGCGCGCCGCATATCGATCTGCTGGTACCGGATTTATACAACCCGCGCTTCCAGTACTGGAATGACCGCTACACCCGCCAGGGCGATCCGCTGCTGATTCCGGAGATCCGTTTCGATGCCAACGTCGGCGCCAAGGCCCTGTACGCCTTCGGCCGCTACAACACCCTCGGCTTCTCGCCCTTTTCCATCGAAACCGGCGAGGGCGAAGCGCCGCGCAATCTGGGCCGCAGCTATCAACTGATCCGTCAAATCCGCGATGGCATTACCGCCTCCGACGCGCCCCGTACCGGAGTCTGGTTGAGCAAGGAAAACCCGGAAATGCAGTTCACCCTCGGCGGCTACCAGTTTACCGCCCGCCACGAACTGACCCTGGGCTGGTCAGCCGGCGCTGACGACGATACCTGGCCGGAAGCGGCCGCGACCATCATCCAGGTGGACGAAGAAGAGTTTGTGGTTGCCGGCACCGGCGTGGTGCTGACCTTTGCGCACCCGGAAGGACGCGCCGGTATCGACCGTATTTCCGAGGGCCGGTTTGAAAATGGCGACTGGGTGCCCGGGCGGCGCCTGAATGGCGACCAGAGTCACCAGGGCCGACACCTGCGCATCGCCAACGACAGCTGGGAAGTACAGCTACTCAAGCTTTATCGCTACTGAGCATCACAGGAGCCAGGCCAGATGAAAGCGTATTCGGTAAAAATTCTCGCGCCGTTGCTTGCGGCGCTGTGCAGTGTCGCCACAGCTGCCGACAGGGCTTCCGTTGTGGCCAGGTTCGACTGGTTCGAGTACCGCGGCGAGGATCCAACCTTTGCGCAGCCCATTGGCGACGACGAATACCGCAACCCCATTCTCGCCGGCTACTACCCCGACCCGAGTGTGGTCCAGGTAGGCAAAGAGTATTACCTGGTCAATTCCTCGTTTGCACATTTCCCGGGAATTCCGGTATTTCACAGTCGCGACCTGGTGAACTGGACCCAGATTGGCAATGTGATCGATCGCCCGCAGCAACTGGATTTCTCCGGCCTCGGTATTTCCCGCGGTATATTTGCCCCCGCCATTTCCTATCACGCAGGCACCTTTTACCTTGTCACTACCTGCGTGGATTGCGGCGGTAACTTTGTGGTCACCGCAAAAAATCCCGCGGGCCCTTGGTCCGACCCGGTGTGGCTGCCACAAATGGGCGGCATAGACCCGTCGCTGTTTTTTGACGACGACGGCCGCGCCTATATCGTCAATAACGATGCGCCTGAAGGCCAGCCGTTGTACGACGGCCACCGCGCTATCTGGGTGCAGGAATTCGATGCGAAAAACCTGCAACTGATCGGCCCGCGCAAACAGATCGTCAATGGCGGTGTCGACCTGGCGCAGCAACCGGTATGGATCGAGGGGCCGCACCTGCTGCGCAGGAATGGCCAGCTCTATCTGATTGCCGCCGAGGGCGGCACCAGTGTCAATCACTCGCAAGTGGTATTTAAAGGGGACTCGCCATTCGGTCCCTTTGCTCCCTGGGAGCAGAACCCGATTCTCACCCAGCGGCACCTGGACCCGGCGCGGGAAAATCCGGTGACCTCGGTGGGCCACGCGGATTTCGTGCAGGACGGCAGCGGCGACTGGTGGGCGATTTTCCTCGGCGTGCGTCCCTATGCGGACAACTACTACAACACCGGCCGCGAAACCTTTCTGCTGCCGGTGCGCTGGCAGGACAGCTGGCCGGTCATTACCCGGGGCGACGACCGGGTTCCCTATGTTGCCGAGCGCCCTGCGCTGCCGCGGCAAGCGGAACCGCCGCTGCCACTCAGCGGCAACTTTACCCGACGGGAAGAATTCGACCAGCCGCAACTGCCGCAGCACTGGCTGCAACTGCGCAGCCCCGGCACCAAGCCCTGGTACAACCTCGAGCGCGCCCCGGGCAGCCTGCAACTCACCGCCGCGGACGTCGCGCTCGGTGACACCGGCAACCCGGCGTTTCTCGGCCGCCGCCAGCAGCACCTTGCCGCCAGCGCCAGCACCCGGCTGCATTTCGCACCACAGGTGCCAGGTGCCCGCGCCGGCATGGCCGTGTTCCAGAACAGCGAGCACTTCTACTTCTTTGGGGTGGTGCACGGGGCGGCGGGCAAGGCGGAGCTGCAGGTGCGCCGACGGGACGGCACGCCCGACCCGCAGGGTGACGTCATCGCCCGCCGCAGTCTGGATAGCGCCAACGACACCCCGCTCGACCTGCAGCTGCGGATCCGCGCCCGCGACGGGGCCTACGATTTCCACTTCCGCGAGGACGGCAAACCCTGGCAACCACTACTGCTGGACGCGGACGGCCGCATTCTCAGCACCGAGCACGCCGGGGGCTTTGTCGGCACCCTGATCGGCGTTCACGCCTACGGCAAGCCCTGAACAGGTCCTCCCCCCATGGGGAGGACGCCCGGGAGGCGGCGGCAGGGCACACTATGGTTGTACAATTGTGCCAATAGTATTCTGACAGCCCGCAGAACCGGTCCGAGCCATGCTTCTAGCCTCCAAGTACAGCCTTCCCGACTGCCCCGAACACACCCTGCAGCGTCCGCGTCTGCTGTCGCTGCTGGAACAGAGCACCAGTGACCAGCTGTTGCTGGTGACCGCCCCCGCCGGCTACGGCAAGACCACCCTGGTGGCCTCCTGGGCGTCAGAACAGGACAACCCCGTGGCCTGGGTGTCACTGGATAGTGGTGACAACGAACCCGGCCAGTTCTGCCGCTATCTGGTGGAGAGTGTGCACCGGGCCACCGGCAACGGCGTCCCGGAAACCCGCAAGATGCTCGCGGCCCAGCAGATGCCGGATCCCGCGCTGGTGATCAGCCAGCTGCTGGCTGAACTGCGCCAGTTGCCCAGTGAGCTGCGCATCGTCCTCGACGACTACCACCAGATCGACAACCCGGAAATCCACGACGCCACCCGCTTCCTGCTGCGCCACGCGCCCGCAGGCATCGGCGTGGTCATCACCAGCCGCAGCCAGCCACCACTGGGACTCGGCGCACTGCGACTGCAGGGTCGCTTGCTCGAACTCAGTAGCGAGGACCTCGCCCTCACCACCGAGGAGACCACCCAGCTGCTCGCCCGCCGCCTGCCATTCACCCTCGGCAGCGACCGCGTGGCCCAACTGCACCAGCTCTCGGAAGGCTGGCCGCCGGCGATCCAGATGTTTGCGCTGTCGGTACGCAACCGCGAGGAAGTGGACCGCTACCTGGGCGAACTGGAGCAGGGCCACGGCCATATCCTCGATTACCTGGCGGAAGAAGTGCTGGAGCGCCTGGACCCGGATCTGCGCCAGCTGCTGGCGCGCACTTCCATCCTCACCCGGGTGAACGGCCTGCTGGCGGAGCGCCTCAGCGGCCAGAGCAGCGGCCAGCAACAACTGGAACTGGCCGCCAGCCGCGGCCTGTTCCTGCAGGCCCAGGACTCCAGCCGCCAGTGGTTCCGCTTCCACCCGGTATTCGCGCGCTTCCTGCAGCGCCAGCTCGGCGACGGCGACGAACTGACCAAACTGCACCAGACCGCCAGCGACACCTGGCAGGAACTCGGGCAACCACTGGAGGCCCTGCGTCACGCCCTGGCGGCGGAAGACCGCGAGCGGGTGCGCAGACTGCTCGACGAACAGGGGGAGCAGTTCCTGCGCGAAGGGCAGTTCCGGGTGCTCAACGACAGCCTCAGCTGGCTCGGCGAAGACCAGCTCAAGCGCCACGCCCCGTTTACCCTGCTGGCGGCGCGCCTCGCTCGCGACAGCTTTGATTACGAACGCTGCAACAAGCTGCTGGCGACCGCCGAAAGCTGGCTGCAGCGGGAATCCCCCGAGCACTGGCAGGCGTACGAAGGCGCCTTCGCCGCCATGCGCGCACAGGTTTCCGTGGCCAAGGGGCAGATTCTCAAGGCCAAGGAGTACGCCACCGAGGCCCTGGAGCTGCTGTCGCCAGACAGCGACAGCGAGCGCATCGCCGCACAGCTGGTAATCGGCGAAACCAGCTTCTGCCTGGGCGAGCTGGATCAGGCCATGCTCAATATGGAAGCGGTCGAACAGGCCACCCTCGCACGCCAGGATATCCCCAGCGCTGCCTGGGCCCAGTGCCAGCAGACCGAAATTGCCTTTGCCAAGGGATTGCTGAAGAAAGCCGCCGCACTGCAGGCCCGCGCCCAGCGCCTGGTGGAAGACCACCACCTGGTGGGCCTCCCTATCTCCGAATTCATCTACCGTCTGAAAGGACAGCTGCAGTGGGAGGCCTGCGACCTGGATGGCGCCGCGGAATCCGCGCGCCGCGGTATGCAGATCAACCGCAAGATGGGCGAGCGCTGGCTGCTGCCGGAATACACCCTGTTGCTGAAAGTCGCGCTGGCGCGCGGCGACAAGGACGAGAGCCTGGAGTGGCTGGAGCGTGTCGACCAGTTGCTGGCGGGAGAAAGCTACCATCGCGACTGGGTGGCCAACGCCGACTCCGCGCGCATGCGCGTATGGCGGGCACTGGAAAACTTCGAGGCCATTGCCACCTGGCAGGAACAGGCGGAGCCGGTGGCCGACCGCCCCAGCAACCACTTCGAGCAGTGCCACGGCCGCAACCACGTGCGCGCGCTGATCTCACTGCACCGCTGGTCCGATGCCAACCGCCTGTTCAGCCGCCTGCAACAGTTGGCGGAAGAGTGCGGCCTGGTCACCGACCAGCTGCGCAACCTGGTGCTCGCCGCCCACCTGGCGTGGCTGCGTGAGCGCCGCGAACAGGCACTGCATCATATCAAGGCAGCACTCGCCATCATGCTCGAGAGCGACCTCACCGCCAGCTTCCTGCAGGTGGGCAAACCGCTGATCGTGATATTGAAGGCCGCGCTGGAAGAGACCGGGGAACTGGCCCTGGACGAGGCCCGCGCGGAAAAGGCCCAGCAGCTGATCAAACTGGCGCAGCAGCAGCCGGAACTGGGGGGCGGCATCCGCATTGAACTGGATGAGACCATCGTGCGCGAGATTCTCGCCAGCGATGCGGTGCCCGACTTCCTGCGCCACTCCCCGCTGACCCCGCGGGAGTGGCAAGTGCTGAATGCCATTCACTCCGGCCTGTCCAACGAGCGCATCGCCCGCCACTTCAAGGTGGCGCCGAGCACCATCAAGACCCATATCCGCAGCCTGTACCAGAAGCTGGATGTAAAGGATCGCCAGCAGGCGATTGCGCTGGCGGAGCAGCTGCTGCGCTCGGTGCAGGACAAGCCCTGATACAGCAAAGCCGGTTTTAATAACCGGCTTTCAGGGATTTCTGAATTTCCGGAGCTTCAGTTGGCTCCGGCGGATAGATATTGGTGGGCCATTTCAGGGGGGCAAATTCTTTGCAGAGCTGCATGTTGCCGACTTCGGCTTGTATCTGGTCGACTTTGGCCTGGGTTTCCGGGCCAAGTTCCAGCGTGATGCTGTTGAAAATTTTGTCCTGAAGCTCCTGGAGTGGACCTGTGTCGAAGGCCACATCGCCCTTCTCGTCCCAGCTGTAAAATTCCTGAGCGAAGCAGACCTCTACAAAGTACTTTTCGGTGATTGGGAAGACAAACAACCAATCAGGAAGTGCAAGATCGCCAACATCCTCACCTCGCCTATAGATCTTAAAGCTAGCGCTCGGAACAGGAAGATGTGTGTGACTTTGCCAGTCAATGGGGCCGTAATAACGAGGAATATGGGCCATATCATCTTCCCAGTTCTTGTGGCCGTAACGATCATTCAGGTAACGTACTAATACTGCCTCAAATGCTTTCGGGTTAAAAAAGGAAATTTTATCAAAAGCAAAATCTTCAAAGCGACCTATCACTGACATACTCAGGCTTAGCTCGCCTTTGCAGCCAGTCATCCACGGCCCATAAAAGGCCCACATTCTACCCAGCAACCCAATACTGCCCCAGCAGTCATTTGCCATGGTGCGAAGAGGATAATGAGACAAATCATTATCTATCAGAACATCTTGCCCGTAAGGGATACTTTCACCGCGAACCGCTGAATGCCGAGGACGATGACGAGGCAACTTAAGCTGGATATAGCTTCCACCTAATTTTATGTGCTCCTGAGGCGCTAACCTGAAGCCAGGCCCTTCGGGAGTGCAATATTCATTTCGAGCTCGCAATTCAACTGGAGGATACTTCAAAAAATTTCGCATACCTCACCCTTTAAAATTTAAAGCGACGACGCATATCCTGCGCCACACTCTGGCCAACCGAGTAGACCACACCAGAACCACCAATCACCGTCGCAATACCGCCCATAATCACGCCAGCTGATCCTCCAGTTAATGCGGCAGCCACTCCAATAGGAGTGGAAACTGCAACAGCCCCTTTAAACCAGTTGCTTGCATGATGCCCTCTGTTATACGGGTCCTTTCTGTTTCGAATGCGCACGCCCGCCACAGAAAACTGACTGAGAGCTCCGGAAACACTATAGCCTGTGTTAGCAAATCTTTCGTTTAAAGTTAAATCCAGCGTGTGAGCTAATTTAAGCGCTCTCGCTGGTGAAGTCCGTGGTTTGTGAAAATAAACCGTATGACCTTTCAGCGACACCCCTTTGTCGACCAGTATCTGCATCGCCTGAGTTAACACCGCAGACCCACCAAAGTCCGCCACCCAGCACACATTCTGTATACTGCGCGCTCGCTCCATACTCGACGCAAGATGTACCGCCGAGCCACGGCTATCGTTTATGGTCAGAGCGTTGTATTGGACCAGTCCTCCCAAGCGATTGGGGCCTGGAGTGAAGTGTAAATCAAAGCCCCCGTTACGAACGCCAGACTTGTTATTACCTAAAAAATCCCATACTGCTTCAAGGCTTTTTCTCGCGGCATCCCCGGCAGATGCACATTTTGCATCTGCAATGCTTACCACGCGATCACTATCCCCTAAAATTGCACCATCTTTCACATACTCAAGATCCCAACTACCCTCGACCCTTCCTTTTGAGGTCCTATAAAGTCCCATTCGTTTGAAGTCGCTTCCGTTCTTGACCACTTCATAATAGTTTTCATCCATCACCAGCTCAGTAATGCAAAACTGGTCATTGATCCAACGCACTACCGTCGCCTTCAAACCGGGCAGAAACACATAGTACTTCTCGCTACCGCAGCCACGCTGATGCTCACCAGGCCGCACATACACGTTATTTTTACCGAGCATGCCGGTGGTCAACGCATTCAACTCTTTTACCGCAATCCGCGCCCAGTGGTGGTTGCGGTTGGCGGCCTGTAGCAAGCGGTCGTAGACCGGCTTCAGCTCGGGCGTGCAGCTGATGCGCTTTCCGGCGCGCTGTCCGGCGATCAATGGATAGGACTGGGGCGAGTTTTGCGGAGAGGTTTTTACAGCCGTTTGCGGGGTACTCATGCGATTCCTTGCGTTTTTTCAGATCCATCTGTGAAGGAACCTGGAATCCTAAAGAGCGCTAAAATGTGCTTCAAGGATTATTGCGAGCACGTCAGTACCACCTGTACGGGCAGATCCGGGACGCCTGCCATCCCCGCGCCTCCACCCGGTGGCCGCCAGACAAGACTGTGAACAGCTGGTCACCACCCATACGTAAAGCCGCGTCTCCTGCCCCTCCCCCCCTTCCGGGGAGGAGGCAAGGCACCACCGGCGCCGCCATACTGACCCTAACCTAATAAGTATCCAAACGGACTCAAGGCATGAGCGGTAATCCCATCAGCACCAACAACGGGGAGTGGTGGCGCAACAGCGTTATCTACCAGATTTACCCCCGCAGTTTCTGCGACGCCAACGGCGACGGCATCGGCGACCTGCAGGGTATCTGCCAGAAGCTGGATTACGTCAAATCCCTGGGCGTGGATGCCATCTGGATCTCGCCATTCTTCAAGTCCCCCATGGCCGACTTTGGCTATGATGTATCCGATTATCGCGATGTGGACCCGATCTTCGGCAACCTTGCGGATTTCGACCGGGTAATCCAGGGCGCACACGAACGCGGTCTCAAGGTCATCATCGACCAGATCCTGAGCCACACCTCCGACCAGCACCCCTGGTTCGAGGAGAGCCGCCAGAACCGCGACAATCCCAAGTCCGACTGGTATGTGTGGGCCGACGCCAAGGAAGACGGCTCGGCGCCCAACAACTGGATGTCCAACTTCGGCGGCAGCGCCTGGCGCTGGTGCACCCGCCGCCGCCAGTACTACCTGACCAACTTCCTCAAGGAGCAGCCGGACCTCAACCTGCACAACCCGCAAGTCCAGGAGCAGCTGCTGGCCGATCTCAAATTCTGGCTCGACCGCGGCGTCGACGGTTTCCGCCTGGACGCGATCAACCACGCGTTCCACAACCGCTCCCTGCAGGACAACCCGGCGCGCCCGGTGAAGCTGGACAAGAACGGCCTGCCGCCGGTAAACAGCTACGAGTACCAGTGGCACATCTACGACAAGTCGCAGCCGGAAAACCTGGAGTTCCTGCAGCGTGTGCGCGCCCTGCTGGAGCAGTACCCGGACAGTGTGACCGTGGGCGAAGTGGGCGACGACAACACCCACAAGATCATGGCCGACTACACCACCGAAAACCGCCTGCATATGGCCTACTCCTTCGACCTGCTGGCGGAGGACTGCAGCGCGCAGTTCCTGCGCGACACTCTGGCGAAGAACCGCCGCGTAATCGAGGAAGGCTGGCCCTGCTGGTCCATCTCCAACCACGATGTACCGCGTTCGTTCAGCCGCTGGAACAAAGGGTTTGACAGCGAAACCGCCATGGCTCGCGCGCCGCTGTTCCTGCTGATGCAGCTGATGCTGCGCGGCAGCGTGTGCCTGTACCAGGGCGAGGAGCTGGGCCTGCCGGAAGCGGATGTGGCGTTCGAGGATCTGCAGGACCCCTACGGCATCAACCTGTGGCCGGAGTTCAAGGGCCGCGATGGCTGCCGCACCCCCATGCCGTGGTTCAACGGCGGCGAGATCAATGCCGGCTTCTCCAAGGTAAAACCCTGGCTGCCGGTGGCAGAGGAGCACTACCACCTGGCGGTTTCCCTGCAGGAAGACGATCAGCACTCCATGCTGAGCCGCTTCCGCGCCCTGCTGGGCTGGCACAAGGCCCAGGCCCCGGCACTGGCCACCGCCGCACAGGAAATTATCGACACCGGCAACGAGCTGCTGGTATTTGAGCGCACCAGCGCGGCGGGCAGCTATTTTGTTGCCCTGAACCTGGGCCACGAAGCCGCCAGTTACGCCCTGCCGGAAAAATTTGTCGGCAGCGAAGACATCACGCCGGCAGACTTTGCGGGCAGTGTGCAGGGTGCGGAACTGGCGCTGCCGGTGGCCGGCGCGCGGGTGCTCTACCGCAAATAACACAGGCAGGTTTTAAAAAAATTCGATAAGGCCCGCGCCAGCAACCGCAGGTTGGCGCCGGGTTACTTTCTTAGTGGCAGGAATCAGTGCGAGCCGGCGCGCTCAAAAGGTTGCCTCTCAACAAGATCGTCACAATTTGTTGCTCTCTCGTCAAAGCACGCTTTCCAGACTTTCTGGACTGATACAGGCCGGCCCTCAAGCCGGCCTTTTTTTTGCCTCGTCCCCCGCCAGAATACCGACTGCCGCGCCCCGCACCATTCGCGCCAGCCATTCGCACCAGCGGCAATAACCCCCGGCCCCTTCATTCCATTTAAATGTAAAAGGCGCCAACACCCCGACCCTACCATGCCACTCACTTGCCAAAGCCATCGCTTCTGAGGGTGCCTGCGGCAGGCTCATCCCGCGACCAATCCGGGACACACCGGCGCGTCGCTTTGGGGAAATTCACAGGTCAGGTTTGTGCACATCCGGTGCAGGGGCTCGCTCGCCCCGAAATTACCACCGGGAAAATTGCAGCATCCACTGCGATCCCTGTGCACGCCAACCTGCAAGTGGCTCGCAAGAGCAGATGAGGTACGCATGCAACTTGGCAGATCCCAACATCGTTCTACCCTGGTGAAAAAAATTCTTGTCGGCGCCAGCCTGGTAGTGGCCGCAACGGCGGCTTTTGCTCCAGCGGCGCAGGCCGGTGATTATCCCTATCCCTACCAGCAACACAGATCCATGCACGATGGCAGCGCCTGGTGGCGCCGGGATGTGATTGGCGGTTCGCCACATATCATCATCGACCTCAGTGAGCAGCGCGCCTACTACTACAAGGGCGGTCAATTAGCCGGTATTTCCCCGGTTGCCACGGGGGTGGCCGGATATCGCACTCCCACCGGCAGCTTCCGCATTTCCGAAAAAGATATCGACCACCGCTCCAACCTGTTCGGCCACTATGTGGACCGCGCCGGCTATGTGCGCAAATCCAGTGTCGATGTACGCCGCGACCGCCGTCCCGCGGGCACCGTTTTCCGCGGCGCATCCATGGACTTTTTCATGCGGGTCAACGGTGCGGTGGGCATGCATGCCGGCAAGGTCACCGGCCGCCCTGAATCCCATGGCTGTATCCGCCTGCCCTGGCATATGGCGAAGATTTTTTACGAGAATACGCCGGTGGGTACCAAGGTCACCATCCGGCACTAAATTTTCGGGCGCAAGCTTTTCGGACCAAAACAAAAAGGGCGGCCACAGGACCGCCCTTTTTATTTGCGGGTATTTTTTTCAAGAAGCCGCATTGATAAACAGCAGCTCGCGCACGGTCTCCTTTTTGCTCCCCCCAAGTAGATCTTCCAGGGTATAGCGATCAAGGGTGGCAAAAAAACTTTCCATCGCCTCGGCAAAAATGGCTTTCAACTGGCAGGCCGGGGTGATCACGCACTGGTTGCCGCTGCCGAAACATTCCACCAGTTTGCTGTCCTGCTCGAACTGCCGCACCAGCTCCCCGATATTGATATTGCTCGGTTCCGTGTTCAGGCGGAGTCCGCCGTTCTTCCCGCGCACCGCCAGCAAGTATCCCCGGGCACTGAGGTCCTGCACGATTTTCATCAGGTGGTTTTTGGAAATATCGTAACTCTTGGCGATCTCGCCAATGGTGCAGAGTTCGCCATCGTTCGCCGCCAGATAAATCAGGATGCGCAGGGAGTAATCGGTATAACGGGTGATATGCATAACTATTCCTGACCCCCCGGTATCGACGGATCTGACTCGAGTGCACTGGCAGTCGGAAGACGCCAGATAAAAACCAGCAGCGTGCAAAACAGCAGCGCCGACAGCAACAACACCAGTGTATCGGTGCCGAGCGCCAGTAGCACCAGCCAGTTGACCAGCAGCAGTGCAGTGACCAGGCGTTTGCTGCCCAGCGGAATGCTCCGTTCCCGCTGCCAGCGCTGTATGGGTGGGCCGAAGCGCGGGTGACGCACAAGCCACTCCGCCAGCTCAGACTCGCCCCTGAGGCTCAGCCACAGGGCGCAAAGCAGGAAGGGCGTGGTCGGCAACAGCGGCAGCACCACCCCCAGGGCGGCGAGCAATACACAGCACCAGGCAAGGATCACGTACACCCGCCGGCGCCCCGGAGTCACACTCCGCACCGGGCAGCCACCCGGCGTCGCCTGTCCGGATGACGGGGCTTTCATCGTATTCACCATAGGCTCCCGGTACAGTTGCGCCTCAAACATGTATTTATTTTACATCTTTAAAAACCAGGCGTACACTTGCCGAAAAAGATGCAAATAAAATACATCTTTATGACCGAGCACCACCTCCTTTAACCATCCACCGCCCTGCGCGGCCCGCAAGGAGAACCCATGGATCTTCTGGATATCCCCATCGCAACACTCGCCCGGGAACTGCCCGGTGCCGCTGCACTGTTCGACCGCTACGACCTGCAATACTGCTGCGACGGTAACAAGACACTGCAGGACGTATTCGCCGAGCACCCGCTCGACCGGGAGCAGTTACTCGATGAACTGCACACGCTCATCGCCCAGCCGGTGGTCAAAAGCGAGCAAGACTGGCGCGAGGCCAGCGACAGCGAACTGGTCGAGCACCTGCTGCAGCGCTACCACCAGGTCCACCGCCGGCAACTGGCGGACCTGATCCACCTCGCCCAGAAAGTGGAAAACACCCACGGCGACCACCCCGCCTGCCCGCAGGGCCTCGCCGATCACCTGCGCACCATGGCCGCAGAGCTGGAGCAGCACATGCAGAAAGAAGAAATGATCCTGTTCCCGATGCTGTGCCGCGGACAGGGTGACATGGCGGGCGGCCCCATCCGGGTGATGCTGGGCGAGCACGACGACCACGCCGCCGCGATTGAGCAGATCGACGCGCTCACCGGTGGCATCACCCTGCCGGACAGCGCCTGCAACAGCTGGCGCGGACTTTATACGGGGCTGCAGGCGTTCACACGCGACCTGCAAAAACACATTCAACTGGAAAACGACATTCTGTTTGCGCGCCACCTGGCCGCATAAGTTCACGCGAATTTACAACGAGGAAAGGGGAACCATGAACAAGTACTACAGGCTCTGGTGGGCGCTGATTGCCGTGCTGGGGGTCACTTTTGGGATATTGGGATACTTCGGCAAGGAGGTGTACCGGGTAGCACCGCCGATTCCGGACAAGGTGGTGGCAGAGGACGGCACCCTGCTGATGACCCGCGACAGCATCCTCGACGGGCAGACCGCGTGGCAGTCCGTGGGCGGCATGCAACTGGGCTCGATCTGGGGCCACGGCGCCTACCAGGCACCGGACTGGACCGCGGACTGGCTGCACCGGGAACTGGTGGCGTGGCTGGAGCTGGCGGCACAGGACGACTACGGCAAGCCCTACGGCGAGCTGGAGGCGGCGCAGCAGAACGCGCTGCAATACCAGCTCAAGCAGGCCTACCGCAGCAACAGCTACGACGCTGCCCGCGATACCCTGGTGCTGAGCGAGCGCCGGGTGCAGGCCATCGGGGCCACCGCCGCTTACTACCACCAGCTGTTCGGCAACGCACCGGAGCTGCAGCAGACCCGCCGCAGTTACGCGATGAAGGAAGACACCCTGCCGAGTGCCGAGCGCCGCGACCGCCTCAGCGAGTTTTTCTTCTGGACCGCCTGGGCCGCCGCCACCGAGCGCGAGCCCGGCGCGGCCACCTACACCAACAACTGGCCCCACGAACCGCTGATCGGCAATCGTCCCACCGCGGAAAACGTGGTCTGGTCCATCGTCAGTGTGGTACTGCTGATCGCCGGTATCGGCGGCCTGGTGTGGGCCTGGTCGTTTATGCGCAGCGAGGATGCAAAGGAACCGACGCCACCGCGCCAGGACCCGCTCACCACCATTGCCCTCACCCCTTCGCAGAAGGCCCTGGGCAAGTACCTGTTCATTGTTATTGCACTGTTCGTGTTCCAGGTGTTTCTGGGCGGTTTCACCGCGCACTACACGGTGGAAGGGCAGGCGTTCTACGGCATCGAAACCTCCAAGTGGTTCCCCTATAGCCTGGTGCGCACCTGGCACATCCAGTCCGCGCTGTTCTGGATCGCCACCGGCTTCCTCGCCGCGGGCCTGTTCCTGGCGCCGATCATCAACGGCGGCAGGGACCCGAAATTCCAGAAGCTGGGTGTGGATATCCTGTTCTGGGCACTGGTGACCGTGGTGGCCGGCTCGTTTATCGGCAACTACCTGGCCATCGCCCAGGTGATGCCGGCGGAGTGGAATTTCTGGCTCGGCCACCAGGGCTATGAATACGTCGACCTCGGCCGCCTGTGGCAGATCGGCAAGTTCACCGGCATCGCCTTCTGGCTGGTGCTGATGCTGCGCGGCATCGTGCCGGCCCTGCGCCAGCCCGGCGACAAGCACCTGCTGGTACTGCTCACCGCGTCGGTGGCAGCCATCGGCCTGTTCTATGGTGCCGGTTTCTTCTACGGCGAGCGCACTCATATTTCCATCATGGAATACTGGCGCTGGTGGATCGTGCACCTGTGGGTGGAGGGCTTCTTCGAGGTATTCGCCACCGCGGCCCTGGCGTTCATCTTCTGCACTATGGGGCTGGTGTCCAAGCGCATGGCCACCATCGCCTCACTCGCTTCCGCCTCACTGTTCATGCTCGGCGGCGTGCCGGGCACCTTCCACCACCTGTATTTCTCTGGCACTACCACTCCGGTGATGGCGGTGGGTGCGACCTTCAGCGCGCTGGAAGTGGTGCCGCTGATTGTCCTCGGCCACGAGGCCTGGGAGCACTATCGCCTGCAGCATCGTGCGGAGTGGATGCAGAAAATCAAATGGCCGCTGATGTTCTTTGTCGCCGTGGCCTTCTGGAACATGCTCGGCGCCGGCGTACTGGGCTTCTCCATCAACCCGCCGATTTCGCTCTATTACGTGCAGGGCCTGAACACCACCGCCACCCACGCACACGGCGCGCTGTTCGGGGTCTACGGTTTCCTCGCCCTGGGTTTCACCCTGCTGGTACTGCGCTACATCCGTCCGCAGCTGGTATTCAGTGAAAGACTGATGAAAACCGCCTTCTGGTGGCTGAATGGCGGCCTGGCACTGATGCTGTTCACCAGCCTGCTGCCGGTGGGCATCATCCAGTTTGTCGCCAGTGCCTCGGAGGGACTGTGGTATGCCCGCAGCGAAAGCTTCATGCAGGGCGACCTACTGCAGACCCTGCGCTGGGTGCGCACCTTCGGCGATGTGGTATTTATTATCGGTGCCCTCGCGGTGGGCTGGCAGGTGGTAAAGGGACTGTTTAACATCGGAATGCAGCCGCCGCTGCTCACCGACAGCGCGCAGCCGGCCAACAACACCTGACACGGGACGGGCTTTTCACAACCTTCGCAGCGCCCTCACACAAGGGTGCTGCCACTCACAGGACTTGCTGCACCGAAAGATTTTCGGTGCAGCTTTTTTTATTTATGCCCCCGGTGTTTTCACAAAGTAGTCGTGCGCGGCGCGATTGACCCTGCCCGACAAACGCAGTGTGGAAACCATGGTGGGAATTGCCATCACCGCGTACATGCCGATGATCAGGTTGTTGACGATATTCAGCGATGCCACCGCGCCGAACACGATCAGCAACATATACAGCGCGGTATAAATCCACTGGTAGCGGGTGCCAAACAGGAACACGAAACACTTGATGCCGTAATACCAGAAAGTGACGATGGTACTGAACGCCAGCGGCACTACCATTACCAGCAGCAGTAGCGGGCCCCAGCCGCCGAACACGTGACTGAACGCATCCGCAGTGAGGGAAACCCCTTCGATACCTTCGCCCCCCTGCCACACACCGGTCAGCAAAATCACCAGCGCGGTACAGGTACAGATAATCAGGGTATCCACAATCGGCCCCACCATGGCCACCACACCCTCGCGCACCGGCTCGTGGGTTTTCGCCGCGCCGTGGGCAAGGGACTCGGTGCCGATACCCGCTTCATTGGAAAAGGCCCCGCGGCTGATACCGGTGGTAATTACCGCACCCAGTGCGCCGCCGGCCACCGCCTGGCCGGTAAAGGCGTCGGTAAAAATCAGTGCAAATGCGGACGGAATTTCCTGCCAGAAGTAACCGATGACCAGCAGTGTCAACGCCAGGTAAAACACCACCATCGCCGGCACGATACGCACCGCAAAGCGGCCGATACGCTGGATGCGCCCGGCAATGACCGCCAGTGCCGCAAGCGCCAGTGCCACCCCCAGGCCGAACTCGAATGACAGGGCGTTATCCGCGGAAACCCAGCCCAGGGGTTCCGCGAAAGATACCCGCAGCAACTGCACCGTCTGGTTGGACTGGAACGACGGCAGCAGGCCACACAGCCCGGCAATGGCAAATAGATAGGCCAGCGGTTGCCAGCGCTTGCCCAGGCCCTCGCGAATCACGTACATGGGCCCGCCCTGGATTTCACCGCTGTTGTCGCGGCCACGGTACATCACCGACAGGGTGGCGGTATAGAACTTGGTGGCAACCCCTACCAGAGCGGTCACCCACATCCAGAAAATCGCCCCGGGCCCGCCGGCGCTGATGGCAATCGCCACCCCGGCGATATTGCCGAGCCCGAGGGTGCCCGACAGCGCGGTGGAAAGTGCCTGTCGGTGCGGCACCTGGCCGGGATCGTTGGGGTCGTCGTACTTGCCCCGCAGTAGGTCGATACTGTGGCCGAGGTGGCGGTAGGGGCGGCCGCGGGAACTGATCAGCAGAAACAGGCCCCCGCCCACCAGCAGCACCAGCAGCGGTGTGCCCCAAGCGTAGGCGACAAAGGTATTCAGTGCGGAATCGAGAGATTCGAGAAATGACATGGAATTGATGGGGAATCCGGAATGATTAAACCGGCCATGGTCGCGCAACGGGCAGAAAATCTCAAACTGCAGTGGATGTAGCGCCTATACCACCGCCACTTCCACTGGTGACTGCCGGGAAGACAAGCGACTCTCAATCAGCGCCAGCGCCTCCGACTGCATCGCCGCGGACGCGCTGCTGGCTCCGGCGGCGTCACCGCGCTCGATGGCATCGTACAGGTGCTTGTGATTGGCATAGCTGGCGGTTTCCACCCCCTTGATGCGGTTGGTATAGCGAATACTGACCCGCAAGGCGGTTTCGATAAAGCTGCCCAGCTGTATATAGAAGGGGTTGTTGGTGGCGTTGAGAATATTGATATGAAAGGCGATATCCGCCTCCACCGGGTCGCCCAGCCCCTCTTCCGCCACCTTCATCCGCTGCAGCGCGTCGCTGATTGCCGCGATGCCCTCCCGGTCCTGCTCCGCCGCCGCCAGCGCTGCCGCCTCTTTCTCGATCGCGGTGCGCAGCTGCATGAATTCCCGCAGCATTTCCAGGGTCGGACTGGCACGCAGTATCCAGCCCAGTACATCCGGGTCGAACAGGTTCCAGCGCGCGCGCACCTGAACGCGAATACCCTGGCGAGGCCGCGATGTGATCAGCCCCTTGGCGGTCAGCATCTTGATTGCCTCGCGGGTGGCGCTGCGGCTGATACCGTATTCCTCACACAGGCTCGCCTCGGACGGCAGCCCGTCGCCGGGTTGATAGCGTCCACTGGCGATGGACTCACCCAGGGTGTGCACCAGTTGCTGGGTCAGGTTGCGTCCACTGTGCTCTCTATCCACGGTTCGGCCTCTTGTTCTCTGCTGAGATAAATATGTCAAACATCCCCCCTCGCGCCAAGCGTGGCGGATTGTTCCCTCCCGGCAAATAGCCCGCAGAATTCGCCGCCAGCCATTTGTCAGATAATTGATATAAATATTGTAAACGATTACACCCGGTGATACCTTAATTTTCGCACCCGGCAAAAAGACCGGAGAAGCTCAGAAAAACAACAAAAGAAAATTCAGGCAGCGACCTGAAGCGGAGCCCAAGCGCGGGCGCCAAACGTCACAAGTAGTAATAACAACAAACAAATACGCAGTGACACAGCGATGAACAGAGAAGTCTCCCGCCGCCAACCGGTGGGTACAACCTGCAACCGGATTGCCACCGCGCTGGCCCTGTGGCTCGCCAGCGGGATGACTGCGGCCTCGGAAAACCCGGTGCCACTGGAAATTTGGTTCGACCAGCCCGCTCGCAGCTGGGAAACAGAAAGCCTCCCCATCGGCAACGGCGCCCTCGGCGCTACGGTCCAGGGCGGTGTTACCCGCGACACCCTGCAATTCAACGAAAAGACCCTGTGGACCGGCGGCCCGGGCTCGAAGGAAAACACTACCGGCCAATATGACTTTGGTCTGCCGCGGGAATCCCGCACCGCCGCTCTGGCACAGGTGCGCGGCGAACTGGCAAAAAAAGGGGCACTTCCACCGCAAGATGTGGCCGACGTGCTTGGCCACAAGATCACCGGTTACGGCAACTACCAGAGCTTCGGCAATCTGGTGCTGGAATTCCCGGACGCGGGTGCGGTGCATGACTATCGCCGCAGCCTGGACCTGCGCAGCGGCGTCGCCTCGGTGACCTATTCCTCTGGCGATGTGCACTACACCCGCGAATACCTGGCCAGCTATCCCGATGAAATCATCGCCGTGCACCTGTCCTCCAACCGCCCCGGCAGTATTCACTTCAGCGCGCGGCTCGCGATCCCGGACAATCGCACCGCACACACGCATGCGGGAAATCAGCGCATTACCGTCAGCGGCCGGCTCGACGACAACGGCCTTGGCTATGAAGCCCAGTTACAGCTGGTAACCGAGGGCGGAAGGGTCCAAACCGAACGCGATGGCACCCTCACTGTTTCTGGCGCCGACAGCGCCACCCTGCTACTGGCAGCGGGCACCGAATACGCGGCAGAGTACCCGCAGTACCGCGGCAACAATCCCCACAGGATGGTGCAGGCACGTATGGACCGGGTCAGCCGCAAACTGCGCAGTGGCGGCTACCCGGTCCTGCGCAACAGCCATATCGCCGACTACGCCGAACTCTTTTCCCGCGTCCGGCTGGATTTACACACGCCCGCAGTTGCCGCACCGCCCATTAATCAGTGGCTGGAAAGTTACGGCACCGGCAACCGTACTGCTGACCGCGCCCTGGAGCAGCTGTATTTCCAGTACGGCCGCTACCTGTTGATCAGCAGCTCCCGCGCCGGTTCACTGCCGGCCAACCTGCAGGGGGTGTGGAATAACTCCGCCACCCCGCCATGGAATGCCGACTACCACGCCAATATCAACCTGCAGATGAATTACTGGCCGGCGGAAGTCACCAACCTCGCGGAAACCACGGCCCCCCTGTTTGACTTTATCGACAACCTGCAGGCACCCGGCGCGCTCGCCGCAGAAAAGCTGCTCGGGGCACGGGGTTGGACCCTGTTCCTGAACACCAATGTGTGGGGCTTTAGCGGCGTGATCGACTGGCCCACCGCCTTCTGGCAACCGGAGGCCGGCGCCTGGCTCGCAGACCACTATTACGAGCATTACCGCTTTAACCGCGACCAGCGCTTCCTGCGTGAGCGCGCCTACCCGGTAATGAAAGCCGCAGCGCAACTGTGGCTCGACAGCCTGATCGAAGATCCGCGGGACGGCAAACTGGTGGTATCACCGAGCTACTCCCCGGAACACGGCAACTTCACCATCGGCGCCGCCATGTCCCAGCAACTGGTGCACGAACTCCTCAGCAGTACCCGCGATGCCGCCAGCCTGCTCGGCGACACCGCCTTTGCCAGTGAACTCAATATCGCCCTGGAAAACCTCGATCCGGGGCTGCGTATCGGTAAATGGGGCCAGTTACAGGAATGGAAACAGGATCTGGACGATCCGGAAAACCAGCATCGCCATGTCTCCCACCTCTACGCACTGTTCCCCGGCGAAAAAATCAGTGCGAACACCCCGGAACTGCTGGAAGCCGCACGCAACTCCCTGAATGCCCGCGGCGATGCCGGCACCGGCTGGAGCCGCGCCTGGAAAATCGCCCTGTGGGCAAACCTCAACAACGGCGATCGCGCCCACAAGATCCTCGCCGCGCAACTGAAAGACAGCACCCTGCCCAACCTGTGGAGTAGCCACCCACCATTCCAGATTGACGGAAATTTTGGTGCGACCGCGGGCATGGCGGAAATGCTGCTGCAATCAAAAAACGGCCGGATTCAGTTGCTGCCAGCGCTACCGCAGTCCTGGCCCGACGGACGTGTCACCGGCCTGCGCGCACGGGGTAATGTCACCGTCGATATGCACTGGCAAGAGCGGCAATTGCAACAAGCACGGCTGTATACCGGCAGCGATGGGGAAATTCAGCTGCAACTGCCGGAAAACGCCGACTTTGTCCTGCGCGAAGCCGGCAGTAAAAAAATTCTCGCCATGGACGGCAGGGGCACCAGCAAAGCCTTCACCGCCCGGGCCGGAAAAAGCTATCTGCTCACCCGGTTTGAGCCGCAGAGCTCTCCGGTGTCGGGCGAATAGCAATAACAGAGGTATTCAAAGTCTTAGCGGTAAAAATAATCCACCATAAAGATGGGAGAAGAGAGATGCATAACTATAAAAAGCTATTTGCCAGGTCCAGGTTGTCACAGGTAATCCGGGTTGCCTCGGGGATTTCCCTGATGGCGCTGGGGACAGTAACTTTGGCTCAGGAAGATTCGAAAGAGGATACCGAGAACAGCCAGTCTGTAGAGGAGGTTACGGTTACCGGGCAACGCCTCAGCATTATGTCCGCCCAGGACATCAAACGGGATGCAGAACAGATTGTCGACTCCATTGTCGCATCCGATATTGGAAAGCTGCCCGATCGCAGTGTCACCGAGGCATTGCAGCGAATTCCCGGGGTCAGCATCACGCACTTCAAATCACTGGGTGATCCAGAACATTTCTCGGCTGAGGGGTCCGGGGTCATGGTCCGCGGCCTCACCATGGTCCGCAGCGAACTGAATGGACGTGACAGTTTCACCGCTGACGGCGGGCGCGCCCTCAGTTTTCAGGACGTTCCACCCGAATTGATGGCCGGTGTCGACGTCTATAAAAACCAGAGTGCAGATCTGGTCGAAGGCGGTCTCGGCGGCACGGTAAATCTCCGCACCAAGAAGCCCTTTGACTACGACAGTTCTGAAATCTCCTTTACCGCAGAGGGTAGCTACGGAGACTTCGCAGAAGAAACCAGTCCATCGGCCTCCGCCCTATTCAGTAACCGCTGGGGCGTGGGCCAGGGCGAAGTAGGCGTACTCCTCGATTTCGCCTATTCAGAAGCCGCAACTCGCACCGACGGCGTATACACCCGCGCGTTTTTCCCGCGAGACAATCTCGTCGACGGCCAGACCGTCTATGTTCCCCGCGGTGCCGACTGGCGCAGCTACGAGTTTGACCGCGAACGCCAGGGTTCTTACGGCGTAGTTCAGTGGCGGGTAAACGACACTACAGAAATGTATTTCCAGGTATTCAACAGCCAGTATGCAGAATTCTGGGATGAAAGCTCGATCTTCGTCGACAACTGGCCACTCGATATTGTCCCCGCCGACGGCACCGAGTTCACTTACGACAGCAACGGCATTTTCCGCAAAGGGAAACTTGCCTCTGTCACCGGGGGCATTCCCATGGGAGCTGCTGCACGATTCCAGGACCGGGAGTCGGAAACCACTGACATTTCCTACAACCTGCAGTGGCACCCCAACGAAAACTGGAACATAAATTTCGATCTGCAACATGTTATGGCGGAGACCAAAAGTCTGGACGCCACCGTTGCCAGCGGTGTCGAAGTGGCATACCTGGATGTGGACCTGACCGGCGGCCGTCCGGAGATGCGCAGCGATGCAGACTACCTGAGCGATCCGGCCAATTATTATATGGCCTTCACCATGGACAACCGCACAGATAACGAGGCGGAAGAAAGCGCCGTGCGCCTGGATGCGGAATACACTTTTGATTCGGGGACTATCCGCGGTGCCAAATTTGGTGTCCGGTTTACCGATACCACCTCTGAAAACCACGACACGGGATATGACTGGCAGCCCATCTACCAACAGTGGATGCGCTGGTGGGCACTCGATGGCATGGCACCAATGCCGGCAGCGAATCCCAACCTGCTGACACTGAACAAACTGGACAATTTCTATCGTGGTGACGGGGCCCACCCGGGCTTTTTCATGACGCCGAATAGCAGCCTGGCATCCGGTTTCCCACAGTCATTCGTTGACCTGCATCAGCAGGCGGCAGACTCCGGCAACTACCTTTGCTGCTACGGCCCCATCACGGTGCGCGACATCAACGAAGATGCCTACACCAACCTACAGGACGAGAACACCAGCGCCATCTATGCCATGACCTATTTTGGCTGGGATCAGCTTAAATACCCGGTTAACGGCAATGTCGGTGTCCGTGTAGTGAAGACGGAAATGTCCACCCGTGGTAACACCATCTATCCGACCACCGTGACAGATATCAACGGGGACATGGGCTTTTACCGCGATGAACAATCACTGTCGGTGGATAACAGCTACACCAATGTACTCCCCAGCCTTAACCTGAAAATGGAACTCAGCGACGACCTTCTGCTGCGCTTCGCTGCGGCTCGAGCCATCGCGCGGCCTGCCTTCAGCGACCTGCAGGCATATCAGGTATTAAGTGCATCACTGCCCAACGGAGTCACCCTGGAAGATGCTCCGGCTCTGGAAAACTTTATTCTTACTGCGGACCTTTACGACAACCCCGCTCTTGACCCCACGCTAGCCGATCAGTTTGACCTGTCTCTCGAGTGGTATTTCAACGATACCGGGGGCATGGCCCACATCAACGTATTCCATAAAAACATTTCCGATTTGATCAGTCGCGAGTTTGTTCGTGAAGAGTACGACGGCTGGACCTATAACGTTGCCCGCCCCACGAACAATGGTGAGGGCAAACTCCAGGGGGCGGAAATCGGTCTGAAGAAGTTTTTCGACCAACTACCCGAACCATTTAACGGCCTGGGCATAGATGCGACATACACATATATCGACAGTGAGATGAACCTGGAAGACATTTCACAGCCAGTCGATACAGATTTCTCCAGCTATGCAGACCTCCCGTTTACCGGAATTTCACGCAATGCCTACAACTTCACGGCAATGTATGAAAAAGGTCCGATTTCCGCGCGTCTCGCCTACAACTGGCGCAGCAAGTTCCTCATGGGCGTGGGACAGAACGGTTTCAACGGCGATGTCAATGGGCAGTGGCGGTTGCCGGTCTACAACGATGACTACGGACAGCTCGATGCCTCAGTGGAGTATCGATTTAACGAGAATCTCGCAATCAGCCTGCAAGCCATCAACGTGGGTAACGCGGAAACTGTCCTGATCGCAGACCAGAACGCTGCCGGTGATCACAAGAGCGCATACGTAAATGACACCACTTACATCATGCGCATGACCACCACCTTCTGATAGACGTCAGTCAGAACCTTGGAGCCCCCCTTCAGGGGGGCATCTTTCATCGAGAATTGTTTTCACCATGAGAAGATTTACCCTCCGTTATTTGCCGCTACTCCTGCTGATCCTTGTCGCAAGTGGGGCGACCCATGCGGCCAGCAACATCCCCAGTATTGTGCAGGAACGCGGCCGACACGCACTTGTGGTGGACGGAAAGCCCTTCCTGTTACTCGCCGCCCAGACCAACAACTCCGCCAACTACCCGGCGGCACTCCCGGACGTGTGGCCGGTGGTGGAGCAGATGCATGCAAACACCCTGGTCATTCCTGTGGCCTGGGAACAGGTGGAGCCCAGGGAAGGCGAATTCGATTTTTCCTTTGTGGACACCCTGATCGAGCAGGCACGGGAAAAACAGGTGCGATTGGTGCTGCTGTGGTTCGCCACATGGAAGAACAACGCCCCGCACTATGCTCCGTCCTGGGTGAAGCTGGACAACCAGCGATTCCCCAGGGTCAAAACTGAAAAAGGCGAGACCCTGAACTCCCTGTCGCCCCACCACCGCAGCACCCTGGAGGCGGACAAGAAAGCTTTCGTACAGCTGATGCGACACCTGAAAAAGGTGGATCGCCAGCGCACTGTCATCATGGTACAGGTCGAGAATGAGGTGGGAACCTATGGTTCAGCGCGGGACTACTCCGAGACCCCGCAGAAAATTTTCCAGCAGCCGGTACCGCAAAAACTACTCAATGATACCGGCAAGGCACCCGGCAACTGGACCGAGGTCTTCGGCAAAGACGCCGACGAATTTTTCCATGCCTGGCATATCGGTCGGTTTGTGGATGAAATTGCCGAAGCAGGCAAGGAGGTATACCCGCTCCCGATGTACGTCAACGTGGCCCTGCGCAACCCGTTCAACCCCGGCAAACCGGGTCAGTATTCCAGCGGCGGCGCCACCGACAATGTGATCCATATCTGGAAATCCGCGGCGCCGCATATCGACATGATCTCCCCCGATATCTACTTCCGCGATCACAAGACCGCAACGAGGGTAATGGACCTCTATGCGCGCGACGACAACCCGCTCTATATCGCCGAGATCGGCAACGACCAGCCCTACGTGCGCTATTTCTTTGACGCCCTGGGTCACGGCGCCCTCGGCTTCGCGCCCTTCGGTATGGACAACACAAAGTACTCCAACTACCCGCTGGGTGCGGAGACCGTGGATGAGAAGGTCATCAAACCCTTCGCGGATCTGTACAGGGTCTTCGGTTCCATGGGTTCAGAATGGGCGGATATCAGCCTGAACCATCGCACCTGGGGCTTTTCCGAACCGGTGGATACCTACGTAGCGGACAAGGAACTGTGGAACGCCAGGGGTAGCGAAGCTGAGGAGAAGGAACAGAGAGATCCCGAGGACTTTACGCAGCGCCAGGATCTCGGGGACTGGACCGCAGAAATCACCTATGGCCGTCCCGCCTTCTGGATAGACCCACCCAAGGGTAATGACCCCGCCTCCGGTGGCGCGGTGATTGCGGAACTCGGAAAAAATGAATACCTGGTTATCGGCTACCACGCGCGCGTCAGCTTTGCTCCCAGCAGGGAACTGCAAGGTGAGCAGTTTACCTTTGACCGTGTGGAGGAAGGCCATTTTGAAGACGGCGAATGGGTATTCGAGCGCGTATGGAATGGCGACCAGACCGATTGGGGCCTGAACTTTATCTACCGTCCCCACGTGCTCAGGGTAAAGCTCGCCACCTACAAAATCGATTGAACGATCATCAATACAAATATAACAACGGAAAAGACCATGAAAAATTTCAAGCCCAAAGGCGCACTGCTTGCGCTGGCCCTCTTTCCCGCACTCTATGGCTGTGACGGTCAACAGAATACTCAGCAAGGTAAACCCGCGGCTCACGCCAGCTGGAAAAAAACACCGCACGGCGCGGTGGTGACTCTTGCGGACAGTGATTTCCACAATGTCCGTGTGCAGATCATCGACGAAGAGATCATCCGTGTGACCGCCACCCCGCAGCAGGATTTCAGCAACCTGCCGGACACCCTGATGGTCATCGCCCAGCCCAGGGATATTCCCTTCACCATTGCCGAAGAGAACGGCGAGCTGTTGGTGAAAACCACGGCAGTGACCGCAGAAGTATCCCTGGATAGCGGCGCGGTGGAATTCAAGAATGCAGCGGGTATTACCCTCTTGGCGGAAGCCAGCCGCAGCATGGGGCAGGTCATCAACGAGCCCGGTCCCGTCGATGCGGATTCCCACTCCTTTCGCCAGCGTTTCCAGCCACAGCCCGATGAAGCCTTCTACGGGCTCGGCCAGCAACAGGATGGCCGCGTGAACTACCGGGGCGAGAATATCGAACTCACCACCTATAACCTTGAGATCAGCATCCCGTACCTGATTTCCAACCGAAACTATGGACTACTGTGGAATAACACCGGTATCAGCCGTATTGGCGACCCGCTACCGCCGCAGCCTCTGCCGGAAGGGTTCGAACTGTATGACGCCAAGGGCGAAGCCGGTGGACTCACCGCACGCTATTACGACGGCGACGAGCTCAAACTTGAGCGCGCCGAAGCAGATCTGAACTATCAGTTCCTGTCCCACGCCAGCGTGCGTGAAATTCCGCTGCCCGAAGAGGTGGCGGAGGCGAAGGACCTGCGTATCCAGTGGACTGGCACCATCAAACCCACGGAGAGCGGCGAGCACGAATTTAAAATGTACTCCAGTGGCTATGCCAGCCTTTCACTGGACGGCGAAGAACTTCTGAATCGCTGGCGTATGAACTGGAACCCCTGGTATCACAATGCCAAAGTAGACCTCAAGGCTGGTGAAAAGTATCAGCTCGATCTCGAGTGGCAACCCCAGGGCGGCTACATGCGCCTGCTGCAACACGGTCCGCTACCGGAGCAGGAACAACAGCAACTGTCCTTTGCCGCGGATACCGGCAAGGCGGTGGATTACTATTTCGTCGCCGGCGAAAACAAGGACGAGGTAATTTCCGGCTACCGCGAGCTCACCGGCAAAGCCACCATGCTGCCGAAGTGGGCTTTCGGTTTCTGGCAGAGCCGAGAGCGCTACAAGTCACAGGACGAATTACTTGGTGCACTGGAAGAGTACCGCGAGCGCAAAATTCCCATCGACAATATCGTGCTTGACTGGTCCTACTGGCCGGAAGACGCCTGGGGCAGTCACGATTTCGATAAGGAACACTTCCCGGATGCCAGGGCCATGGTGGACCGGGTGCATGACCTCGATGCCAATATCATGATTTCCGTGTGGCCCAAGTTCTATCCCACCACGGACAACTACGCCGTGCTCGATGCCAAGGGCTGTATGTTCAACAAGAACATCGAGGAACAGAACCTGGACTGGATCGGCGGCGGCTACCTGAATACCTTCTACGATGCCTATAACCCGGAATGCCGGGAAATATACTGGAGCCAGATCCGCGACAAGCTCAACACTGTCGGCTTCGATGCCTGGTGGCTGGACGCAGTGGAACCGGATATTCACTCCAACCTGAGCTTCAAACACCGCAAGGACCTGATCACCCCGAACGCCTTGGGCACCGGAGCGGAAATGTTCAACGCCTACGCCCTGCCCCATGCGGAAACCGTGTATCAGGGCGAGCGTGAAACCGACGGTGACAAGCGCGCGTTCATTCTCACCCGTTCCGGCTTCGGCGGTATCCAGCGCACTGCCTCGGCGATCTGGAGTGGCGACGTGGTTTCGCGCTGGTCCAACCTGGAAGAGCAGATCGCCGCGGGTATCGGTGTCGGCATGGCGGGCATGCCCTACTGGACCTTCGATATCGGGGGCTTCACCCCGGAGGACCGGTTCCGCTACAACGGCGATGTGGTGGTTGGTAACTACAAGGAAATGGCAGAAAGTGAACAGCAGGAGTGGCAGGAACTGAACCTGCGCTGGTTCCAGTTCGGCGCATTTACCCCGCTGTTCCGCTCCCATGGACAGAACCCCTACCGCGAGATATTCAATATCGCCGACGAGGGCAGCGACACCTACAACAGCATGGTGGAATACACCAAACTGCGCTATCGATTAATGCCCTATATCTACACCCTGGCGGGCGACGCCCACCACAGGGACGGCACCATGATGCGCGGACTGGCAATGGACTTCGGCAGCGACCCGAAGGTGCGCGATATCAATACCCAGTACATGTTTGGCCCGTCCCTGCTGGTCAATCCGGTCACCGAATTCGGCGCCCGTTCGCGGGACGTCTATCTGCCTGCAGGTGCCGACTGGTACGACGTCAACAGCGGCGAGAAGTACCGCGGCGGTCAGACCATTGAGGCCGACGCGCCCTACACCCGGATGCCGCTGTACGTAAAAGCCGGCAGCATCCTGCCCACCGGTCCGGAAATCCAGAGCACCGCGGATAGTCTCAACACCCCGCTGACCCTGAACGTATTCACCGGCGCTGACGGGCACTTCGAAATCTACGAGGATGACGGGGTGAGCTATGGCTATGAGAACGGCGAGTGGTCGCGTATCCCGGTCAGCTATAACGACACTACCGGACAGCTCACTATCGGTGAACGCAACGGAAGCTTCGAAGGTATGGCGAAGCAACGGGAGATCAGAGTACGCTGGATCGATGCCAACGATAAGCCGTTCGAGCTGGATACCGGTATTGACGAAACCGTCCGGTATAGCGGCAGCAGCGTAACCGTCAAACGCGGTTAACGCGTTCCCGATTTCTGATGCATTCAAAAAAACAAGCAAGAGTATAGAACTGTGAATACTGCGAGTTACCCGGACCTGCACGATAGCGCGGTCTTTATTACCGGCGGTGGTTCCGGTATCGGTGCTGCGTTCGTGCGCGCATTCTGCCGTGCCGGTGCCCGCGTGGCTTTCGTATCCCTGGACGAAGCAAAAGCACAGGCACTGTGCGCGGAAATCGAGACGGAAACCGGCAGTACACCGTTTTTCCAACAGTGTGATATTACCGACATCAACCGCCTGCAGACCTGCATCGAGAGCGCAGCGGATAAAATTGGGGCAATCCGGATACTGATCAACAACGCTGCTCGCGACACTCGTCACACTCTGGATGGTATGGATCCAGATGCCTGGGACACTTCACTCAACACCAACCTGCGCCCACATTTTTTCAGCGCGCAGAAAGTTGCTGCGGGCATGCGCGCACTGGGCGGCGGCTGCATTATCAATGTGGGCTCCAATTCGGCCATGCTCGGTCTGTCCGGCTACCCCGCCTACGTAACCGCCAAAGCCGGCATCATCGGACTGACCAAGGCCCTGGCCCGCGAGCTGGGCCCGGACAATATCCGCGCAAACGCGCTGGTCCCCGGCTGGGTAATGACGGAGCGTCAAAAGCGACTGTGGGTGACCGAGGAAGCGCTGCGGGAATGCCTGGATCAGCAGTGCCTTAAACACACCATCTGTGAGCAGGACATTGCCGACGCCGCACTGTTTCTTGCCTCCAATGCCGCGCGCATGATCAGCGCCCAGGCCCTGGTGGTGGACGGGGGGCGTACCTGATGCAACGGATCGTGGTAGATTGGGGCACAACCAATATCCGCGTGTACTTGGTGGACGCCGACGGCAATATTGCCGGGAGCCGCCATGCACCGCTGGGCGTGCACAACTGTGACGGCAATTATAGTCAAGTACTGCAGAAGTATTGCGGCGATTGGCAGGCGCGCTGGCCGGGTATACCGGTCTATCTCTGCGGCATGATCGGCAGCCGGCTGGTGCGAGGCACCCTATGTAGCTTGCCCCACAACCCCAGAAGCACTGGGTCAAGACCTGATGCCGGTACCTACCGAATCCAATGTATTTCTGGTGCCGGGAGTACGCTGTGTTAGCCCTGCAGGCACGCCGGATGTAATGCGCGGGGAAGAAAGTCAGGTATTCGGCGCATTGGAAATTACTGGTCTGCGGGATGCGCTTGTTATTCTCCCCGGCACTCACAGCAAGTGGGTACGGGTTATCGAAGGTCGCATCCACGATTTCGCTACCTTTTTTACCGGTGAAATGTTCGCTCTATTGCACCACCACAGTTCTATCGGTGCGGTTCTGAACCGTGAAAAACAAAACAACGCAAGTTTCCACAAAGGCCTTGCGGAGAGCGTTGGTCCCGGTGGAATGCTCAACCAGGTATTCGCCGCGCGAGCCCGCACACTGTGTGAAGACGTCAGCGGCCAATCCATGTCGGCGTATCTTTCCGGCATCCTGATCGGCAGCGAATTTAGTCACGGCAAGGAATTATTCACCCCAGAGGGTGAATTATTATTGATTGGCGACAACCACCTGGCCGAACTCTACCAACAGGCCGCGGAAAGATTCGCGGTTGAATTGCGACCGCTGGATCCGGCCGAGACCGTTGTAAAAGGGGTTGCGCAAATCTGCGCAACTACGTCGACCACACATGGCGGACATCGCAAACAAAACCAGACACAGGACGTATCCCCATGCTGACCGGCTACCTGGATCAATGTCCGTTAGTGGCCATTTTGCGTGGAATTACGCCAAAAGAGGCGGCGCCAGTAGCGGAACTGCTGATAGCGCGCGGCTTCACCATTATCGAAGTCCCCCTCAATTCGCCCGAGGCGCTGGAGTCTATCTACCGCATCAGTCGGTGCCTGGGGCACAGCGCGCTGGTAGGTGCAGGCACGGTGACGGATACCGTCCAGGTGCGGGAAGTGGCTGCAGCCGGCGGGCGTTTGGTGGTATCCCCGAACTACGACCCGGATGTGATGGTACAGACCAAGCGTCGGAATATGGTTTCGCTACCCGGCTGTTGCACACCCACCGAAGCATTCCGCGCATTGGCAACCGGTGCCGATGGAATAAAGCTGTTTCCCGCTACGATGATTTCTCCGCAGTCGGTGACGGCATTGCGAGCGGTCCTGCCGGAAATTCCCCTGTTGGCGGTGGGAGGTATCGATGCGCCAGATTTTGCTGCTTACCTAAAGGCCGGGGTGGATGGGTTCGGCACAGGCTCCAGCTTGTTTCGTCCAGGTCTGAGCCTGAATGAAATCGGCCATCGAGCAGACACCATGTTAACCGCGATGCGCACGCTACGACCGCACCCGGCTGCCATCACCCGCGGCGATGCCACTGTAGATGAGGAAAAATAGGAAACAAACCCAAACTTTCTCAGTAAAAAAATAATGACTGGAGAAGCGCAACTATGCAACTCGCAGCAATTGATCTTGCAATAATTTTTTCATATGTGGCGATACTGATCACTATCGGTTACCTGGTATCGCGAGAGAAAGAAAACCACGAAAAAAATACCAGCGATTACTTTCTCGCCGGCAAGGGCCTGCCGTGGTGGGCGGTGGGCGCGTCGCTGATTGCCGCCAATATTTCTGCCGAACAGATTATTGGCATGTCCGGTTCCGGCTATGCCATCGGGCTTGCTATTGCCTCGTATGAGTGGATGGCAGCCATCACCCTGATTCTGGTAGGTAAATACTTTCTGCCGGTATTTGTGCGCAAGGGCATTTACACCATGCCACAGTTTCTCGAGCAGCGTTACGACAGCCGGGTGAAAGTGGTACTGGCGATTTTCTGGCTGGGCGTGTACGTATTCGTGAACCTTACCTCGGTACTGTGGCTGGGAGCCCTGGCAATTAATGCCATCGCCGGTGTCGACCTGCTGTTTGGACTGCTGTTCCTGGGTCTGTTCTCGGCCGCCTACTCGCTCTATGGCGGGCTCAAAGCGGTGGCATTGACGGACATAATCCAGGTGGTTTTACTGGTAATTGGCGGGCTGGTGTTGTCCTGGCTCGCACTGGATCAGATCGGTGCTGCAAGTGGCGGCGGCGTGCTCGCCGGTTTCAGTGAACTCACCCGTGCGGCGCCGGAGAAGTTCGATATGATCCTGTCAAAGGACAATCCACACTATATGAGCCTGCCCGGCCTTTCGGTATTACTCGGTGGCATGTGGGTAGTCAACTTCGCCTACTGGGGCTTCAACCAGTACATCATTCAGCGCGCACTGGGGGCAAAGAGCATTGAGGAAGGGCAGAAAGGCATCGCTTTTGCAGCCTACCTGAAACTGCTAATGCCGCTCATTGTGGTGCTGCCGGGTATTGCTGCGGTGATACTGCTACCACAGCTGGAGCGCCCGGACCAAGCCTATCCCCAACTGATGAACCTGATGCCCTCTGGCTTCAAGGGCCTGATTTTTGCTGCCCTGGTGGCCGCCATTGTGTCTTCTCTTGCATCCATGACCAACAGTATCTCCACGATATTTACCATGGATATCTATTCCCGCTACCAGCCGGGTCGCAGTGAAAAGCACTATGTGCGAGTCGGCCGTGTTGTCGCTATCGTCTCACTGGTACTTGGCATGACCTGCGCACAGCCATTGCTGGGTCAGTTCGACCAGGCGTTCCAGTACATCCAGGAGTTTACCGGCTTCTTTACCCCAGGAATCACCGTACTATTCCTGCTCGGTGTGTTCTGGCCAAAAGCCACTGCCGACTCCGCACTGGTCGCGGGCATCGGTTCAGCAGCACTGTCGTCAGTATTCTGGTACTGGTGGCCCGAACTCCCGTTCATGGACCGTATCGGAATGGTATTCCTGTTCTGCCTGAGCGCCGCAATCGCAACTTCCCTGTGGCAAGGCCGGCGCCGCGACGGCACCACCCCCGTAGCTTCTGAAGTAATCGCGGTGGGCGAAATCAATTTCGCCACAGGTCAGACTTTCAACCTTGCCGCTGTGGGCGTCACCCTGATCTTGATTGCACTCTATACCACCTGGTGGTGATTACATCCACGGTCAGTGCGCAACGATCCGACATTGAAAACTAATAAATGAGTATCACCATGCAGGCAACACCATTGATTGGCGCTCTAGCATTGTCACTGGCACTTGCTTCCGGCACTGCCCCGGCTACCGAAAACGTGGCCCAGTTCGCGTGGTTTGAATACAGTGGCAACGATGATGTTTTTAACATCCCGCTTGGCGATGACGAATACCGCAACCCTATCCTCGCCGGCTACCATCCGGACCCCAGCGTGGTCCGCGTGGGGGAAGATTATTACCTCGTCAACTCCACATTCGGTTTTTTCCCGGGAATCCCGGTCTTTCACAGCCGCGACCTGGTGAACTGGAACCAGATAGGCAATGCCCTGCATCGCCCCGGCCAGGTCAATTTTGACAACCTGCCATTGACCAATGCTGGCGTTTACGCCCCGGCTATCGAATATAAAAATGGAACATTCTATGTAATCAACACCTGCATTGGTTGTGGCGGCAACTTTGTGGTCACTGCAAAAAATCCTGCGGGTCCCTGGTCAGATCCCCTGTGGCTGCCACAGCTGGATGGAATAGATCCATCGATTTTTTTCGATGATGATGGCAAAACCTATGTGGTGCACCACGCGGAACCGGATAAGAAACGTTACTCCGCACACACAGCAATCCGCCTGATGGAGGTAGACCCGGAAACCTTCGAGCCGCTTTCTGAAGACAAACTCCTGGTGGATGGTGGTAATGTTCCGCAATGGAATACGGATTATCTGGAAGGACCGCACCTCTACAAGGTGGGAAAAACCTATTATCTGTCTGCGCCTGGCGGAGGTACTGGCTACTATCACCAACAGCTAGTATTCAGGTCCGACAACGTATTTGGCCCCTATTTGGCTAACCCCGACAATCCGGTATTGACCCAGTATGGCCTGCCGGACGATCGTCCGAACCCCGTCACTGCTACTGGTCACGCAGACCTGTTTACGGATACCCACGGCGACTGGTGGGCGGTATTTCTCGGTACCCGGGTATATGATCTCAGTACCGGTCAGCAAGATCCTGGTAATTTCCATACCGGCCGTGAGACCTTCATGCTGCCGGTCAGCTGGAAAGCAGGCTGGCCAACAATTCTGGAAAAAGGCCGCAGCGTCCCCTACACGGTGAAGAAGCCGGCGTTGCCACAAGACAGATCCGTCGCTCTTGCCACCACCGGAAACTTTACCCAGACAGAGCGCTTTACTGGCAAGGACCTGGCCCCCCAATGGCTGTTTATCCGCGTACCAGTTAAGCGTTGGTGGTCCACCGGTGCCCATGGCCTGACTCTGCAGGTGCAATCCGCTCCGGTTGGCGATCGCAGCGTACAACCCGCATTCATTGGTCGCCGGCTCGCTCACCTGCGCGCTGAATTCTCTACAGCATTGTCATTTACCCCGAAATCTAACGGTGAAGAAGCGGGATTGCTTGCCCTGCAGAGCGACGATTTTTTCTATGCGCTTGCCCTCGGCCATGATAAATCCGGAGAAGCGGTATTGCGTGTGCGGAAAAAAGCAGGTAGTTCGGATCCACTGCGTGGAAAGGTGATAGCGGAAACTCCGATTACACTCAAGCCTGGCCAGTCGGTATATCTACGGATGAACATTGATAGAAGCAGGCTGGATTTTTCCTATAGTTTCAATCAAAAAACCTATATCCCCCTGCTGGAGAATGCTGATGGCAAGGTACTCACCACCGCTGCAGCCGGCGGATTTGTGGGGGCTGTGGTGGGAATGTATGCGCAGGCGGCAGAAGAGCCTTAATAATTCCTAGTCTTTTTCCTAGCCACAGCAAAGAGGCTTGCAATGCAAGCCTCTCATTTTTTATCACTGCAGGTATCTATCCACGAAGGCAACCAATGCCTCTACTGTTTTGAGTCGGGTTTCTCCCTGAACCAGGCTGTGGATTTCACCTTTCAGCTCCAGCAGCTCCACCGGCTTCCTCGATCGCTTGAGCTTTTTGTACATGATCTTTGACTGCTTGAGCGGCACTGTCTGGTCATCTTTACCGTGGATCAGAAGTACAGGAGCCTGAAAACTTTCGGCATGCTGTGCTGGCGATACAGCATCCAGGTGCTCGTCGGAAATATCGCCATTGCCGATATTTTTTGTCCAGTAAGCCACTACCCAGTGATCATCACCATGGTCGCGCTCCTCGCTATCCATCATGTCTTCCAGGTCGGCGACGCCGTTGATAGAGACCACACAGCGGTACAGTTCTGGTGTAAACGCGCCACCGGCCAATGCCGCATAGCCACCATAGCTGGCGCCGACAATACAGATACGTTCCGGATCGACGATGCCTTTCTTCACCAGCACATTGACCGCGTCGGTAAGGTCATCCTGCATTTTTGCACCCCATTCACCACGTCCGGCCAGTTCATGATCCAATCCAAAGCCGGTGGAGCCGCGGAATTGAGGTTGCACCACCAGGTAGCCACGATTGGCTAACGACTGGGCCAACCAGTCAAATCCGATGTGATCGTATGAGGCGGGCCCGCCGTGCGGCATGATCACCGCCGGCATGTTCTTCATAGAATCAAGACGATCCCTCGGGATGGTCAACAGGTTGGGAATAATCAGGCCATCCCGTGCCTTGAAAGCCATTTTTCCAATCGGATGAATATATTCAGGGGTAATTTTCGGATAGGCGGAGGCGAGTTCGGTTGGCGGCTCGTCTTTGCTGAATTTATAAAATGTGCCGGAGGAACCGGATCCTTCAACTTTGACAATCAGGTCGTCCCAACCTTCGCTCCAGTCCCGCAGCCACACAGAATGCTGAGGGAAAAGTGCACGAATTTCCTGTACCCGCTTGTTCAGGTCCTCGTCGAAAAACCGATATTCCGGATTGAATCCGGAGTAGCGCACCCCCCAGACAATGCGGTCGAGCCCCTTGTAGGTGTATTCGATATCCGCATCCTTGCGACCGAATCCCATGTTGGTGAACTCCCCCGTGGCCAGCGACAGGGTGTAATAGTCTTCACGCTTGGTGTCGCTATTTGTACCGATTACTACCACGGATTTACGGTCCGGAGTCATCCCCACAACACTGATCGATTGTATCTCTGTGTCTTCCCCGTACAACTCGCGCCAGTCATCGCCGTCCCGCACGAACAGCTCGTGACGATTGCGCCTGTTGTCGAAGGTTTCATGGACTATCACCTCACCGCTCTCGTCGACAAAAAAGTCGACCGAGTCATCCCTGCCCTTAAAGTGCACCTTCGGGCGACGGGGAGAATCCAGTTCCACTCGCACCAGTGACATACGCGGAGTCTGATCGTAGCGATCGTCCGGCACATATGCCGGCATGTAAACATGCTTGCTATCTGGCGATAGCCCGGCAATACGTCCCAGGCCTTCCTGTCCCTTGTAAATAAGGTCTCCGGGCGTCAGTAGCTGGCGAATTTCATTGCGCGCTATGTTGTAGGCATAGGCGGTACTTATGTCGAGGTCACCTCGATACCCCATTACCCGGCGAACCTGGGATGCAACCAGAATCAATTCGCTGTCAGTGGCGAAATAGATTGTGTTCATATGGGTTTTGGAGTCCGAAAGATCCAGTGAGGCCTTGTGCTTGCCCTGTTCCAGATCGTAGACAACGATCATGTCTTTCTCGCCCTCGGTCATGCGATAGGCGATCATTTCCCCATTTGGAGAAATACTCACCATACTCACCCGTGGCAGCGCACCGTAGTCACGTACAGTGACAGAAGCGGCCTCTTTGGCATTGAGCACTGAAAACGGAAGCAGAATGGAAAGCAAAAATAGTGAAACCCAGATGGGCTTGCAGAATCTGTTGATCATGGGAAGTCAATTTCCTGTTGTTCTTATTCACTCTCATATCGTCATACAAATATATGAAAGTGAAGAATACCGGATTGCTTCCTTGGTGTCTCGGCAGCGGGAAATAGCGATAAACGCAAGAATGCCAGGTACAAAACTGTCAGGCGAAAAGGATCACAACAGCGGAGAACATATTGAAAAGAACACCCTAAACAAACAACCAAATGGATTAAATCATTCACGACATCCGCATTGCCAACCCGACCAATTTTGAATGCAGTTCAAATAGCGCGATAGCGGAAGTCTCTGAAACGTACACTGCCATTTTGCATCTCCACGGCGCGCGAATTCGAATTGCGTGATTCGCCGTCCACTGCACTGTACAAAGCCACACGTAAACTGAGAAAGCCGCCAAAAACGTTGTGGTGAATACCCGACACTTCCATTCGATGGCCGTGTAGTTCCCAGGTTTCGCCTTCATCACGAGAGTAGTGATAAGTCACCACATTTTCACGATTGGTCATTTTAATTCGCAGGCTGCCTGTCTCTGCCGGTTGGCGAAACCAAGTCTGTTCTTCCGCGTACTGAAATGTCTTGATGTATTGCCGGGAAAACCCCAGACCGACGAATGCCTTGTGGTTGTAAAACAGCAACAGACCACCTTCACAACCATCAGCCAGATCTATGGTGACTTCTACCTCATAGGAACGGTCAACCGGAATACAGGTCAAGGGGGCACTGTCGGCCGGGGTCTCGCCTCTCCCGATAATGCTCAGGCCGAGGTCTTCGTAGCGAACCCGCTGCATTTCATTCGCGCGTGGTTTGTGAAAAGTCCACTGGATACCGAATCGGTTGCTGGCAAAGTCATCGGACAATTCCTGCCCAGCCAGACCGACTCGCTTGCCACCTGCAGGCTTGCGCATTGACTGGGACAAATCCCCACCCTTCGCGCGAAACCAGCCGTCTTCTGTCCATTCGATCGGCTCCAGCAATCTCTGCCTGCCAAGCGTGCGAAATCCGTTTTCATAACCGTGGTAAACCATCCACCAATCACCCTCCTGTCCATTTCTGGTCGGGCCTTCCACCAGCGTCGCATGGCCCCGCGACCACCAGGGCTCACTCTTGTTCGCGGTGCGTACCAGCGGATTTTGCGGACAGTGTTCCCAGGGGCCGTGAATGGATTTTGCTCGCGCGGCAATCACCATATGGCCGGTAGCTGGTCCTGCGGTACCGCCTACAGCCGTCACCAGGTAAAACCAGTCACCGCGGCGGAGTAACTTCGGGCCCTCGGGTGCGAAGTTTTCCACCACCCATTCATCGGGATAACGCCAGGGACTGTAGGCGTGCTCCAGCTCTCCCACGGCTGCCAGGCCGTCGTCGGAAATTCGGATTTTGCGAATACCATTCACGAACAGGTAGCGGTGACCATCCTCCCCCACAATATGTCCCGGATCGATACAGCCGGGGATTTTCATATCGATGGGGTCGCTCCAGGGGCCACGGATATCCTCCGCCCAAATGACAAAAATGGACCAGCCTTTATCGTCCGGATTAGCCGGAATATAGATGTAATAGCGATCTTCGTGCTTGCACAGATCTACCGCCCAGATAGCACCGAGCGGCTTGAACAAAGCGGGCCCTACAGGAGCCCAGTTCACCAGATCGGTGGAATGCCAGATCACCAGACCGGGATAGGAGTAGAAGGACGAGAACGTCATGTAGTAATCGTCACCGTCCTTGATGATGGTAGGGTCCGGATGATCCCCGGGCACTATGGGGTTCAGAAAAGTGCCGTCTCCGAGATCAGCACTTCGCTGTCCCTCTACCGTTCTGCCCCAATCAGGCGGTGCCGGCAACGCACTCGGCGCTTCGTCTGTGCAATTTCCAGCTCTCGCCAGTACATTGCCAGCCAACGGAGCAGAAGCCGCGCCTGCGGCCAGCGCTTTGAACAGCCTGCGGCGGGTATTGTCTACCATCGTTGCTCTCCCCCAGTGCCAATCAATCGATCAGCCCGGACAGCGTCGGCTCCATCGCCTCCGCCCAGATCTGGTAGCCCTTTTCGTTCAGGTGCAGGTAATCCGGCATGATCTCCTTGGTGAGACTTCCATCTTCCTCGAGAAATTCGCTGTAGATTTCCTGATAGATAATATGCTCGCCATCGGCATAGTCTTCAATGATCCCGTTGACCCCCAGGTTCACTTTGCGCATCGGTGTACCCGGCTGAGGATCTCGGGGAAAAATACCGAGCAACAGAATTTTCATCTGCGGCTGGCGCGCGCGCAGCTCATCCAGTACCGCGCGGATACCGGCGGCGGTAAGCTCAGGGTCTTCCAGGCGGTGGCCGGTATTGTTGGTACCGATCATTACTACCGCAGCTTTCGGTTTGATCCCATCGAGTTCGCCGTTCTGCAGGCGCCACAACAGGTTTTCCGTTCGGTCGCCGCCGTAGCCCAGGTTCACCGCGTTGCGGTCCGCATAGTATTTCTCCCAAACGGCTTTTCCTTCTTTCTCCCACGCCTCGGTGATGGAGTCCCCAATCATCAGCAGGTCGACATTGCCCTCGGCCAGACGTTTCTGGTTGCGCTCGAAGCGCTCATCCCACCAGCCCTTTGCCCAGTATTCGTGACGCGTGTCCGGTGTTGTGGCGAGGGTGCGGTAATCGGGGCACCGGTCTTGCGCCTCGGCGGATTTCTCCAGTGTCACATTGGCCACGACGACCTGTCCCTTGCCGCCCGCACGCAGCGCGAAGGGCACGGAAACATTCGAGAGGTCATCGCCTTCCTGCACAAAACAACTGAGCTTGTAGCTCTCACGCTGCCAGCCTTTGCCGATACCTTTCCGCGCCTGCACGGTCAGGTCGACACGGCGCTCACAGTTGTCACCGCACTGTATTTCCAGCGCCAGGTCGGCGTTTTCCAGGTCGTCCACTTTCAGGTCGAATGACAGAACGCCCTCTTCCACGTAACTGGAAAGATCCAGCGGAGCACCGTGTTTCAGGCTGAGCCGCGCCAGCCAGGTGTCCTGCCATTTAAAGGTAAGCGCATCTTCCTGCACGTCTTTGTCGCTGGTCACCACTGTCACGCGACCACTGGGCAATTTGGCAAAAGCACCGCTCAGCATCTGGTTCTGCTCGAAGTCGTCAATCTGGATACCCCAGGGCTGCAACGGGCGGCCCTGGTAGAGTGCGTAGCTCTCCGGTTCACCGCGCACCAATCCGGGAACATTCTCTGCAAGTTTCTCCGGTCCCTCTTTTTCACCGAACAGGCTCAGTCCATACCCAGGGGTAAACAGTGGTTCGTAGTCCGGATGGTGGGGATTGAGTTTTGCCTGCAGAGGCAACCCGGGCCATGAGAACGACAGGCGGCCGGTAAAATCGTAGCGCGCTTTGCCCTCGCTATCCGCGATCAGCATATCCGCAACACCATCCCCCTCGGTGCCCGGCAGCCAGGCGGCAACGAAGGCATCAGAGGCGTTGATTTCCGGATTCACCCACAGCGGACGACCGGAAAGGAATACGGAAACCACGGGAATATTCTGCGACTGCAATTTTTTCAGCAGCGCCAGGCTCACCTTGTTGCCGGGTTCAAATTCCAGGGTATTGAGATCCCCCTGCCCCTCGGCGTAGGGGCGCTCGCCGAACACCACAATGGCGGCATCCGGCTTTTTCGAATATTCCCCCCGTTCCGATAGCGTCGCGCGGCCGCCGGCACTTTCCACGGCTTTTTTGATTCCCCGGTAGATCGAGGTGGCACCGGGGAATTTTTCGTTGGGAATGCCCGCGCCCTGCCAGCTCACGCTCCAGCCGCCGGATTGCATGGCGATGCTGTCGGCACCGGGGCCGGCCACCAGAATGTTCTTGCCGGGATCGAGTGGCAGAATGTGATCGCGGTTTTTCAGCAGCACCAGGCTTTCACGTACCGCGCGACGAGCGAGTGCACGGTGCTTCGCATTGCCCACCATACCCTCGTCCCCGGCCAGGGCACGCTGTGAAGGTTTCTTGTCAAACAGGCCCGCGCGCAGTTTTACCCGCAGGATACGGCGCACCGCATCGTCGAGCCGGGCCTCGGTAATCTCACCACTCTTCACCTGCTCGAGAGTATTGGCGATCATGTTTTTCCAGTCGTAGGTCACCATCAACAGATCGATGCCCGCATTGATCGCCTGCGCGCAACTGTCGTTGGTGCAACCGGGAACCTGACCGTGTCCGTTCCAGTCGCCCACCACCAGGCCATCAAACCCCATACGGTTTTTCAGCACGTCGGTGAGGATGTATTTGTTGCCGTGGTGCTTCTCGCCGTTCCACTCGGAGAAGCTGGCCATGATGGTCTGTACCCCGCTTTCAATGGCGGGCGGGTAGCCGGCGCTGTGGATCTGTACCAGTTCCTGCTCGCTGATACGCGCATCTCCCTGGTCGTCGCCCTCGAAGGTACCGCCGTCGGCGAGAAAATGTTTGGCCGAGGCCAGCACACGGTTTTCGGCGAGGAAGTCGTCACCGCCGATTTTCCCCTGCAGTCCCTCCACCATCGCCGACGCAAACCGTTTTACAATGTTCGGATCTTCGCTGTAGCTCTCGTAGGTGCGGCCCCAGAAATCGTTCTGGGCCACCGCCAGAGTGGGAGCGAAAACCCACTCCACGCCGGTAGTGCGCACTTCTTTTGCGGTAGCGGCACCGATGGCGCGGACCAGCTCGGGATCGTTGGTGGCACCAAGACCGATATTGTGCGGGAACAGCGTGGCCCCTGTGAGATTGCCGTTACCGTGCACCGCGTCCGTCCCCCAGATCACCGGAATCGCAATGCCGCCGTCACTGGTGTCCATTGAGGCTTCCCAGTAGGCGTCCGCCAGTGCCAGCCAGTCGTCCGGGCCGGCGTTTTCCTTGCGTCCGGGAATGGAGCCACCACCGTTCAACACCGATCCAATATGGTATTTCCGTACCTCCTCCGGTGTGATGGACTGGATCTCCGGCTGCATGATCTGGCCGACCTTTTCTTCCAGGGTCATTTTCCGCAGCAGCGCTTCCACCTGCGCTTCCACCTCCGGCTTTACCGTCGGGCTCTGGGTTTTTGGCCACAGATCCAGCTGGTAGCCGGCGCCGGCGGCAATGGTCAGTGCGGGCAGTCCGGCGAGTACAACGCCGGCCGCCAACAGTGCGCGCAGCGGTTTGAACGGGGTATCGGTCGGTTTCATAAGCGCCTTCCTTTCTTATTATGCTTCTGTGCCGCAAACCCTTTTAGTAGGGTTAATCACATAAATAGTGTCGAGCCAAAAAAATTCCCGGGGCATGCCCTGTTCTATTCAGGGCAGGGGCCACACGGGTTCAATCAGGAGAATTTGGGCTCGAGGTCGGCGGCAGCCAAACGCTGCCGCCGTTTCTATCAGCCTTGCATCTGCTCCAGTTCGCGACCTTTGGTCTCGCGCACGTATTTGCTCACGAAGAAGATCGAGATAAAGGCGCACAGCGCATAGATGCCGTAGCTGCCGGAGAGCTGGATACTGATCAACAGCACCGGGAACGACAGGGTGATACCAAAGTTGGCGAGCCACTGGGCCAGGCCTGAAACCGCGAGGCCGGAACCGCGGATCTGGTTGGGGAACATCTCCCCGAGCATCACCCACATTACCGGGCCCCAGGAGGCGTTGAAGAAGACCACGTAGGCATTGGCCGCAATCAATGCGATGGTGCCGACGGAATCCGACAGGCTCAGGGAACCGCTTTCATCCAGGGTGGCCTGTGAGAAGGACACCGCCATGATCGCCAGGGTCACCGCCATACCGACGGAGCCGACCCACAGCAGCGGCTTGCGGCCGATCTTGTCCACCAGAATCAGCGCGGTGATTACCGCGGCGATACTCACCGCACCGGAGACCACATTGATCAGCAGCGCGTCGCTCTCGGTAAAGCCGACCGATTGCCATAGCACCGCGCCGTAGTAGAACACCACATTGATGCCCACCAGCTGCTGGAAGACCGCCAGGCCGATACCCACCCAGACGATGCTGCGCAGCTTGCCGGTTTTTGCATCCTTCAGGTCGGACAGACTGGGGCGGTGGTCATCGGCCAGGGAGGCGCGGATATCCCGCTCCTTGTCCGCGGCCGCGCGCGCGCCGAACAGGCGCGCCAGCACCGAACGCGCGGTATCGCCGCGGCCGCTGGCCACCAGGAAGCGCGGGCTCTCGGGGATAAAGTAGAGGCCGATCAGGAAGATGGCGGCGGGGATCAGCTCGATCCAGAACATCCAGCGCCAGGCCTCAAAGCCCATCCAGAATTCGGTGGTGGAGGCACCGGCAAACTTGGCAATGGCGTAGTTACTGAGAAAGGCAGCCGTCAGGCCGCTGATGATCGCCACCTGCTGCACCGTGGCCAGCCTGCCCCGGTAGGCGGCGGGTGCCACCTCGCTGATATAGGCGGGCGTCATCACACTGGCGGCGCCGACGGCGAGGCCGCCGAGAATACGGTAGAACACAAACTCCAGCGAACCGGTGGCAATGCCCGAACCCCATGCGGAGACGATAAACATGATCGCCGAGGCCACCAGCAGCGCCTTGCGCCCGTATTTGTCCGCCAGGGTACCGGCAAAGAAAGCGCCGATGGCACAGCCCAGCAGCATGGACGCCACATTGAAACCGGTGCCGGCAGAATCGGAATTGAACGCGGTCTGCAGGCCTTCCACAGTGCCGTTGATCACACCGCTGTCAAAGCCGAACAGGAAGCCGCCGATGGTGGCCACACCGCTAATGGCGATGACCAGGCCGTGATTGGTTTCTGCGTGGAGGGATTCGGAGTCCGCGACTCCGGGCGCAGCGTCAATCGCCGCACCGCTGCTGACGGTGGTATTCATCTTGTTCTCTCACTCACTGTGGGCCACTTGGCGGCTCCGACTTATTATCACCCAGCCCTGTTTTACCCCACGGGGACCCAGTCTGGACAGCTTCCTTTATACAATTAATTGCACAAATATGTAAACGATTACAAATAATTGAGCAAAAGTGGCGCCGGGAGCAACCCGCGCAAGGCTGCCGCCGCCTACCCTGAAGCGCCGATTGGACAGCCGAACATTACCCCTGATTACGTTCCAAACGTCAGGAAAAGCTGCAAAATTCCGCCGATATCGCCACAAAAAATGGAGGAAGCCCCATGAGCCTGAACCAGTCCAGGGAACACAACCGCCGCCTTGTCCTCGCCTCCCGCCCCAAGGGCGCGCCGAGTGACGACAACTTTCGCCTCGAGCAGACCGACATCCCCAGCCCCGCCGATGGCCAGGTGCTCCTGCGCACGGTTTTTCTCTCCCTCGATCCGTACATGCGCGGCCGCATGAGCGATGCTCCCTCCTATGCGGAGCCGGTGGCGATCGACGACGTGATGGTGGGCGGCACGGTGAACCGCGTGGTGGAATCGAAACTGGACGGTTTCAGTGACGGTGACTGGGTGCTGTCCTACACCTGCGGCTGGCAGGACTACGCCCTGTCCGATGGCACCATGCTGATCAATCTCGGCAAGAACCCCACACAACCATCGATGGCGCTGGGCCTGCTGGGTATGCCGGGCTTTACCGCCTACATGGGCCTGCTGGATATCGGCGCCCCCAGAGAGGGAGAAACCCTGGTGGTTGCCGCCGCCACCGGCCCGGTGGGCGCCACCGTCGGCCAGATCGGCAAACTGAAAGGCTGCCGTGTGGTGGGCGTTGCCGGCGGCGCGGAGAAGTGTGATTTTGCGGTCAACGAGCTGGGCTTTGACGCCTGCATCGATCACTACGCGGACGATTTCGACCGGCAACTGGCGGCGGCCTGCGAGGACGGGATCGATGTGTATTTCGAGAATGTCGGCGGCAAGATCATGGATCAGGTGATTGCCCGCCTGAACGATTTCTCACGCATGCCGCTCTGCGGCCTGATCAGCACCTACAACGCGACAGAGCCGGTGCCGGGCCCGTACAATTTCTCCAATCTGCTGATGCGCCGCACCTTGCTCAAGGGCTTTATCGTCATCGACTATTTCCCGCGCTTCCCGGAAGGCATCCAGCAGATGGCCCAATGGCTGATGGCCGGCAAGATCAAGTTCGAAGCCGATATTGTCGACGGGCTCGAAAATGCGCCGGCCAGCCTGTCCCGCCTGTTCGAGGGCAAGAATCTCGGCAAGCTCATGGTCAAGGTCAGCGAACCGCCTGCGGCCTGAATTAACCTAAGTTCAGGTGGCGTTCAGCTTGGTCCTGTATGCCTGAGTGCAGACGGGGCTGGGTGAGGGACGCAGCTTGCCGACAGTGGAGGAATTTGGCGCCGTGTTGCGCCGGGTTCCTCTACAGCACCATCGGCGCGATCCAGTATCCGATCGCCGCGATGATCACGATCCCTGCCAGATTGATGAAGAAGCCCTTCCGGATCATTTGCTGGATGGTCACGTGCCCGGACCCGTAGACAATGGCATTGGGCGCTGTCGCCACCGGCAGCATGAACGCGCAG